>Ga0302319_10025472_pt1 | contig 10470 bp, 3 predicted proteins | sample Bog_T0_2_FD_203319 | JGI IMG/M metagenome (GOLD analysis project Ga0302319, IMG submission 203319) | Peat permafrost microbial communities from Stordalen Mire near Abisko, Sweden - Bog_T0_2 | ecosystem: Environmental > Terrestrial > Soil > Wetlands > Peat | place: Sweden: Abisko, Stordalen Mire... | reverse complement strand
TATCGATATCCGCCTGGACAAAGGGCAGCGCCCCCTTCGCTTTGCTGAAACGCTCGCGGGTGCTCTCGGTAATGGTGTCGTTCAGCGTGGCAACGGGCAGACCCGAGACGCCGTGGAAATGCGCCCCGGAGAGCATCGTCAGCGGCCCCTCGGTGATATCGAGTTCCACGGCATGCGGCCCGAGAACCTTCGAGGCGACCTCTGCGTCCGAGTAGCCGTTGTTCCGGTAAAACAGCCCCAGGAAAAACGCCGCGTCATCCGCCAGCGCCGGGCTTGCCCCCTCCTGGTCGAGCGCCGTAATCTGGTCCGCGATTGCCGCGCGGAGCTGCTTTTGGTCGAAATGCGATGCGCCCGTGAAACGGATCGCGGTTTTGCTGTTCCCCGCGTCATCTCCCGGACCGGGAGCCGGCTCCCGCGCAAGGACGCCCGCCACCGCAAGCGCGCCCATGATCGCCATGGCAACCATGACACGCCGGAGAAGGTAAGGCGCAGGTGTCATTTGAAGCGGAGCAAGTAACGAAGCTGCCCGCGGATATCGCCGCCGACATCAAGATCGCCAATGAAATACATCTCCTCGGACAACTTGAAGCTCGAGCTTAACTCCTGCTGCCCGGTGCGGGGATCGACGCCGCCTACATCGACCTTGAACCGGCTCGAGAACGACTCGTTATTCGCCGGCGCCTTCGCCTTGAAGACCTTATGATAAATCTCCTGAAGCACGAGGAAGGCGGCCCGCCCGGCCACGGCATCGCCGTTGGTCAGGTTGGCTGTCGTCGCGCCGGTTGCGAGGAGCGAGACAATATCCTCCTGTGGAAGGGGCGGCTCGGAGGACATGACGGTTTTGGGATCGCTCGCGGTCCCGTAGATGAAGACGTTGATCTCGTAGTCTTGAAGCGTCGAGACCGCCTGGATATTGATTTGAGGGACAAACGGCTGATCCTTCGAGAAATAGACCAGTCCATTGGTGATGTTGAGGTTCGAGAATGGAAGCGAGGCGACAAAGTTCTCGATCCGGACATTCCCCTCGACCGTCGGCGCCTTTCCCGTTCCTCCGACACTCAGGTCCACAAGCGCCTCGCCATTGGCGAGATTGCCATGAATCAGGAACGGGTCCTCGGTATGGATTTTCAAGGCAAACTTCCAATCGCGCAGCGGGGGCGTGTTTATGCCGGGATTGGTCGTGGGAGCGGGAGGGGGCTTCGGCACTGGATGCCCGGGGAGGGTGAGCGGGAGAATCTCAATCTGTTTGAAGAACCGGCTCTGGGTAATGCCGATGTCCCCTGCCACGGATGCGCCGGCAAGCGGGCCGGTGACGCGGACATTCGAGTCCAGGCGGACAGTCAGGTCTTCATTACGCATGACGAGCGCCTTTTTCGAAGTGAAGAGCAAGTCGATGCGCGGATTGACGAGATCCGCGAACAGCACATTGCCCGTGAGATCGAACGTCCCGCCCGAAAGCTCGCCGCCGAGCTTGCGAATGGTAAGCTGATTCCCGGCGAGCCCGATATCCGCCCGGAACCCGCTCGGCGTCGGGAGCGTGGGATCAGTGAACCGGATGGCGGGCAGATCGACCGAGGCATTGCCATTGAGCGTCGGCTTCCGGATCGTCCCGGCGACATCGATCGCAGCCTGGGCATTCCCCTGGATGTAACGGACTGCCGGCACAAGGCGCGTGAGAAATGTGAGCGACGTCGGCGGCACGCGAATCGAGAGTTGCACGGGCGAGTTGGGATCCACCTGGCGACTGTGCAGGATTTGCTTGAGCGGAAACGGGACCGTGCCGGCGATCTCAACCGGCGAAATCGACGGCTGCGCCATGCGTGCCTTGAGCGAGAGACTCGGCCCGAGGAGCGCGAAATCAGCGTCGAAAGTGGCCGGCGCAAGCGTGTTAGCCGCCCGCGCCACCAGATTGCGGCCAGCAACAGTGAGACGGATATTGGGTTGATCAATCGTCCCGCGCGCGCTGAGCGTGACCTTCCCCGTGCCAGTCGCCGGGGCCTGCCCCTTCGGGAAAAATTGATCGAGCGCGACATCCGCCGAGGCGAGATCGGCCACGAGCGGACCATCTTCGGGTATGAGAGTCTCGGTCTGCGCCGGGGTGCGAATATCCAGCGGAATGGCCACGCTCCCCGTAATGACGGGATGCCCGCCCTGGCTGATCGCGAGATTATTGACCCGGAGCAAGTCGTTCCGCGCCTCGATGACCGCGGCGATAGCCCCCCTGCTCGTGTTGATGCTAAACGTCGGGAAGTCGAGTTGCTCCGGGCTGTAACTGCCGCTGACAGCGACATTGATGGCGGCGATATCCTGAACCCGCCCGTTCTTCAACGACACATCCAGGTTCCCATTACTCCGCAACGTCGAGATATCGCCATTGCCCTGCCAATCGAGATTAAGCGCCCCCGCCAGGGTATTCTTAAGCGCCGGGACGAGGGAGTTGAACTTCGCGAGGTCGCGAATTTGCGCCCGCACATTGGCGCTGTAAGCGTACGGCTTTTCTATCCCGGCGCTCCCGGCGGCCGAGAAGCCGTCCGTGGGATTGAGCTCAAAATCGAGGTTGTCAATAAACGCAGTCTTGTCGCGGATCGAGACATTCAGTTGCAGGCCATCGGCGGCAAAATCCTGCATGCGGAGCCCCGAGAGGCTCGCCGTGATGCCCCCACGGTATCCGCCGGGTCCATTCGTCAGGAGGCCCCACGCTTCCGCCGCCCCATCGGGTCCTTTCAGGTTCGGCTCGTCATTAAAAGCCGCCAGCGATGGAGCGTGAAAGAGGAAGCTGAGAGTCGCCGGCGCGGTGGACCAGGACTTGAGGTCGCTCGGCACAGCGCACGTCCCGCTTGCGGTCAGTATATTGGCCGCCCGCTGCACGGCGAGCTTCCCTATGCGAACGGCTCCATCGTGGATCGAGACACCCGCGCTCGCGGAATCGACCGCGTAATCAGCGGCGCGAATATCCGACACCTGGGCGTCAAGCGTAGCGTCGAGCCCATCGAGCGGACTCGACGACCCGGTCGTGCCGGACCCCGACGGAAGGAGCTTCGTGACGCTGGTCTTGAAATCCCCGGAGGAGAGTTCAAGGCCAGTCGCCGAAATGTTGGATGCGTGGAGGTCGAGGCTGGCGCGCACGGTGTTATTCCGCAAATCGAACGCGCCATCGCCCGCGACCTTCCCCGTGGTGACGCTGGCGGCGAAATGCCGCAGATCGCCCGCGGAAACATCCAGCCAGCCGCTGATCGCGGTCCCGGCGAAGCCGTCGAGAGAGTCCGGCAATTTCCCATCGGCCTGGAGAGTGACCCAGTTCGCCCCGCTGAAAAGCGTCGAGCCGAAGGTTGCCCATCCCTTGCTGATATCAAGGCGCAGCGTGGCGCGATCGAGCACCTCGCCGCCAGCCTGGACGGCCCCGATATCGGTGGTAACGGCGCCGGTCCAGCTCGACGGCGTGTTCGGGTCCCCGATAATATGGATGCTCGCGGTCTTGACGCTGCCGACCGCCGGGACCCCCCCGGCGAAGTACTTCGAGAGCTTCTCGAGCGAGAGATCGGTGACGGTGGAATCGACTTGGGCCGTCGCGTTATTGGCCTTGTTGGCATGTTTGCCCGGCAATTCCGTCACGAGCAGGGAGAAGTCCGCCGCGCCGCCGAAGACCGCGCCGTTAAGATTCAGCCGATTGATCCCCTGCGCCCGCCGGGAAGCGTCGAGCTCGAGCTTCTGGACGATGATTTGCGGGTCGATCTCGAGCCCCGTGAGGATCATGTCCCGGTTGACATAGCTGCTGGCCGCATGAAGGTTCGTCCACGTGCGGACCTTGGGTATCTGCAGAAGGCCGATATCGAGAGCGCCGGGCTGGGCGGGGTCCAGGGAAAGGTCGAGTTTTTTGACAGCAAAATCGCCATCGGGGACATGGGCGACGAGGTTCAGGTTATCGATCTCGACACGGTTGCTGAAGAGCGCCGGGTTCTGGATCAGCCCATGCAAGGTCGATGCGAGATCGGATTTTTGTTCGGTCGTCCCCTCGACCGGCTTTACCGCGATATATGCGTTGCGGAGGGTGTAGCTTTCGAGAAATTCGCTGAAACCCTTCCGCACGAGCGCCGGGATCGAGTATTCGACCGTGACCTCGTCGATGGAGATATTTTCAACCGGGGTGGGACCCTTCCCATTGGGGACGGCGCGGATGTTCCTAAGGCTCAGATTCTTGAATACCGTGCCGTTGATATCGAGCGAAAGCTGGATGTTCTCCGTCGCCGCCAGCTTGACCAATAGCGCCGTAAGAAGGGGACGGCGAAAGATGATGAGCAGAACGAGCAGCGCGAGAAGGAAGAGCCCAATGCGAAATAAGCGCCGCCGCCAGCGATGCGGGCGCTTCTTACTCCCCGGTCCAGGGGCCGGGACCGAAGATAAACTTTCCGGGTGCTCCTCGATCACGAGGCCAAAAACTATCCGCAAGCGGCCAGACTGCAACCCGTCTCCGCTTCGTCATCCCTCGCGCGGGTTGAAATGATAAATGAAATTCCCATTGAAACGCCGCTTCCATAGAGTGCGCCACGATGACGCCCGCCGCCGCCGGATCGAAGCGCAACCCCAGGAACCGCGTCCTGCGGATCGTCTGGCTGACGTTTCTGAGGTACTCGGCCATCGAGGGCGAGCAGCGCGCCGCGTCGTTCGCCTACTACGCATTCTTCGCCCTCTTCCCGCTCCTGCTGCTGCTGGTTTCCGTCGGGTCGTTTTTCTTCCCCGCAGCCAGCGTGACGCAGGCATTGCTCAAGGCGGTGAGCATGTATGTGCTGGTGAACGACGACAAACACGACCTGGTCGGCGATACAATCCGGCTCGTGATCCGGTCCCGCGGCGGCATCAGCTCCTTCGCGGTGCTGGGTCTGATCTGGAGCTCGCTCCGGTTCTTCCAATCGCTGGCTCGCGGGGTCAACCGGGCTTGGGGCACTCACGATTACACCTGGTGGCGGCTGCCGATCCAGAACGCGATGATGATCGGCCTGCTGGTCAGCGCGCTGCTGGTGGGCGTGGTCGCGCCGGCGGCGCTGAAGGCGGTCGATCTGTATTTATCGTCGCTCGAGTTCTCGGTTTGGGTGCGGGCGTTGACCGTCGTTTTTCACTTCGCGCGGCTGATCCTGCCATCGGGAGTCCTGTTCTATGGCTTCAGCATGTTTTACAAGCTCGCCCCGAAGCGGAAGACCCAGTTCAGCGAGGTATGGCTCGGGGCGCTCGTAGTGACGGTGCTGTTGCAATTGCTGCAAATGCTCTTTGTGCTGTACGTGAAATACATCGCCCACTTGAACACGGTCTATGGAGCCTTCGGCAGTGTCATCGCCGTGCTGATGTGGGTGTACCTTACCGGGAGCGTGATCATTCTCGGCGCATGTTTCTGCGCCGCGCAGGCGGATGTGGCCGGACGGCTCGAGCACGAGGTGCCGGTGGAAGAGTTGCCGGGGAATCTTTGATTTCGGATTCGGCGACCGCGTGATTGAATCGCCGGCGTGCCTTCTGGTTTCCTGAGCTTGTGCAGATTCATCGCGGATGCGTGGCATGGCGGATTGCGCGCGTGGTGCGAGGAGGCGCGCGGATTCGAGGGAGAATCGTGGCTGCTGGTCGAGAACGCCGGGCAGGAGCGGTGGCTGCGGTCCGAGTTCGCGGCGGCGGCTATCGAGCGAGTCCAGATTTTTGACGCGGAGGCGCTGCGCGATGAATTCGCCCGGCGGGCCGGCATGGCGGCGCTGCCGCCCAATGGCGCGGCGGCTGCGTTTGCGGTTAAGGTTGCGCTGGCACAGGAGCCGGAAGCGGCTGGAGCGCCGGGGGGACGCAACGCGACGACGCTCGCGGAAGCATGCGACGCTTTGTCGCGGGCGGGATGGCATTGGAACCAACTCGGAATCGAGGGTGCAGCGGCCCGGCGCATCGGGCGCATCATGGACCGCGCGGGCGTGATCGCGGGGATTCTCGATCGCCGATTGCGCGAGGCGCTCCCGGCGCAGCCTGCGCGTCTCTGCTGCGTGGGATGGGATGCCGTGCGCTGGCCGGACATGGCTCTCCTGGAACTGGCCGCTGCGAAGGCGCGGACCGTCGAGATCTATGCCCCATTGCCCCGGCTCCCGGGGGATGGGCAGCAGGGGGAGTGGATCGAGGAGGTCGAGAAGCGATTGGGCCTCGAACGGAGAACCTGCGCCGAGAGCGGCTTTGTCACCGAGAACGAGGCGCTCGTCGCCCGCCTCGAGAAGAGCGACACCGCGCCATCCGCCGATGCGCGGACCCCGGCGCTGCTGGTGGGACGCGAGTGGCCGGACCAGGTGGCTCTGGTCTGCGAGAAGGTGCTGGAATGGCTTGGCGAGGGCGATGCACCGAGCGGACCGATTGGCGTGATCGGGCCGGACGACTCCCCCACGGCTGTCGCGGTAGCCGAGGAGTTGAAACGGAAAGGCGTTCCGGTCGAGCACCCGGCCCGGCGCCCGGAACCCGTCCCGGAGTTGCTGATCCTGGAGCAGGTGGCACGCTACCACTTGAGCGGACAGGACATTGAAGAATTGATCGAACTGGCCCGGATCCTATGGCTGCACGGCGGCGGCGGTTGGACCGCGCTCAAGCCCGAGGAGACCCGGGACGCGCTCGACAGGGCATTTCAGGTCGCGCAAAGCCGGAATGCCCGGATTGCCGCTCAAGCGCTGCCGCGCCGCAAGGATGCGACCTGGACCGCGGTCACGAAACTTGCGGCGGTGCTGGGCCGATGGGATGGTGTCCAATCGTGGCCGGCGCTGCGGATTCAGTGGGAGACGATGCTTGATGGATTGGGCCTTGATGCGAGTCCCCTGGGGTGGGCGTGGACGAGGCTCAACACGATGTTTCGAGAGGAACAGGTCCCGGGGAAGGCGCTCATGGAATGGCTCGCGGAGCACATTGCCGCGCACCGCAGGGAGGCGAGTCCGCCGGATTACGGCATGCAAGCAAGGGTGGTGGTGACAAGTTTCGCGGACGCCGCGCAGCAGCCCTGGGGCCGGGTGATTTTTTTCGATAGCAATGAGCATGTGTGGCCCGCGTCCCGGGGGGAGAATCCCTTCCTGCCAGATGCGGCAATGGCGCGGCTGAACCTGCGGCGCGGCGAGAGCGGGCGCATGCTTGCGACGCGGGATTTGAGGGCGATCGAGGAGGGGCGGTTTCTGGATTTGATCGAGCAGACGCGCGGAGTGGTGGCATTCGCGGGGGTGCTCCGGGAGCAGATGGAGACAGGCGATCACGCGCAGCCGAACGAGTGGGTGTTGCGGGCCTTGATCGAGACGGCTCGCGACGGCGGCGGACCGGCGCTCGATCAATGGGCGGCTGCCGCCCGCGCATGTGACCGGGCGGTCGCGCCCGCGCTGGATACGGCGGAGCGGGAGCACATGGAACGGGTGCATGCCTCACGGCGGTCTCCGCTGATGCCGTTCGACAGTTACCAGTTCAATTTTGGCGGGTCGAAGATTGAGTGCGAAGCATGGTCCGCCACGGACCTGGACGCCGCCGCGGTGACGCCGGCGACGTTTGCCTTGAACACATTGTTCGGCGCGGAATCGACGGTGGGGAAGACCTTCTCGCGGGGAGAGGCGGCCGCAGTTGGAAATCGGGCGCATCGCTGGCTGGGACATATCCTTGGCGGCGGAGAGGGACTGGCCGCGCCGCCGCCGGAGAGGGATGACGATGCGAAGCTCGAGCGCGAAATGGAGATGGCGCGGCGGGAACTTGAGGAATGGTACGCCGCCGAGGGAATGACCGTCCCGATCTGGTGGCTAACCTGCCTGCGCAAGACGAGATGGGCGGCCCGGCGATGCCTCCGCGAGGCGCGGGAATGGCTGGACGGGCAGCTCTGCGCGACGGAGCAAACGCTGGCGGTGCGTGTGCAAACCCCTGCCGGAACGCTGCCCCTGAAGGGCCGCGTGGACCTCCTCATCAGCGACCAGCCGCAAATTACCGGCGCCCGGGTGCGGATATTCGATTTCAAAACAGGCCGAACCGCCGTGCCAACGCTGGGAACGCTCGGCAATGGGAAAGGGGCGCAATTCGGCGCGTATTACCTGATGGCGCGGGATGCGGGAGCGGCGGAGGCGGTGGTGGGGATCATCAAGCCGGAAACGCGGGCGCAGGATGTCTTTGGCGGGGAGGCGGAGGTGGAATTGCGGGCAAGGTTCGGGGTGCTGGTCGAGCTTGCGCAAACTCTCCGGTTCGGGAGGCTGGGGCCGCTGGTCTCGGAGTATGGCGTGCGCGAGACGCTCCCCATGGCGACGACGCCGATTGACCCGGCTGTACTGAAACAGAAAGCGGGGTTGTTTCTCCTGGCGCAATGACTGAGGCGCTTCACGATCAGCAGGCCCGGGACCGCTTTCAAACGGAGCTGGACCGGAATTTCTGCGTATCCGCGGGGGCGGGCGTGGGGAAGACGACGTCGATTGTGAGGCGGGTGGCCGAGCTGGCGCGACGCGACCCGGAGGCGCTCTCGAGGCTGGTGGTCGTGACCTACACGAAATCGGCGGCGGAGGAGCTCCGGGCGCGGGCGCGGGCGTTGCTGCTCGATAGGGAGGGAATGGGCGGCGCGCTGCCGCGATTCCGGCAGGCGTTCTTCGGGACGATCCATTCGTTTTGCCTGAAGCTGGCGCGTGAGTATGGGAGGGAACTCGGGATCGCGCCAGACACGGCGCTGCTCGAGGAGGAGGACGAGGAGGATGTCTGGGCGCGGTATTGCGAGAGCCCGGTTCTCGATGCGGTTCCGCTGGATCGCGAGGCGCTGGATGAGGTGACGCGGTTCCTCTCGTTCGATGAGTTGCTGAAGCTGGCGCGGAGGATAGACCCGGGCCAGGCGGAGCGCTTCCTTGCGACGCACGGGCGCCAGCCCCGCCCGCCACTTGATTTTCCCGAGGCCATGGCGGATGCTGGGAAAAGGGCAGTCGATAGCACGCGGCAGAACCAACTGATGCTGCGGCGATTTCTCGAGGATTTTGCGGAAGGGGCGGCGTACATGAGGATGCCGGATTTCAAAAATGGGAGCGCGTCATTCAAAAGCGCGTACCAGCTCGAGATTTTTCCATTTGCCTCATGGCTGGGCCGTCAGGCCGCGGGACTGGCGGCGCGCATTGCGCTGGGGTACCGGGATTACCGGCGCGAGCGGCGGCTGATGACTTATCCGGACCAGATCGCGTGGTGCCGGAGGTTGCTGGATACGCCGGCGATTCTCGAGGAGTTGCGGGCGCGCGATTGGATCGTGCTGCTCGACGAGGCGCAGGACACGGATGCGGCGATGTTTGCGATTCTCAACGAGGTGACGCGTCCGCCGGGCGCGGTGGTCGGCGAGTGGCCGGGAAAGGGGACCGCCGCGGGGCCGCGGGACGGGAGGTTTTGCTTCGTGGGGGATGAGCAGCAGTCGATCTATGCGAGCCGCGCGAGCTTGGGGGTTTACCGCAGGTATGTCGAGGCGTTCGACGCCGGCCTGGGCGGGGAGCGGCTCGAGTTCTCGGTGACGATGCGCTGTCCGGCGCGGGTGATCGGGCTGGTGAACGCGGTTTTTTTTCACAAGGAGCGGTTGCGCCAGACACATTTTGCGTTTCGCGAGCTGCGCGCGAGGCCGGATTGCAAGGAAGGGGCGGCGTGGCTGCTGCCGATTGACGCGCCGGGGGAGGAACTGAAGGATGACGCGGCGTTCCGCGAGGAATGCCGGCAGGTGGCGGTTTTTCTGGCCAAATATGGTCCGAGCGGGCTGGGTTTGGATTTGTGGAGCGATATCGCGGTGCTGTGTCCGCGCAAGGCGTGGCTGCGCGCGGCGGGAGAGGTGTTTATCGAGGCGGGGCTGCCGTGCAGGGTGGTTTCCGAGCAACGGCTTCAGCTCGAATTGCCGGAGCGCTCGTGGCCGGTGGCGCTGCTCCATGTGCTTATGAATCCGTGGGACCGGTTTGAATTGATCGGGGTGTTGCGGGAGATTTTCGCGGTCTCGGATGTGGAACTTGCCGATGCGCAGGCGGACAACAAGCCGTTCACGTTTTGGTCCGTGCGCGGGCTGTCGGCGCGGCTCGATACGGCGCTGGGATTGCTGCGGGAGCTTCACGACGCGGCGCCGCCGGCAACGGGGTCAAGCCTCGGGCAATATGTCGAGCGCGTGATTGCGGAGACGCGGCTGGAAGCGCGGCTGGGGGCGGCCGGGCAGCGGGCGGATGGGCTGGACCGGCTCCGGCGCGAGGCGCTGGTGGCGGAGATTGCGGGCAAGTCGCTGCGAGTATGGGTGGCGGAGCTGGTCAGGGGTTTGCGCCGGCCCGCGGCGCGGATCAGCGCGGTCGAGAATGAGATGCCGCTGATGACCTGCCAAAAGGCGAAGGGCCTCGAGTGGCCGGTGGTGATCCCGCTCGGCCTGGCGCGCACTATTCGGGAGCGTCGGCGGGAATATCCGGTGATCGAGGAGCAGGGGGAGGAGATTATGGTGCACATGTCGAATGTTACCGTGCT
>Ga0302319_10025471_pt1 | contig 10470 bp, 5 predicted proteins | sample Bog_T0_2_FD_203319 | JGI IMG/M metagenome (GOLD analysis project Ga0302319, IMG submission 203319) | Peat permafrost microbial communities from Stordalen Mire near Abisko, Sweden - Bog_T0_2 | ecosystem: Environmental > Terrestrial > Soil > Wetlands > Peat | place: Sweden: Abisko, Stordalen Mire... | reverse complement strand
GACAAAGTGGTCGCCGGCGATGCCGCTGTCATAGGGATAATAGTGTTGCCCTGGCAGATTGGCGATATGCAAGTCGGTGATGGCAACCAAGTGAAAGTTCTCGGCATGAAGCTGCGCGATCATACCGGGAAAATCCGGAAACGCCGTTGTGTTCACGGTAAACGGACGATTCTTGTCCTGGTAATCGATGTCTAGATAAATCGCATCCGCGGGGATCGAATCGGCTCGCAAGCGATTGGCCACTTCAAGCACGCGTGCCTGCGTCATGTAACTATATCGCGATTGCTGAAAGCCCAGTGCCCAGAGCGGCGGAAGCGGCGGAGTTCCGGTGAGCCACGCATAGGTTTCGACCACCTGCTTTGGAGACGGTCCGTAAAAGACGTAGTAATCTACTGGTCCTCCCACCGATCCGAAGGAGTAAGCATCCGGTAACTCTTTGCCAAAGTCAAAACTTGTGCGCCAGGTATTGTCGAGCAGGACGCCCATCGCACGCCCAGCTCGATAGGCCATGAAGTACGGAATGCTCTTGTAGATTGGATCGGTGGACTCCTGAAAGCGATAGGCATCTGTATTCCATAGCGTGAAGGCTTCGTTGCGTCGATCGAGCGGCCCGGTCTTATCGCCAAGACCAAAGTAGTGCTCGTCCAGCGGCATCGTCTTGTAGATACGAAATGCGTCACCGTCGAAACGAATCGGCCGCGCATCCTGCTCCAGCACGTTTCCGGAAAGATCAAGCACTTTGAGTTGAAGTGTCTTCTTGTCCACTTCGGCAATCAGCGCGTGGGTTCGAAATCCAAAGTGATCGCTGTCTGTTTCGAGTGAAACCGGGACAACGCTTTGGCGAGAGGTGGGAAGAACTGCCCAGGAAGCATCTTCAGGAAGGGAGTTACCGCGCGCATAGACTACGCGCAAGACGTCATCGCGAAGGGCAACTACCTTCAGTCGCATGTCCCCGGTCTGCACGTCAATCCCATTAGGCAACGACGTCATTCGTGCCTGTCGCTTTAGAACAGCATCTTCTGACAAAGGCAGTTTGGATTGACCGAAGGCCGGGTGGGATATCGAGCACAACAGGAGAATCGAGGACAAAGCAGAGAATGTCCAATGAAACGAGCGAAAAATGGGCATGATGGCTCCTGGAATGAAATGACGCCTGCGCTGTGTTTGCGATGAGAACCCGAAGCCATCGGCTGGCTTTGGCATGGAGGTTTAGCCTGGCGGAGACTCGAGCGAGGATAGATCGGGGTCCTCGACGGTCTTAACGCGTTCGCGGCGCCGCTGCTTGATCATCTTGACTTGTTCAAGCGCGGCGGTTGCATTTTTGGTGTCGCCAATCTGGCGGTAGAGCCGCGCCAACAAGTAATGAATGGAGCCGTCTTCGTCGCTTGACTCGCCCATCTTCAATTGGCGAATCGCGTCGCTGGTTCTGCCGGTCTCCGAATAGATCTTCCCGATCAAGGCATGCACGTGACCGAGCATTTGCGGTTTCACGTTGAGGCTTTTCATCAGGTATGGTTCAGCCGCTGCGTATTGAGATTGAGCCACCATTGTCTCTGCCACGATCAGGTTCAGTTCAGGGTCCTGCGGACTGTGCGTCAGGGCTGCGCGGGCAGTATCGCTGGCTTTCTCAATGTTGTTGTTACTCAGGTATGCCGATGCCAACCCAAGCATGGCCGCCGAATTGCCGGGTTCGAGAGCGAGAGCCTTCTGGTATTCCGCCTGCGCATCATCCTGCCTCTCAAGCTGGTGGTAAATGTCACCGAGGAGAACATGGCTCCTGCCGGAATCCGATTCCAATTGCTGGAATCGCGCAAGCGATTGGACCGCGAGCCGTTCGTTGGCTTGAATCGACCAGTAGAGAGCCTCGGCGGAATGCGGCTGCAACGCTTCAAGTGCGGTTGCCGCGCGTACCGAGCCCTCGTTGTCTCCGGCGAAGAACGAGCAGGCAGCAAGCAGCTGGAGTCTTTCGGCGTGCCCCGCGGCAACGGCACCACGGAGCTTCTGTTCGCACTGCCCGAACTCCCCAGCCGCGTAATGCTCTTCGGCAGTGTGTCGATCAGTGGAAATCGGCGTATCGGCCAAAGGCGCGCCTGGCCGGCCTGGATTACCGTTGTCGCGCTGATGGCCCGCAACCTGTTCACCGCCATTGATGGCTGCCAGGACGGAGTCGCGCAGTTCGTTCGGGACGGCAATTGTTTGTTGAGATAAAAATGCGACAAAGGTTGACGCTGCATCGTTGGACAAGCCCTCCATCAGGTTGGGAGCGTTGGAGGAAAAAAAGCGATGATCGCGCCCCCATAACTCCTGGAGCAGCTTGGCTGCCTGCTCATTGTCTCCCTGGTCGATTGCGATGCGCGCCTGACCAAGAAGCGCCAAGCCGCATTCCGGATGCGCCGTACGTTCGGTGGCAAATTCTTCGGCAGCGCCCTCCGGATCGCGATGCCTGAGGAGCGCAATGCCCAATGCTGAACGCAGACATGGGGGTTGAGGCTGAGAATCGAGCAAGCTCCGGTAGAGAGTTGCGGCCTCGTTGAACCTTGCCTGCTTCTCCAGCGACTCGGCATAGAGAGCTCCGGAAAATGGAGATTCTTTCGCTTCCAACGACATTTTTCGAGCGTCCATTTCCACCTGGTTCAGTCGTGCAATCCCCGAGCCAAACCAAGCGGCGCCGAGCTCGGGATCGAGCTCGATTGCGCGCGTAAATTCCTGAGCCGCGGGGGAGAACTTCCCAGCTGCGTAGTAAGCACGTCCCAGGGCTAGCGGCGTCTGGGGATCGGTCTTGTTGATCGTTTCCGCTTTGATCAGAAATGGGATTGCTTCCAGCGCCTTCCCGGTGCGGAGGAGATCGATGCCAAGAAATAGATTGGGAACATACAAGGAAGGGTTGAGATGGTTGGCTTGTTGAAAGCTGGGAATTGCAGAGGCAATGTCTCCTGCTTGCTGCTGCATCAGTCCGAGATTGGCCCATAGTTCCGGCATGTTCGGCTCAATCCTGACAGCCTGTCCGTAAGCCTTTTCCGCTGCGGCGTAGTCATGCGAAGCCTCAGCCTGCTGGGCCGTGGCCACGAGCGATTCAACCGTGGACGCCGCCGGCTGCTGGCCAAGCCCCGGTAAGGGCTTGACCAGCAAGGCCAACAGGATGACCAGAACCAATTTGAAGCAGTTGTTCACGAATGGGTTACCAGTAGAACTTTCCGGCAAGCTGGACGACTCTACCAGGAAACGCGGTTGTGATTTCTCCGAACCCCCCGGGATTGTACAGACTCATATTGTTGGGTCCTGGCGCATAGAAGTTTGGATGGTTGAGGGAGTTGAAGGTCTCGAAGCGGAACTGGGCTCTCATGCTTTCTTTGAATGTCCAGTTCTTCTCAAGTGCGCTATCCCAGTTCGTGAAATGGGGTCCGCGTAGATCTGAGAGGTAGCGGGAGGCCGTGCCGAAGGTGCCATACGCCGAATAGGCGAAGGCACTGCTGTTGGCCCAGGAGTTGGGCACTGTGCTGCTTATTACTTGATGGGACGGCTTTGCGTTCCCAACGACATCCGGCCTGGGATCGCCGCCGTAAGAGTTCCAATTGTTGCCGAAGACGCTGAGTGGAATTCCGCCTCTGAAGCTTGCGATTCCTGAGAGTTCCCATCCGCCAACCACGGCATCGGCTACGCGGCTCATTCCCGAACCGACCGACTTGCCGCGGCCGATGGGGAGATGATAGACGTAACTGGCTACCAGCGCCTGCGGAATATCGCCCGCATCCACGCTCTTTTCGCCTGCCAGGTTGAAGTAGTTTGCAGTGGCGCCCCAGTTCGCCGCTCCGTTATACGACCAGGAATTGTTGCCCTCGACGTTGTCAAGGAACTTGGAATAGGTGTAGGAGACCAGGGCGGTAAGCCCCTTGCTGATGCGGTGGTTGTAGGTGACCTGCAGGCTGTTGTAAAGAGACTGGCCTATAGGCGCGTCGGTCTGGCTCACGCCGCAATACTGTGGATAAGCCAGGAGCATTTGTTCGTTCAGCACCGCTGTTGCGTTATCGATATTGCAAGAGCTCGGCGCAATTGTTCCACTTTTCTCAAGGTTCTGGAGCGGTATGGCTAAGGGATTGGAAGCTGCGTTCGCGCTAAGGAAACCGGTATTGGGTGTCCCATCCGCCGCGAACAGGTACTTCGGATTCAACTGGTTGTAATTCCAATTGCCAACCATGCGAATCCCTCGGTTGCCGATGTAGTTTACGTCCAGTTGATCGTTCGGCGTGAATGCAAACTGCACGCCCAGGAGCCACTGTTCGACGTAGGGAGATGGACGGCTCCGGAAGGTACCGCCGACGCCATTGCCGTCTTGTTGAAACGAGCCGTTGACGTTGCCGGAAACCTGCGCGTACTGTCCGCCCCAGGGATTGCTGGTGCTGACATTCGGGTTGGGCGTCACGCCGCCGTCCAGGCTTTGGTTGAAGCCGGTGCTGGCGGTGAAACCATCCGCATCCACCGAGCCCGAGCTGGTCAGCGATTCCGGAAAGAAGATTCCGTATCCGCCGTGGACAACTGCCTTCGGGATCGCCTGATACGAGAAACCTACGCGAGGCGCAATGTTGTGGTAATTCGGGTCGTAGAAATACCGGTTGCCGGGCCCCAGGAACTGGAGCGCACCCAGCAAAGGCAATCCCGCCGAATAGCTCAGCGGATTCAGTGCGTTCGGGTCGAAGATCGAACCCTGGTTATGGCGGGAAGTGTATGGAGTTTGAATCTCATAGCGGATGCCGAGATTCAGAGTGAGGTTGTGCACCGGCTTCCAATCGTCCTGCAGGTACTCGCCAAAAAGATGGTTGGACTCATAGGGGGTGGTCGGTGTTCCGATGTTTGTTGGATCGCCGCCTGAAGAGTCCAGGACGCCGAGCAGCGCCTGGGCCACTCCGTTACCAGTGAAGCTGACTCCCGTCGCTCCAGCCAGGGGATTCGGTCCAGTAGTGAAGTTTCCTTCGAAGGATAATTGGTTCGAGAAGAAGTTGTACTGGCTGAAGACCTGCTCAACGCCAACGAACCCGAAGTTTATGGTGTTCTTTCCCTCCGTTTTAATGAGGTCGGCATTCACAGTGCCGATTGGCCCGTGGTTGGTGACCCCCTCTGTGTTCCCTGTGCTTGGACCGAGTTGGGAGATCCCTTGTCCGAAATTAACGGTGGGAAATATCGGATCCACCTGGTTAACATACGGCGGAAGTCCAAGAGTCGTGGTGGGGTTGAAACCAACCGACTGATTGGTAGAGGTTTCATGCCAGATCTGGACGCCCGAAGTGATGTTCATGGTGAAGGTGGGGCTGAAGATCCGCGTGAGCCCCGCCCACATGCCCCAGCGGTTGTTGGGCCGCTGATTGCCTTGGCCTGCCGGATCGGATCCCCAGTTAGCGGCTTCGCCGGTCTTTGCCTCTTGCTTGTAGGAGTAGCGGAAATAGGCGCTGGTATTGTCGTTGATATTTTGGTCGGCCCTGATCCCGTACTCGTCCCAATACGTGGGCGCCTCTCCGGCGAGAGTCAGATTGTTGGCCACATTGCCTGGCTTCTGGGCCGCAGGAAAGTAGCTCAGCAGCTTGGCGCCGACAGTGTCCGGGGTGTAACCGGCAATGTTAGACAGAATGTTGCCCGGGACCGGGTTCCGGATGAATCCGGACTTTGTGGGAGTCAGGTTTGTGCCGTAGGGGTTGGTCACGGGATTATAGGTATCCGGTTGGCCGGAGGTAATTGCGTGGCCGCTGCGCGGATTGTAGATCTGACCGTTATAGATGGGCCGGCCGAGAGCATCGTTGCCTGCGGACGTGGTTGACAGCTGCTCGGAGAAATTCCCGGCGAGGAAGTTGGAGTCTGGCACCGTGTACTGCGACGGGGCTGGGGTATTTGCATGGAAGTGCTCGTAGTTACCGAAGATGAAGGTCTTGTTCCGCTGTTTATACACGCCAGGAATGTACAGCGGGCCCCCGCCCGTTCCGCCAACCTGGTTGCGGCTGAAGGTGCAGAGGTTGGTGTTGAGCAGACCCTGGCAACTGCCAGGTGATTGGAAGTAATTGAGGGCATTGAAGTTGTTGCTGGAATAGAACTCATATGCCGACCCGTGGAAGTCGTGCGTCCCCGCTTTGGTGACGACGTTTACCACGTTGCCCGTGCTCCATCCATACTGAGCTGTGAACGAGTTGTTCTGAATTTTGAATTCCTGAACCGCGTCCACCCCGGGGACAAAGATGACCGCGCCCCACTCAGTGTCGGTATCCCATGAGCCGTCGACCAGGAAGGCCGTCGTCCCAAAGAAGCCGCCGGCGAAATTCATGAACGAGATGTCCTGATCCGCAGTGTCGGTTGTGTTGCTGCCGCCACCCAGGAGCAACTGCCCTTCCGACGTGTTTTGCACGGAAGAGTTGAGCGTGGCCAGGCCATAGATGTTGCGCACGTTCAGCGGCAGCTCCACGATCTGCTTTGCGTCAAGGTCTGCCGCGACGTTTGCGTTATCTGTGTTCAGCAGGGAGACATCGGAGGTTACGGTAACCGATACGGTCTCGGCCCCGATCGTCAGCGTCGCGTTTTGCGTGGCGGTTTCCGCGGCGTCGAGGACGATCCCGTTCTGTTGATACGTCTCGAAGCCCTTCGCTTTGATCGTCAGGCTATAGGCAGCCGGCGGAAGTTGATTGAAGAAGTACCGGCCTCCGTCATCCGTGGTATAGGTTCGAGCAATGCCTTTCTCCGAACTCGTCAGAGTCAGCGTAGCCTTCGGCAGCATCGCACCCATGGAGTCCGTGACCACACCGGAGAGCGTTGCCGTGGTTGTCGCGATTTGTGCGCTGATCCGTGGGGTGCTGATTGCCGTCAGTGCAAGCAGAATTGCGAGTCCACCCCAGTTCCATAGAGACCATTGTCTCCGGCTCCTGTCTGTTTTCACGTATAGCCTCCATCATGTTGTTCCCCGTCCTTCCGGGACCCAGCGGCATGTTCCGCATGCCTGTTGAAGGTCCTTAGTGATCGGGGTTTGTAAAACACATTCCTTGTAGGCTTGACAATGAACGGCTGTGAAGGTCCTTACGGCACGGACTGTCAGGGTCCTTACGGATAATGCGGATTCTTATCAGGTAAATAGCGCATTAATATGCTTTAGTTTCTTATGTTTACAAATTCTTCGTCCCGGAAGCGGACGGATAGATTGCGCGGCTGTATAATCGCGACGACGACACGGAGACAAGCATGCCAGACGATTTACAGATACACGAACGCGCAGCTCTGAGCGATTCGGAGAAGAGTGCTGTCCGTGAACAACTGAATCGCTTGCTGGCAAACCCTTTCTTCAGCCATAGCAAAAGGTTCCCGACATTTCTGCGCTTTGTGATCGAACAAACCCTCGCGGGAGACGAAGACAACATCAAAGAACGGACACTGGGCATTGAAATATTCGGCAGGGACGCCGACTACGATACCGCCTCCGACCCCATTGTTCGCGTTACCGCGGCAGAGATTCGAAAACGGGTGGCTCAGTATTATCAAGACCCGGAGCATGTCAATGAGCTGCGCATTGCCCTTCCGTCCGGTTCCTATATCCCCAAATTTCACTGGCCCAAGGGCGCCAACGATCCAGTTTTGAAAGAATTGGATATGGCTGCGGCGGCGACTCTTGCGCCTGCGGATGGGCATCCCGCTGCACACCCCACAGCGGTCCATCGCCATTCGCCGGTAGTGCTTATCCTGACGTTCGTCATCGCCGGAGTGCTATCTGTGGGAGGCCTCTTCCTTTGGCAATCCATGCATCGGTCCGCTCTGGACCTCTTCTGGGGTCCGGTATTATCGGCGAAAGAGCCGACACTGCTGTGTGTCGCGGATCAGCTACAGTATTCGAGCATTGCTCTTCGCGACGCCGCTGAGCCAACGCATCAGGTTGTGCTGAGCGACAATCTCACTGCCATCGTGATCGACGATTTGAGCGCCATAGTCAAGATCGCGGGAATCCTCCAGTCGCGCGGCAAGACGTACACCTTGAAGGGTGAAGGCGCAACCAGTCTTGCCGACTTGCGGAATGGGCCGACCGTCTTCATAGGAGCCTTCGATAACGCATGGACGTTGCGGCTGACCAACTCCTTGCGTTTTCACTTTGCGAACAATGCCGACATGTCTCAGCACTCGATTGTGGATAGTATGGTCCCGGCTCAGACTCACTGGGTGGTAGACAGATCCGTGCAGATCGCCACCAACAACTATCGAGACTACGCGATTGTCGCGAGGTTCACCGATATCAATACGGGGAATCTGTCTGTCATTGTCGCGGGAATCGGTCGCGGAGGCACAATCGCCGCAGGAGAGTTTCTTACGGACCCTGTTGATCTGGCACAAATAAAGCGCGAGGCACAAGGAGCAGGCGACAAGAAAAACATGGAGATTGTGTTGAGCACCCAGATCATCGACGGACAGCCAGGCTCCCCGAAGATTGAGGCTGCATATTTTTGGTAGCATCGGCGCCAGGTACTATTTATGGGTGTAAACGCGCACATAATCCACCAACATCTGTTGCGGGAATTGAGTGGTCGCATCTGGATTTTTAGGCCACTCTCCACCCACCGCGAAGTTGAGCAGAACGAAAAACGGATGATCGAAAACCCAGCGCTTGGAGCTGGGGATGCTGTCCGGCGTCTGAGTCTCGTATAGATGGTCATCCACATAGAAGCGGACCGCCGAGGCGTCCCACTCAACCGCGAACACGTGGAAGTCGTCGGCGAATTTCGAGTCGGCTGTCAGGCTATATGCGCCGGTGAGCGGGCTGCCGCCGGAGTAACCTGGCCCATGCATCGAGCCGTGAATTTTTCCCGGTTCATATCCAACATTCTCCATGATGTCGATTTCGCCACAACCCGGCCAACCCGCAGCCTTGTCGTCGCTACCCAACATCCAGAAGGCCGGCCACATCCCCTGTCCCTGAGGGATCCTGATTCGAGCTTCGAATCGTCCGTATCTCTGTTCGAATTTACCCTTCGTTTGAAGACGCGCGGACGTGTACTCGCGCTGGATACCGTCTGCGCCTGTGAAGGATTCATGACGCGCGGTAATGACCAGATTGCCGTGCTCCTGGCGAATATTTTCAGGGCGCGCGGTGTACTGTTCGAGTTCCTTGTTGCCATAGCCGCTTCCCCCGGTCACGATCTCCCACTTTGTCGGGTCTGGAGCGGCCCCATCAGGGCCATTGAACTCGTCGCTCCAACTCAATTTCCATTGTTGCGAAGAAGTTTGCGATGGCAAGGGCACTGCGGCCGAAACCAGCAGGCCCATAGCGATGATCATGGTCAAAATGCGATTCATTGTTCTCTTTGAGCGAGGGCTGTTGACGTTATAACGTTGCTCGTTCCAGGTGTCTAGCGAGGGATCATCCCAGGAAAAAGGCCTGCCTTGCGAATCTAAGACTTCAGGGATGAAGTTGTCCATCTCTCGCTTTACGGATATCAGGCACCGGATTCCGGCGAGCGGCTCCCGTGTCCTATATTCAGCTGACTTCAAACAAGCTCGATACCATTCGTGAAACAACGAGACATCCCATTGATTCTAAAATGGATACTATATACTTCGAGCCACGCCATCGGAATATCATCGGAATTTCATCAGCGCAACGTAAGGACCATCGTGCGCTTGGAGGACTAGCGTTCATTCCGGTTTCGGTTGTGCGTCGAAAGAGGATTCTATGAAGCATTCCAGATCCACGGAAATGTGCCGCAATCAAGCCGTAGGAAAGGAACTTCGACATCGGAGCCGGAGGTTTGACATGCTCTGCAGGCTCCAGGGGCTCTGCTTTCATCGTTCGCGCACCGGGCTTTCTTGAAGCCACAACAATCGCCAAGAAGAGGGAAATACAATGTCAAAGAAACTTGAGTTTTGCTTGCTCCTGACTGTCCTGCCGGCAACAATTTCCGGAATGGTCCAGCGGGCTATTGCGCAGACCGTCAGCGTGGTGGAAACGACTGGAACTCAGTCTGAGCTGCTGGCGAAACAACCTTCGGTATCGTTCGGTACGGGGACGGGCGGCACGTACACCATCACCGTCACTCCCAGCGTTACGTATCAGCAGATGGATGGCTTCGGCGCGTCATTTACCGATTCCTCCACTTACAACGTCGGTAAGTACCTGACTTCCGCGCAGCAAACTGCTTTGATGCAGAGCCTGTTCAGCAGCACCAACGGGATTGGTTTGACCATGCTGAGGCAGCCAATGGGCGCTTCGGACGCTTCCGCACAGGGAGACTTCAGCTACGACGACATGCCCTCCGGCCAAACGGACGTGCCTCTGGCCAACTTTTCCATCGCCAAAGATCTGACCTACACGATTCCTGTTCTGAAGCAGGCGTTTGCGGTCAATCCGAACATCAAGGTTGAAATGCTCCCGTGGAGCCCTCCCGCGTGGATGAAAGCCTCAGGCACCATGAACGGAGGCAACTTCAATGACACTTACATGCCCTCGCTTGCCCAGTATTT
>Ga0302319_10025467_pt1 | contig 10471 bp, 4 predicted proteins | sample Bog_T0_2_FD_203319 | JGI IMG/M metagenome (GOLD analysis project Ga0302319, IMG submission 203319) | Peat permafrost microbial communities from Stordalen Mire near Abisko, Sweden - Bog_T0_2 | ecosystem: Environmental > Terrestrial > Soil > Wetlands > Peat | place: Sweden: Abisko, Stordalen Mire... | reverse complement strand
CGGTGAGCGCCGGCACCCTGTCGCCCACGATTTCACAGCAGGAATACTCGCCGCTCTTCGAGCGCGACCGGTTCGGGGTGGTTTCGAGCACGGAATATCTGAGTCGTGGTGCTTGGACACAGGCAGGCGCGCAGTTCGGCACTTTTGGCAATTTCGGCTATGACTTCGAGGGACTCTACCGCACCGACCCCGGCCAGCGGTTGAACAATGACATCGAAGAGCGGCAATTGTCCGGGGCGCTTAAATATCAGATTACGCCGCAGGACACCGTTTATTTGCAGGTCAAACAGTACCAGGCGGACGGCGGGGATTTATCCCAATACTACAATCAAAACCAGGCCAGCCCGACTTATCGCTTTAGCGAACATCAGGACCCGATTGTGAGCCTTGGCTATCACCACGAATGGGGTCCGGGAATACATACTTTGTTTTTTGCAGCGCGGCTTGATGACACTTACTCGTTTACCAACTTTACGCAGCCTTCACTTTTTCAAGACTTTCCCGGCATTCCCCCCATGCTCGTTTCAGCGCAGAACATAACAACGGACGAGCATTATCACCGGAAGACGGATATTTATTCGGGAGAATTGCAACAAATTTTGGAAGGTCCTTCTCATAATACCATTTTCGGCACCCGCATCCAATATGGTCAATTTCATACCACCGTTTTGCAAGACACTCCACTACCAGTCACCGGTGATTTCATGGATCCGATACCGCAACAGGACATCACTTCCCTATTCAAGCGCTTCAGTTTTTACGGCTATCATCAATGGCAGATTTTTGACCCGCTGCAATTGATCGGCGGCGTCACTTACGATCGCATCATCTACCCGCAGGATTTTCAGAGCGCGCCGATTTCTGGAGATGAAACGACGGCCAATCAAGTTTCGCCCAAAGCCGGTTTCATCTGGACGCCACTGGACAACACCACCGTTCATTTCGCCTATACCCGTTCATTGGGCGGGGCGAGTTTGGATCAAGACTATCAATTGGAGCCTTCCCAAGTGGCGGGTTTCATTCAATCCTTCCGCAGCATCATTCCGGAATCCATTGCCGGCGATAATGCCGGGGCCAAATTTGAGACTTTTGACCTTTCCCTGGAACAAAGATTCAGCACCGGGACCTATCTGGGCATTTCCGGCGAGATATTGAACTCCACCGTTCATCGGCTTGATGGCGTCTTCAATTATGAAGATCTGGTGTTCGACGATCCCCAACCATCCACACTGCGCGAAAATCTGGATTATTCGGAAGAAACCCTGCTGGTCACTGCCAATCAGTTGCTGGGCCGGGATTGGTCGCTCGGTGCGCGTTACCGCCTCAGTCAGGCGGTCTTGAATGACAATTTCCCTGACGTGCCGGTGACTTCACCGTTACTCGGTATTGATAATGCCTTGGTACCAAGCCAGCGAACCAAGGGGATTTTACAACAGTTGAATTTGTCGGCGATTTATAATTGTCCTTGCGGTTTCTTCGCCCAAGGAGAGGCCGATTGGTACGATCAAAGCAACAATGGCTATACGACTGCTGAGTCGGGTAACGACTTCTGGCAGTTCAATGCTTATGCCGGCTATCGCTTTCTGCATCGCAGAGGCGAAATCACACTGGGAATCCTCAATATCACCGATCAAAATTACAGCTTAAACCCGCTCAATCTTTATAACGAACTCCCGCACTCGCGCACCCTGCTCGTGAGCCTGAAGTTGAATTTCTAACACTTTTGGTAGGGCGCGTCACTCCGTGCACGCCACGACTGTTGTGTGGGCGAGTGACGGCAGACACAACACGGAGGGGCACGGCAGAAGAATAAAAACCGGGCTGAATTTCATTCAACCCGGTTTTGCTTTGGACGGACGCAATCGCTTCTCCGAATTCACCTAGCAGGATGTTGAAAAAGCCATGTGTTTGAAAATTGACCCTCAAATTCATTGGGAAATATGCAATTATTTCGGTCAAAAAAGAGTTTTTCAGCAGCCTGCTAGGGATTAAATCCGGTCAAGGTAATAGGATAGTTGGTGGTCGGCATATTATTCGAAAAATAAATAGTGAATCTATAAATGGGGCTTGGTGGCGGATAGGGAATGGTGACCAATGTTTGACCGCAACCGGTATCGCCATATTCTCCCACATATCCAATTTTTGTATCTGTCCGGCCGCCACCATCAGCTGCCGTAAGGGTTGTGGCCCCGGAAATTGGTGTCCAACCCCAGCCTTGCGAAATGCTTTTGGTGTAATTGACATAGCCAACGAAACCGCCCGGACAAGGGTTAATGGTGCCATTACTTGCCCTAGGCGCGCCGGACACTGTGATGGGTCCTCCACCAAGAATGCCATCGGCGTGTACGCCGCCCGCAGTGGCTGGTTTGGCAGCAGTCTCGACCAGCACCGATGCCGCACGAGTTGGCACCGGATCGCCGCCACTCTGGGAAACATTGCATGAATAGGCGCCGGCCCCGTTGACGCCGACATTCGGAAGGACCAGGGTGGTGTTGGTTTGACCTGCAATATCCACGCCGTTGGACTGCCATTGATAATTATCGGCATAAACTGCCTGTACCGATAATACGACGTTCGATCCCGCAATAACGGCCTGGTCGGTTGGTTGAGCCGTGATGACGGGGAATCCGGATTGATCCAATATGTCCACCGTTTGGGCAGTAGCAGTATTTCTTGTAATCAGAATCAATCCGGCGACTGCCATCGCCGCAATGAGGTTAGGGATGTATCTTTTCATGGTTTTTAGGATTACGGGTTTCTGCTGTTATTCTCCCCATGCCCGACAATGTCCCTAGAATTCACACAGCAAGTTTAGTGTTTCTCTACTTTCAGGCAGCTACTGATACGCAATAACCGGGGGAATCTTTCAGACATTTTGGCGAATTTCTTAATGAAGGAAAGAAGGAATCAATGTTTGGTGGAGTGCCGGTCTCCGATCCGGCGCGAATTCTGGCACAATGTTCCACAAGCCGGGCCGGAGGCTGGCGCACCGATGGCGCAAATTGCGCTCCGCCAACTGATCTCCCGTGGAAAATCGCTGATTTCCCCGTCGTTCTTTTCTAAACTCCGACAACGGTGAAGGGCAACGCCATCGGACGACGTGAGTTTTTCCAATCTGCGCTGGGCGCGGCGTTGGCGGTGCTTTGCGGTTTGGTGTTGTGGGCGACCCCGCTGGGCGAGCCCTGGGTGAACGCCAGCTACGATTACTTGTTCCGCTTTGGCGCGCACGCGGTCACGAACCGGGTGACCTTGATTCTGATGGACAACGAGGCGTTCGATCAATTTCACCAGATCCGCGGCCAGCCATGGGACCGGGGATTGCACGCCCGATTATTGAACCGGCTGGCGGATGACGGGTGCGCCCTGGTGGTGTTCGACTCCTTCTTTCGGCAGCGGCCGCCGCGCGACCTGGCCCAGGATCAAGCCCTGGCCGCAGCGATGCAGCGTCAACCGCACATTGTGTTGATGGCCGAGCAGGCGCAAATAACCCACCCGACGCTGGCCGGGGCGCAGCCCACTTTGCCGGCGGAACCCTTTCTCAGCGCCGCCGGGACGAATTGGGGCGTGGCCTGGCTGGATCCTGACCTCGACTCAATTGTGCGCCGGCACTGGCCGTTTCCATCGCCGGGACCTTATCCGAGTCTGCCATGGACCGCTGCGCGGCTGGCGGGGGCGACATTGAACGAAACACCACAGGAACGCTGGTTGCGTTACTATGGCCGCGACGACGCCTGGACCACCTTGAGCTACCGCTTTGCGCTGACCCAGCCGACGAATTATTTCCGCGGACAGATCGTGTTTATCGGCACGGCGCCGAAGACTTCCTTGCCCGATGGTGAAAATGACAAATTCAGCACTCCGTACACGCGCTGGACCGGTGAAGCAACCGGCGGCGTGGAAATTTTGATTACATCCTTTTTGAATCTGGTGAACGGCGACTGGTTGCAGCGGCTGGCCGGGTGGCTGGAGGCCCTGGCGATGGTGACCGTGGGATTGTTGCTGGGCGGGGGATTATGCCGGGTGCGACTGCCACTGGCTTGGGCACTGGCGATCGGGGTTGCCGTGTTGGTGTCATTCGGGGCCATTTGCTGGAGTTACTTCACCCACTACTGGTTTCCGTGGCTGGTGATTGCCGGCGGGCAGGTGCCCTGCGCTCTCGGTTGGGCGCTGGCAGTGGGAATACATCGCGCGCTCGAAAAAAAGACGGTTTCCGTTTCCCTGTCATTCCCCCGTGTGGCGGCCACGATCGAGAAATTGCCGGATGCACCCGGCTACGAATTGTTCAATCCGCCCTTTGGCGAAGGCGCGTACGGAAAGGTCTGGCTGGCGCGGAACCCGGCCGGGCAATGGCGGGCATTAAAGGCGGTTTATCTGGCAAACTTCGACCAGAATGTTGATCCCTACGACCGCGAATTCAACGGCATCAAAAAATACCAGCCGATCTCCGACAAACATCCCGGCTTGTTGCGGGTGGAATTTGTCAGCGAGAAACAGTCGGGCTATTTTTATTATATCATGGAGCTGGGAGACCCGCTCAAGGCGGGTTGGGAGCAGGAGCCTTCAACCTACAAACCGCGTGATTTGGCGAGTGAACGCGCCCGCACCCATGGACGGCGGCTGCCGGTGAAGGAATGCGTGCGGATCGGGCTGGCCTTGAGTGACGCCCTTGATTTCATCCATCGCCAGGGGCTTACCCACCGCGACATCAAGCCCCAGAACATTATTTTCGTCAACGGCCAGCCCAAGCTGGCGGATCTGGGACTCATCACGGAAATCCGGCCGCTTGACCAGGAGCGGACATTGGTGGGCACGCCTGGCTACCTGCCACCACCACCGGAGCGTCCGGGCACGCCGCAGGCGGACATTTACGCGTTGGGCATGGTGCTTTACGTGCTCAGCACCGGCCGGGGTGCGGCCTATTTTCCAGAGATCGCCACAACCCTGGTGGAGCGGGAGGATCCGATGGATTTTCTCCCGTTGAACAGCGTCATCCTCAAGGCTTGTCACCCGGATCCGGCGCAGCGTTACAACTCGGCCGCGGAAATGCACCGCGCCCTGCAAGCAACCCAAAACGCGCCGGCGGCGGAGTGACCGGCCGTTGGCATCCAGGCAGCGCATGCGGTTTTGTCGAAAGCAGGCTACACTCTGCTTTTCCGGAAATTTCAACGTTTCAACGCTCCACCGGTGCCGAGTCCAAACAACTCCGGACGGCCTCGGTCAGACCTTCGAGGGAAAATGGCTTGGACAAAATGCGGTTATGCATTTGAACCGGTCCCAACAGATCGGGACTGTAGCCGCTCATCAGGATCACTTTCAGGCCGGGTCGTTCCCCCTGCAGCCGGTCGGCCAGTTCCCGTCCGCTCAGGCCGCCGGGCATGATCATATCGGTCAGCAACAAATCAATTTGTGGAGCGTTGGCCTTCCAGACATTTAACGCCTCCAACCCGTCGGAAGCTTCCCAGATTTGATAACCGGACGCCTCCAAAACGTCCCGGGTGATCATGCGGACATTCTCGTCGTCTTCGACCAGCAGGATTTTTTCGCGCCCGGCGGCCCGCCGCACGGGGGGAGGTGTCTTCTCTTCCAGCTCCACCTCGGGAGCCCCGGCCGGCAGGAATATTTTAAAAGCGGTTCCGCATCCCGGCTGACTGGATACCTCGATCCAGCCCTGATGTTGTTTGACGATGCCATAGACCGTCGCCAGACCAAGGCCGGTGCCCTTGCCGGCTTCCTTGGTGGTGAAGAAGGGTTCAAAGATCCGCGGCATGTATTCCGGATAAATGCCCGTCCCCGTGTCGCTTACGGTAAAACAGACAAAATTGCCGGGGCGCGCCTCGGGATGCATGCTCACATAGGTGGAATCAATACAAACAGGCTCGGTCGTGATGGTAATGGATCCGCCGCCGGGCATGGCATCGCGGGCATTGACGATCAAATTGATAAGGATCTGTTCGAGCATGCCGACATCCGCGCTGATCGGGGGCAGGTTTTCGGCATAAGTGCACTGCAGCACGACCTGCTCGCCGATGACCCGTTTGAGCATCCTGGTGAAATTGCCGATGACTTGATTCAGGTTGAGCAGTTGAAATTCGATTTTCTGTTTTCGTCCGAAAGCCAGCAACTGGCGGGTCAAATTGGCAGCGTGCTCGCTGGCGTCGATGATTTGTTGAAGACATCGGCGGCTTTCCTCATTGAACTGATTTTCGTCCGTCAGCACAAATTGGGCGTTGCCATGAATGACGGTGAGGAGATTGTTAAAATCATGGGCGACCCCTCCCGCCAGCAAACCAATCGCTTCCATTTTTTGCATCTGATGCAACTGTTCGTTCAGTCTGACTTGCTGGGTGATATCCTTCTTGATCGCAATAAAATGGTCGATTTCGCCATCCGCCTCCCGAATCGGGGTGATGGTCATTTCCTCGTTATAGAGCGTTCCGTCCTTGCGTTGGTTGAGGATTTGACCCTGCCAGACCCGGCCGGCCAGAATGGTATCCCAAAGTTCCGCGAAAAAGGCGGCATCGTGTCTGCCGGAATTGAGAAAGTTTGGCGTTTTGCCGAGGATTTCCTCCGGGGAGTAACCGGTCATATCACAAAAAGCCTTGTTGGCGAACTGAATTTTCCCCGCCTTGTCCGTCAGAATGATGCTATTGGCCGCGGCTTCCAGGGCGCTGGATTGAATCTGCGCCTGCCGTTCCGACTGCTGCCATGGTTTCCGTGTTTCGAGCATCAAGTTTTGTTACTGCGTATGGCAGATTTACCCGGGCTTGAAATCCCCCCTTTATCCCGCTCCGGTTACCTCGAATCATTGCCTGAACTCTTCGCTTTAAATTTAAAAATACCAACTCCGTCCCGAAGCCCCTTTGTCCCTTAACCATGTTTTCCCTAGGATCGGAGTTGGTATAAAATGTCAGCCACGACTTCGTGGCCGATTCGCAACCCTTTGCGATTGCAGTTTCACGATGGAACCGTAATGACGGTCAATCCCGTCATCATCACACAAAACCGCACTACAGTGGATACGTGGGGGAATTCGGAATCTTTCAATTTTTTTTACCTTGTCCCGGATTCGGTGTTTCACGCGAGTTTCCCGGCTCGTTACATTTGGATGGCTGCGTTGAATCTGAACGGGTCATAACCGGCCGCCCGGCCCATGCAGGCACGCTGGTGAGCTGGCAGCGGCAAGATCGGGACGGTGCCGGAACGGGCTGCCGGTCAATTGCTGGTTGTATTTGGAACAGTTGGCGCGGCCTGCATGGCCTGACGCAAAGGGAGTCGGAATTTCAAAGTTTGAGTCCGGTTTTCGGCCGTGGTCCAGGATCGAGTTCTGCAGAGACTGGTGGGCGCTGAGGGATTCGAACCCCCGACCTACTCGGTGTAAACGAGACGCGCTAGCCACTGCGCCAAGCGCCCAACCCAAAACACCTTACCAGAGCCCGGCCCTTTGGCAACGCCGGACACGGCCTAAGGCTTTTCAACCAGTGTCCCATCGTGACGCATTTTCAGCCGTTGGCCGTGCCACTCGACCGTGCTGCCCGCAAACGCGCCAAACCAGAGTGCCACCTGCAACAAATCCTTCACCGGCACGAGCCAGGCCGGCGAAACCAGGGCAGATGATGGGGTGAACCGGCGCTGGAGATTTTGAGCCAGGCAGATTCGGATCAACAAACAGGCGATGGCCGACAGCGGGGCGCAGAGCGTCGCTGCCGAAGCCAGCGAAACGACCAGCCACAGCAACGGCCAAAGGGTGCCGTTGGCCAGGATGCTGAAAAAATAGGGCAGGGGCTGGCAGACACGAATTGTCCGCGCCCAGCGGAGTTGGTGCTGCCAGACGTCGCGCCAGTTCATCGGCGCAGTCCAGCATTCGACGACGACCGGGCAGAGCGCAAGGTGATGGCCATGCGCGGCGATTCGACGGCCCAGTTGGTAATCGTCGGCGAGGCAATTGGCCAGGGCATTGAAGCCGCCCGCTTCGGCCAGCGCCTGGCGGCGCACGAGGATGGCCGCGCCCAGCGCAAAGTCGAGCGGTTTGAGGGTGGCGGCTTGCAACACCTGGCTCCAGAAATCGGCGTTGACGGCAATCGCCTCCCAGCGCATGGCGGTGGTGACGGGATTCGCCATCTGGTAAAAACAACTCACCAGGGCGGTTTTGTCATCGCGCAGCGGAACGACGATGCCAGCCAGAAAATCCGCCGGCACGCGTACGTCGGCATCGCCGATGAGGATCAACTCGTATTTCGCCAATCGTTCGAGCTGGATGAGCGTGGAAATTTTTCCATTGGTTCCAAGCGATTCGCTGCAAACGACCAGTTGCGCGTCGTGCCCGGGATTTCTTCGGATTAATTCGTTGACGATTTTGCAAACCGGATCGCCGGCGTCGGCGACACCGAAGAGGATTTGCGTCGGCCCGGGGTAATGTTGATTGAACCAGCTTTGTAACGAGCCGGCGGTGGTTTCGTCACGGCTTTTAAGGGGTTTGAGCAGGGTGATGGCGGGCGCGAACGATGGGCCGGCGATGCGCTGATGCAAGGGAAACCGCCGGGCGCCCAGCCATTGCCAAAGCACGAGCGCCAGACTCAAGAGTGCAAGCGCGGCGGGAATTGCGTTGGTGAAATTCACCGGGAACAGCCAGCAGAAACTCAGGCGGGCACATCCGCCGGTTTGGCTTCGATGTGTTCGTCCAGCACCAGCACGCCGTGCGGCGGAATGTCGTAATTGCCGGAGAACGTGTTGCCCGTGAGGAAATCGTGCATCGGTTTGTAGAATTGGATGCGGACGGGCGAGTTCTGGTGGTTGAGCAGGAAATAGATGCGCATGCCTTCCTTCTGGCGCATGCTGACTTCAACATTTTCGGGCACCTTGAGCAGGGGTTGCAGCCCGCACATCTGGCGCAGCCAGACGACGAGGTCGTGGTAAAAATGCTGGTGGCTCAGGGTGCCGACGTAAATGGCCTTGCCCAGGCCAAAGGTGTTCATCGTCAGGGCGGGCCGGCCGGCGTAAAAATCCTTCGCGTACGTCGCCAGAATCTGGCAGCCCTTCGGTTCGATGATGTCGCACCACAGGCGCGCGGGATGCACGTGGCTGGTCGGGAACGAGCCTTTGAAGTTGAGATGATTTTCCTCGCCGGGCGGAAGCGGATCAAATTCCAGGACCTCCAGCCCGAACAAATCGGTCAGGTCATTGGGATAACCGGTGTCGGGTGCGATGCTGTGTTCGTTGATGAGACCGGTGTTAAACGTACCGACGAGCGTGCCGCCGTTTTGCACGTAAAGTTTGAGGCGGTCGGCCTCGCCGGCGGCCAGCAGATGCAGTGACGGCGCGAAAACCATTTTGTAGGCGGAAAGGTCCTCCGTGGGCCGGGCAAAATTCACTGGAATGTTGCGGTCGTGGAGCGCGTTGTAGATGAGTTGAATATGCTCGCGCAGGTTGAAAAATTTATTGGGCGGCATCGGCTGTTGCAGCGTCCAGTCGTTGTCGTGGGTGTAAAGCACGCACACATCGGCTTTTACCCGGGTGTCCTTGAGGGCGGGCCCGAGCAGTTTCAATTCCTCGCCGATCTGGCTGATTTCCTTGAAGACCCGGGTGTTGCCTTCGAGATGATGCGGCAGCACGGCGCCATAGAATTTTTCATTGCCGATGCGCGGCTGGCGCCAGTGATAGTAAAGCACGCCGCACGCACCCCGCGAAATGAGTTGATACGTGAACAGCCTGACGATGCCGGGGCGCACCAGCGAGTTGACGTCCTGCCAGTTGACCTGGCCGGCTTTTTGTTCTATGACCCAAAAGCCGCAATCGCCGTCGGGTGTTTTGATGTTCGATTTTTTAAGCGAACGCAGGATGTCAATGTCGCACGCCAGTTCGGACGATTTGGTTTTGATCACCGGATTGCTTTCCACGGAAACAAAATCGACGGCATCCGCCATGTCGAAGTGGTCGAATTTCCGGTGCAGCGCGCGCAGGTTGACGGTGACGGGATGGTCGGGGCAAAGTTCGTGCAGCACGTCGGCCTGCATGCGGACAAAGGCCACGATGGCATCACTGCAGAACCGGTACCAGTCCAGCAACAATGCCGGATTGTGGGGCGCGGGGGCAGCGAGGGGCATGGGCACGTCATCGAACGAGGTCACGATTTGTCCCAGGTAACGCAGGCCCAGCAGGTCGTTGAGGCGCTCGACGGTTTTGTATTTCAACTTCAGCCAGTTTTGCCATTCGAGGCGCGAATCTTCGTTGAATGACCACTCGGTTTGATGCCCCCCGAGACCGCTGTCAATCTGCCAGGCAATCAATTGGGGATGGTCGCCCAGGGCTTTGGCCATGTTTTCAACCAGCCGCTTGGAGGCGTTCCAGTAGGCGTCATTGTTGAAACAGGCCGCGCGGCGCGTGCCTTCGTGTTTGACCAGGCCATGTTCATCAAGTGGTAGAATGTCAGGATGCTTTTTCGCCAGCCAGATGGGCGGAGCCGAGGTGGGGGTGC
>Ga0302319_10025465_pt1 | contig 10472 bp, 7 predicted proteins | sample Bog_T0_2_FD_203319 | JGI IMG/M metagenome (GOLD analysis project Ga0302319, IMG submission 203319) | Peat permafrost microbial communities from Stordalen Mire near Abisko, Sweden - Bog_T0_2 | ecosystem: Environmental > Terrestrial > Soil > Wetlands > Peat | place: Sweden: Abisko, Stordalen Mire... | reverse complement strand
AAATTATCTCGCCGCTCGGCCCGCACCGAAAAAATCACCCGCCTCCCTCAAGAAAATTGCTTATGGGACTGGCTCTACGTATGGAATCTCCTCCAATTATTATAACGTTGTTGGGATCGATGATGCGGGGGAGATTGCGGGCGGCTTCTCACCTTCTGCCAGCGACTATTTTTATCATGCCTATAACAATGCCCACTTCATGTTTCAATCGCTCAGCTGCTTCTGGTCGAGTGAATCGGCCACCCCGGTGGCGATGGGTGAAGGTGAATTATCCCCCAATGGGATTTCCATCCTGGTGGTAGATAGCTTCGTGACGGCGATCTCGGATCAGCGCTATATGGTTGGCATTGGGTGTGATGAGATCTACTCAAATCATGCCGAAGCTTTCAACCCGAACTGGAACTATGGCACGACCAACGAAACTCATATTCTCTTTCCCCCTAACCCATGGCCTCCTTCGGCTTACCAGAATGGGGGCACTGCGACCCTACCAAGCATGGAAACCAATTGCTGGGCTACCGGTGCGGGCGGTGCGACGAACTGGTGCGGTGGCGCGTACACATCTGGATCAACCGAGTACCCAGTTATCAACGGCACCATGTACACCGCTTCGGCCTATACCAATATTAATCTCAATGCCATCAATGACACCAACATTGCGGTGGGTTACCTCTGGACGAATTACATTGGCACAGCGGTGATGGTCAAACCATTATCGGGGACTGCTCTAAGCGTGACGTACCTCGGGCCGGGCCGTGCCTCCTACCTCAACAACCAGACCAACGCGAGCGGGGCACCTGCGCCGCAGATCATCGGCGGTGACACCAATAACATTCCGATGCTTTGGGACCAAACCACTCCTTCCGGCTCACCTGCGATCAAACCCCGCACCGGCAACTACGTCGGCAAAACCCTGACCTCGCTTCTCAACAATACCAATAACTGGTCCATGACCTCCGTCAGTGGAATCAACAATTTATCCAGCATCATCGGCACTGCCACCTATACCCAAACCGGCCCAACTGATCCCATTCCTGCCGGTGTCCATGGCGCGATGCTCATCAGCGCAGAATTGGCCGTTGATGCCAACCGTGACGGAACCATCGTCATGGCCAATGACACCGGTAATCCGGCGAATGCAGGATTACCCGTCGATACCACTTCGCAGACCAAACCATTCACTTTCTGGGTCAACGATGGGGTCGATGGATATAGTCCAGATCCCGGCGAAAGCACCGTGCAGGAAGATTTAGCCCCGGGCACTTTTGCTCCCAATTGCCAAATAGGTGAGGTCACTTGCTCTCGTGATTTGGAAAACTTTGCGCGGCTTTGGCTTTACACCAAAGGCTTGAACACTGCTATTTCCGGGAGAAAGATCATTGTCGGTTTGGAGTGGCACTCCAACACTGGCAATGCAACCACCGGCTGGGGAACCAATGATGGCTCACCATCAATAAACATTTATGAAGCCGCGCCGAAGCATGGTTCATCGACCGTCACCGGAGGCACAGATTATCTTACCGATCCTAATACGGCATCTGACCAGGCGGGTCTTTATGGAAGCACCATTGGAACGGTTGCAAAAGGACAGCCTTACTATTTCGATCCTTCCACCTTCTCTGGTCTAACGGACGCAAATCCCAAGACCTATTTTCTTTTTGAAGCAGCAGCACGCGGAACAGGTCGCCTTGTTGTTACGTTCAATACCGTATCCGGAGGAACGTACACGAAGATCGGCGAAGGTGGATCGGTTTACATGAATTTGAAGGAGACGCAGGAATTATACGAGCGGTGGACGGTTGGGGATGGGCCGGTGCCGGGTACCCTGACGGCGGGCGGTGGCGGTGCTCCTTCTTCACCTGCCACTATTTGCCAGCTTCGTCTGCCGACTGGCGCGACTGCTTTGCAGTACAGCCCGACGACTCCGGGTCTTTCAGTACCAAGCGATCCCACCGGAAACGACTATATCCTGTATGTTCATGGCTGGAATATGGCCCCGTGGGAAAAGGACGCCTTTGCTGCCACGATGCTTAAACGGCTCTATTGGCAGGGCTACAAAGGAAAATTTGGAGCATTCCAGTGGCCCACGACTTATACGACATCAGTACTTCAAGATGGTATTGCTTACGATGACGGTGAATATTCCGCGTGGCAATCAGCGGTTCCGTTGGAGGGGCTTCTTTCCCAGCTAAACGGAAATTACGGCGGTCATGTTTTCGTCCTTGGACACAGTATGGGCAACATAGTGAGCGGGGAGGCGTTACGGATTGCAGGTCAAGCGGGCCAGTCTTTGGTGAATACTTATGTGGCAACCCAGGCAGCGGTGCCGGGACATTGCTACGATCCAACTTTGACGGGAACCGATTTATTGAATTTCAATCTCTCCTACGGGCTTATCACCGACCATCGTGGACCGTTCACTCCGAACATTTACAACAACTGGATGATGCCGACTACTCCGGGGGCAACTGCCAAAGCCAATTTTTTCAATGTGAACGACTTTGCGCTAAGTACCTATATATGGCAATTAGACCAAGTGCTTAAGCCGGACCAACGGCTCACCTTGGGAGGATGGAATTATAACTACAACACCTACACGCAGCCGCTCACTGTCATTCAAGACAATTTTTACAAAGATAGCGTGCTTTCCGAGGTCAATTTACATCTAGGCACCGTCACCGCTGTTCAAGACCGATACGAAATTATGGCTTACGCTTCCCAGCCTTACAGCAAGGCTTTGGGAGGAGTCACAGATGCCGCTGGGTTTGGACAACAGAATTTGCAAAATCTTTTTCCAACAGACACATACCCCCCGTTTTCCTACAGCGCTCATCCTTGGCACAGTGCAGAATTCCTCTTTACCAACCCCGATATGCAAAATTACTGGAGCACATTGTTGGGCGATTTCGGACTTCCAACGACGACCACTCCTCCGTAAAGAGCAATGAAAGTCCAAACATACGTTGTCTGTGCGGTGATCGTCGGAGCTTTGCTATTAACAGCAGCATGGTGGTTTGGCTTGGGCAAAAAAAGGGCATCTTCTTCGCCTCCTCCGCCCCCACCTCCAGTTTCGACTAGTGCGAGCAATGCACCAACTTTTAATAACGCAGCATCCGCCACAAATGTCCCGAGTGGCAATCTTCCTGCGGGAGCAGCGGCGGCATCATCACCCACGGTTGATTCGAAAACCGCACTAATGCTCGCTTTTTGGGCTGCTGCCAATCAGAAGTCCCTTGATTTCTTTGGGAAGATAATCGACCAAAATGGAGAGCCCGTGGGTGGCGTGAAAGTAACGGCCGGTGTGGGATTGATTATCGACATGACTCACAGTGGAGCGAAGTATTTTTATACTCAAAGCGACTCAACAGGAAAGTTTAGCTTTAACGGAATCCGCGGAGCTGGAGTTGGGTTCGTTCTGCAAAAAGAAGGTTATACCTACAATCAAAGGCAACCGTCGAGCAGTCGCCCCAATGACTATACGCCCGATCCTAATAACCCCGTGATTTTTAAAATGTGGAAGCTCAACGGAGCGGAACCGATGATCCATGCTCGGGTCCACGCCTATGTACCGTGTGACGGGACGAGCGTGAGCTTCAATCTTTTAACGGGCCGGAGCCAAGGCGATCTGACAGTTACTCTGACACGCAACCCGGTGAACATTGACCGGAGCAAACCGTTTGATTGGGCACTAACGGTGGGAGTCGCCAACGGGGGGCTGGTGGAAAACACGGACACTTACCCGAACGAAGCCCCCACCGAAGGGTATCAGCCGTCGGTCACGATCAGCATGCCCACCGACGACAAGAAATGGACATCGACAGTAAGCGGTACCTATTACTTTAAGAATGGTCAAACCTATGGCCGGATGACGATCAACGTCATGGCAAACTTCCAGCCGCCTCCCACGCTCTTTGATGCGGATATTTACGCCAATCCTTCCGGCTCGCGCAATTTGGAGTTTGATTCCTCCAAACAGATCAACCAATAAGCGAAATGCAACGAGGTTTAATCGCTTATTTTCTTTCTTCAAAAATTCACAATGTCAGATGCGCGATAGATCTTTCCGCCATCAATGAATCACTAGCCAACACTCCACCAGTCCAACGACACACTGAATGAATAGGAAAAAAATGAACAGTTGTACAAGCTTATAGAACAAATAGTGCAAACTCTGATGTCGGGTCTGGGATGCACTACATCAATGGAACAACGCTCCCCCTCGAATTTGTTACCAGTTCAACGCCAAAATCTATCCGAAGTAGCAGCAAAATGTTTGACCGTTAGGATAGGAGACAATTCCGGCGTGGTTGTTTCCTTTGCGGCCTTCCTCCCGGTCGCGCAGCTGTGAGACAGTCATTGCTCCCTCCACGCCAATCCGAGGACTCATGCATAGCTGTGCGTAGCAGTCTTGCTCTCAAATGCGTAGCAATTGGGTTCTTTTTTTTCCTAAATTCACAAGGTTTACCGTTGTCCGTTACATAGGAAAATGCTATTCTCTAAGTGCTTAGGAAAGGAGACGGCGGGATAGCTTCCATCTGTGACCGTCGCTGATTTTCCCCGGAGGGTCGGACTCAGTCCCGACCCATTCTTTCCCTCCCTCTACCCTCGTTCCCAAGTTTGCTGCCCTCCGCAGGAGCTTGGGAACGTCCCTTGCTCCCCGCGAAATTTTATTTTGTGACTTCCTCCCGTTCGGTAGAACATTTTTAAAAATGTTGTAGCCGTTTCGTAGTCTCTGAGCCCGGAGGGCTCACCGAAATTAGCTGGTGGTGACAACCACCGGCATCCGCCTCAACCAGATCCCGACCCGGAAGGTCGGCGGATCGCATTACCTCTCAACCGCGCGAACAATTTCAGCCAAGAGACAGCCTACTCCTCCGACGTCAGCAACTCCTGCCAGAAGCGGGGCAGCAACTCCGAGAAAACGCTTTGCGACCACGTGTCGTAACGCCAGATCTCCAGAAAACCAGCACCGGCAATCAGCACCACCGTCCGCTTCTCGTCATTGCCCATTTGATTGATCGATCCCGGCGCGGGTACCAGCCCCGCCTTCCAAAGCGCCTGGGGAAAGGAGAGAAAAGCGCGGGAATTCTTATACGCGCAGTTCACCGGCTGGATCAGTTGCGCCAGCCGTCCCGACGGATCGCTCAGCCACTCGTTCAAATTCAGCGTATTGATCGGATTGGAATTCAACCGCTGCAGCAACTGCCCCACATAAGGGTTGTGTTCCTTCAAAACCAGAAGCTGTCGATGCGGCCCGGGAATGGCAATCAACCGGGAAGGACGGTCATAGAAAAAATCCTTGAACCGGTTTTTCAAGCCCACCGAGCATTGGCACTGCACCGGCTCGATCAAGGCATAATCCAACGAGCAACCCACCTCAACCTGGTCATTGGGATTGGTAGGCCCGCCTTTTCCACTGGATGGAAAGGAGTCGGGGAGATCAGCGTGCATTAAAAGTAATTTATAGTTTAGAGATGTTTAAAAGCAAGACTTTTTGTGAAATTGTGTCTAACTATATAAATTTGTACACTTTAAGTCTATTAACCACCGTTTTTTGGGTAATAAGTCAGCCTCTTCCAGCATCGACTTACCCATCATAAGTAGCTAACAACAAGCTGTTAGCACGCCACTATTTCACCAGCAAGCTTTTTAGAAAACAAACTTTTTCAAGCCCCTTTTGCGGCCCATTCATGAAGGATTTTTTGTCCAAAATCGACCCCTCTTGAAATCTCTGCCGGATACTATATGCCGATTTATAAATTCTCGGCTAACATTGCAAACAGAACCTATTAGTCAACTCACTCATGGGGATATCCCCCTTTATTCATTAATTAGGAATAGTCCCCGTCTGGAGGTTGCGTAAATTCGCCATCTTTGCAATCTTGAGCCTTCGGAGTTTAATTCCGGCTCGGGTTCATCAAATTATTGGCATGAGGATACTTCAACTTAGCACTTTCGACATCCGCTTCGGCGCGTCGATAGCAGCCCGAAGGCTGCATGAAGCATTCCTCTCCGGTGGTTTAGAGAGCGATCTCCTCGTCAGCGAGGTCCACAGCGATACCCCGCGCGTCCACGGCGCTTACGCGGGTCTCGAAAAAATCAAAGCGAAGGTCCGGCACCATCTCGATAGCCTGCCCACCAAGTTTTATCCCGACCGCGTCCCCGTCACCTTTTCGACCAACTGGGTTCCTTCCAATCTCACTCGCAAAATCGAAAGCTTGCATCCTGACGTCGTTCACCTCCACTGGTGCCAAACCAACTTTGTGGCCACGACGATCCTGCCCCGGATCAAGCATCCGCTGGTCTGGACCTTCCACGACATGTGGGCCTTCACCGGCGGCTGCCACTATTCGTCCGGATGCGATCGCTATCTCGATCAATGCGGCAAATGCCCAATCCTCAAAAGTAACAGCGAGGGTGACCTGAGCCGCTGGATGTGGAAGCAAAAGCGGGACGTCTATCGCCGCATCCGCAAATCGCTGCAGGTCATCTGTCCGAGCAACTGGATGGCCGGACTGGCGCGTCAGGCGCCGCTGCTCGAGGGCGTCCCCGTCCATGTGGTGCCCAATCCCATTAACACCCAAGTCTTCAAACCGATCGACAAAATCACCGCGCGCCGACTCATGGGCCTTCCCGCCAAAGGCCCTTTGCTTTTGATGGGCGCAGCCTCGCGAGGCGACCATCGAAAGGGCTTCGACCTGCTCGACTCCGCGTTGCAGCAATACGCCGCGCAACCGGGTGCACAACCCCTCGGCCTGGTCACGCTCGGCACCAGAAACAACTCCGAGTCCATCACATCTGGCCCGCTCCAGACCTGGAACATCGGCTTCCTCCAGGATGAAGTCTCACTCTCCGCCCTCTACAGCGCCGTCGACGTCGTCGCCTTGCCCAGCCGGGAGGAAAACCTCTCCAACAGCCTGGCCGAGTCGCTTTGCTGCGGCACTCCCTGTCTCGCTTTTGCTATCGGCGGCAATGCCGATCTCATTTCCCATCAGGTCAACGGCTTCCTCGCCAAGCCCAACGACACCGCCGACATGGCCCTCGGCTTGAGCTGGATTTTAAACAATCTTCAGGAAGACAAGCGGGAGGCCATCGCCCAGGCCGCCTTCAGCAAGGTCTCCTACGAAAGCCTGATCCCCGCCTTTTTGAAGATCTATCAGTCGGCCCTGGCCTGAGCGACTGAAAAAATACCTCTCCACATTCCTCCGGTTCCGCGCCAAGCTGATTCCATGTTTCTCGCTGGCGATATCGGAGGCACCAAAACCAATCTCGCGCTCTACATCTATGAAGACCACGAACGCCTCGTGGCAAAAAAAGTCGCCGCCTACCCGAGTAAAGACCACGCCACCCTCGCCGAGATTGTCCGCGATTTTCTCGCCCAGGACCTCGGCCTAGTCCGTCAGGCGTGCTTCGGCGTCGCTGGCCCGGTCAAAAATGGCGTGGTCCAGGTCACCAACCTCCCCTGGATCGTCGATGCCGCCGCCTTGCAGGCCGAGCTGAATTTCCAGCAGGTCAGCCTCCTCAACGACCTCGAAGCCAACGCCTATGGCATCAACACGCTCCAATCGCATGAATTGCTTTCGCTCAATCCCCTGGCCGACCTGCGCCAGGTCGGCAATCGCGCCTTGATCGCCGCTGGCACCGGCCTCGGCGAAGCAGGCATGATGTGGGACGGTAACAGTCATCGCCCCTTTGCCAGCGAAGGAGGCCACGCCAGCTTTGCCCCCAATGACAGCATCGGCGACGAACTCCTTACGTTTCTTCGCAAGGAACACGGCCATGTCAGCTGGGAGCGCGTCCTCTCCGGCATGGGCATGAAAAATCTCTACCGCTTCTTTCGCCAGCGCTCCGGCGTGGCCGAACCCGAATGGCTCGCCTCACAATTGCTCAACGGCGATCTCGGCGCGGTCGTCACCCAGGCCGCGCTCGCCGACAAGGACCCCGTCTGCGTCGAGGCGCTCGACTGCTTCACCCGCAACTACGGCGCCGAGGCGGGCAACCTCGCCCTCAAAATGTTCGCGCTCGGCGGCGTCTACATCGGCGGCGGAATCGCGCCCAAAATGCTGCCCAAAATGAAGAGCGCCATTTTCCTCGATGCCTTCTACCACAAAGGCCGTCTGAGCCCCCTGCTCAAATCCACACCGGTCTACGTCATTCTCAACGACAAGACTGCACTCCAGGGCGCAGCCTGGTTCGCCGCCCACGCGACGTGATTAACTCCCGTTGTCGCCAATGGCTTCGACGGGACAACCTTCCATCGCTTCCTTGCAAAGCTTCTCCTCGTCCTCAGTCGTGGGTTGCTTGAAAACGTAGGAATAGCCGCCATCATCATTGCGGCCAAAATTACTCGGTGCGGTCTCGCGGCAAAGATCACAGTCGATACACTGGTTATCGACATAATACTTGCCGGCAAGGTTTTCGGGATAGCGGTTTGCGACGTCAGCCATAAGATTTTTTGGAACTCCAACCATATACCGCTCGCGAAAGGGCGCAATAGTTTTCCTGTTTTTTTTGTGCGCCTTGCTTCAATTTGGCCTATTCTCAACCCTCAATCCCTTTATGCCCAAACGCGCCCTCCTCTCCGTCTCCGATAAAACCGGCCTCGTCGATTTCGCCAAAACCCTCGCCTCCGCCGGTTACGAACTCATTTCCACCGGCGGCACCTCCAAGGCTCTTCGCGAATCGGGCCTGACCGTCGCCGACATCTCCGACATCACCGGCTTTCCCGAAATGCTCGATGGCCGCGTCAAGACCCTCCACCCCAAAGTCCATGGCGGACTCCTCTTCCTCCGCGACAACGACGAGCATCGCAAACAGGCGCAGGCCCACGGCATCGAGTCCATCGACCTCGTCGTCGTCAACCTCTACCCCTTCGAGCAGACCATCTCCAAGCCCGGCGTCACGCTCGAGCACGCCATCGAAAACATCGACATCGGCGGGCCCTCCATGCTCCGCAGCGCCGCCAAGAACTACCGCAGCGTCACCGTCATCACCGATCCCGCCGACTACGCCATCGTCGCCGCCGAAATTTCCGCCCAGGGCGACACCACCCTCCCCACCCGCGAGCGCCTCGCCGCAAAAGTCTTCCGCACCACCGGCTATTACGACGCCCTCATCGCCAACTACCTCGCTTCCCGCCTGCCCGAACCTGAAGTCTTTCCCGAAACCTTTGCGCTTCCCCTGCGCCGCGCCCAGGCCCTCCGCTACGGTGAGAATCCACACCAGGCTGCCGCGCTCTACGGCCAGTTTCCGCGCCATTTCCAGCAACTCCACGGCAAGGAACTCTCCTACAACAACCTCATCGACATCAACGCCGCCGTGCGCCTCATCCGCGAGTTCACGGAAATCCCCACGGTCGCCATCCTCAAGCACACCAACCCTTGCGGCCTCGGCAGCGCACCGACCCTCGCCGAAGCATGGGACAAGGCCTACGCCACCGACCGGCAGGCGCCCTTCGGCGGCATCATCGTCGTCAACCGCCCGCTCGACCTCCCCGTCGCGCAGCTCATCGCCGAAATCTTCAGCGAAGTCATCATCGCCCCCGCCTTTGCCGACGACGCCCTCGCCCTCCTCTCCAAAAAGAAAAACCTGCGCCTCATGGTTAATGGCGAAACCTCCGCGCCCGCGCCCGGCCTCGAAATCCGCTCCACCGTTGGCGACTCCTACCTCATCCAGCGCGGCGACGCCGACACCGTCTCCACCGCCGACTGGAAAGTCGTCACCCAGCGCCCGCCCACCGACGCCGAACGCGAAGCCCTCCTCTTCGGCTGGCGCGTCGTCAAGCACGTCAAGTCCAACGCCATCGTCTACGCCGCGCGCGACCGCACCCTCGGCCTCGGCGCGGGGCAGATGTCGCGCATCGATTCCTCCCGCATCGCCATCTGGAAAGCCTCCGAAGCCAAGCTCGCCCTCACCGGCAGCATCGTCGCCTCCGACGCCTTCTTCCCCTTCCCCGACGGCCTCATCGCCGCCGCTGAGGCCGGGGCCACCGCCGCCATTCAGCCAGGCGGCAGCGTCAAGGACGCCCAAGTCATCGCCGCCGCCGACGAACGTGGCCTCGCCATGATCTTCACCGGCCAGCGCCACTTCCGGCATTAAATCAGCCGTCGCGTCAGCGACTTTTAAAAAAGGCCTGTCATCCTGAGCTTGTCGAATCTTGACCGTTGGAAACGGTCAAGATGGAATCGCCGAAGGCGATCCCACAGGGCGAGGGTTTGCGGGAGCAAACCGAGTCATCGACCTCTAACTATTTTTGCCTTCCTCAGCGGTAGCCGTCGACCTCCGTGCGACGGTTCGGTTCCCTCGTTCCCAAATTTCGGAACCTGTCCCGATAAAGTGGACAGGCGATTGGGATAAGCTCATGGTTGTTAGTTGAGTTTGGTTTCAAAGTCCACAGGAGATTGGTGGCCGAGGGCGCTGTGGAGCCGCTTTCGGTTGTAAAAGACCTCGACGTATTCGAAGATGGCGCGGCG
>Ga0302319_10025464_pt1 | contig 10472 bp, 5 predicted proteins | sample Bog_T0_2_FD_203319 | JGI IMG/M metagenome (GOLD analysis project Ga0302319, IMG submission 203319) | Peat permafrost microbial communities from Stordalen Mire near Abisko, Sweden - Bog_T0_2 | ecosystem: Environmental > Terrestrial > Soil > Wetlands > Peat | place: Sweden: Abisko, Stordalen Mire... | reverse complement strand
GTGCTGATGTGGAATAAGACTGGGCACCGAGCTCCACCCGTGCCACGTCGCGCAACAATACCTGCGACCCGTTAGTGTTCACCTTCAGCAGGATATCCTCGAACTGCTTGGGCGTCTCGAAACGGGAGGGGCCGATGATGGTGGCGTCTAGGCGCTGGCCTTTCGCACTCGGCAGGCCACCCAACTCGCCCGACGAAACCTGAATGTTCTCGGCCGCGATCGCTGTGGTTACATCGCCGGCGGTAAGCGCGTATTTATACAGCTTGTCCGGATCAAGCCAGATCCGCATCGCGTATTCCGAGCCGAACAGCGTGAAATCGCCCACACCGCTGACCCGGCTCAGCGGGTCCTGCAGGTTCGAGGCGATATAATCGGTGATATCCTGGGCGCTCATGCTGCCATCGGTCGAAATCAGTCCGATGATCAGCATGAAATTCTTGACGCTCTTGGTCACCTTAATGCCCTGTTGCGTCACCTCCACAGGCAGGTTGGCTTCCGCCAGCGACAATTTGTTCTGCACCTGCACCTGGGCGATGTTCGGGTCGGTGCCCTGCGCGAAGGTGAGATCAATTTCCATCGCACCGCTGGAGGCCGCGGTGGATGAAATATATTCCAGCCCGTCCAGGCCTGACATCTGCTGGTTGATCGGGCGCACCACGGTATCGGCCACCGTCTGCGCCGAAGCGCCCGGATAGACCACCGTAATGGCGATTTGCGGCGGCGCGATGCTGGGATATTGGGCAACCGGCAACTGGAAGATTGCCAGGCCGCCCACCAGCATCAACACAAGCCCGAGCACCCAGGCAAAGACCGGCCGCCCGATAAAGAAATCCGACATGGCGTGCGCCCTTACTTCGCCGGCCCGGCGGAATTCTCATCCAATGCCGCGGTCGCCTGCACCGCCATCCCCGGCCGCAATTGCTGCAAGCCATCGGTAATCACCTTGTCACCAACCGCCAGCCCGCCGGTAACCAGCCAATTCGTGCCGATGGCACGTGTCGTTTGCACGATCCGCAATACGGCCTTGTTACTCGGCCCCACCAGCATCACGGTCGCATCGCCATGGGAATTGCGCGATACGCCTTGCTGCGGCACCAGAATCGCGTTGTCGTTGGTGCCTTCATGCAATTCCGCGCGAACATAAAGCCCGGGCAGCAACATGTGATCGTGGTTCGGAAAAATCGCCCGCAACGCCACCGTGCCGGTGCCCTGGTCCACGGTAACCTCGGAAAACTGCAATATGCCCGGCGCGCCATAGGGCGATCCGTCCTCCAGCAACAGGGTTACTTTCGCCTGGTCGGGTCCGCTGCGTTGCAACTGCCCCGCTGCCAGTTCCTGCTTCAGCCGCAGCAGAGTCGTTGCCGACTCAGTAACATCGACATAGATCGGATCGAGCTGCGTAATGGTGGCCAGCGAAGTGGTCTGGTTCGCGGTTACCAGCGCGCCCGGCGTGACCGAGGAGCGGCCAATGCGCCCCGCGATCGGCGCCATCACCTTCGTGTAGGCCAGGTTGATATTGGCCTGCTCGATGCTGGCCATGGCCGTGGCGATATTGGCCACCGCTTCGCCTGAGACGGCCACGGCGTCGTCATAATCCTGCCGGCTGACGGCTTGTGCTGCGGCCAGCGGCTTGTAGCGGGCGGTCTTGGCTCGCGCAGTTGCCAGCGCCGCCCTATCGTATTGCAATGTCGCCATGGCGGTATCGTAGGCCGCTTTATACGTGGCCGGATCAATTTGATACAGTTGCTGGCCCAGCCGAACGTCACCGCCCTCGGTAAAAATACGCCTGGTCACCACGCCATTGACCTGCGGGCGCACGTCGGCTGTCAGGAAAGCCTCGGTCCGGCCTGGCAGTTCGGTGGCCAGCACGACAGATTGATGTTTAACAATAATAAATCCGACTTGCGCTTCCGGCGGCGCTTTCGGCGGTGCGGGTTTGCGGTCGCAGGCGCCCAAAATGGCCAGTGTAGCCAGCAACAAATTCACGGTCGCGCGGCGCATGGGAATCATGGCGCGGCCTGCTGCAACGCGGCTGGCACAGGCGGCTGCCGGCTACCCGGGACGGGCGCGGCCGCGTGATGCCCACTGGGTCCATCCGGCATACATGTTCCCCTTGCTCGTGGTCGGGTCATGTTGCTGCGGGCATATCAAGACCTCAGCTTGCATAACGCATCGCGAGGCGCATTTGGAGGGTTCGGAATATACCTACCCGGTTGTGGGCCTTCGGCCGAGCCAGCAAGGAAGGCCTGTTTTTTTCAAAGAAAGCAAAAACTTTTTGAGTGAAAGTCTGTTTGCTTCTTTTTCTTCAGAAAAAGAAGTGCCTGCTTAGATTGTCCTCACTTTCATGCCCGGCATAACATTCACCGGCGGGCTCAAAATAACCTTGTCCCCCGGCTTGATGCCGGCCTGCACCTGCACGTTTGCCCCATCATCGGCCAACACGTTCAAATGCCGCAGCGCCACCTTGCCATTTTCCACCACCGCCACGTTCAACCCGCCTGGATTGAAAATGATCGCCTCCGACGGCACGGATACCACCGGTGTGTCGCTGCGCTGCTGCAAGTGCACGATGCCATACAGCCCTGGCGATAGCGCGTGGTCGGCATTGTCCACGTCCACTTCCGCGAGCAGCGTGCGTGTGTTAGTTTCCAGCGCGCCGGCGTTGCGGGCCACCGTGCCGTGGAACACGCGGCCCGGCAGTTGCGGTACCGTAATCGTCGCCGCATCGCCATCGCGCAGCGCGAACACATATTCCTGCGGCACGTAAACCTGCACGCGCAGCACGTTGGTACGAGCGATCGAGAACATCGGCGTACCGCTCGATTGGTCGGCCGTCACCAGTGTGCCGACATCGACGGCGCGGCTGGTGATTTCGCCATCGAACGGTGCGACCACTTTCTCGAACCCGGTCAGTTCCAGCAGGCGATTCACCTGTGCCTGCTGCGCCACGATATTGGCTTCCGCCACGCGTACGCCGGCGCTCTCGGTAATCAGGTTGGATTTATCCTGGTCGCCCTGCTGGCGGCTGTTCCAGCCTTCCACCACCATGCGCGAGGTGCGGCGGTTGGTCACATCGGCCAGCGACTTGCCCGCTTCCGCCTGCAACAACGCGGCCTGCATCTGGCCCAGCTGGGCCTGGGCCTGGGCCAGTTGCTGATCCAGATCCGGCGCCGCGATCACCGCCAGAACGTCGCCGGCGCGCACCTGACTGCCGATATCGACGTTACGTTTGGCGATGTAGCCGGTGGCGCGCGCGAACAGGGTGGCACTATCGAATGCCTGCATCGTGCCCGGCAGATCGACCACGCGCGGCGCCGTATCCGCTGCCACATCCATCGTGCGCACCAGCGGCACCGCGTTTTCCCGCATGGCCAGCGCCGCCGCGGCACTGGACTGGCGGGCGATATGGGCCCAGGCGCCCAGGCCGACCATGACAAGCAAGATACTAACCACACCAACGCCAGCGCGCCGCGCCGTGCGCCGCCGTGCGGGCGCGAGATTTGGATCGTCGTGCGTATCGGTTTGGGCCGCCGCGCTGGCCATGGCATCGTCGCCAGGGCGCGGCAGAGTCATTTCGTTCATCACCGCATTCCTTCAGGGCTCAGCCCCGGTGCCACCAGCACGCCCCGTTCACCGCGCGCGGCTTGGCGCTCGAACACGCCAAACACCGAGTATAAATAAGGCACAAATAGCAGCGTCGTGATGGTGCCAACCAGCACGCCGCCGATCACGGCGCGCGCCAGCACCGCGTTCTGTTCCTCGCCGGGGCCACCGATGGCCATCGGCAGCATGCCAACGATCATGGCGCCGGCGGTCATCAGCACCGGCCGCAACCGCGTGGTGCCGGCGGAAAGCGCTGCCTGAAACGCGCTCATGCCAGCCTGCCGCTGCTCACGCGCGAACGTCACCAGCAAAATCGAATTGGCCGACGCCACGCCCACGGACATGATGGCGCCCATCAGCGAGGGCACGGACAGCGTCGTATCCGTGGCAAACAGCATCAGCAGAATGCCGGAACCAGCACCAGGTAAAGCCAAAATGACCGCCAGCGGATCAACAAAGCTCTGATAATTGACCACCATGAGCAGGTAAACGAACACCGCCGCGAACAGCAGCCCGATCGTCAAATCCTCGAATGCGCTATCCATGCTGGCAATCTGGCCACGCACATTGATTTTGTCGGCTGGCCCAAGGTGGCTTTGCTCGTCAGCAACAATTCGGTTGATCGCCGCCGCGGCGCTGCCCAGATCGATGCTTTGCACGCTGGCATAGACATCATAGACCGGCTGGATATTGGTCTGGTTATAAACCGACTGCACCTGCTTGCGCTCGCCGCTGGCCACGTTGCCCAGCAGATCGGGGATTTGCGCGGTCACGCCGGTGCTGTTGGATGTGGTGCTGGCAATCGGGATGTTGTCCAGCGCATTTTTGTTCGGCAGCCGGTATTCGGGGGTTTGCACCGCCATGAAATAGGGAATGCCGTTTTTCGGGTCGGTCCAGAAATTCGGCGCTACCTGCTCGGACGAGCTCAGGCTGATATTGATGTCGTTGGCCACCTGATTAACCGTTAGGCCCAGTTCCTGCGCGCGCGTGCGGTCGATCGTATAATACATCTCCGGCGCGTCGAGCTCCTGCTGCACATGCGCATCCACGATGCCAGGAATGGCTGAAATACGCCGGCTGATGTCGCGGGCGATCGCCTGGTTATCCAGCCTGTCGCGCCCCTGCACCTGCACGTCAATCTGTGCAGGCACACCGAAATTCAGGATTTGCGTCACCAGATCAGCCGGTTGGAAGTAGAATTGCACGTCGGGAAATGCCGCCGGCAGTTCATCGCGCAGCTTGCGGATGTATTCGGCGGTCGGGCGGTGGCCTGCCTTCAACTGAATCTGAATGGCGCCGTCGTTCACGCCGATCGCCGTGCCATCCATATAGGCCAGGTTATAGGTGCGCTGCGGCAAGCCGATATTATCCAGCACCAACGCCAAATCGCTGCCGGGAATCTGCTGACGGATATTATCCTCCACCGCGCCGAAAATCTGCTCGGTGCGCTCGATGCGCGTGCGCGCCGGCGCGCGCACATGCAATTGGATAAGACCCGCATCCACGCTGGGGAAAAAATCGGTGCCGACGAACAGGCTTAGGCCCCCGGCCAGCGCCACCACGCACACCGCCACGGCCGGCGTCAGCACCCGGCGCCGCAAAATGCCGGTGAGTAACCATCCATAAAACTCGCGGAAGCGTTCGAACCGCCGGTTGAACCCGTCATGGAACCGCCCAAACCAGCCGCGCACCGCGCCATGGCCATGTTCAGCGAATTCCCGGCGCAGCAGCAGCCGGATGATGATCGGCGTCAGCGTGCGCGATATGCCGTACGAGGCGAGCATGGCGAACACCACCGCCATGGCCAGCGGTGTGAACAAATAGCGGGCGGCGCCTTGCAGAAAGAAAACGCTTACGAAGACGACACAAATGGCCAGCGTGGAGATCAGCGTCGGCACCGCGATACCGGCGGCACCCTCCAGCACGGCGTCGTCGAAATCGCCGCCCTGCTCCAGCAATCTGTGGGTATTCTCGATCGTCACCGTGGAATCGTCCACCAATATGCCCACGGCCAGCGCCAGGCCGCCTAGCGTCATGGTGTTAATCGTCTGGCCCAGCGCCGACAAAACGGCCAGGGATGTCAGGATCGACAACGGGATCGACACCATGACAACGATCGTCGATCGCCAGGACCCCAGGAACAGCAGAATCATCAGCGCGGTCAGGCCCGCCGCGATCGCGCCTTCGCGCAGCACCGAGTCGATCGCGCTTTGCACGAACACCGATTGATCGAACAGCAATTGAATGTGCATGCCTGGCGGCGCCGCGCGCTGGATCGCCGGCATCGCCGCCTTCACGCGCTTCACCACATCCAGCGTGGAGGCATCGCCATTCTTGATGATCGTTAGCAGCACGGATCGTTTGCCGTCGGCGTGCACCACGTTCTGCTGCACGGCCCAGCCATCGCGCACATGCGCCACATCGCGCAAATACACGGTCGTGCCGCCCACCTGCTTGATCGGAATATCGTTCAATGCACGAATGGATTGCGCCGAGGCATTCACGCGCACAATGAACTGCTTGTCGCCCATCTTGGCGTCGCCCGATGGCAGCGTCAGGCTCTGCGCGTTCACGGCGTTGACGATATCGGTGGGTGTCAGGCCGCGCGCGCGCAACGCGTCGGGGTCCAGGTCCACCATGATCTGGCGATATTTGCCGCCGTATGGCGTCGGTAGCGTAATGCCCTGAATCGGCGCCAATTGCTGGCGCATCTGATAAATGCCGTAGTCGTAAAGCTGCTGCTCGTTCAATTTATCAGAGCTTAGGCTCAACTGCAGCACCGGCACGGACGACGCATTATACTGCACAATGGTCGGCGGCTGAATGCCGGCCGGCATCAGCGCGCGGATCGAGTTTGAGGCGGAGACGATTTGCGCGATCGCCAGATCGACATTGACGTTGGGTTGGAAAAAGATTCGCTCTACCGATAAACCCGATAAGGTCTGGCTTTCGATATTCTTGATGTCGTTGACCGATGAACTGATCGAATATTCGCTATAGGTGGTAACCCGCTGCTCCATCTCCTCCGGTGTCAGGCCGGTGTACTGCCAGATAACCGTGACGACCGGGATGTTGATGGACGGGAAGATATCCTTCGGCGTCACCAGAATGGCGCTGCCACCCAGGAACAGCATCAACAGCGCGACCACGTAGAACGTGTGCGGAAACTTGAGCGCGAATTTGACGATGCCCATCGGGACCCCAAGCCAACCGCCCGAGACGCGGTTTATCATAACGTAGCTTACGTTCTCGGATTTTCCAGGGGCAACGCTGCGGTGCAGCAGAATTCACGAAAACGTGACGCCGGGAAGGGAAGAAAGGCTTCTTTTTGAAAAACGAAACAAAAACTTTGGCGCCGCTGTCGCGGACTACCCCGCGGCACCCGAGTCAAGGTTTTTTGGTTCTTTCTTAAAAAAGAACCGCTACCTAGGACGGCGTGGCAACCACCGTCCCGGTGCTGGACGCGGTGTCGGTTCGCGCCGCGTTCATCGTCCGTAAAATCGACCGGTCGAGGTTCGCCGAGGACCGGCTGGTCATATCCGCGCCGACCCTGGCGCCGGCGCCGGCGGTTTCGTGAAAAACCCGGCCGCCTACCACCACTTTCAACTCAGGGTTCTGCGATGCGCGCCGTGCCTGGGCGATGGTCTCACGCAAACGCGGCAACCACTGTTCCTGGCGCAGCGCCACGCTCAGCGACAAATCCAGCACGTCGAACCAGGACTCCGCCAGCATCTCCTGCAGCGCCTCATTGTCGGCCGGATATTCGAATTGCGGCGCCCAACCGGCATTCCCCAGGATGGTGTTGTCCAGCGCAGCGCCCAGCCGGTGCAGCTCACCCGGCTCCGGCACGATCAGTACCGCCGGCTGCTGCAAGCGTCCCGGCACGATGCGCAGCGGATCGGATGCCAGCATGCGCACCGCCGACTGTAGCCGTGCCAGGCCAAGCGTCAGGTCGAATTCGCTGCAGACGTCCTCGCTCCACAAATCGCCCAGGCTGCGCGCGGCCGGCTCCAGCAAGGTGGCAAACAAACGCGCCGTGGTGCCCACCGCGCCGTGCAATTCACGGATCAATTCCACTGCCGCGGACTGGTCAGCGCCGATCAGCAACTCGGCCAGTTCGGCAGCCCGCGCGTGCTCCGGCGCCGAGTCGGCCACCACGATCTGCGCATCGCCCGCGCCCAGCAGCGCCGGCAGCACCTTGGCCAACAATACCTTACGCAACAACGCGGCAGCCTTGGGGTCCAGGTTGGTGTGTTGCACCGCATCGGGCTCAGGCTCGCGGTCGGCCGTTACCAGCTTCACCAGCAGATCGGGCGCCGCCTCCGGCCGTGCCCGCAAACCTTCCACCACGTCGGACGGCGCGACGATCATGTCCCGCGGCCAATCATCGGCGTGGCCGCCGCGCGCGGCCAGCTTCATGCTCCACGCACCGAAGGCGCGGGCCTCGACCGTCTGGTTGTTCAGCACTTCAACGTTCGAATGCCGGTTGTCCTGATGGATCGAGGTCATCACCCGCTCCAGGCCGTCGGACGGCCCCTCGAGCCACTGGAAAAAGCTGCCGCTATCATAAAGCAACACGCCCGTCAGCGCCTCACGGCCGTTGCGCGCCTGCGAAGCCTTGGTCAGGTCACTCAGCGCCGGCGGCGGCATATCAACGACGGCGCGGCTACGGTACACCACGGTCGAAAGCTTGGACCTTACATTCGCCGGAACGCCGCGATGCGGCCAGGCCGCAGGCTCGGGATTCAGCACTTGGGGCATCGACTTCTCCCGGGCTACTTCCGATCGCGAAAGCACACCAAAACCGCTGAGCCGTTCCAGCTCATTTTTCTGCGCGGCGGCGCTACACGCCCTCCGCGGCGGGGCAGACATTTCCAGCAAGCCGCGCGGCCGTCAAGGTGAATTGACAGAAATTCTTCTATATCAAGCGCCGCTTGTTATTTATTTCTTGTTGCGCACCAGGTGCCAATGCTTTTGGGCACCGGGCCAGGGGGGCATACAGGCCGCAGCTTCAAGTATTGCTTGTCGATACAATAAGACGAACGACGATTGCTGCAGCGCAGCAAGGCGGTGTTGCGCTCTTGATAAAGTAAGACCTTCTTTTTTGAAAAAAAGAAGCAAAAAACTTCTTCTATGTGCAAAAGTCTTTTTGCTTATTTTTCTTCTGAGAAAGAAGTGCTTCCTTAATGGTGCCGCGGCAGCAATAGCCAGATCTTGCCTGCTTGGTGCATCTTGCCCGCCCATTCCGCCGCCGCGGGTCCGGAGCCAAGAAAAACATCCACCCGCGCCGGCCCGGCAATCGCGGAGCCCAGATCCTGCGCCAGCACCAAATGCCGCCAGGCCCGGCCGTCCGGTACCGTACTGTCGATGAACAGCGGCGCACCCAGCGGCAGGAAATTCTTATCCACCGCGGCGGAGCGGCCAGCGGTCAGGTCCACACCCATCGTCCCCGGCGGCCCAAGCGCCGGATCGCTGTCATCGGCCACGCGGAAAAACACATAGGATTCGTTTTGATCCATTATCTTATTGGCCTGCGCGGGATGGCTGGCGAGCCAGGCACGAATCGATTGCATCGTAACCTGATCCGGCGCCAGTTCATGTTGCGCAATCAGAACGCGGCCAATCGGCGTATAATCGCGGCCGTTGCGGCCGTCGAAAACCAGATGCAGCAAGCCGCCTTCCGGTAACTGCACGAGTGCCGAGCCCTGGATCTGGGCAAAAAACAAATCCACCTTGCTGGCCACATAGGCAATCGGCCTGGCCGCGCCGCCAATATCGCCGGCCTCGATTTCGGCACGCGTCCAGTACGGCACAATTTCGTCGCCCGCCTTGCGGCCCAAAGCGGGCCGTCCCGCGGCATCCTTGCCGCCGGTCACCACTAGGTCGTCTGGCCGGGCCAGCACCGGCACCTGAAATTGGGCGCTCTTCTCGCGTGCCCCTGGCAGAATCGGCTCGAAATACCCGGTCACCAGCGCCGGCGCCGTCACGGCGTACGGCGCAAACCACTGGGCAAAGAAATCATGCGGATCGTCGCCGGCCGCCAGCGCCAGCGCGGCATGGCAAGCGTCGCTCCATTGCCCCGCCTTGCCGCCAAAATCGGCCGCCAGCCCTTGCCCACCCAGCGCGGTATCGGCGGGAAGCAGCGCCAGTCGCCGGCATTGCAGGTGCAGCGCCGGCAGCAGTTCCGCCAGATTGTCGCCCTGCCAGTCCGGCAGATCGCTGAAACGCGCCGGCGCCAGCGTCAGCGCCGCGGGCGCGGCTTGTGGCGTTGGCTTAACGACACAGGCAGCAACGGCCGTAAGCAGCAGTAAGGAAGCGCTTCTTTTTGAAAAAAGACGCAAAAACTTTTGCAAGTTTGGATATGCGCCAAGTCTGCCATGGCGCTCTGATAAGAAAAAGTTTTTTGGTTCTTTTTTACAAAAAAGAACTGCTTTCCCGATTAATTTCATACCTTCTCAGGCGCTATGCGCCGCCGCCAGCCGCCAGACCGCGCCTTTCTCGGTCAGGTCGCGCACGAAGGTCCAGATATCCACCAACTCCATGGTCGCGTCCGCGCCGGCCACGATCGCGCCATCCTTGTCGTGCGTAATCGTGATCTGCTGCGAGACGAAGCGCACGGTGATTTCGGCTAGGGTGCCCTGCAGCGCGGCGTGATCGATCGTGGCCTCCAGGATGGCGCGGACCTCGGTGCGCTGAACCTCGCCCGCGGCTTCACGCGCCTGCACGGCGTGATCGAACGTCTCAAACGTCGCCGGCGCCAGCAGCGGCCGCAGCTTGTCGCGGTCGCCGGCCGCGAACGCGGTGACGATGATGCGGAACGCGCCTTCGGCGCCGTTCAGGAATGGGCCGGGCGCGAAGCCGCGGTCGGC
>Ga0302319_10025462_pt1 | contig 10473 bp, 10 predicted proteins | sample Bog_T0_2_FD_203319 | JGI IMG/M metagenome (GOLD analysis project Ga0302319, IMG submission 203319) | Peat permafrost microbial communities from Stordalen Mire near Abisko, Sweden - Bog_T0_2 | ecosystem: Environmental > Terrestrial > Soil > Wetlands > Peat | place: Sweden: Abisko, Stordalen Mire... | reverse complement strand
CGCATGATCACCGGACAGTAGAACGTCTGGGACATCAAGTCCGCGCCAGCTCGGCGGCCTGGTGTAGCTGGGACCCTCCAGCAGCCGGTCCAGGTCCGGCGAGTGCGAGTCGTCGCGATGCGACGCGGGGTTGCCGAGTACGCCGTCCAGCAGTCGCAGGACGGTCTCGATCATCACTAACGCCGCTGCTTCGCCGCCGGCTAACACGTAGTCGCCGATCGAGACTTCTTCGACGCGCATCCGCTGAGCGGCATCCGCACTGACCCGCTGGTCGATGCCCTCGTATCTGCCGCAGGCGAAAACCAGGTGCCCCTCGGTGCTCCAGCGTTGGGCGCTGGCCTGAGTGAACCGCCCGCCCGCCGGGGTGGGAACGACCAAAAGCGTATCTTCCGAACAGATTTCGTCCAGCGCTTCGCCCCACACCGGCGCCTTCATCACCATCCCGGGACCACCGCCATAAGGCGCGTCGTCGACCGAGTGATGCACGTCGTAGGTCCAGCGCCGTAGATCGTGCACCCGCAGGTCGACCAGGCCCGACTCAATCGCTCTGCCCGGCAACGATTGTCGCAGCGGATCCAGGTAGGCGGGGAATATCGTGACGACGTCAATTTTCATATCGATACGCGCTACGTCAGATCCAGCAAGCCCTCGGGCGGGTCGATTTCGATGATGCCCTCGTCGAGCGACACCAACGGCACGATCGCGCCAACGAACGGCACCAATAATTCTGTGCCACCGGCTACTTCACCCATTTCACCGCCGTGGCGACGCACCGCCAGTAGTTCACCGGCCGCGGTGTGCAGTACTTCGGCGACGACCCCCACATCCTGTCCCGCTGTCGTGCGGACCCGAAGCCCCTCCAGCTGGTGGTCGTAGTACGTGTCGGGCTCGTCGATCGGCGGCAGGTCCTCAGACTCGACGACGAACACCGTGCCCCGCAACGCGTCGGCGGCCGCGCGGTCCGCCACTCCGGCCAGCCGCACCAACAACCGCCCGCTGTGCTCGCGCACACTATCGACGACGTAACTGCGCTCTGGGCCCAAACCACGGGATCCCTTGGCGCGCAACCTACTACCGGACGCAAACCGGTCAGCGGGATCGTCGGTGCGGCTTTCGACGACCAGTTCACCGCTGATGCCGTGCGCTTTCACCACGCGCCCGACTAGCAGCTCCATGACCAGCGCTACTGGTCGGTGTCCACCACGTCGACGCGGATGCCACGGCCACCGATACCGGCGACCAGCGTCCGCAACGCGGTCGCGGTGCGTCCCCCGCGACCGATCACCTTGCCCAGGTCGTCGGGGTGAACGTGTACCTCGACGGTCCGGCCACGACGACTGGTCACCATGTCGACCCGGACCTCGTCTGGGTTGTCGACGATCCCGCGCACCAAATGCTCAATAGCGTCAACGACGACCGTGCTCATTGCGCCCGTCAGCTTTCGGTCGCCGGCTCGGGCTGCTCGCCGGCCTCGGCCGGCGCGGCGGCCTGCTCGGCGACCTCTGCCGGCACAGCGGTCTGCTCGGCCTTGGTTTCGGCCACAGCGCTTTCTTCGGCAGCGGCCTCCTCACCGGACTCGGCGGCCTTGGCGGCCTTCTTAGCGGGGGCCTTCTTCTTCGGTTTGGCGGCCTCGGTGGTAGGCCCGCCGTCCGCGGCAGCCAATGCGGCGTTGAACAGCTCCAGCTTGGAGGGCTTGGCCGGGGCGACCTGCAGGCTGCCTTCCGCGCCGGGCAGCCCCTTGAACTTCTGCCAGTCACCGGTGATCTTCAGCAGCTTGAGGACAGGCTCGGTGGGTTGCGCCCCAACCGAAAGCCAGTACTGGGCGCGCTCGGAGTCGACCTCGATGAGGCTCGGGTGTTCTTTCGGGTGGTACCGGCCGATGACCTCGATTGACCGGCCGTCGCGCCGGTTCCGGGCGTCGGCGACAGCGATGCGGTACTGGGGATTGCGGATTTTTCCAAGCCGAGCCAGCTTGATCTTCACAGCCATGGTTAAGCGATTTCTCCTGTGTGTGTCACGCTGCAATTCAGCGACCCGGGCAGGATGCCGGGATCCGGTTTTACCTCGCGTGTGTGACCGACGCGCAAGCACCCGATAAAGGTGGGTCGCGCGGCAGACAGGCGCCTATTGTGCCAGAACGTGCGGCCCGGACAGAAATTGCCGGAAATCAGCCAGGCAATTTCGCGGGCCGGCCTCATATCACTTTCTGAAAGACCTTCGTCTCGACCCGGCGGGTCATCCGCCATCCCTCGGCAGTGCGCACGAACTCGTCGTCGTACCAAAGCCCGCAGAACAGCACCTGATCCTTTAGACCGGTCGAATCGCCGGCCAGCACCATGGGGTTGAAACAGATCACTCGCGAGGACGCGGTTTCCCCGTCGATGCGGACCGAGAAGTTGCCGAGCATGTGCGCATAGACCGGGAACGTCGGCAGCACCTCCGACAGCCACTTCTTGACCTCCGGATACCGGCCGTCGATGCCGCCCAGCGCCCGGTAGTCGATGTAGGCGTCGGGCGTGAAGACGTTGTCCAGATCGTCGAATCGGCGCTGGTCGATGGCGGTGGAATAGTCAACCAGCAGCTGCTGGATCTCCAGGCGATCGGATATTTCGGCCAGGCTCAACATGCATCGATTCAACACCGCGGCCCGACCGAGCGACGCGCCAGGTCAGCCGCCCGGCGGGGGTCGGCGGGCGGCGGCGGGAATAGGCGTCACACCAGGCGGGAAGTTAAGCTGTGCGCCCATGCGGAAATTTGTGGCTGCAGTCGCCGCTCTGCTGGCGGTCGGCACCTGCGGTGTCACCGTCAGCGCGGCCACCGCCACCCCTTCCTGGGCCGACAGTATGCAGCCCCTCGGCTCGGTGCCGATCCCGGACGGCCCAGCTCAGACCTGGATCGTCGCCGACCTCGACAGCGGCGAGGTGCTGGCCGGCCGCGACCAGGATGTGGCCCACCCGCCCGCCAGCACCATCAAGGTGTTGTTGGCGCTGGTGGCATTGGATCAGCTGACCCTGGACTCCACCGTGGTGGCCGACGTCGCCGACACCGAGGTCGAGTGCAACTGCGTCGGCATCAAACCCGGCCGCACCTATACCGCGCGCCAACTGCTGGACGCGCTGCTACTGGTCTCGGGCAACGACGCCGCCAACACGCTGGCTCAGATGCTGGGCGGCCCGGACGCGGCGGTCGCCATGATGGACGCCAAGGCGGCCTCGCTGGGGGCGACCAACACCCACCCCGCGACACCGTCCGGTCTGGACGGCCCCGCCGGCTCGGGTTCCTCGACCGCACACGACTTGGCGGTCATCTTCCGGGCGGCGATGATGAACCCGGTGTTCGCGCAGATCACCGCCGAGCCGTCGGCGATGTTCCCCGGCGATCACGGTGATCAACCGATCCTCAATCAGGACGAACTGTTACAGCGGTATCCGGGCGCGATCGGCGGCAAGACCGGGTTCACCAACGCCGCGCGCAAGACCTTCGTCGGCGCCGCGGCCCGCGGTAGCCGCCGGCTGGTCATCGCCATGATGTACGGCATGGTGAAAGAAGGCGGACCGACGTATTGGGACCAGGCCGGCAGCCTGTTCGACTGGGGTTTCGCGCTCAACCGAGGGTCCAGCATCGGCTCGCTTTAATCCCGCGAGCAGACACAGAATCGCATTAGATCGCCAGCTAATGTGCGATTCTGCGTCTGCTCGCGCACGGCCAGATCAGCGATGCGTTCTGGTCGGTGCTGTGGAGGTGTCGGGAATTGTCGCGGGATCCGGCACCGTCACGGCCGTCGGCAGTTCGCCGCTGACGGTGGCTAGCGCGGGCGCCCGGAGTACGCCGCCCTTCTGGCCGCACTCATTGCTTTGCACGGTGACCGTCATTTCGCCCACGAGCTCGCCCTGCGGCTGCGGCCGCAAGGACAACACCTGTGTCGTGTCGTGGATCCCCGCCACTCCGCTTGGCCCGACACAAGGGAACGTTGTCTGTTCCGACCGGGACTGCCAACGACCGTCGCGGAAGTCCAGGACGACGGGCTCGCCCCCGGGCGACTTCGCTTGCGTGTGGTCGTTGTCGTCCAGCAGCACGCCGGCCGCCGTGCAGGAACTCGGCGTGCACGACGAGCGAAAGGCCCACCAGGTATTCACGTCGGGTTCCTGGGGGTCGGGCGTGTAGTTGAAGGTCTGCTTAGTGCGCTGGACCTCAAGGCGGTAAGTGCCCTCCAGCGGGAAGGGCGCGGCGACCGGGGGTGCGGCCGTCGGGGCGCCCGCCGCAGTCGATGCGCTGGTCGTCGGGTGTACCTGCATGGCGGTCGTCTCGGTCTCGCGCCCGATTACGAAGCCGAGCAACAGCAGCCCGGCGATGAGCAACACAGTTGCCGCGCCCAATACGATTTTGCGCGGCCGGCGTCGCCTGGGCACAACTGCCCGGTGCGCCGCAGAGTCTGTCCAGTGCGCTTCGGGCGTCGCGGAGAAATCACCCAGCGGCTTTGCGTACGCGGGGTAGTCGACCACCTCAACGGTCAAGACGGCTTCGGGACTGCGGTCTGCCTTCGAGACGCCGGCCTGTTCGTTGGCCGCGTCGGCGAACTCCCGGCAGCTCTCGAACCGGTCATCGGGTCTGCGGGCCAGAGCTTTGGAGAACACCCCGTCCAGGCGCGCCAGTTCTGGACGCTGATCGCTGAGTCTGGGCGGCGAACTTTTGAGCAACTGGTCGACGGCGGCAACCGGATCGGTGTGCTCGACCGGCGGGGCACCCGTGAGTGAATGAAACGCGGTCGCGGCTAATGCATATTGGTCGGCGCGGCCGTCAATATCGTCGGCGCCCAACAACTGCTCGGGGGCGGAGTAGGCGACCGACCCGGCCGGGGCGTTTGTCGGATTGACTCCGGTTGGTTCGCCGAATCGCCGGGCCACCCCGAAGTCGGCGAGCAGAATCCGTTGTTCGCCCTCTCCCCGACCGGTCAACAAGATGTTGGCCGGTTTGACATCGCGATGCAGCAGGCCGCGCTGATGGGCGTGATCGAGGGCCGATGCGACGGCCGAAACGATCGCAAGCACCTCTCCGGCCGGCGAAACCGCGGGGAACCGCTCGGCCATGAGTCGCGCGGCATTGCTGCCCTCGACGTAGTCCATCGCCACCCACAGCTGTCCCTCGAACTCGCCGCGGGCATGCACCTCCACGATGTGCGGGTGATAAAGGTTCGCGGTAGTGGCCGTCTCCGAAAGAAACCGTTGGCGGAAATCGCTGTCGGTCGACAGCGCCGGCGAAAGAATCTTCAGCGCAACCCAGCGCCCCGCTCGTGGATCCTGGGCAAGGTAAACCTCACCCGTCACTCCAGAACCCAGCCTTCGCGCGACCATGTATCCGGCAAATGTCGCGCCGCTGGCCAACGCCATTACCCGATCCTAACCGCGACCGCGACGCCGCGCCTGTCTGACGTCAAGGGCGAAACGCCTTGCCGCGCAGCATCACCAGATCGGGACGGTTCAACACGCCGGGCCCCTGCCGCGGGTCGCTGACGTAGCACAACAGGTCAGCCGATGCGCCATGGTCCAGGCCGGGCCGGCCCAACCAGCGACGGGCGTCCCAGCACGCCGCCCCCAGCGCCTCGGTAGGACTCATTCCGATGCCCTTGAGGGCCTCGACCTCGTCGGCGATGCGTCCGTGCGCGACCATGCTGCCGGCGTCACTGCCCGCGTACAGCGGCACACCAGCGTCCCGGGCCGCCGCCATCCGGTGCTGGCTGCGGGCATACAAGTCGCGCATGTGGGCGGCATAAGCTGGATAGCGCGCCGCGGCAGCGGCGATGCCGGGGAAGTTCTCGACGTTGATCAGGGTGGGGACCAACACGGTGCCGTGCTCGAGCATCAGCGCGATCGTGTCGTCGGTGAGCCCGGTGCCATGCTCGATGCAGTCGATGCCGGCTTTGATCAGCCCCGGCAGCGCGTCCTCGCTGAAGACGTGCGCGGTGACCCGAGCGCCGTTGTCGTGTGCGGCGTCGATCGCGGCCTTGAGCACGTCGTCGGACCACAGCGGGGCGAGATCGCCGACACTGCGGTCGATCCAGTCACCGACCAGCTTGATCCAGCCGTCGCCGCGGCGCGCTTCGGTGGCCACCGCGGCAGGCAGCTGAGATTCGTCTTCGAGCTCGACCGCAAAGCCGGCCTGATAGCGCTTGGGTCTGGCCAGGTGGCGTCCGGCCCGGATGATCCGGGGCAGATCCGCGTGGTCGTCGAGGCTGCGGGTGTCGGTCGGGGAGCCGCAATCGCGCAGCAGCAGCGCCCCGACGTCGCGTTCGGCCTCGGCTTGAGCGGTCGCCTCATCGAGTTCGATCTCGCCGTGGTCACCAAGCCCGACGTGGCAATGGGCATCGACCAGACCGGGCAGAAGCCACCCGCCGTCAAAAACCGTGTCGGCCCCAGAAACCGGCTCCAGGCTAATGCGGCCGTCGACAATCCACAGTTCGACCGCTGCCTCGTCGGGCAATCCCCGGCCTCGCACGCGCATCCGCACGGCGCGGCTACTTGCTTCCGGGGTTGCCCGGGAACTTGAGCTTGGACAGGTCGAAGTCGGCCAGCGCGGGCGGCAACTCATTGAGACCTTGGGGCATCTGCGACAGATCCGGGAACCCCGGGGGCATCCCTGCCATGCCCGGCATGCCCGCTCCGAAGGGGCCCCGGACCTTCGGCGGCGTCGGCCCGCGTGCCCCCTTCTTGCCCTTTTTGCCTTTTGCGCCCTTGCTCTTGCGGGTCGCGGAGCGGCGGCCCATTCCCGGTATCCCCATGCCGCCGAGCATGGACGACATCATCTTGCGGGCTTCGAAGAAGCGGTCGACCAGTTGGTTGACCTCGGACACCGGCACACCTGAGCCGTTGGCGATGCGCAACCGCCGCGACGCGTTGATGATCTTCGGGTCGGCCCGCTCCTGCGGCGTCATTCCGCGGATGATGGCCTGCAGCCGGTCGAGCTGTCTGTCGTCGACTTCGGCCAGCGCGTCCTTCATCTGACCCGCGCCGGGCAGCATGCCTAACAGGTTGCCGATCGGACCCATCTTGCGGATGGCGAGCATCTGTTCCAGGAAATCCTCGAGGGTCAGCTCTCCGGAACCGATCTTGGCGGCGGCGGCCTCGGCCTGCTCGGCGTCGAACACCTGCTCGGCCTGCTCGATCAGGCTCAGCACATCGCCCATGCCCAGGATGCGGCTGGCCATCCGGTCGGGGTGGAAGACCTCGAAGTCCTCCAGTTTCTCGCCGGTGGAGGCGAAAAGGATTGGGACGCCGGTGACCTCGCGGACCGACAACGCGGCCCCACCGCGCGCGTCACCGTCGAGTTTGGTCAGCACCACGCCGGTGAAGCCGACGCCCTCGCGGAACGCCTCCGCGGTGGTCACGGCATCCTGGCCGATCATCGCGTCCAGGACGAACAGCACTTCGTCGGGGTTGACCGCCTCCCGGATGGCGGCGGCCTGGCCCATCAGCTCGTCGTCGATGCCCAGCCGTCCGGCGGTGTCGACGATGACGATGTCGAAATGTTTGGCCCGGGCCTCGGCGAGCCCCGCCGCCGCGACCGCCACCGGATCACCGGGGCCGGACTCCGGCGACTCACCGGGATGCGGTGCGAACACCGGCACCCCGGCGCGCTGACCGACGACTTGCAGCTGGTTGACCGCGGCGGGCCGTTGCAGGTCGCAGGCCACCAGAAGCGGCGTATGCCCTTGGCCGCGAAGCCAGGCGGCCAATTTTCCGGCCAGTGTCGTCTTACCCGAACCTTGCAGGCCGGCGAGCATCACTACGGTCGGCGGCGTCTTGGCGAATGCCAGCTGACGGGTTTGGCCGCCGAGGATGCCGACGAGTTCTTCGTTGACGATCTTGACGACCTGCTGCGCCGGGTTGAGCGCACCCGACACCTCCGCGCCCCTGGCGCGGTCTTTGATCCGGCCGACGAACGCCCGCACGACGGGCAGCGAAACGTCGGCTTCCAGCAGCGCCAACCGGATTTCGCGGGTGGTGGCATCGATATCGGCGTCGGTCAGCCGACCCTTCCCGCGCAGCCCTTGCAGGGCACCGGTCAACCGGTCAGACAGCGATTCAAACACCTGACCAGCCTAGTGGAGAGCCGGCGGATCCCCCCACCGGCGCGAGTGCCGCGAAGCGCGGCCGCTGCGTCAGCGACACCTAAGCCACGCACGCGACACGCCGATGAGGCACCGCGTGGCTTATATCTCGGCGGATCTCTTGACGCGCATGCGTGGCTGCAGCAAAGGTCAGGCTCATGCTCGAGGTGATCGACAAGGGGTCTTGCAGCCAAGCGCATCCGGTACCGCTGCTTTTCGTGCACGGCGGCTGGCATGGCGCCTGGTGTTGGGACGACCACTTCCTGGACTTCTTCGCGGCTGCGGGCTACCGGGCGGTCGCCCTGAGCCTGCGCGGACACGGCAACAGCCCTACGGCGAAGCCGTTGCCAAAGGTTTCCGTCACCGACTACATCGACGATGTCCATTCGGTGGCCGACGCCCTGGGTGGCTCCCCCGTGCTCATCGGCCATTCCCTGGGTGGCTTCACGATCCAGCGCTACCTCGAAGACCGAACCGCCCCGGCCGCGGTTTTGGTGGGCTCCCTACCGCCGCAGGGCGTGCTCGGCGCGGCGCTGCGCGTCTGGCGCCGCCGACCGTCGATGACGTTGGAAGCCTGGACCGACCCCACGCTGCTCAAATTCCTCGCCACCCCGGCGCTCACCCGCGAATATCTGTTCAGCCCCGACACGCCCGAGGCCATCGTGCTGTCGTGCATGCAACGCGCCGGAGCGGAGAGCATTCGCGCCGCCATGACCGATCCGATGATTCGGCGCGTCAAATCCCGGCGGGTAAGCACCCCGGTCCTGGTGCTCGGCGCCGCGCACGACGGATTCGTCAGCGTGGGCGACGTACGCGCCACGGCGCGCGCCTACGCTACCGAGCCGGAATTCTTCGACATGGGACACAACATGATGCTCGAACCCGGGTGGGCCGACGTCGCAGGACGAATCCACGCCTGGCTCGAAACGCGCAACCTGGCCGCCTAAACCCGGCGATCCGCAAAATCCGGGCCAAGTCGCTACCGCGCCGAAATGCGTTGCCATGCTACATTTCACACCCGCCGTCTCGTACCCCTGCGTGGTGGGCGGCGCGGCCGGGCCACATCTACGAGGGGAGCTGTGTCGATGCAATCGGGCACCGACACGGTCTCTGCAGCGGTCGCGAGCGGGGGCAGCTTGCCCTCGGCGACTAGCCCGCCGCTGCGTGGCTGGCAGCGTCGGGCGCTGGTGAAATACCTGGCTGGCGAGCCGCGCGATTTCCTGGCCGTGGCCACACCGGGATCCGGAAAGACGACCTTCGCCCTGCGGATCGCGGCCGAGCTACTCGCCCACCGCGCCGTCGAGCAGATCACCGTCGTCGTGCCCACCGAGCACCTCAAAGTCCAGTGGGCGCAGGCCGCGGGAAAACTCGGTCTGGCCCTGGACCCGAGATTCTCCAACACCAACCCCCAGACCTCGCCGGAGTACCACGGCGTGATGGTGACCTACGCCCAGGTCGCCGCGCACCCGACCCTGCATCGAGTGCGTACCGAACAGCGCAAAACCCTGGTCATCTTTGATGAAATCCACCATGGCGGTGACGCCAAGACGTGGGGCGACGCGATCCGGGAAGCATTCAGCGACGGCACCCGCCGACTCTCGCTGACTGGCACGCCGTTTCGTAGCGACGACAGTCCCATCCCGTTCGTCAACTACACGGGCGGCGCCGACGGGGTGCTGCGTTCGCAAGCCGACCACACCTACGGCTACGCCGAGGCGCTGGCCGACGGAGTGGTCCGGCCGGTGGTGTTCCTCGCGTATTCCGGGGAGGCACGCTGGCGAGACAGCGCCGGCGAAGAGCACGCGGCACGGTTGGGCGAACCGCTGTCCGTCGAGCAGACGGCACGGGCGTGGCGCACCGCGTTGGACCCGTCCGGCGAATGGATGCCCGCTGTCATCGCCGCCGCCGATCAGCGCCTCCGCCAATTGCGTACCCACGTTCCCGACGCCGGGGGCATGATCATCGCCTCCGACCGGACCGCAGCCCGCGCATACGCCGCCCTGTTGAAGAAATTGACCTCGGAAGCCCCGACGGTCGTGCTGTCGGACGATCCCGGATCATCCGGGCGCATCAGCGAATTCGCCGCGAGCACCAGCCGGTGGCTGGTCGCGGTGCGGATGGTGTCCGAAGGCGTCGACATACCCCGGCTGTCGGTCGGGATCTACGCCACCAGTGCCTCGACCCCGCTGTACTTCGCGCAGGCCATCGGCCGGTTCGTGCGGTCTCGCCGGCCGGGCGAGACCGCCAGCATTTTCTTGCCGTCGGTGCCTAACCTGCTGCAGCTGGCCAGCGAGTTGGAAGCCCAACGCAATCACGTGCTGGGCCAACCGCACCGCGAATCGGGCGAAGATCCGCTCGACGGCGATCCC
>Ga0302319_10025460_pt1 | contig 10474 bp, 15 predicted proteins | sample Bog_T0_2_FD_203319 | JGI IMG/M metagenome (GOLD analysis project Ga0302319, IMG submission 203319) | Peat permafrost microbial communities from Stordalen Mire near Abisko, Sweden - Bog_T0_2 | ecosystem: Environmental > Terrestrial > Soil > Wetlands > Peat | place: Sweden: Abisko, Stordalen Mire... | reverse complement strand
CGGCGCTTTTGGTCAGCGACACGGTGACGGTCGCGGTCCAGGTCAACGGCAAGCTGAAGGCGACCATTGATCTTGCCCGGGACGCGGATCAGGCTGTGGCCGAGGCAACCGCGCTGGGCGAACCCCGGATCGCCGTTATTCTGGCCGGCAAATCTCCGCGAAAGGTCATCGTCGTGCCCAATCGGATCGTCAATGTCGTGCTTTGAGGCTCCCACCGCGCGGCTGAGGGAAATTTCCCTCACCCTCCTGGCCTGCTTTGCCCTTTCAGGCTGTGGGTTCAGGCCGGTTTACGGTGTCGACAGCGCCTCCCATCACCCTTCCACCGTGAAGGAATTCGCGGCAATCGAAATCCCTGTCCTGGCGGATCGTCTGGGACAGCAGTTGCGCAACAAGCTGATCGACGAATTGCACTCCAGCGGCGCCGCTGGTGAATCTCGCTACCGGCTGACTGTCGCGGTCAAGGAAGTGGACCTCAATCTCGGCCTGCAGTCTAACGCGACCGCTACCCGTGGCCAAGTGAGGATCACGGCGCAGTTCTGGCTGGTCGAAAACGGCTCGGGGAAGACACTGGAACATGAAACCCTGCGGACTTCGACCGGTTATGACATCCTGATCAACCAGTTCGACTCGCAGCTCAGCGCCGACGACGCACGCGACAAGGGCCTGCAGCAGATCGCCGACGATCTCACTCTCCGCATGGCGCTGTATTTCCAAAACGCGAACTAGCGCGAACCAGCGTCGATGAAACTTCAGTCGGCCGGGATCGAACGCTTCCTTGCGAGACCCGATCCGGCTGTCCGCGCGGTCGTCGTCTATGGCCCGGATGAGGGCCTGGTGCGGGAACGCGCGGCGCGGCTGGGACGACAGGTCGTGGCGGACCTGAACGATCCGTTCCGGGTTGCGGTGCAGACCGCCGAGGCGTTGGCGGCGGATCCGTCGATCCTTTCGGACGAGGCCTGCTCGATGTCCCTGATGGGCGGCCGCCGCCTGATCCGCATCCGCGATGGCTCCGACAAGGTGACGCGCGCATTGACGATGCTGCTGGAAGGGCCGGCGGCCGACAGCCTCACGGTGATCGAGGCGGGCGATCTCACCACCAGGTCGAGCCTCAGGAAGCTCGCCGAGGCCAACCCCCTGGCCGCCGCGGTGCCTTGCTATGTCGAGGACGAGGCCGGGCTGGCGCGGACCCTGGCCGCCCAGATCGCCGCGGCGGGCAAGGATATCGAGCCCGACGCGATGCGCTTGCTGGCGTCGAGCCTGGTAGGCGACCGCATGCTGGCCCGCGGCGAGCTCGACAAGCTGCTGATCTATATGGGTGATCAGCGCCAGATTGGTCTGGCGGACATCCAGGCCGCCGTGGTCGACACCGCGTCGCTGGACATGGACGACGCGATCCACGCCGCGATGCGGGGCGATTTCGGGGTGCTCGATCGCTGTCTGGTCCGCCTCGCCGGCGAAGGAGTCAGCGGCGTCGCCATCCTGCGGGTGACCCAGAACTACTTACGTCGGCTGCACCTGACCCGCGCGCGGATCGACGCCGGCGCCTCGGTTGACGGCGCGATGGCGCGGCTCCAGCCGCCGGTCTACTACAAAGCCAAGGACGCCTTCACCGCCGACGTTCAGCGCTGGCCGTTGGAGCGCATCATGGCGGCGCTCGAACGTCTGGTGGATGCCGAGGCGCAATCCAAGCGCACGGGAGCCGATGACGCGCTCCTCGCTGCCGACGCCCTGCTGGCCGTCGCCCGAGTCGCCGCCGGGTTGCGGACCGGCCGGGGAAACCGGTAGGGGCGCGCCCCTCAGTCGAGCAGGAATCCGACCTCGTTCAGGCCGAACAGCTCGAGCCCGGGCCGCATCCGGTTCGCCGCCTCGGTGTCCGCAGTGAAGATGGCGCGATGCGCCGGAGTATCGGGCCCGACATCGTGGCCGTTCAGCAACACACCGACGCGCCGCGCGATCGCGGCGCCGGAATCCATCCAGGCGACCGGATGGGGCGCAGCCGCCGCCAGTTCGGGGCCCAGCAGCGGAAAATGGGTGCAACCCAGCACGATCGTGTCCAGCCGGTCGCCGCCCGGCTGGTCGAACAGCCGGCGCAGGATGGCGCGGACCTGATCGATGTCGACCTGCTGGCCCTGGAGTTTACGCTCGGCGGCCTCGACCAGCTCCGGCGCGCCGCAGGTCAGCACTGAACAGTCCGCCGCGAACTGCGCGACCAGCGTGGTGGTATAGGACGACGCGACCGTCGCGTTCGTTCCCAACAGCCCGATTACCCGCGTCCGGCTTGACCCAGCCGCGGGCTTGATCGCCGGCACCACGCCGATCACCGGGATGGTGAGGAACCCGCGCACCGCGTCGAGCGCCGCCGTGCTGGCGGTGTTGCAAGCAATCACCACGACATCGGGCTCCGTCCTTGCTACCAGCCGCCGCATGACGGTCGAGACCCGGGCGACCAGTTCACGCTCGGTCTTCAACCCATAAGGGAAAGCCGCATTGTCGGCAGCATAGCTCAGCCGGACATGGGGTTGCGCCGCCCGGATCTCGCGCAGCACCGACAGTCCCCCAACGCCGGAATCGAAAACCAGCGCGTGCGGCGGTTTGGGACGGGGATGGAAGGTCGAATCGCTCACGTGCGCGACTTTGCTCGCCCAGCGCGACGGGATCAACACCGGCTCGAGGCCGAGCACTGGCGCGAACCGCCCGCGACTCTGCGGCGTCTCCGGGCCCCGCGGCTGAGTTCCTCCCTCAGTTCCGCCCTGGCGGTCGAGCCTTCGCCAGAACGGCCTCGGCGCCGTACATCGGAACGACGAAGGGTGCGAAATCCGGACCGGAGCGAAGCGCGTTGCCGCCGTCGATATTGATCATGACGCCAGTGACCCAGCGCGACTCCGGGCCGATCAGATAGCGCACCAGGCCGGCCACATCCGCCGGCTGGCCCACATCGCCCATCGGGGTGTTGGCGACCCAGCCGCGATAAAGATCGCTGTCGCGCGGAATATTGTCCATGATTTCCGTCGCGATGAAACCGGGGCGCACGGCATTGAAGCGGATGTGCACCGGACCGTATTCGTCCGCGGCATTGCGCATCAGCTGCTCGATTCCGGCCTTGGCCGCGGTATAGGCGCCGAAATAGCGGTGGGTGGTGTGGCCGGCGATCGACGACATGCCGACGAACGACCCGCCGCCGGCTGCCACCAGGTGCGGCACCGAGTATTTGATCGACAGGAAGGTGCTGAGCACGTTCACGTTCAGCACCCGCATAAACTCGGCGGTGTTCTGCAGATGCAGCGGTCCCGGCATGCCGCCGCCACCGGCATTGGCGAAGACACCGTTGAGCGAGCCGGTCGGAACCAGGCTTTTCTCGACCACCCGCTGGACGTCGTCCTCGCTGGTCATGTCGGCAGCGACATATTGGACGCTGCCGCCATGACCGGCCTGCGCCGCGATCCGCGGCGCGGCGTCCTTGAGCTTGTCCTCGGTGCGCCCGCAGATCGTCACAGCCGCGCCATCCGCAGCCAGGCGGGCAGCCGCCCCGAAGCCGATGCCGGTGCCGCCGCCCGATACGATCACGGAATAACCTTCGAGTCCGCCGCTGGGTATCCTGGGTTCGATCATGATGCGCTTCCCTTGTTCGGCCCATCGGGCCATGTTTCATGCTGTGTCCGGGGTCTTGCCGTGAACCTTGATCGCGCACAAGACGCATTCGCCGCCCGACGCGGCCCTTTTTACGCGTGGAGGACCAAGAATGACGGATTCGACCTATTCCGCTCTGACTCAACTGGGGCATGACAGCCGGATACCGGCCTCGCCCGACGACGCCGTGATCGAGAAGGTGACCAACGGCGAAGCCCGCACCCTCTATCTCGTACGCTTCGCCGTGCCGGAATTCACCTCGATCTGCCCGATGACGGGACAGCCGGATTTCGCCCATCTCGTGATCGACTATGTGCCGGGCGAATTCCTGGTCGAGAGCAAGTCGCTGAAGCTCTATCTGGCCTCGTTCCGCAACCATGGCGCGTTCCACGAGGCCTGCACGGTGAGCATCGCAAAGCGGCTGGTGGCCGAGATCGCGCCGCAATGGCTTCGCATCGGCGGCTATTGGTATCCGCGCGGCGGCATTCCGATCGACATCTTTTACCAGACCGGCCCCGCACCCGAGGGCCTGTGGCTGCCGGATCAGGGGGTGGCGCCCTATCGTGGCAGAGGCTGACCTAAAGGCGCGGATAGTCGCGCGCGCCCGGACGCTCGGATTCGATGCTGTCCGGGTGACAAAGGCCGAGCTGGCCCCCGAAATCGGAGCGGGGCTGGATGCCTGGCTGGACGATGGCCAGCATGGCGACATGGGCTGGATGGCGCGCGAGCCGGAGCGCCGCAGCCACCCGCGCGCCCTGTGGCCCGAGGCGCGCTCCGTCATCGTATTGGGGCTGAATTACGGACCGGCGGCGGACCCGCTGGCGATCCTGGGCGCGCACGCCCGCGCCGCGATCTCAGTCTATGCCCAGGGCAATGACTACCACGACGTCGTCAAGCGCAAACTGAAGGAGCTCGGCCACTGGCTGGCGGCGGAAACCGGGTCCGAGCTCAAGGTATTCGTCGACACCGCGCCGGTGATGGAGAAACCGCTGGCCGCGGCGGCGGGAATCGGCTGGCAAGGCAAGCACACCAACCTGGTGTCGCGCGACTTCGGCTCGTGGCTGTTCCTGGGTGAAATCTTCACCACCCTCGACCTGCCGCCGGACGACCCGGAGCAGGATCATTGCGGCAGCTGCACAGCCTGCCAGGACATCTGCCCGACCGCGGCCTTCCCCGCGCCCTACCGGCTGGACTCGCGCCGCTGCATCTCCTACCTGACGATCGAGCACAAAGGCACGATCCCGTTGGAATTCCGCGCGGCAATGGGCAACCGCATCTATGGCTGCGACGACTGCCTGGCAGTGTGTCCTTGGAACAAGTTCGCGCGGCAAACCGAGGAGCTGGCCTTCGTGCCGCGCGCCGAATTGACCGGGCCACTGTTGGTCGAACTCGCCGTGCTGGATGATGCCGCCTTCCGCACCATGTTCTCCGGCTCGCCGATCAAGCGCATCGGCCGCGAGCGGTTCGTGCGGAATGTGCTGATCGCGATCGGCAACAGCGGCGACAGCGCCCTGATTGGCGTCACGGAACGGCTGCTGGGTGACACGGCGCCGCTTGTTCGCGACATGGCGATGTGGGCGTTGGGACGGCTGGCGCCGGAGCGAGCCGCGGCTCTCATCGAAGAACACGTTGCGGAGCGCGATCCAGACGTCGCCACATAATGGCATGCGTCAAACCTTCGCGCCCCTATATTGAATTGAATGTCGTGGCCCGTTGTTTCCAGGTCGCGGATTTCGCCGACCATGATCACGTCGGGGTCCTGGCGCAGGAATGAACGCAGCGCCGTGGTCTTGCCGCTGCCGGTCGGGCCCGTCACCAGCAGGATGCCGTGCGGTCTGCCCGGCGCCGCCAGATAGGGCGTCAGCACATCCTGGTCGAGCCCCAGCGCCGCGAAATCGAGCTAGAGGCAGCCGCGGTCGAGAATGGCAAGCACCACGCTTTCGCTGTAGAGCGTCGGCATGGTCGAGACCCGGAAATCGGTCTCCTTGCCGCGCACCGCGAAGCGGATGCGGCCGTCCTGCGCCAATCTCCGTTCAGCAATATTCAGCTTGGCCGTGATCTTGATGCGCGAGGTCAGCGGCGCCGACCGCCGCTCGCTCAGCGTCTCGGCATCGAATAGCACGCCGTCAACCCGGAACCGGACACGCAGACTGCGCTCCGCCGGCTCGAAATGGATATCCGACGCCCGCGCCTCGACCGCGCGGGCGATCAGGCTGTTGACCAGCCGGATGACCGGCGCATCGCTCGACAGATCGCGCAGCCGCTCGACATCGTCGGTGCTGCTGCCCGGCCTGACGGCGGCGGTTTCCCTGGCGTTCGGACTGTAAAGCCTCTCCAGCGCCGCCTCGCTGTCGCTGGGCGAAGCCAGAAGCGGAACCACCGCCCGCCCGGTGGCGAAGGCGACGGATTTGAGCGCGTACGCGTCAAGCGGATCGGCCATTGCGACACGAATCTCACTCTCCGTGACACCGAGCGGCAGGATGCGGAAATGGGCGAGGAAGCGCCGGCTGATCTGGTCGTCGAGCATCGGCTCGGCCGGAAAGTCCTCAAGCGCCGCGACCGGCAGGGACAGCGCCTGCGCCAGGGTCTCGACCAACTCCCGCTCGCCGACCAGCCCCAGGCGGGTCAGGACCGCGACGGGCGGGCGGCGCGGTGCAGGGTGTCCGGGGTCAGCCGGCCGCTGGCGACCAGGACCGCGCCGATCGTGGGGAGCGGGGATTGGCTGAGGGTTTGGTTCATGCGGGGATCAAGGGTGGTGGCAAACTAATCATTACGGTCCTCTCCCCACCTAACACGCGCGCGCTCGTGTACGGCTACGGAATCACCATCGGGGAGCGTTCGGACCATAGCCCGCCCCTGGTGTTGGAAAAGGAGGAACAATTCAGTATTGCGTCCCAGGAATTTCCATCCAGCCCCCCACCGTCAAGCTGCGTCCCTGATCTCGATCATCGCCGCCTTCGCGAGCCATCGCAGCACAGCGTCGATTTGATCAAACCTTGAAGCATGGCGGCGGTCCAGCAGGCGGTCGATTTGGGGCAAATGGAGGCCGCGGCGGCGCGCCAGTTCGGCTTTGCGGATACCCTGTCCGCGCATCGTCTGATAGAGCGCGACTTTGGCGGCGGACAGCGCCGGCAGGGTTACGTTCCTTTGCCCGCGCTTTGGCCGTGAGGGCGGCGGCAGGTCCTGTCTGTCGCCCATCAGGCCGATGATCACGGTTTCCAGCGCACCGAATGCGTTGATCAATGCCTAGTCTTCGTCGTCGGCCTCGGTCACGCCATAGGGCATGTCGGGAAACGTGAGGACGAAACCGCCGCTTTCCGCTTCGGTCAGATCGACCGGGTACGTAACCATGATGGCGTGGACCTTAGCTGTAGTCCTGATTGCCGTGAAGCCTCCGCCCGTCCCTCGAAAATGATGGGTTTCGCGGTCGCTTTACCGCATCCTAAGGGCTGGCGTGAGTCAATGGCACGTACTATATCACGTATCAAAAGGCGGGAGATACACCAATGGCCCAACCTGAATTCAAAGGCTCCATCACCACGACCGGGCGGTCTGAGGCGATTCGGTTGGATAAGGCGTTGTTCAAGGCCAATCCGGAATTCCGTCAGAAGGCAAAGGTCAGGGCCACGGTGATCGGGCCCGGCAGCATGCTGGTGACGCTGGATGCCAGCGAAACTGCGGACACCGACGACATCGAGCGCGATCCGGTCGTGGCCGCCTATCTTTCTTTCCTGGAGCGCGACATGGCCAACTATCCCGAACGGCTTCAGCCGATGACGGAAGCTGACATCGTCCGTATCCGGGCGCTGACCCGGGATGTGGTGGTTTCCGACGAGGATATAATTCCGGACGACGTCACCTTGTAATGCCCGCCAACGGTCCGTTCGCCGAGCGGCAGGGCTGGAAGCTATATCGCGCCCGGGCCGTCCAGGAGGCGTTCGACGCCCTGGAGGCGGAAGTCGCCCGCATCGCCACGGACAAACCCGAGGCGCTGGTATCCCATCCCAAGGCGAAGCTGCTGCGGCGGATCACAGATGTGATCCTCGACGAAATTCCGCGCGATCCGAATGCCCTTATCTATGGGCTCGGCAACACGCTGGGACCGGCGCATCGCCATTGGCGGCGGGCGAAATTCCTGCAGCGGTTCCGGCTGTTCTTCCGCTTCGACAGCGTGAGCCGGATCATCATTTATGCGTGGGTGAATGACGAGAACACGCTGCGCAAGGCCGGCGCACGATCCGACCCCTATGCCGTGTTCACCCGACGACTGGACGATGGTAATCCGCCCGATCGCTGGGAGGAATTGCTGAAGGACGCCAAGCGCCGCTCCGAATGACTTCTGCGGTTGCACCCGGTTCGCCACCTGCTAGGTTCCCGCCCAGCAGCGACTAAGGGAAGGAAACCGCGCCATGGCTGACTGGACGCATCGACACGGCAAGATCAACGGCATCAACATGCACTGGGTCGAGCAGGGCGAAGGGCCGCTCGTCGTCCTGGCGCATGGGTTTCCGCATCTGTGGTTTTCGTGGCGGCATCAGATTCCGGTGATCGCCGAAGCCGGCTGGCGAGTGGTGGCGCCGGATATTCGGGGCATGGGCCAGACCGACGCCCCGGCCGACCCCAGCCAGTATGACTGCGACCACACGGTCGGCGACCTGCTGGGCCTCTTGGATTATTACGGCGAGGAACAGGCGGTGTTCTCCGGTCTCGATTTCGGCGTGTTCGCCGAATATGACCTCGCCTTTCGCCACCCGGAGCGGGTCCGGGCGCTGATCGGGGTGGAAAACCCGGTGACACCGCACAATCCGGCGATCTCGCCCTTGGCCGAGTCGCGCGAGATGGCGAAGAAGCATTTCACCCACATCACCTATTTCGAGCCCTATGGCCCGGCCGACGAGGACCTCGGCACGCATGTGCGCGAGTTCATGACCAAGGTGTTCTATGCGCTGTCGGGCGACCACCATCTGCTCGACATGTGGAACCACCCGCCCGGCTCGACCTATCGCGGCGTGCTGCCCAACCCGCCGCCGCTGCCGTGGAGCTGGATCAGCGAACTGGAGCTGGAGTTCTATATATCGGAATACAGCCGCACCGGATTTACGGGCGGCTTGAACTGGTACCGTGCGATGGATCTGCGCTGGGAGCAGCGCAAGCGGTTCGAGGGCCAGAAGAACCCGGCCCCGTTCTTCTTCATCGGCAGCGAAAACGATGTGGACCTGGAGGGCTTCCACGGCGAAGACCCGCTGGGCCAGCTGGAGAACCAGTACAGCGACCTCCGCGCCGTCGAGATGATCAAGCATGCCGGCCACATGGTCCAGATGGAGCGCCCCGAGGAGGTCAATGCGCTGATGCTGAAGTTTCTGGCGACGCTCTGAACGGCTCGAGCCGCAGCTGGCTGAAGCGCTCCGCCGGACAGGCGAACAGGTTGAGGGTGCGGCGGCGGGCGCGGCGGAGTTCGGTCGAATAGGGGTTGAGGACTAGGCGCACCGAGCGCCAGGCGGGGTCGAGGCTCGCCGGGGCCATCCCCGGCCAGCTCCAGGAAGAAGAGCGCATAGCCGCGTTCGCGGAGCCGGCTCACGATCGCCTCGGTGCCGTCGCTTTCATAGATGCTCTCGAACACGATGAACGGCCGGCCCTGGCGGATGGTGTCCTCCGCGCCCTCGATCACCTGGAGTTCGTGGCCCTCGACATCGATCTTGATCGCGGTCGGCGGCGGCATGCCGAGGTCGTCCAGGCGGCTGACATCGGCCTCGAAGCCATGGCCGGGTTTGGACCCGGTCGCCACCCGCACGACGCTCGTGTCGTTGGTGGCGGCGGGGGATTCGAACTGGACGCTGCCGGTCCGGTCGGACAGGCCTAGGCGGTGGATCGCGATCCGCTCGTCGGTGCCGAGTTGACCCGCGAGGTCGGCCAGCATCTCGGCGGTTCGCGGCTCCGGCTCGAAGCAGTCGATCCGGCCATGGAAGTCCGGGTTCGCCGCCAGGCAATGGCTGTGCATCCCGACGCTGGCACCGACGTCGAAGAACCGGTCGATCTGCGGCGCCAGATGCTGCAGCAACAGGAAAAGCTCCGGCTCGTAGACCGGGTAGAGATAGAACGGCCGGTACACCGCATAGCGCGCGTCGAAGGTGAACACGCGGTCGATGCGGCCAAGGGTGAAGCGGATGGCCGAATCCTGCCGGGTCAGCCCCGGCGCCAACTCCGACAGGCGATAGAGCAGCCGCCAGTGGGACAGGAGCCGCCGCGCGACAAAACTGGCCCAATGGGATTTCCGGTCGCGATGCGCCAGCAGGATGCGCACCGGCAGCGACGCTTTCGCCGGAGCCAGGACCGGCGGAACGGGAAGCGGCGGAAACGCGTATTGCGTCCGACGGTCGGGAGACTCGATCGGCAATATCGTTACCGCCGGCTGCCTTGGACCGCGCGGCCCAGGCTTTCCAGTGCTTCGCGCAACTCGCCGTCGGGCACGATGGCGGTCAGTTCGACCAGGTCGCGCTCTTCGACCGGGCTCAACGGTCGCAGATTGGCGCCGGGCGTAAGCCGCTGCTCGGGCGGACGCTGCACCATCTTGATGCGGGCGACGGCGCGATAGCCGAACATGGCGTTGACCCGCTCGATCAGCTGCGGCATCGCATGCTGCACCTCGATCGCGCGGGCCGGCACGATGTCGATGGTGAGCGTCGCGTCGGCCCGCTCGCCGCGGGGGAAGGCAAGCTTGACCGGGGCGGTGACGTCGCCCAGGTCGGGTCCGACGATCTGGCGCCAGTCGGTCACCAGCTTGCCGAAGCCCAGCCCTTTTTTGCCGAGCGCCTTGGCGGCGACTTCAGGCACCATGCGCGACATATGA
>Ga0302319_10025459_pt1 | contig 10474 bp, 7 predicted proteins | sample Bog_T0_2_FD_203319 | JGI IMG/M metagenome (GOLD analysis project Ga0302319, IMG submission 203319) | Peat permafrost microbial communities from Stordalen Mire near Abisko, Sweden - Bog_T0_2 | ecosystem: Environmental > Terrestrial > Soil > Wetlands > Peat | place: Sweden: Abisko, Stordalen Mire... | reverse complement strand
TCTCGGAGCGACGACCCAGAAGCTAAACGGGGTGGACGGACAACGGCCGGACATCGGGGGCGCGCCCAGCCGCGGGCCCCACCTCCGGAGCGACCCCGTCAGAGATCTCGGAGGGGGGCGGAGCTACCTGGCGGTAGCAGGTGGCGATGGCGAGGGCCGCGGCGCCGATCAGCACCCAGGGTGTCAGGACCCCCCATGGTCTGGCGGCATTGCTGGCGATGTCCACGAAGGCCGCCACGCTGATGGCGATCCAGGCTGCCACGACCCCGGCACCCAGGCGGCCGGCACCACCGGGCCGCGCCGCGAGCGCCGTGAGGGACCACGCCGCCGCCGGGACGAGCAGGGCGAGGTCGTCCCAGTAGGCGTGCGGCGAGGCGAGCAGGGAGAGCACGACCGCTCCCGCGAGGGCCGCCTCCAGCCGCACCGGCCGGTTCCTGGCCGCGGAGCCGAGGGCCGCGGCGAGGCCCATGGCGACCAGGGACCCCACCGCCGCCAGGACGTGGGACGCGGCGCCGTTGCCCGCGATCGAACCGGGGATCCCGACCAGGCTGACCATGTTGGCGAGCTGCCAGCGCGTCGTGGAGTGGATCGCGGCGCCGACGAAACCGGCGATCCCGGCCGGACCAGCCACCAGGAGGGAGAGCAGCAGGGAGGCGACCACCCCGCCGGCCGCGCCCAGCAGCAGGCGACGGTCGCGCATCCCGATCACGAAGGCGGCGAGCCCGAGCGCGAGGTGCGGCTTGGCGATCAGGGCGGTCACCGCCAGGATGGCGCCGGCGGTCGCCGGCCGTCTTCCGCGCAGGCAGGCGTACGTGATGGCGAGGCCCAGGGCGGAGAGCCCGTCCCACTGACCGAGGAGGAGGGTGGCCAAGGTGCCGAGGCAGGCGAGCGCGCCCAGCCCGACCGCGAACAGGGTCAGCGGTGGCAGGGTCCGCCGGCCGGGGGCGGCGCGGATGGCAACCATCACGGCGCCCACCAGCAGGGCCAATTGGAGGAGCGACCAGATCCGGTACGCGGCCTGGAGGCTGAGCAGGCTGACGGGGAGCGCGACCGCCGCTGCGAGCGGCGCGTTGACGAAGGGGAGGTTGCCCTCCCGATCGGGTGCGATCAGGGAGGCGTGCAGAGGAGCCTGCAGTGCCTCGTCGTACATCGAGGCCCCGTGGCCCTCACGGAGCAGGGTCGCCCCGACGTAGGTGGAGGTGAAGTCGCTGCGGCCGATCTGCAAGGCTCCGACGCCCAGCCAAAGGAAGAGGTAGGCGACCACCATGGCCCCACAGAGGGTGGCCGCCACGAGCGGTCCGGATCGCTTGCTCCTCACGGAGCCCGAGGATACGAGGCCGAGGCGAGCCGTCTCACCGCATTGCGCGAACCTTGACGGCCCGGTGACGGCCATCACAGCTTCGTTACAGGGTGGAGAGAAAGGGGCTCGGCCGAGCCGGTGGCCGGCGGGGCCTCCGAGAATCCGCGGAGTGCCGCCGGCCGATCTCTTCCGCGCGCTTCCCGTGATCCTCCTTCTCGGAGCCGTCCCCGGATTGGCGCTGGCGACCCTGATCGCCCCCCGTCTCTCCTGGCCTGAGCGCCTGGCGGCCGCACCGGGCCTGTCGGTGGGTTGCATCGGAGTCATCGGGCTCGTCCTCCATCTCCTCGGCCTGCCCTTCTATCCGCCCACCGCCATTCCGATCCTGGTCGTGCTCCTCGGAGCTGCGATCGGCCGCCAGCTCATGGGCGGGGGGCGTGGGAAGCCCGTCTCCGGAGCGGGCTGGGCGGTGGTGGCGGTTGCCCTGGCCAGCGGAGCGGTGCTGGTCGGCATCGCCACGGCCGCGGTGAGCGGCGATGTGCTTCCGCCGGCCAACGACCCGTCTCTCCACGGCGCCGTCGCCGCGACCATCGTTCAGGACCGTGACGTCCTCCCCGTGGTGCCAATCCCCGCGGACGGATCTGGTTTCGTGCGCACCCAGGCGGCCTTCGAGGCCACCGACGCCCTCGCCTCCGAGCTCGGAGCCGGCGGTCCCGCGCAGGTCATGCTTCCCCTGGCCCTCGTCAGTCTCCTGACTCTGCCACTCGGCGTCGCCGTGCTTGCGCATCACGTCACCCAGGATCGGCGCGTGGCGGCGGTTGCGGCCCTGCTCAGCCTCGGTCTGATCTTTCCGGCCTGGCCCGTCGGCTACGGTGACTACCCCTATCTCGTCGACTCCACGCTGGTCGTGCCTCTGGTCCTGGCCGCATCCCGCTGCCTGCAAGGGAAGGCGATGGGCAGCAGCGCGGTGATGGTGGGCGCTGCCGTCCTGGCCATGTGGTCCATCCATGGTCTGGAGATACCGACCGCGATTGCCGTCGGAGCATTCCTCTGGCTCTCGATCCTGGTGAGTCGCAGGCGAGCAGCGTTCGGTGGCGCCGCCATTGCGCTCACGTCAGTTGTGATTGCAGTGGGCGCCGGCTACGTCCTGACCCGCGCGCCCTCCCTCCCGCTGGCTCATCTCTCCTCTCGGTCCGTGCCCAACGAGGCGGTGACCTACATCGCCGGGCAGCGCAACGCGGGTGTTGGGGCTCTCACGCCCTTCATCAATCTGGACCTCTCGCTCATCGGCGGGATCCTCCTGTGCGCTGGCGCCGTCACCGTGGTGATGACGCGGCGCTGGCGCTGGCTGCTCGGTTCGCTGGCGATTCCCGCGATCTGTGTCGCGGACGTCGCCGGTCCGCAGTGGCTCCATCCCCTCTGGGTGAGGCTCTATCCGTGGACGGACCTGGACAGGCTGTACGGGCTCGAGTACTTCGTCGTTCCCGTGATCGCGGCCATCGGAACCGTGGGGCTGGTGGACCTGCTTTCCCGCCGCGCCGCCCGGCGCGGGCCGGAACGCTCCCGGGGCATGTCCGTCTGGTCTGCCGCTGCGATGGGCGTCCTCGCGGTCGGCGGGCTGGTCCTCGGTGCGTCCCGCACCTCCGACATGCTCTCCGCGATACTCGCCATGTCGCCGCGCGTCCCTGCCCAGGACGTGACCGTGATCGATGAGCTCGCGGCCAAGCTTCCACCGGCCTCGCTCGTCCTCAACGACGGGGTGGCGGACTCCGGGCAGTGGATCACGGCATTGACCGATGACGTGGAGGTCGAGCCCCGCGGCTATGCCGAATCCTTCCCCAACGACTGGCGGCTGGTGGCCCTGGCGGGGGCGTGCTCCGATCCCTCGGGCGCTCGGGCCGCTCTGAGCGGCGTCCGGGCCGTCTTCGTCGGCTCCGAAGCAGGGGCGATCGGCCCCCACCACTGGAATCCGGCATGCATCGCGGCGATCCCGGGGCTGCGCCTCGTGGCCGGGTCAACCTCCGGAGCCGCGGGATTCCTTGTCACCGGCTGAGGACGGGGACAAGGGGCACGGAAGTGACATGTAACGATCCGGTTCGTGAGGCCTCGGCGGTCCCAGCCTCAGAGAACAATCCCTTGGGGTTGCAGACCTCACCTCGCCCAGCAGGCATGCCCCTAGGGAGTCATTCAGCAGCGATGAGCTCCACGCCGGCCGCCCGGCCGCTGATCAGCGTGATCATCCCCTGCCACAACTACGGCCGGTACCTCGAAGCGGCCTTTGACAGCGTCCAGCGGCAGACGCGCGGGGCCGATGAGATCGTCATCATCGACGACGGCAGCGACGACGACACCCCGGACGTCATCGCGCGACTCCGCCTTCGCCGGCCGGATCTCATCGCCGTCCGGCGCACCCCGGCTCGGGGGACCTGCGTCACCATGAACGACGGTGTGCAACTGAGCTCTGGTGATCTCATCCTTGCCCTCTCTGCCGATGATCGGCTTTCGGACCGTTACCTGGAGCTGACCGAGCGCGCCTTGCTGGACGATCCGGGCGCCGATTTCGCCTACACCGCCCTGCAGTGCTTCGGAACCAGCGACCGCTGGATCGAGGTCGCCGATTGGGACGCCCGGGCACTCTGCCAGGACAACTACGTGCATGGCACCAGCGTGTTCCGGCGTTCTCTGCACCAGCGATTGGGCGGCTTTCGCGTTGACTTCAATCGGATCGGCCTGGAGGACTGGGAATTCTGGGTCCACGCCGTCGCCGTTGGGCGACGAGGGGTGCCCGTCTCTGGCTGCTGGCTCAACTACAGACGTCACGGAGCCTCCCGCAACCATCTGCGCCTGACGACGCTGGTCTGGGCGCATGTGAAGGTCTGGTGGCTTCATCGAACCAGCGTCCGGGCCACGGACGTGGTCGTCTGGCTGGTTCGCCCGGTCTGGAAGCGGTTGCGGCCGAGACTCCCGGGGGGCGCGAGGCGTGGCGGTGCCGGGGCGGGACGGCGGGTGGCGCAAGACCGCGCCGCGCACCGGCCGGAGCCCCACCACGTGTCGCCTGCAACGGGCGAGAGCGCGGCGGAGCGTCGTACCGACATGAGTGCACCCGAGCAACGCGGAGCGGACTCGTCGAAGGGGGCGAACCGGGGATGAGCTGGCCGGGGGCGTGAGATGGCGGTGGTGACCGGCGGCTCCGGACCGAACGCACCGGTTGCGGAGGGATGGCGGTCAAGATCCGCCGGCCTCGCCCTCGGTCGGGCGGGCACTTTGGTGCTCCAGGCCGCACAACTTGCCCTGGTGGCACGGCTCCTCAGCCCGACAGAATTCGGAAGCTGGGCGGCGGCGACCGCGCTGGTGATGGTGGCCTCGGCGCTCGCCGATTGCGGCCTTGGGCCGATTTCCGTGCTGTACCTGGCCTCGCCCGACGCGTCGGTGGACGATGTGGTTGCCGCCAATGCGGTGGCCATGGTGGGCGCCACCCTGCTCACCTGCGCCGCATCCACCATCTTCGGCTGGCGGGTGGCGGTGGCGACGCTTTCCCTGGTTCCCTGGTTGGTGCTCGTCCGCATCCAGGGACCTTCGATGTCCGTGCTACAGCAGAGGTTTCGCTTCCGGCGGACGGTCGTCGGTGACGCGCTCGGCACGGCCGTGCAGACGGCCCTGCTCGGCGCCCTGCTGTTCCTGGCTGGAACCAGTGGCGAGACCACGCGAGTGTTGCTGACCGGCGCTTGCCTGGTGATCGGCGCCGCCGTCGAGCTGAAGGTGGTGCTGGTCACCCGCATCTGGCCGACCCGTGCGAGCCTGCGCGGTCGAGGCTGGGCCCGGCTGCTGCGTTCCGCAGCGTCCCTCGGCGTGGTCAACGGCGTGTCGATGCTCCACTCGAAGGTGGATCAGCTCCTTCTTGCCCTTCTGGTGAGCCGAGCCACGCTCGGTGGATATGCGGTCGCGTATCGCGTGATAGACGCCGGAGTCGCGCTGGCTTCGGTCGCCAGCCGAGCGGGTTTCAGCGTGTTGGCAAATCGAGGCGAGGACCGAGCCCGGGTGGTGCGCGGCATGATCCGGATGTGGGCGCTCATCGGGATGGCGGCGGGGCTGTGTGTGTGGGTGACGGCCCCCGTCCTCATGCCCCTGGTTGGAGGCTCCGGGTACCCTGAGGCACCGCAGCTGCTGCGGATCCTGGCGCCCATCGTGGCAGTTGCCGCCATCAACAATGCCGCTGCACAGGCGGTGATCGCGGATCGATCCATCCTCCCACTGCTCCGCATCAGCATCGCGGGGCTGGTCGCCAACGCCACTTTGTGCGTCACCCTCATCCCCAGGTTCGGCGCGCCGGGCGCCGGCGTCGCCTCACTGGTGACGGAATCACTGGGCATGCTCATTGTGGTGGGAATGGCGCGAAAGATCCGCCTCCGCGATGAGGCCGCGGACCCACGGCGTCGCAATCCCGTCAGCACGGTGTCGCCTCCCGATCACCGGCATCCGGCTGACCGTTGCTAGGGTCAGGATTGTGACGCAGGGCCCTCTCACGCTCAGCGTGGACGCCGCGCGCCGCCGGGGCATGTCGATCCGCGAGCGGCGGTGGCTCCTCATGGGCTTCGACGCCCTTGCGGTGTCGCTCGCATTCGTGGTCGCCTTCAACCTTCGGACCTCCGAGGTCCGCCACGCGGGCTTCTATGTGCCGCGGCTCGGCACCGTCATCGCGCTCGGATTGTGGGTGGTCTCGGCCACCGTCGTGGACGCCTGGAATGTGCGCGTGGCCTTTTCAATGCGCCTGACCATGCCGCGAGTATCCACCGCGATCGGTCTGTCCCTGGTGGGTCTTCTGGTGGTGTTCCTGGTGGTGCCCTACCAGATCAGCCGTCCGACCCTGATCCTCTGGGCACCGCTGGCATGGATCCTGGTCATGGGCGATCGCCTTCTCTACCGCCGGGTGGCGGCTGCATCTTCGCCCGCGACCCGCATCGCTCTGGTCGCCAACCGGGACGCCATGACCCGGGTGTGGCCGGAGGTGAAGGACCACATCCGTGGCCTCTACCAGGTTGTTGCCCTGGTGAATCCCGCCCGGGAGGACTGCCCCCAGAAGCTGCGTGACGCCGTCCAGCAACGCAACGTCGGAGAGGTGATCCTGGGCCTCCGTGACGACATCGACCGCACTCTCTTCCAGGCCCTTCTGGCGTGCCATGACGCGGGCATCAGGGTGAGGTCGCTGGCCGATCTCTACGAGGAGCTCACCGGACGCCTGCTCCTGGATCAGCTAGGCCACACCTGGCTCTTCGGGCTCCCCATGCGAGGTCAGACGTCGCACATCTACGCTGCGATCAAACGCACTCTCGACATCGCGCTGGCCGTTCCGGCCCTGGTTCTTCTCGGGGTGCTCATCCTCCCCCTCGCGCCCGTCATCAAGCTCGACGGTGGTCCAGTCTTCCACCGGCAGACCCGGATTGGGAAGCACGGCGGTTCGTTCACCGTGGTGAAGCTGCGGACCATGCGCCACCGTCCTGACGGAGCGATGACCTGGACCGAGGCGGGTGACCAGCGGGTGACCCCGGTCGGACGGCTGCTCCGGCCTCTCCACCTCGATGAGCTCCCTCAGGCCTGGGCAATCCTCCGCGGCCAGATGTCCCTGATCGGGCCGCGTCCCGAGCAGCCCCAGTATGTCAACCAGCTTCGCTCGGAGATCGACTTCTACAACACGCGACTCACCGTCCGCCCGGGGCTCACCGGATGGGCGCAGGTCAACTGCGGGTACGGGAGCAGTGTCGACGACACTCGCGTGAAGCTGAGCTATGACCTCTATTACGTCAAGCACCAGTCGCTCAGCCTCGACCTGATCATTCTGGCCCGGACGGTGATGGCGGTCCTCTCTCTGAGCGGGAGATGAAGGTGGCGGGGCTCTCGCTCAGCGTGAGATGACAATTCGTCGCGTGGCTGGCCGGCGATCGCATCGCCCTCCCGAGGCGCCCGACGAAACGGACGGCGTGGTCGCGGTGGTGGTCACCTACTGCAGTGGACGCGACATCGGAGCCTGCATCGCATCACTGGCCGCGGAGCTCCGCTCGTCCGACCGCCTGGTGGTGATCGACAATGCGAGCCCTGACGGCTCATCTCTGGCGGTGGGCCAGATCCTCAGGGCCCAAGAAGGTCTTCCCGAGTGGCGGTACATGATCTCGCCCACCAACCAGGGCTTCGGCCGGGCGTGCAACGCGGCCGCTGCGGTTTGGCCGGGGCGCCACGTCCTGCTGCTGAATCCGGACGCGATGCTGACACCGAACGCGCTCAACACGCTGCGACAGACGCTGGTCTCCAACCCGCGCTTCGGCGCGGTCGGGCCACGCATCGTGCGGCTCGATGGGTCAGCCGAGCCGGGGGCGCGGCGATCCCTACCTGACCCCCGCGTGGCATTCGGACGACTCTCGCGGCTGGACCGCGTCTCTCCGGAGCGCTTCGGTGCCTACAACCGGCTGGGGGAGGACCCGCTCGTTGCCGCCGACATCGATGCGGGATCCGGCTGTTGCGTGCTGATCCGACGGGAGGCGTGGGACGAGATCGGGGGCTTCGACCCGCGCTTCTTCATGTACGGGGAGGACCTCGACCTGTTCTGCCGGCTGGGCGAGGCCGGCTGGGTGGTGCGCTACCAGCCGGCGGCCCTGGTCCGGCACCGCAAGGCGGCAAGCACCGAGGGGCGCCGGGCCCGCATGACCGTCGAATTCCATTGGGCGATGTGGCAGTACTACCGCAAGCACCACATGCACGGCCGCGACGCACTGGTGGCCCCGTTGGTGGTGCTGGGCCTCGCAACGCGGACCGCCGTGCAGCTCGCCGGTTCCTGGGCGGGCATGCTGACCCGGCGCCAGGACGGTGGCGATGCGACCACTGAGGCGCGAGCAACCCCGTCCCCGGAAGCGCGCGACTCCTCCGATATCAGGGTGACCGCCATCGTCGTCAACTGGAATGGCCGCCAGTGGCTTCCGCGGACCCTGGCCACGCTGCGCGCCCAGACCGGGGTCAACCTCAACATCGTGGTCGTCGACAATGCCTCCACCGACGACTCGGTGAGCTACCTGAGATCCTGTCTCTCCGACGGGACGGTAGTGACCAGCAAGGTGAACATCGGCTTCGCCGGGGGGATGAATCTCGGTCTCGTCCACTCGTCGGGCGCCTACGTGCTGGCGCTCAACCCCGATGTCGAGCTGGATCCGGCCTACCTCCGCACCCTGGTTCACGAGCTGGAGGCACGGCCCGGGGTGGCGGCCGCCACCGGCGTGCTCCTCAGGCCACCTCGTGCCGGCGGGCCGGCTACCGTGGACAGCCTCGGGCACAGGATGCTGGCGGGATGCTGGCCCGAGAACATTGGCGAGGGGGAGCCGGCGCCGGCGCTTCGTCCGGGAACCTCCGAGGTGTTCGGTATCTGCGCCGCTGCCGGCCTCTACCGGCGTCGCGCTCTCGAGGACGTGAGCCTCCCGTCCGGCGTCTTCTGCGCGCCCTACTTCGCCTACCTGGAGGACGTCGACCTCGACATGAGGCTGCGGGCGCGGGGATGGTCCGCCATCCTGGTAGCCGAGGCGGTCGCGTACCACCGGCGAAGCGGCACCGGTGCTCGAGACCGAAGCTTCGTGCGGCGCCACATCGTCAAGAACAGCATCCTCCTGCCGGTCAGGACCTATCCCGCCCGCTGGATGCTCCGTGAGCTTCCCCTGCTCATCGCGATCCGGTTGGGTGTCGTCGTCCAGTACTCGGTGGCGTCGCCCTCCGCGATCATGGGTCTCGCCGACGCGTGTGGCGAGCTGCCACGGTCGCTTCGGGAGCGGCGGATCATCCTTGGCACCGCAACCGTCTCGTGGAGATCGCAACGGCGGTGGATCGGGCCGTTCCCGTGGCGCGCCCGGTTGCGGAGGTTCCTGTACAAGGTGCGCCGGCGCGCCGTGTGACCTCTGACGCGCCACCGTCAGGCGCTGGCGCTACACGTGGGCGCCCTGACCCCCGGTGATCCGCTCCGCGAAGCCCGATATCGCCTTGGCCACCTCGGCGGGCCGTTGCACCGGAAGATCGTGCCCACCGTCCACCCACGCCACCTGCGCGCGCGAGCCGAGCACATCCTGGGCCCGCTGCAGGGCCCGTGCCTTCTCCTCCAGGGGCCGCCGAGGGCCGGCACGAAGAGCACCGGACACTCGAGCCTCGACATCAGGTCAAAGGAGTCCAGCTCGTACAGGTGACGGGCGATCTCCATGTGCTGGGTCATCGGCAACCGGGGCCGCACCGTGCCGTCCCCCACCGCCTCGAAGTTGCCGAGCAGGATCTCCGCGGCCACCGCGGGATCCCCGCCCTTCGCGAGCGGCCCGCTATTGGCCCACTCCCGCACCGCGTCATCGGTGAGCCCCGAGATCCGGGGCGGGCGGAGGCGCTCCTCGGCCTCGGCCCAGGTCGGGAGGTGCTCCCGCATCGATCCGGCGCCGCCGTCGACACAGACGCAGCCGAGGACCCGTTCGGGGAGGGCGGCCGCGAACCAGAGAGCGACCGACGCCCCCCAGCTGTGGCCGGCCACGATCACTCGCTCCAGGCCCGCCGCATCGCAAAGGCCGCGCAGGTCCTCGACCACTTCCGCGAAGGAATAGCCCGTCTCGGGCCGGTCCGAGCGGCCGTGGCCGCGCAGATCCGGAGCCAGCACCCGCCACCGGGGGCTGAGCCGCGCCGCCACCAGGTCCCACCAGCGGGCGTTGCTCGCCAGCCCGTGGAGGGCGAGGATGGGCGGGCTGCCGCCCGGGTGTTCGCGCACCGAGAGGTGCTGGGTGCCGCAGTCGACCAGGTACTCGCGCACGCCGGCCATTCTGGCATCCACGCGCTTTTCGGGGCCGACGCGGAGTGCGGGAGGCGGCTACCCGTAGATGGTGACGGCGCCGGAGCCGGGGACCATGCCCGGCGCGAAGGCGCGCATGTCATTCGCCATCGCCTGGGCCGGCGCTCCCGCCGGCGCATAGAAGATCACCGCCGTGGCGTCCTGGTTGGCCCCCGCCCCGATCTTCCAGGCCGCCACCTTGACGTATCCCTGGGGGACCAGGAAGTCGAAGGTCGGCGAGTAGAGGGCCACGGCAGCCACCTGGTCCTCCCGGGCGAGCACCGTCGTGTGCGCGGAGTTGTACTCGCCGTCGTACTGGAGGCGCAGCACCGAGACACTGGCCAGTG
>Ga0302319_10025457_pt1 | contig 10475 bp, 6 predicted proteins | sample Bog_T0_2_FD_203319 | JGI IMG/M metagenome (GOLD analysis project Ga0302319, IMG submission 203319) | Peat permafrost microbial communities from Stordalen Mire near Abisko, Sweden - Bog_T0_2 | ecosystem: Environmental > Terrestrial > Soil > Wetlands > Peat | place: Sweden: Abisko, Stordalen Mire... | reverse complement strand
CAACACCTCCCAGGTTTGTGGGGCGCCCGCAGGGGAAGACGCCCTGTTGCTGCGCATTAGCCAGAACCCCGCTGCTGTGGAACAGGATTGATGGCCGACCCGACAACCCAACCCGCTTCGATCACTGGCGCCGATGCCAGCATGGCCGCAGTGGCAGCCGCTGCAGCCGTCTCTTCCCTTCCCCCAGCCAGCGCGAACCCGGTGCCTGGCGCCGGTCCTCCGCACGGCGGCCTGCCGCGTTCGAGCCTCTCGATTACCCTTGAGAGAATCGCGCCGACGCGCGATGAGCGCCTTTTCCTGGTGCTTTCGATCTTCATCGGCGTGATCTCCGGCCTGCTGGTGGTGGCCTTCCGCATTGCTATCGAGTGGATCAGGATCCTGACTCTGGGGTCGGCTCCCCATGGCGGTCAGTACCGATTGCTCATGGCTCCAGCTGCAGCGGGACTGGTTGTTGCGGTGCTGGTCATCTGGTTTTTTCCGGCGGCGCGGGGCAGCGGCGTCAATCAGACTAAGGCCGCTTTATATGTTTATGACGGTTACATTTCCTTCCGGACTGTGATCGGCAAGTTTCTGACCTCGGCGCTCGCCATCGGCAGCGGGCATTCTCTGGGACCGGAGGATCCGTCCCTGCAGATCGGCGCCGGCGTCGCCTCCATCATCGCGCGCAATCTGAATCTTTCCCGCCGGCGTCTGCGCATGTTCGCGCCCATTGGCGCGGCCGCCGGACTCGCCGCGGCCTTCAATGCCCCTGTTTCCGCCATCCTCTTCGTCATCGAGGAGGTCATCGGCAGCTGGAGCGCCGCCGTCCTCGGCTCGCTGGTGCTGTCGGCCATTTCCAGCGTGGTCGTCGCCCGCTGGTTCTGGGGACCCGAGCCGATGTTTCGCATCCCGTCCATCACCGTGCGCGATCCCCGCGAGCTGATGGCCTATGCGCTGTTGGGCGTCTTTGGGGGACTGCTTGCCCCGGTCTTTTCCCTTGTCCTCGGCTATCTGCGCCCCCGCCTCCGGGCGCTGCCGCGATGGAGTCTACTTTTGCAACCCGCGGCCGCTGGACTGCTGGTCGGCGCCGTTGGTTTCTTCGGCTTTCCCCAGGTGATGGGAACCGGCTACGACGTCATCGATCAGGCCATGCACGGTCAGTTCGTCTGGCAGGTGCTGCTGGCACTCGTTTTTCTTAAGCTGATAGCGACCACGCTTTCTTTTTCAAGCGGAACTCCCGGCGGCATGTTTGCCCCTACGTTGTTCATCGGCGCCATGCTCGGCGGCGCGGTGGGTGCGTTTGAGAAGCACTTTTTTCCGCACCTCACCGGCACGGTTGGCGCGTACTCGCTCGTCGGGATGGGCGTTCTCTTCGCTGGATTTCTGCGCGTTCCCCTCACGTCAGTCTTCATGGTGCTCGAGGTCAGTGGCAATTATTCGATCATTTTGCCCATCATTCTCGCCAACACCATCGCTTTTCTGCTTTCGCGCAGCCTGCAACCAGTCGGCGTCTTCGAGACGTTTACGCAACAGGACGGGCTCGATCTGCCCTCCATGGAAGAGCAGCGCGAGGAGCCGGTGCTGCATATCGAAGACGCGCTGCAGGTTGTCGCCGTCCCCATCGTGGCGGGAGGCGACTCGTTGCAGACGGTCTCCGAAGCCCTTTCCCAGATCCACGCCAGCGCATGTCTCGTCCGCATGCTTGACGGCTCCTGGTACGCAATGAGCGCGGACGAGCTGACCAGTGCCGCCGCCACGCTGACGCCGGAAACTCCGATTCAGCGCGCACTCAAAGCTGACCGGGTACCATTATTGTTCCCCGACATGCAGCTCGATGCGACGCTTCACTACTTCCCGCGCTGGCCGCTTCTGCCCATACTGAACCGCGCCAGCCGGGGTACGGTGGAGGGCATCCTGACTCTGGATGATGTCCTGCGCCGCTACCGCGGAGGCGAATAGCGCATCCGCCCGCTTGCATCGCCAGCCTCGCAACACTACGCTCAGATTCAGGTATCCGCGTAGCACGCGCTCATGCTGAGTCTCTATCAACGGCTCATTCTCGGCTGTTTTCTGCTCATCGCGCTGGTCACCATGGTCAGCCTGCTGGTGCGCACCTCCTTCGTGCGCCTAGCAGCCCTGGACGACCAGGTGCGGATTGCCGAGACCGCGGTCGGTTCGCTGGCTTCCGCGCAGGGTGCGGTCGCGCATGAAGAACTGATCGCCGCGCGCATCTCCACGGGAGACGCTACCCTCTTCGAATTGCGGGCCCAGGCCACCCGTTCACAGATTCTGCTCCGCGCCGCCGTAGACGACGCACATGCCTTCGATCCTTCTCTTCCTGTTGAGCATCTCGCGCAGGAGCACGAGCGCCTCGCCGAGCACACGCCCCGAAATCCGATCGACCTCACCCGTTCCCTGGAAGGCCTGCACGTCGAGCTCCGCCAGGACCTGGATCGGCTCTCCACAGCCCGCTATACCAGGGTCACTTCCCTGCGCATTCAACAGAATGCCTTGCGCGCGCGCCTGATCGCGGCCTGTGGCCTCTCCATCTCGGCTTCGGCCATCATCTCCGCGATCATGCTGTTTCTGGTCATCACCCCTCTGCGCCATACGGCACGGGTGGCCCGGCGCATCGGCCAGGGAGATCTCCATCAGCGGGTCGAGTGGCGTTCCAAAGACGACCTGGGAACAATCGCTACCGAGCTCAACCGGCTCGCCATCCGTCTGCGCGATCTGCGCGAAACAGAATCGGGCCGGCGGCAGATGGAGTTTCAACTCATCGACGCCGTGGTTCGATCCATTTTCGAGCCCGTCATTGTCACAGACGGCAAGGGACAGGTGCTCAAACTGAATCAGGCCGCCATGGAACTCCTGGGTCTTCTGGATGGCGCCTCCCCCGCGGGAGGGGTCGACCGCATGGTTCTCGCCACGACCCCAGGCGGCGACAAGATCCTCGATGCCATTCGCGCTGCTGTATCGATGCAGCGTGCAACAACCGCCAGCGAGGGCGCGGCTGCCTTGCTCCCGATGAAAATCGGTCAGGCGGAACGCAGCTATCGACTCCGCACCACTCCGATGCGGGACAGCGAAGGCAAGCTTCTCGGCGCCGTCACCCTGCTCGAAGACGTGACCGAAATCGCCGAAGTGGATCGGTTCAAGTCGCGCTTTCTCTCCGTTGCTTCGCAGAAACTGCGCGATCCGATCCGCCGCCTGCGGCTCTCGCTTTACTCGCTTACCCAGAACCACGCCGGGGAGCTGCGTCCGCTGCAAATGGAGCTCGCCGTCAGCGCAGCGCAGGAGGCGGAACAACTCGATGACCTGATGCTCGACCTCATCGAGGTCGCGGAACTCGAAACCGGGCGTCGCCAGCTCCGCATCGATAAGATCCGCCCCATCGACGCCCTTCGCGATGCCGTTGTGCGCTGCCGCGACGCTGCGCATTTGAAGAACATCGACATTGAGTTACTCGCGTTTGAGGATGTCGCCTACGTTCAGGGGGACCGTCGCGCGCTCCGCACAGTTCTCGACAACCTCATCACCAACGCCATTCGCTACACCCCGGAAGGCGGTCATGTACGTTTGGGCGCCACTGAACAGCAGGAGCGGGTGCAGTTTTTCGTTCACGACAACGGCCGCGGCATTGAGACGGAGCGCCTTCCAACTATATTCGGTAGATTTACCGGCGACCCTGCTGGAGGCGGCACCGGCCTCGGTCTGGCTCTGGTGCGCCGCCTGGTTGAATCGCAGGGCGGACAAGTTTCTGTAGAGAGCCGGCTAGGGCAAGGGACCACCTTCCGCTTCACTCTTCCCATTGCCGTTGCGGAGCCCGACCGGCACCCGGTGGAGGTCGGATGAGCACGCCGCCACCCACTCCGCCGCCTGTTCCGACCGACATCACCCCGAAGCGGCGTGAAGTCTCGGAGCCGGGGCGCCTGCGCGTCTACCTGGGCGCTGCTCCCGGCGTGGGCAAAACCTACCGCATGCTCGAAGACGCGCATCTGATGCGGCGTCAGGGCGTCGATATTGTGATCGGCCTGATCGAGCCCCACGGCCGCGCGGACACAGCGGCGCTGGTGGAGGGCCTGGAAGCTGTCCCACTCCAGGAGCTCCAGTACCGCTCCGTCACCCTGCGCGAAATGAACGTTGAGGCGATCCTCGCACGCCATCCCTCCTGGTGCATTGTCGACGAGCTGGCCCACAGTAACGTGCCCGGCTCCCGCAACCGCAAGCGCTACGAAGATGTGCAGGAACTGCTGGATGCCGGGATCAACGTGATGACCGCTATGAACGTCCAGCATCTGGAGACGCTCAACGACGCGGTCGCCCGATCCGCCAGCACAACCGTGCGGGAGACCGTCCCCGATAGCTTTCTCCGCCGCGCCGACGAGGTTGTCAACGTCGATATCACCATCGATGAACTGCGCGACCGGCTCCGCCAGGGCAAAATCTACGCCCCGGAAAAAGTCGAGCAGGCCCTCGCCAACTTCTTCCGCAAGGGCAATCTCAACATGCTGCGCGAACTCGCTCTGCGCACGACCGCCGAGCAGGTGGGCACCGCCGCCGCCGAATACCGCCGCAACCAGGGCCTGGAGCAGGCGCCCATCCCGGAGAAGGTGATGGTCTGCCTCTCTCCCCGCGCCGGTATGGAGCGGCTGGTGCGGGTGGGGGCCCGCATCGCCGGCCGTCTGGCCACGAATTGGTACGTCGTTTACGTGGAGACGCCCGACACCGACCACCGCCATGGCGACCCCGCTGCCTTCGCGCGCCTGGAAGAATATCAGCGCATGGCCCGCGATCTGGGCGCCCAGGTCGTGAACCTCCGGGACAAGAGAGTTGCCGACGCCCTTATCGAGTTCGCGCGCAAAGAGAATATCTCCCACGTCGTCTTCGGCCAGTCGGCGCGCTCGCGCTGGGATATTCTGCTGCGGGGCTCGATCATCAACCGCTTTCTAACGGAAATGCGCGACACCACCGTCCAGGTCGTCCCCGTGCAGTGGGTCCGAAAATAAGCCCTCAGAACTGATACCTTCCTGCGCGTTTGCCTCGCCGAATTCTGTTGTTCTTGCTTTCGGGCCGCGTTATAGTGCTCCCAGTTCCGCTGGTCCTGGTTCCGGCGCAACCGCTGTCGCGCTCTCGCAGGAAGGGACCCCGCGTCCACGGCTCTCTTGATTGCCGCTCAAACCCACAAAATCGGAGATGGAAGTTATGCGCAAGAGTTTCTCAATTCTCCTCCTCAGTTTGTTCGCTGCACTGCCTGGAATCGCGCAGGACAAACGCCGCGTGGCCGTCATGGACTTCGGCTACGGCACCGTGATGAACAGCGTGCAGGCGATCTTCGGCACCAATCAGGACATCGGCAAGGGCATCACCGACATGATCGTCAATCAACTGCTCGCCGACGGCGCCTACCACGTTTATGAGCGGGCGGTGATCGACAAGGTCATGAACGAGCAGAATTTCTCGAACAGCAACCGCGCCGATCCCGCCACAGCCGCCAAAATCGGCGCTCTCGCGGGGGTCGATATCATCATCGTCGGCGACATCACCCAGTTCGGCCGCGATGACAAAAACTACGGCGGGGGCGGAGGGGGCGGCAACTGGGGCCACTATGGCGTCGGCGGGCTGGGCATCCATAAGTCCAAGGCCGTTGTCGAAATTACCGCGCGCATGGTCGACGTGAATACCGGGGAGATCCTCGCCTCCGTCACCGGCCACGGCGAATCCAAGCGCTCCGGCGCTGACATGCTCGGTGGCGGTGGTTCCGGCTGGAGCAACGGCGGCGGTCACCTCGACATGGGCAGCTCCAACTTCGGCCAGACGATCATCGGCGAGGCCACGAAGGCCTCGGTGATCGACGTGGCGACCGGCCTCGACCAGAAGGCCACCAGCCTTCCCGCCGCTGTAGCTCCGCCTCCGACGCCGATTGACGGCCTCGTGGCGGACGCCTCAAACGACGAAATCATCATCAACGTGGGCGCCGCCGCGGGCGTAAAAGTCGGCGACACGCTGGCCGTGACCCGCGTCGTCCGCACCGTCAAAGACCCCGCTTCGGGCAAAGTCCTGCGCACCATCGACTCACCCGTCGGCACCCTCACCATTACCACCGTCGATGCCGATTCCGCAGTCGGGAAATTCAGCGGGTCCGGCAAGCCCACCGTCGGCGATCACGTGAAACGCCCCCAATAGCCTGACTGGGGCCATGCAGAAGAGGCGGCCCCAAAGACCGCCTCTCTTTTGCCGCCAATCCCAAATGCGCCCGGAGCCGCCTATTGCTTCTTGAGCACGGCGCTGCTGTTCTCGTCCGTGGTGATGGTGGCTTCAAACTTTTGCAGCGCGGAGTACTCGGCCGGATCGAGAGCCAGCTTTCTGAGCACGTATTCCCGCTTGTAATGCAGGGCGCCGCCCTCCGCCTTTACTTCGCTGTGATACGTCGCAAAGCCCACATCCATGCTGACCGGATTGGGGACGTCGTCGACGGAGTAGCCTGCTGGAATCTTCACTTCGAAGCTGTCACGCCAGGTCCCCACCCCCTCAAAGCTGATGGGAAACTTGCGGGGCTTGTCATCGAGGCCTTCGGCGTCGCTGCCGAGCACGCGCGGCCGCACCAGGAGCAGGTTCCCCGCGGTTTTTGCGTAGAGGGGCGCCGTGACCTGATAGTCCATTTCAAGAGGCTGATCGAGCTCGAGCACATGCGCCACCTTCTCAGTGCCCAGGGTGAAGCTGGGGAAATCCTGCCGTAGCAGATGCTCCAGCATTTGCCGCTGGTCTTTCTCCGTCCCCATGGCCAGCCTGCCCCGCCATCGGTCGGACTGAGCGCCATCGCGGAGCACGGTGACGTCACCCTTCAGCGTTCCATCCGCCGCTAATTCGAAATTCGCATTGCGATCGACGGTGTCGGTGTCTGGCTTCAATACCGGCAGTGGAATCACCTGGCTATCCGCGCCCGCGACCAGGAGTCCATATCCGCCCTGTTCATAGTCCGGTAGCTGCCCGACCGGAACATAGGGGTTTGTAGGGTCGAAGATCAGATACCGCTTTCCGCCCCGCGCCGTCACCACCGCCTGGAGACGCGGATGGTCATAGCCCTTTGGAATTTCAATGGCGGCGATCATGTGATTGCCGGCGATGGACGGCGTGCCGGGATCGACAAAACCGCGGTTGGTGTCGACCGCGACCCACGTGGCCCGAATGCCGACCGCGTCCAGCATGGCGACCATCAGCGTGGCCTTATCTTTGCAATCGCCGTAGCGCTTCTGGAACACTTCCTGTGCCGCATGCGGCTGCAGGTTGCCGATGCCGATCTCGATGCCGACGTATCGGATCTGCTGCTGCATAAAGTCGGCAACCTTCGCCAGGCGCGTCATGAAATCACCGTCGCCGGCAAGCGATCTGGCTGTCGTTGCGACGTCCCCTCCGCCTTCGCTGCGCGGAGCGGCAAGCCCGTAATACCAGTCGCCAATCTTTGCCCACAGAGCGTCTCCCTGGGGCAGCGGGTTGGGCGCAAAATGCACGGTCATGCGGCCGGCGAGTGCCTCCCACGCCGGAGCCAATGGAACGTCGGACAAATCAATGCCGTCGAGGTTCGTCTGCTCCCACCGAAAATGATCCGACGATACCTCAGTCGCCTGCAGGCGGGGATGCCGAAACCAAACTTCTTCGCGATGCCATCCGGCAGGCAGGTCGATCTCATATACCGAGCGCAGCGTGGGGACAGGGTTCTGGAACCCCCATGTGTCCTCGCTGAGATAAATCGGGAGCTGCCGCGTGATTTCCCAAGCCACAATCCCTCCCGGGTCGGCGCCAGGCGGGGAGGCCAATTTGGCACGCTCGTCGACGTAGAGCATGCCCGGATCGTCGTTGCCCACCTCCACATACTCCGAGTCCTTCATTGTGTAGCGATGCCCGTCCGGGCCGATGCTCCACACGTGAAACGACTCCAGCTTTTCGTCGCCTGAGAAGGATGCGGCCGGCTTGGCGTATTCACGGCCCTGCGGCCGCAGAATCTTCACGACCGCCCGGTAACGCTCAACCGCTCGGCCGCCGGAGTCAAAGCTCAGCAGCTTATCCTCCAGCAGGTAGACAGCCTTCGCATCTTTCCAATCGGACGGCAACGGGGCGCTGCTCGCGGCCTGCGTCAACCAATCCGGAAATGGCGCATCCCTCGCGGCGTGGACATAGCCAGTCCAGGCAAACGCCAGAAGGGCGAGGGCAAAAACGTGTTTGCCGATTGGTCTTGCTGGGCACTCGGCGGTATGCGCGCTGTGCTGGTTCATTCGGTGGCTCCGGGCGCAGGGGTTGCGCTGGCGGCCACAGGCGAACGCTGCAACACGATCTGCTGTTGGTCCTGGGCGCCCGCTTTCTGGAAGAAGTCCCGCAACTGGGGATAGTCCTCTTTCTTGTAGCGAGTAATTCCGAGAGCGAACATCCGGTTTTGGTCGTAGGTGTTTCCTTTGAAACTGTACGTGACCTTGTAAGCCGCCGCCTGCTTGATGGAGGCATCTCCGGCGGTGGGCAGACTCTCGAGCGTCAAACCGGGCGCCAGGGTCAGCGTCACCTTATCCTGCGCGACGTAGGGATAGCGTAGGTCGACGGGGTTCTCACGCTTTTCTTCGGCAAACAGCGGCCTCGCCTTTGCCTCAAAGAACGCGCTGGGCAGAAAGATCCGCTTGCCCGTCTGCGTGCCGAGGGTGCCGCTGACGTCGGCAATCGCCATCAGCCCTGAGGTGTTGTCGGTGAGTCCAACAAAATGACTCGTCTTTACCTGAACCCCGTCGGGCACCTCGCCCCGCAGCATGTCGTCGAAGTCCTTCCTGACTTCCTGCTCATCCGATCGCAGGGCTGCCTGACGCCACCGCAGAGCTTCGACTCCGTTCATCGTGAAGCGTATCGTCCCCTTCAGCGTCCCGTCCGCAGCTAACTCAAGGTCGGCAGAGCGCAGCGTGGGATTGTCCTGGTAGCTGGCCGGTGGCGTTTCGAGCGCTCCTCCGCCATTGTCGTTCTGGCGGATTCCGATCACCTGGGTGTGCATCCAGTGCAGCTTTCCGTATTCGCAGTAGCGCTGGCCGGGATCGAAGAACACTTCCTTGCCGTTTACATTGACGATCGCGATCTCATCCTCGAACTGCCGCCAGTCGAGGTAACCGGGGTTCAGCAGATTCCGGTCCCGCTCCGTCACGGCCATGGCATAGGCTTTGAATCCTGCGGCCCGGGCCATCGAAATGAACAGCCGAGCGATCTCGTCGTCGCTGCCCCGCTTCTGCTCCCAGATGTCAGCCGCGGCTTTCACTCGCAGCCCTTCGGCCTTGTTTTCGGCCTGCGAGTGCTGGCGCGTGAAGCGGGTGTTCTCGAGACCCATCACGGCGGCGTAAATCTTCCTCAGCTTCTGGTCGTCTGAGTCGCCCGCCGCCACGATTCCTGCGACTGCCTGGCGGATTCTATCCGAGGGGTTCGCAAAGCGGTCTACATCCTTCGACCAGACCTTCGCCTCCTCCTTCCAGTAGTCCAGGCCGGAGATGGCTTCGGAGTAATAGAAGATCAAACGGTAGGAATAGCTGTCGAGCGGAGGTGAGAATTCTTCCTCGGCTATGGGCTGAACGTTCTCCACAACCAGGTCGAAGCCGTCCATGCCTTCGCGCACCTTCACCCCCGGAGGCAAACCAGGATAGTAGAGCAGGCGGTTGGCTACGGTCTCTTTTCCGAAGGCATCCTTGCCGGTGAGAATTTTGCTGGTTGAGCCGAGGTTGAGAGGGACGAAATGATAGTGTGCCCTGTGCACGTAGATGGGCTGCTGGATATACCAGGTCGGCGGCATATACCAGTTATCGTCGTACTCCAGGTCCCAGCGGTATTCGAGGATGCTCCCCACCTGCACATCAGGCATACTGAAGACCTTGGCCATGATCTTCTGATCGCCGCTCTTCTCCAGTTCCTTGCTGTACGGCTTGCCGGTGAAAGGAATCACGGTTCCATCAGCGTGAATGGTGCGGCCCTCCACCGCCCGAATGTTCGAGGCGCCCGCTTCGTAGGGAATCTCAATGTCGCTGTATTGCTGCTTACCCTTTTCCGTGAGGATCTTGATGCGCGCGTAGACACGGTGGTAATGCAGGTTATCTTCGACCGTCTCTTCGCGAAAGAGAAAGACGGCGGGCGCGTCCGGCGCGGCCGGATCGGCGGTCATTTTCAGTTCCTCGGGCGTGGGTTCGGTCCAGCTGCCGGCGAACGCGGGAACCAATGTGAAAAGGGACAGAGAGAAGAGGAGCAGGCAACGACCAGGCAAATGAACCACGGCAGAGCCTCACAGTGTCGGATGGAATATCCGAAATTCCACACGGATCCCGCAGAACCCGCAATAGCTATAAGGGGGAATGTTAACCTTCTTTGTAAGTGGTCCGCGCTGCTTATGCAAGATAAATCTTCGGGTAGCGTCGGGGGGGGCGGGCGTTATTGTTAACTGCAGCGGAAACCACTCTTTACGCGAAGATCGGTCAGTTTTGACA
>Ga0302319_10025456_pt1 | contig 10475 bp, 10 predicted proteins | sample Bog_T0_2_FD_203319 | JGI IMG/M metagenome (GOLD analysis project Ga0302319, IMG submission 203319) | Peat permafrost microbial communities from Stordalen Mire near Abisko, Sweden - Bog_T0_2 | ecosystem: Environmental > Terrestrial > Soil > Wetlands > Peat | place: Sweden: Abisko, Stordalen Mire... | reverse complement strand
CAGATCATGTTCTGGTCGGCGGTATTGCGCAGGCTGTTGTTCCCAAAGGTGCCGTGGACGTCATGGCAATCGCTGCACCTGACAAGACCTTCGTTCACCTTGTGGTGGAACGGCATATCGAAGGCGGGCTTCACGTCGGTGTGGCACTGAAAGCAGAGCATGGGTTGTGCAGCCTTCAGCAGTTGCTTCTTGTCCGCGCTTGCATGAATGCTGTGGCAGCTTGTGCAACCCACGCCCGCTTTGGCATGAGGTGAGCGCAGAAAGTTGGGATGCGTTCCCGCATGGCAGCCCAGGCACATCTCGTCCACTTGCGTCGTCGTAGCCTTGGCGGGATCGAAGATTTTGCTGATATCGCCGCCGCCCTCCACGTGCGCCTTGCCGGCTCCGTGGCAACTCTCGCAGGTCACCCCCGCGCCGCCATGTTCCAGCGCAAGCTTCATGTGAGGATTGTCAGCAAATCCCTTGGATTCGGCTTCGTGGCAACTCGCACAAACCTCCGCGCCGACAAGATCCGCGGAATTCGTGTCTCTTACCTGCGCAGTGGCTGGCTTCGCCGATTGCGTCTTGTCGGCAGGTTGAGCCAGGGCCGCGGCGCAAACCAGGCTTGCTCCCAGAAGCAGCATCAGATAAGCGCGCAACTCCGAATGCCTGCCAGGTCCCGCGCCAGTCGGCAATTGCGTTCCAGAACCATCTCCATGCATGGAATACCAACCTTTGCCATTTCGGGTGTTCTTTCAGAAGAATTGTTACCAGCTTCTGGCTGCCAGGACGGTGGGCCCCAAGTGATTAGAAATCTCTTCGCCGCGATTAAATCTGAAAGCTACAGAGGAACAAGAGCAAATGCGTCCCGGAAGCAACGCTGCCAAATGGCTTCTATCTCCAGGAAGAAGGCTCCATGAGTGCGCTGTGGAAGGCTGCGATTACTCGGGTTTTGCATAAAGCAATGAGACCCCATGGTCCGGTTACGCACACTAACTTCGCTTGGAACCGGGGTGCATCGAAGCAACGGAGTGTCTCCTCCTTGTAAGAGGAACGTACTTCTGGCTTTTGTTCTGTACAAAACGGAACACCTCCGTCTCATTGGTTCGCGTCCGATTGAAAGTGTGCAGTTTTGACCAGATTCCAGGATTGGCGGTTCTTTACATTGTTCTTCGCGGAACGTGAAGCAACGTCTGCTCCAGCCCGAGAACCACAGAACGTTTCAACCCTTTCAAGAAGACCAACGAAATGGCTCGCAGCATGCCATCAAAGGTGCTTGAGTCTTAGGAGTGTTTCGATGACAAGAACTGTTCGCACTCAGATGGTGCTGGCCGTAGTCTTCTCGCTGGCCAGTGCCGCGTGCTTCGCTCAATCTTCAGGCCAGGCGACTTATAAAGCCAAGTGCCAGACGTGTCATGGCGCTGCTGGAACCCCAAGCCCAGGGATGGCCAAGATGATGGGGATCAAGCCGGTGTCAGACCCGGCAATCAAGGCCCTCACGGCGGAGCAGATGTTTACTGCCGCCAAGAACGGCAGGGGCAAAATGAAACCGGTAACTGGACTTACCGACTCTGAGATCAAGGACGCAGTTGCCTTCTACCGTGGTTTGAACTAGCAGCACAACGGCTCGGTTTCGCAGACGGTTACTTAGCCGAGCGAGGCGGGAGCGGGGCCAAGCCGGCTACCCTGCGATGAGCGTGTAGTTAACGAACAATGCTGTCATTGTCTAGTTGGTCAGTACGGATTTGGACAGTAGTAAGTGGTCGAAGCAAACGAGGAGCCTCGATGAATGAGACCATCCGCCTATTGCGGGCGCATCACAGCAGCCGCAGCTATAAGGCCGACCCAATCTCCGCGGAGGTTCTTGAAGCCATTATCGAGTGCGCGCGTCGTGCTCCGACATCCACCAACAGCCACGAGATATCGCTTGTGGTCGTCCGCAACGCGGACAGCCGCGCTCGCATTGCCGAGATCGCCGGTGGCCAGCCATGGATCGCGCAGGCCCCGGTGTTCATCGCGGTTATCGCAGACCTCTACAAGACTGGCCTGGGAGTAGAGAAGGCCGGCGCCAGGCAGGTATTCCAACGTAGCCTTGAAGGAGTTCTGGCCGTGGTCAGCGACGCCGGGATCGCGATGGCGACCCTTATGACTGCGGCACGTGCACTCGGTCTCGGCGTCGTCCCAATAGGCGGAATTCGTCGCGACCCGCAGGCAATGATCGATCTTCTCGAGTTGCCGGCGAACACTTTTCCGGTGGATGGAGTCGTGCTCGGCTATGTTACCGAGGAGTCTTCGCAAAAGCCCCGCATGGCTATCGAGAGCTTTCGCCACGAGGAAAAGTATCATCCGCAGGCCCTGAGGCCGGCGATTGACGCCTATGACCTGACACTCGAGAAGTATTGGCAGAAGATTGGGCGCGCCGACGGGCTGACATGGTCGGCAAATATGGCGCAGCATTACAGCACCTTTTCCCGATTGATCAAGTCTGTTGCCCATAACCAAGGCTTCACGATCGAGGTGTAATTGAATGATCGAAGAAAAGGAAAATCAACGCTCCGGCATTCTCCGCGGAGAGCAATGACCCCGGCCCACCACGATGAAATGGCGCCCGGCCCTCGCCTGCGTGCCGCTGTCGTCGTCGCTCACCCGGATGACGAGACACTCTGGTGCGGCGGCTACATTCTGACCCATCCTGAATTTGAGTGGCGGATTGTGACTCTTTGTAGAGCATCCGATCCGGATCGTGCACCAAAGTTCTGTCAGGTTCTGGAGCAATTGGGGGCAGTGGGGGAAATGGCGGATCTGGACGATGAGCCCGATCAAGCGCCGCTACCTATCGAACTGATTCAGGCGACCATCATCCGACTATTGGCCGGAAGCAGTTATAGCTTGATTCTCACTCATGGCCCCATGGGTGAGTACACACGTCACCGCCGGCATGAGGAGTGCTGCCGAGGCGTGGTTGAGCTATGGCAATCAGTCAGCATCTCAACCAGGCAGCTATGGCTCTTCGCTTATGAAGATGGTAGGCGTGCGTACTTGCCTCTCGTTCGCGACGACGCGGATCGGAGGGACATGTTGCCGGATAATGTCTGGCTTGAGAAGCGCCGGCTGATTGCCGACGTCTACGGGTACGAAGCCGAAAGTTGGGAGACGCAGAGCACACCTCGGGAAGAAGGCTTCTGGTGTTTTGACTCGGTAGAGGCAGTTGTAAAACGCATAGAGCCCTGGGAGATTGAATTGTGAAAGTACTTGTGCTGAGTGAATACCCGGCGCCTGCGGCGGGCCTGGCACTGCAAGGAGAATTATTGTGCCGGGGGTTGCGTGAGCTGGGCGTCGATGTCCACCCGGTCCATCTGGAATCGCCCCTGGAAAAGGAATGGTACTATCGCTGGTTTAAGCCGGATGTGGTGGTCGGTGTGGGGTTCTGGGGCCATGTTCCGAACCTTGTCCTTCACCCGCAGAAGTTTGGAATGAGGGCAGTGCCCTGGCTCGTGGCCGACGGTTATATCGCGGAACACCGCGAAGTCCTGAATGCTCTGCCGCTGATCCTGGTCACGTCCAACTGGGTGAAAGAGGTCTATATCCGCGACGGCATCCAGGGAGACAACATCGTGGTGCTGCCTGTGGGTTGCGATACAGATCGCTACACGCCGCATAGCCGCGATGACCTGAAGGTCGAATCGATCCGTGAGGATTTGGGAGTTTCGAAAGACCAATTGATGATCCTGACCGCCGGCGGCGACGGCGCCTCGAAGGGCGCGCAGGAGGTTATGCAGGCGTTGGCGCTGATCGACAGCGAGGTTCCAGACTGGAGATATGTCTGCAAGGTATGGCCTCAACCGCGCACAGCCCAACAAAACCTGATCGACCTGAAACTGGCGGAAGATTTGGGCATCGGAAAGAAGGTCATTCTTTCCACGAATGTTGTCTCGCAGAATTTCATGCCCTATCTATTGTCTGCCTGCGACATTTACGCCGCACCCTCGCGACTGGAGGGCTTTGGCATGATTCAGGTTGAGGCGAACGCATGCGAAAGGCCCGTGATCGCAATCGATGCCATGGCATTTCGCGACACGATGGTCCACGGCGAGACAGCATTCCTGGCGAAAGTGGCAGAGGAAAGAAAAATCACCGAAGCAATCTACGGGGAGGGTCACGAATACGAAGAGAGCCATCGTATCGTGTTTCCAAATCCGCGAACGGCTGAATACCGGGCAAGTGTGCCCGACATCGCCAAATACCTTCTTCTGCTCATGAAGGACCGCGCGCTTCGGCAGCGCATGGGAGAAGCGGGCCGCAAGCGCGTGGTGGATCTGTTCGACTATCGACAGGTTGCGAGGCGGTTTGTTGAGATTGTTTCCGAACGATTGGGTATCAAGTAGAAAGCAACGAGGCGCGAGTGCTCGCCCCCCAACCCAGCACGTCATCGAGGAGTCTATGTCTTTCGACGAAAAGTCGCTAGCTTCAATTGAGCTGGCAAAAGAGGCCGCTCTACAAATCCTGTTGCATAACGCGCAGGGGCCGTTTCAAGGACTTCCTCGAACCGCTGGTTGGGGATACCCGGAACCCTATACTCGAGACCTGATGATTTCGTCCCTTGGCTTTCTGGCCACTGGCGACAAGCAGCTTGCGGATGCTCTGGAACGCACACTGATAGCGCTTGCTGACAATCAGACGCCTCGCGGTCACATCCCATCCCTCGCGCACGATCCAGCCAACCGAGGTTCCAGCGATTCGACGCCGCTTTTCCTCTTCGGGCTGGCTCTTTACAGGATTTCGCGGAACCGGCCGGAGTTCCTCCATGAAGCTGCAGAGAAGGCGCGGAAGTGGATGCAGTACCAAAGCCCCGATGACAGGGTGATGGTGGCACAGTTGCCCACCAGCGATTGGCGCGATGAACAGTACGTGATGGGCTATGGGCTCTACGTGAACATGATCGTCTATGCGTATCTTCGTCTTTATGGTGAACATGAGTCTGCCGAGCAATTGCGCGGATTGATGAGCCGTCTTGAAGTCAGTGGGGAGCAGAAGAAGAGTTATGAGCAAGAGGCTCTGGTCGAGCCAACCGCGCCCTACTACGGCCTTTATTCGTACAAAGTCATGAGCAGTGATCGCTTCGATCTGCTGGGCAACAGTCTGGCGATTCTGACCGGAATTGCTTCACCTCAATGGGCGACGAACCTGCTGACGTGGATTGAAGCCGAGTGCGAAGCCATGCGGGGCCGCGGAGAACTTGCCGTGGATTTGCCGCCCTGTCTGTTTCCATACATTCTGCCCCATCATGCGGATTGGCTGCCACGATACGAGCGATATAACCGGCCGGGAGACTATCACAACGGGGGAGTGTGGCCGTTCATTTGCAGCTTCTATGTCTCCGCGTGTGTGGCCGCAGGGCAGATGGATCTGGCAGAGCGAAAGCTCCTGGCTCTGACAGAACTGGTCAAGCCGTGGCATGAAAACCCGGCTGAGTGGGGCTTCAACGAATGGATTCATGCCCAAACCGGCAAACCAAGCGGCCGGGATTGGCAAACCTGGTCTGCCGCTATGTACTTATACGCTGCTGAGTGTGTGTTGCAGAGGCGCACACCGTTCTTCGACGACATTCGCGGCGACAATCTGAGCGCAGCAACCTAGACTTGGGAAGCACTATCGGCTTAAGCCACTGAGGGATGTCTTTGTCCCTTCGCCCAGTTTGTCCCTTCGCCCAGGCTGCATTCTGTTTTTCAACAACCGCGTCGGAAGTGACCTGCTCTCTTCCCCAAAAATGTGCGATTGGCGTCAAGATTCAATTCAGCCCAATCCCATCTGACCGGCACGGTCATTCGCCCCCCTCGCGTAACAACCCCTCTCAGGGGAGCCTTAGCCACCCCCTCCGAACCGGATTTGTTTGGTACAATTTGAATCACGGGACATGGACAGATGTTCTGGGTTGCGGGTCGCCTGCAGCAGCATTGACGGCAAAGTTTCATGCTGTCCATTCATCGCGAAAATTGGTTAGATTTTGTGGAATGAATGGGAGCAGGAGAAAAAGTAGACAGCAGCGAAAGACAGCGGGTTCTTAGGCTTAGTGTAGGTCGAAGAAAAGATAGCTGGGGACGTAGCTCAGTTGGTTAGAGCGCAGCCCTCGCATAAGAATTCCATATTTTTCAATAGCTTACAGTGCTTTCTGTCGATCTTGCTGTCCGTTTCTCATCGAAACTGGGTAGGAATTTACTTTCCAAATTCGATCGAATCTGCTGGTCGCGCTCCTTGTCCAGAGCACTCTTCAATATCCAACGCAACGTGAGGATCATCCGCGACAACGTCTGGAAAGATGGAGGTGCCCGCAGCCGGCAAGGTGGCTCCTAAGGCAGGCCATCAGTGCCCTCTTCTCGCTGGCTGTGAGTCATACCCGTAACCAACGCCCGGCATCAGTCCGCCGGGTCGGCCTGGTCACGCCAGGATGGTGCCAAAAACTGCCGCGCTCGGAATCCCGAGACAATCGGAACGCTGTTTCAACGATGCGATGGAATGCTGAACTGTGGAGATTGGAGCCGCGTATTCTTGCGCTTCAGAACGCGCCGACGCAGAGGTAATAACGCTGTGATCATCTAGATCCATTCCGCGAGCATCCATGTTCGCGGTACGGCTGCGCACGGCTGTTCACTTCAGGACCGTGGGGTTGAATTTCGCTCCTGTGCGAAGGCTATCGAGTATTTGCTGCGTCCGCGAAGAGCAAGCTCTCCCTTTGTCGGGCGTGTAGTTGTCGTGTTCCGATTCGATTAGCGGTAACGGCTCGGTTGGAACCGGGATCTGGTTCAGGGCCGTCCAGACGCCAGCGGGCGGAGAGACGGTATCGATGAAGCCCATGCCGGCCATCACCGGAGCCTTGATGCGGGAGGCGAAGTTTACGGGGTCGAAATAGAGGGCGGTCTCCATTGCCACGGGATTGTCGGAAGGCCAGTTGGGAAAGCCGCTCTTGCGGCCGTGGAGATCGCCGTTTGTATCCGCGCCGGCGGGAACGCAGACCAGCACCGCAGTGATCCGCTCCGGGCGCAGACCCGCGAGCGCGAAACTCTGCTGGCCTCCCTGGCTTCCGCCTGTCAAGACGATGGTTTTTCCATCCCAGTCGGGGCGCGTGAGCAGGTAATCGAGGGCACGCGAATCGCGCAGGAACATGTTGAGGAAATACGATTTTTCGCGGTCAGTGTTGCCTACCGCGGTGTATGACTTTGGAATGTCGCCAGAAGGGTCGGATGGGAGCTTGTCGTGTGCGTCAACATCGATCACCAGCCAGCCATCTGATGCACGTTGCGCCGCCCAGCGAGGATCGAGAGCATAAATACCCGCATACTGCAGTTGAATGACCGCGGGGAATTTTCCCGGCCTGGCAGGCTTGGCAATGTAACCGTGGACCTTCGATCCCATGGCATCGAGAGCAAACACGCTCTCCTCGATGCCGGGAAGGTCTGACTGGATCGGAGTGACGCTCGGGTTGATGGGAACCTGAACTTGTGCGGCCAGTTTCGCGTCCCAGAATGCATCGAAGTCGGCCGGCCGCGGCGTGGAGATACCGAGTTTGACGGGGGCAACGGCTGCGCCAACAGCGTAGAGGCCGTTGTTGCGGCCTGTGTTGCCGCCTATGTACGCGGGTGTGGGCGTGGCGGGCGGGGCCGCCAGGCTGGCGGGCGAAGCAGGGGAGGTGGCCTGATCCTTTACCGGGCTGTCTCCAGCGAGGTTTGCGTAGGGCTCAATCGCGACATAGATCATCTCGGGATGGTCGGCGACGATCTCAATTCTGTCTTTCCCTGAACTCAGATCGAGCTTGCCTTCTTTGAGGACAACTTTGTTGTTACGCCGGATTGTCCATTTATAGGCATACGTCAGCGGCGAGGGGCCACGAGAAACAGTCCAGCCAACCGTATCGCCAACATCGTACAGGTCGCTTGGGTGGTAAGGACGAAACGCGAGTTGTTGCACCGGAGGCGCCGGTTGGGCGAACACGACCGGGGCAACGAGCGGCAGCAGAAAGGCGAGCGTTATGGTTCGGTAGAACTCAGAAGCAATCTTGCGGCAACTCTCGCCAACATTCCGCGCCATACGCTCGCATCGGGCCAACACTGGTGCCATTACGCCTCCTTGTACATTCCTGACGTTTGCAAGAAACGAGGATACACGATGGAGCAGGGCAGATGAGTGCCCAGAGGCCTGCGGGCCAAGTGCCGAAGCACGGGACGCCACGCATCAGCAGGCCAATCCTGATGTCCGCTGCATCCGGCTCCAACTCCCGGAAAAATGGCGCCATGCCGACTTATTCAAATCAAATCCCGCGCATGGTGATGGGCTTGGCCATCATGCGTTGAACAGGCTAGCCGGGGCGTATTCAGAGTCGTCGGAAACACTTGAAACGGAACCCCCGAACAAGCCTGAAAGCAAGGCAAGTTCAGGCTTCAGGCTCTATCGTTAACGTAGCGTTATCAAGAAAAATGAGGAGGGAATGAAGTATGCCTAAACGATTGAGTCTATTGGAGTACCGGACGGGATTTGAACCAGTACGGAAAAGCAATTCCGAGTTGCTGGTCATCCTGCCGAAACCGGAGTTTGGGCTAGCAATAGACTCAGACCGGGAGGATAACCAAGCCTTGGAGAATTCACATCCCTGATCCGGTCACCCGTTATAGCAAGATAAAAAACAAGAAATAGTCCTTGCGTTCGGGCATACAATCGCTGGCAACCGGGAAGGTCAGAAAATCCCACGCCTGAAAACGTCTTCAGGCGAGCGGAAGATACCTGTACTGCCAATCTCCCTGCTGAGCCAGCCAATTGGAGGCTTGAATGCGCATCGGTCGCCTGTTTCTGTTCGCTCTGTTTCTTTCTGTTACCTGCCTGTCGATTCCAAATCAGGCACAAAACCGCAACAACGCGCCACACCTCGAAAGGCACGGCGACGCCACGCAACTGATGGTCGACGGGAAGCCTTTCCTGATTCTCTCCGGGGAGCTGTCCAACAACGCAGCCACCGCTCTTGAACCGATGGAGGTCATCTGGCCCAAGCTCGTAGCCAGCAATCTGAATACCGTGCTCGTGGGAGTCTCGTGGGCGCAGTTTGAGCCGGAGGAAGGTAAATTCAATTACTCGCTGGTGGATGGCGTCATTGCCAAGGCCAGAGAGAACCATCTGCAAATCGTCTTTCTGTGGTTTGGCTGCTGGAAGAATGGCACCTCAAGTTATCCGCCCTACTGGGTCAAGAAGGACTATCTCCGCTTTCCCCGCATCCAGATCGGGGAAGGCAAGACGGTCTCGGTCTCCGGACCTGTTGAGGTTCTCAGCACCCTGAGCGACGCCACGCGCGACGCCGATGCCCGAGCATTCGCGGCTCTCATGCGCCACATCAAAGAGGTCGATGGGACACAACACACCGTGGTGATGATGCAGGTCGAGAATGAAGTCGGCGTCTTGCGCGATACTCGCGACCGTTCTCCAGTTGCCAACCGCGCATTCGCCGGGCAGGTTCCAGCGGAATTGATGAACTATCTTCAATCCCACAAGGACAGGCTGATCCCCGAGTTTCGTGATGTTTGGGCCGCAAACGGTTATAAAAAGTCGGGAACATGGGAAGAGGTATTCGGCCCCGGCAAACCGGCTACCCTCGAGATCCCAATTCAGACCACCGCTGCGTTGCTGGGTCCTCTCGAACATGAAAACAGTTGGCAGCATCTGCACTGGGCCTCGGATGAAATCTTCATGGCCTGGAACTATGCACGCTTTTTGGAAAAGGTCGTGCAGGCCGGCAAGGCCGCATATGACATCCCGATGTATGTTAACGCATGGCTGCAGCAGCCAAACCACGCCTGGCCTGGCACCTATCCCAGCGGAGGCCCGCTTCCGCAGGTTCATGACATCTGGCGCGCCGGCGCCCCAGACATCGACATCCTTGCGCCCGATCTTTACCTCGAATACTTTGACGATGTCTGCGAACGCTTCAAGCGTAACGGCAATCCGCTCTTCATTCCCGAGACGAGTACCAATCCCGCCAATGCTGTCATGGCTGTCGGAAAGTACGACACCATCGGATTTTCTCCCTTCGGCATTGACGGAAACAGGCCCATTCCGCCGGAGCTCGCCACCGTATATGGACTTCTCGATCAGATGTCGCCCATGATTCTGGCTCACCAGGGGACCGACTCCATCACCGCCGTGCGACTCAACCAGGGAGATCCGCCTAAACAGGTCAAGCTGGGCAATTACACACTGACACTCACCTACACGGGTCGCAGCATGCACATTGCCCCGCAACCGAAAGGGCAGGTTGCCGCATCGCCGCAACCTTCTGCAACGGCAACCATCCCCGAGCCGCCTCTCGAAGCGGCTGCCATCCTCATCGCGGCCGGTCCTGACGAATTTTACTTTGTTGGGGGCGGCATGCGAATCGACTTCACCCCCAACACTCCCGGGCCAATGAATGTCGGACTCGGCGATGTGCAGCAGGGCAAATTTGTCGACGGAAAATGGGT
>Ga0302319_10025454_pt1 | contig 10476 bp, 9 predicted proteins | sample Bog_T0_2_FD_203319 | JGI IMG/M metagenome (GOLD analysis project Ga0302319, IMG submission 203319) | Peat permafrost microbial communities from Stordalen Mire near Abisko, Sweden - Bog_T0_2 | ecosystem: Environmental > Terrestrial > Soil > Wetlands > Peat | place: Sweden: Abisko, Stordalen Mire... | reverse complement strand
GGAGTTCCTGCTCATGGAAGCCGCGCGCCTGCGCGACGAGCTCGCCGCCCAAAATGTTCCTGGCGAACCCGAAGTGGATCCGCACACCCTTGCCGCGCCCACCATCGCCTCGGTGCGCGTGGTTGAAACATTGATCTGCTCCGGCTTGGGCAAAGTGCTTTACGAAGCGGATTGCGCCGACGTGCCGGGCCGCGTCCTGCTCCTGAAGAAGATCGCCCGGCACGCCGCCGAACTGGCGCAGATCGCGCCGCTGGGCAGTTTTGACCGTCTGGAGCTGAAGCTGGCGGATGGCCGCGTCATTGCGCAGGCCCGGCCGGACCGCCTCGTGTTTGTGGCGGTGGCCAATACCCAACCCAAGCCATGATCAACCCCGCCCTGCAATGGCTCACCGTCCGCGCTTCGCCGCCGGGCATGCTGGCCTGCGGCATGCGGGGGCCGGACGGAAAATTTGCGTGCCACAGCGTCGAGGAAGACTGCCCGGCGGGGAAAATGGAAAAGATCCTGGGCCACTTTGACGGCTTGCGCGCGACGTTGTATGCGGACCCGCTCGCGCCCCGCTGGAGCACCTGGACTTTTGAGCGGGGACAAATCCGATTTGTGGTCCGGCCGGATGGCTGGCTGCTTGGCTTGATGGTCCGTTCTGAATCCGACGCGCAGCCCAAACTCGATCCGCTGTCCAACGAATTTCTGTCGCTGCAACTTGGGCATTGAGGGGTGGTGCGTAACGCGCGGATTAGCTTGCCCGTTGTTTGGCGCGATTTTCCAAAAAATTCCGCCGCCACTGGGCGCGGGAGGGCTTGCCGGCTCCATTGCTGCTGATGGCATCCACAAACCACCACTCGCGCGGCACCTGCCAGCCGGGCAGTTTCAGCAGCAGAAACTGCTTCAATTCATCCTTGGTGCTCGGCCGATCGGCGGCCACACAGGCCACGATGAGATCCATCCGGTCCGCAGTTCCGCTGGGCACGCCGAAAACGACGCACTCGGCCACGGACTGATGTTCCCGCAATGCCTGCTCAATGGTGGTGGGCGACACTTTGCGTCCGGCGACATTGATGTGGTCATCGGTGCGGCCGCAAAGGCAGATTTCGCCGTCTTTGATTTCGGCCAGGTCGGCGGTTTGGAACCGCCCGCCGCCAAGCGCGGGTTCCGGCACGGGCCAGTAGGTTTGGCCGGCGGCCTGGCTGCGCACGCGCAGCGCGCCGTTTTCACCGATCTCCACTCCCACATTTTTCAGGGGGCGCCCCACGGAAGATTCGTCGGTGCGCGGAGTTGAGGTGGCGTCGTAGGCGATGCCGCCGCATTGGGTGGTGCCATAGAAATTATGGATTTTCACGCCATGTTTTTCGAAGACGGCGCGCTCCAGTGAGAGCGGCAAGGGCGCGCCGGCGGAGACCGCCAGCCGCACGTTGCGCAGGATGGCGCCGGCCTTGTGCCAGGCATGCCATAGCGCCGGCACGGCAGCCACGGTGAGGTTCCAGTGCGAGTGGGTGGCGCACCGGAGGGCCACCGGCAGCGGCGAAGGAACCAGAAACAGCGGGATGCCGTGCAGCAGCAGCGGCAAGACCAGACTGGAAAACCCGTAGGAGTAGGCGGGCGAAATCACGCCCAGATTGGGCCAATCCGGGCGCAGCCCCATCGTGGCCACGATGTTGTCCGCGTCGGCGGCCAGCTGGGACTGCGTGAAGGCGACCGCGCGCGGCGCGCCCAGACTGGCGGGAGTGATTTTGAGGTGACAACACGGCGGCGGCGGCAAGCCCGACGGCGGCTGATGATGCGAGTCCAGTGGACAAACGACCGCGCCGAGGCGCCACGCGCGCAGGACCGCCAGGATGAACTCGGGGGAATTGCCCTGGGGACAGATCATCGCCGGCCTTTCCGGCTGCGGCTTTTCCGCCTCCGCCAGCAACTCCGAAAACGTCCAGCACCGTCCGGCAGCCAAATCGCGCAGGGCGATTTCATTCTTTCTTTCCCGGACTACCTTCTGCCAGCGTTCGTACAGCATCTGTTTATGCTTGTAATAAGCCATCAGCGGATTCAGTTGCAAGCGGAATTCGCGGGGAAAGCAAGAAAATCCGAAGTTCAAAATCCGAATCCGGCTTGGCGCGGGGTGGTTTTCTTATCTCGTTCGCGCGAACATGAACCGCCACAGCCACTCCGAGCGCAGCAATACCGTCCCCAGCCGGCCCTGGAATGCCGGAGAGGTCATCAGCCACTGCAAACGCCGCGCCCACGCCAGCCGGTGGGCAAAGGCGGCATCGCAGCGATGCGCGATGCGGCGCCGCGCGGCCGGCCAGTCCAGCCCGCCCCGGCTGTAATCGGCCAGCGGTTCCACCGCGAGCTCCGCCGACTCGAAGGACAGGGACATCCCGTTGCCCGTGACTGGCGGGGTCATGGTCAGGGTGTCGCCGATGCAGCATTCCGCCCGGGCCGCCGCGCGCCGCGGCTCCAATTGCAGTCCCGCCACGGAACAAAACGACGCGGGCTCAAATTCGGCCAGGCGCAACCGTTCGCGCAGCAAGGAATCCGGATCCCCGCGCAGCCACTCTTGTCTTGATTCGGGCCGCCGGCTTTCCTCGCGCACCCGAAACAATCCGCACACGTTCACTTCGCCCTCGCCGATCCGGTTTACGCCGATATAGCCGGCTGCCGAGGCGTGCATTTCCAAATCTGCCTCCAAGGGCACCGCCCATTGGCGCGGCACATGTGCCTTGACGCCAAACCAGCGCGGAGATTTTTCCGCCGGCCCGGTGCGGCGGCCGGAAGCGTTCACGAAGCCTTCACCCGCCTCCACCGTGGTCCGGCGGGCATTCACGCGCAATTCACCGCCGGCCAGTTGAAAAGTTTCCGCCAGCAGCGCGTCGAGCTTGTGGCGCGACAGGCACAGCGCCGGCGCGGTCAGTTGACGGACGGGCGACCGGCGGGAACCGCAAACAAACATCGCGGTGCGGGTGTACACCGCTCCGGCCTGATGACAACGCGCGAGCAAGCCGAACCGCTCGAGCACCGCAGTTCCGTTGCCGCTGATGAATTCCCCGCAAACACGGTGCCGCGGATAGCCGCCGGCCTCCCAGATCGTCACGGGCACGCCGCGCCGCCGCAGGCCTATGCCCAGCGTCAGTCCGGCCAGGCCGCCGCCAATGATCGTGATGGGCTTGGCTGACATCCTGGGTCAAATCTTTCCGGAGCGCCGGCCTCCTGGCAGGGCTCGGCGATCAGTTTTGCTGGGGTCAGGCAACGGCATGGTTCACTCCTTCCGCCGCGCGATGAACAGGTGGCTGACCATGCCGGCGGGCTGCTCGGTCAGCCGCCAAGCCTGTTTATCCGGCCAGAGCGCGGAAAGTTCGGCCCCGGCGAACCCGGCGCGGATACTGACGCGGGCGTCGTGGCGCGTGACCGGGCCGCAGCCGAACGCCCACAACAGGCGACCGCACAAACGCGGCAGCCAAGCGCGTCGCGGTTCGAGCGCGATGACCGTGCGCGAGGAACCGGCGGCCAGCCGGAGCAGTTCCGTGAGCGGTTCGGTTTGGAACTGGTGGAAGAACAAATTGCTGATGATCGTTTGCGCGCCCGCAGGCTGCTCCTGGCGCAACCAGCGGGCGGCTTCGGCGGTTTCCGCCCGGGCGCGCCAGCCCAAGCGGCGAAATTCATCCCGGGCCCGCGGATCCAGCGCTTCGAGCTGATCCACCAGGATCGCTTGCGTATCCGGCCAGCGCCCATTCAGCCTTTTGGCCACGCTCAACAAAAAATGTCCATCGCCCGCGCCGAGCTCGACGATCCGCTGGCCGTCCCGGCCGGCCAAATTCTCTTGCAGCACCCGCGCCATGATTTGCGGATGCCTCATCCACGCATTAAGGCGGCGTAAATCCCGGCGCGAACGCAACGCCGAGGCATCCTGCGGCGGCAGGACATCCAGCAATTCAGGCAGCACAATGCGATTCGCGTTCATTCCACCTCCAGCAGTGCGCCGTGACAACTGAAGCCCGCGCCGAAGGAGGTCATCCACCACCAACCGCCCGGCGCCCGGTCCGCCAGCGCGGCCTGCAGCACAAACCAGACTGATGGACTGCTCATGTTGCCGTGTTCGCGCAGCACCCCGGCGCTCCAGCGCACGTCATGGCTGGACAACACGATTCTCTCGCGCATAGCTCGGAGGACGTCGCGTCCGCCCGGGTGCAGAATCCAACCGGTGATTTGTGACCGCGCCACTTGGTTGCGGGCCAGCGTGTCCTCCAGGACTGCGCCTGCGTATTCCGCCGCCAGCGAAGGCACCTCCGGCGTCAAGAGGTTGTTTTGCTCGAACCGCAGCGCGTCGCGGTCCTCCGGCTTCAGGAGCGAGCCGCCGCCCTTCCACTGCACTCGCCGGCCGCCGTTCGCCGAGGCTGAGAGCACCGCTGCGGCGGCGCCATCGCCGAACAGGCACGCGCTGATCAAAACCCCCGCGTCATCGTCCAGATAAAAAGCGGCGCTGCATACCTCCACGCAGATGGACAGCACGCGCTTGCAGTGGCCGGCGGCCACCAGTGACCGGGCGGTCTGTAGATTGGGCATGGCCGCCCCGCAGCCTTGCCCCACCAAGTCGAGCGCCAGCACGTCTGGCCGCAGCCCCAGCCGCTCGCTGAGATAGCTGGTCAGGCCGGGACACAAATACCCGGTGCAGGTGCTGATGAGGACGGCGTCGATTTCGGCCGGGAGGGTCTCGGCCGACGCGAGCGCGCGCTCCGCCGCCTGCGCCGCCAGTTTAGGCGCATGTTCCAGGAACCGGGCATGCAACAGATCCGGCGTGATTTCAAAGGCTTGGTTCAAGTTATCCAGCGCCAGATGGCGCGTGACGATGCCGTTATCGCCGGTCAGCACCTTTTTCAAGATGGCCCGGGATCGCGGGGTGAATTCCTGAAAGCGGACGGAGGTTTTGAGGGTTTCCCAACACTCCTTTTGACTGTACCGGTGCGGCGGAGTGGCCGTCCCGATGCCGAGGATGAACATGAGCGGATGATAATTCGGGCGCGGCGATTGCGCCAGCTTCCAAATGTGAGCATCCAAGTGCCAACTCCCGCTCCTGCGGCGCCGCGCCTTTCTGCCCCGGCGCCTCCGGTGCAAGTCCTGTCAATGATCCGCCTTACTGAACGGGCAGGGTGATGCGCAGGGTGGTGCCCCGGCCGGGCCGCGATAAAATCCGGATATGTCCGTGATGGGTCTCAATGATGCGCCCGACGATGGCGAGACCAATGCCGGTGCCTTTGGATTTGGTGGTTGCGAGCACGGTCTTGAAGGCGCGCTGCTGCTGCTCCGGCGACATGCCGCCGCCAGTATCCTTGAAGGCCACCGCCACCTGCGCTGATTGGAGCGCCCGGGTCTTGACCGTGAGGCACCCGCCGTCGGGCATCGCTTCGGCCGCATTGAGCATGAGATTCAAAAAGGCCTGCTCCAATTGCGTGGCGTCGCCGGGCACCAACGGCAGGTTGGCCTGCAAATCGCGCACCAGCCGCACGCCCTGGTTCGCGAGCTTGTGGCGCACGAGCAGGCTTAATTCATCCACCAAGCTGTTCACATTCACCGGGGCGAACTGCGGCTCGGTGGTGCGCGCGAACGCCAGCACCTGCTCCACGATCTTGTTGAGGTGCTCGATCTTGGCCTCGATGATTTGCGCATCCTTGGCGCGGGGATCCTGCGCGTCGAATTTCAAATCCAGCGAGTGATACAGCAGCTTCATGACGGTGAGCGGGTTGCGGATTTCGTGGGCGACTTCCGCGGCCAGCAGGCCCAGCGCGGAGAGCTTTTCGTTCTGCCGCAACTGCTCCTCCACGTCCACGATGCGCTCGTAGAGCCGCGCCTTTTCAATGGCAATGGCCGACAGTTCCGCGAGCGCGCCAAGGATCTTGATTTCCTCGTTGGAAAAACTGTAGGGCCGCGCCGTATAAACGCTCAGCGCCCCGATGGCCTGGCCCGAAAAAATCAGCGGCACACTCAGCAGCGACACCAGATTTTCGCGCCGCGCGAGCTCCACGTTTTGATACCGCGTGTCGGCCTGCACATTGGCCACCTGCAACGGTTTTTTCCGGCGCACGACCACCCCGATCAGGCTTTCCTCGACCGCCAGGCGGGGCTTCTTGATATAGGCATCGCCCGCGCCATGACTGGCGCGGAGGTCCAGCCATTGGCGGGTTTCATCCAGCAGCATCAGCGAGCACATCCGGGCCCGCATCAGTTCGCAGACCTGGCGGGTGATGGCGCGCAGCGCCTCGTCGAGGTTCAGCGTGGAATTGATGATGCGGCTCACGCTGGCCAGCGATTCGAAGAGCATGACTTTCAGGCGCAGCTGTTCGTACAGCCAGGTGTTTTGGATCACCTTCGCGGCTTGGATCGCCAGTTCTTCGAGCAATTCCTGGTCGTCCGCTGAAAACGCGCCGGTCCGTTCGGAATCCACGTTGATCACCCCCCGCACTTCGCCCTGCACCTCGAGCGGCACGGCCAGTTCAGAGCGCACGTCGCGCCGCACGCTGACGTAGCGTTTGTCCTGCGTGACGTCGCTCACCAGCGCGGGTTTGCCGTGGCGCGCGACCCAGCCGGTAATGCCTTCGCCGACGCGCAGTTTCAATTTGCGGGCCGCGGAGGAAAGGTTTTGCGCCGCGTGGATTTCGAGGAATTGGGTCGTGGGGTTGATGAGCGCGAGCGAACCGGACGAGGCCCGCATGACGCGCACGGCCTCGCTCACGATGAGTTGCAGCGCTTCCTGGGAATCGAGCGTGGAATGGATGACGTTGCTGACCTGATGCAACAGGCGGAGCCGCTCGTAGCGGGCGTCCGGGGTGGAGGTTTCTTGGCTCACGGTGGGGAATGGCGAATGACTTTGAGTTTTGGCCCTCGCTCCGAAAACAGGAATGGTTCTGGCCAGTTCATCTTACGCGCCCGATCAGCCAGAGGCCGCCGGCGGCGAACAGCCAGTTCGGCAGCCAGGCCGCGAGCCAGCCGGGCAACTGGCCGTTCATGCCCAGCGCCAGGCTGACCTTTTGCAACACAAAATACGTGAAGCCGATGAAAATGCTGCCAGCCACGCCGAAGAACAGGTTCCGCCGGCCGGAGGGCGCCCCGAACGGTATGGCCATCAGCACCACCACGAAGCAGGTCCAGGGCGCGGCGAGGCGTCCGTAGAATTTGGTTTGCAACGCGTTGGCATCCTCCGGGCGCAAATCCGCCTGATTTTGCAAGAATTGCCACAACTCAGCCAGCGGAATGTCGGCGCTGCCCGAGGCGTGCAGCGTCTGCGTGTCGGCGAACTTGAGCAGCAGCTGGATTCGTTCCGGGGTTTCGTCAAATTCCGGCATGGCGAGCACCTCGGCCCGGGGCAGGCGCACCGCCTCGCTGTGCGGGCCGGGCTTTTTGCACTGGGGCTCCACTTCAAAAAAGGTCCAGACGCCGTTGGTGCGCACGGCCCGGCTGGCCCTGAGTTCGTACCACGAGCCATCCGGCAGCGTCCAAGTCACCGTTGGATTCAACATGCGGGAAGTGTGCTCGTCATACTCCGTAAACTGCCAGTTCCGGCGCGCCCGCGTGTTGATGACACTTCGCAGGCCATGCGGCTGGATTCCCGGCAGGTCCTCCGACTTGACGTGACGGTTCAGAATCCGTTGCGCCCAGCGGTTGCAGGCGGGCACGGCCACTTCATTCAGCGTGAAATAAACCCCGGTGGCCAGGAGGCCCACGGCAAAATACGGCGCGCACACCCGCCACAGGCTCACGCCGGCGGCGCGCAGCGCGGTGATCTCGTTGTGCCGCGCGTGGTGCGTGAGCGCATACAGCATCGACAGCAGCAGCAAAATGGGCAGAATGACCACCAAAAACTCCGGCAGGCTGGCCGCGCAATAGGCCGCGGTTTCGAGCCCGTCCAGTTTCCGGTCCTGGATCGTATTCAGCTCCTCCTTGAAAAAAAGTGAAATCCCCAAAACCAGAAACGCACCGAGGCAGAATGCCAGCGGCGTGATCAGCTCGCGGAGAAAGTATCGGTCATGCAACCGCATGGCGGAGGTTAAACTCCCGGCCGCCCCGTGACAAGTGACGTGTGACAGGGGTTTTCCTTGACCCTTTGTGACCAGCGACATGAAGTTCCGGCGCCAACCGATGGTCGTGTCACCGGTCACAGGTCATTCCGCCAAGTTCAGCGGAACAGCGCGGCGAGGTCGAAATTGCCAATGAGCTGCACGCCGGTGAAGAACAGAATCGCATAAATCATCCGCGTGAAACCCTGCTCGGAAAAGCGGCGGTTCAGCCAGACGCCCAGCCAGACGCCCAGCGGCACCAGCGGAAAAAACGTTGCGCTCGTCAGCAGCGTGGCCGGCGTGATCAACGCGTGCGGCGCAAACACCGGCAAATTCACCAGCGAACGCCCCACGCAGAAAAACGGCAGCTTGATCCAGTTCACCCAGGCAAAGAGCAGGACGTTGGTGCCCACGAAAATCTCCTTGGGGAGGCGCTGCAGAATCAGGAACATCGCCGCCAGCGGGCCCGCGCCGTGGGCAAACGTCGAGGTAATGCCCATGCCGACTCCGCACGGCAGGCCAATGAGATGATTCGGGGTGAACGCTCTTTCCGCCCGGAAGATCCGGTCCTGGTTGAACTGGAACGCCGCGAAGAGCACGGCAATCACACCAATGGCAAGGTTAACCTCGCGCGGCGAAAACCGGCCGATGAGCTGCACTCCGATCATGACACCGGCCACGACACCCGGCAGCAGAAACCCCAAATTCTCCGCGCGCCAACTGCGCCAGTAATGGTAAAGTGAGAAGGCGTCGCCAGCACACAACAGCGGCAGCAGGATGCCGATGGCCGTCTTGGGCCCGAAGGCGAGCACGCACAACGGCGTGACCAGCATGCCCAAACCGCCGCCAAAGCCCGCCTTGGCGACGCCGATAAACAGCACCGCGAAGCTGGCGAGCAGGAGCGAAGGCCAGTCCATGCAGGTCAATCCCCGTTGTTATGGTGCCGACGGAGGGGGTCGAACCCACACATCCTCACGGATACCAGATTTTGAGTCTGGCGCGTCTGCCAATTCCGCCACATCGGCCACCGATAAAACCAACCATATTATTATGGCAGGATCAGGGCCAACAGCAAGTTGATTTGAAATCAAACCATGACGTTGCGCTTGAGGAGCGCCAAACCGGCAAGCGAAACGCCGAGCAGCAGGGCCGTCGCGCCACCGTCCGGAACGGAAGCAAAGCTCGCGTTAACGCTGGTTGAAGTTGCTCCAAAGGCAGTAAGCTCCAGTATCTCACCCAAGGTATTGGGATCTATCGCCGGCAGAACACCCGTTGCGGTGGTGCTGACCGGCACGGTGCCAGACAAAGTAGTCAGCACGCCGCCAACCGGGAGCGTAGTGGTCGGCTGGATATTTGAAGTGTCAGAGAAGGTCTCGAACAAGTAGCTTTCCGATGCACCGCTCACAACATGACCGGTGATGTTGGCCATAATTCCGCCCGACGCGTCGGTGAAACCGCTGTCGGCGAGCCCAACCCACAGCGATCCAGCCCCGGTCGTTGTGCCTGTAATGCCAATGCTCACGGCGGGCGCAGTCGCCGAACCGAGAGCCGGCGTGATCAGACCACTGGTAATGAACAGGTTCCACACCCCTGCTGTGCCAATGTATGAGATGGCACCGGTGGCGCTTGAAGCAACCGCGGTGTAGCTACCGGCCAGACCGGTGGTACTGATGTAAAGTGTTGGTATGGCATTGGCCATGCCAGTGACTCCACCAATCGCTGCGCTCGCAATCAGACTTTTAATCATTATTTTCATTTTGTTTATTTTTTCGTTTTACCTTAGCTGCTATTCGCGCTCTTGTGTTTGGGTTCGTGCCGACTACTGTAGAAATTATGGACGGGGGATAAAACAAGCCGTCCCAGGAGGCTTTTTGAAATCCCAACATCGCCGGCTGTCAACCGATCCGATGGACATGTGTTTTCAACCGGCGAAGCCAGCCGGATTCCTTTCGACTTCCAGTTAAGGCATGTCCGCAACAACCACCCACCGGCTTCTGGCTTCATTCCATTTTTTACTTCTCACACATTACGACCTCGGCTGGATCCTCGCCATGGGGTATAACCCTACCACGCTTCAGGGAGAATTGTGATGAGTCGAGCACGTATTTGCGCCTAATGTCCGGCCCCCTTCCAGGACCAGGCGAATGCCCGCGAAAAATTCCGTCTCCCGCCCCAACGCCGGGGGACGGTTCCCGATGTTTATGTGATCAACGCTGGTCGCGGCGACCACAACCGGCTGTTTCACAATCGCGGAGACGGAATGTTCGAGGACGCAACGGAAAAGGCGGGCGTCGGCTGCACGAATTTCAGCGGCGGCTGCAGGCATGCCATCTGAAGCGACGTGAACAACGACGGATTGCTGTGCCAGTCCTTCGATCAAGACGAGCAACCCACCGACCTCACCATCGCTGCTGTCCTGACTTAACTTGTTCCGCTATCG
>Ga0302319_10025453_pt1 | contig 10477 bp, 8 predicted proteins | sample Bog_T0_2_FD_203319 | JGI IMG/M metagenome (GOLD analysis project Ga0302319, IMG submission 203319) | Peat permafrost microbial communities from Stordalen Mire near Abisko, Sweden - Bog_T0_2 | ecosystem: Environmental > Terrestrial > Soil > Wetlands > Peat | place: Sweden: Abisko, Stordalen Mire... | reverse complement strand
CGCCCACATCAACCTGCGAGACCGCCCATCCGGCCGCCCATCTTCGCGATCCAGTTCGCGGTACCACTCCACCAGAAAGAGAACGGACCAGATCAGCTCGCAAAGGAAAAGCGGCTCGGTCATCGCCGTGGTCTGCAGGTAGAGAAGGTTAGGATTGCACGCAAAGAGCGTCAGCCCAATTGCTGATGCTTCCGTGGACAACCAATTCCGCATCAGTCGGTACAGCCCCAGGCACGACAACAGGTAGCAGATTGCGCCTGGAATTACCGGTGCAAAACCGCTGCGCCACCAGCTATCCACGAGCAGAAATGGGGCCAGCAACAGATGCGGCAAAGGCAGCCAGACAGAACCGAGCTGCGTGATGCCGGGTCGATGGGAGTCGAAGAGCCGCCGTGCGATGTGAATGTGCGCTTCGGCGTCTCCATAAAGGAGAAACGCGTCGTGGGTCCAACTCCACCACACCGCCACCACCGAGGCGAGGAACGCACCGCCAAGCGCGAGAATCTGTTCGCGCGCGCCTGGATGATTCGCGCGAAGCCGGGTTGGAGTCGCCCTCTTCACTTCATGCACACAAAAGGCTCGTGTACCCAATTGGCATTTTCAATACAGCTCAATCCAGATGGGTCAACTCGCGGAAGATTGCGAATCGATCCTCGATCTCCTCGCGCGTCAATTGCTGCAGGCGTTCCGTACCGAATCGCTCCACGGTAAAGGAACCCATGACCCCGCCGTAGAACATTGCCCGCTTGAAGACTGCAGGAGTCAATTCCGGCTGGGAGGCGATATAGCCGAAGAAACCACCGGCAAAGCTGTCTCCAGCACCGGTCGGATCTACTACTTCGGCGAGAGGAAGGGCTGGAGCGCGAAAGGGATGATTCGAATCGGACCCGTTGCCATTCTTCGAAGTCGATGCAAAAGAATCAGGACCGAAGAACGCAGTAGCGCCATATTCTCCGTGCTTGACCACGAGCGACTTCGGTCCCAGCCCCAGCACATCCCGCGCTGCCTTCACCGGATTCCTGCTTCCCGCCAGCAGTTTCGTTTCCGTGTCGTTAATCAGCAGGATATCGACACCGGCCAGCATTTTGAGCAGGTTCTCGCGATGGTCGTTGATCCAGTAATTCATCGTGTCGCCGCCGACGAGCTTGACGTTCGGCATCGCATCGCGAACGCGCCTTTGCAGCACAGGATCAATATTTGCAAGGAAGAGAAACTCAGAGTCCTGATAGGCGTCAGGTATCTTGGGCTCGAATGTTGCGAAGACATTCAGATCCGTCTGGAGAGTCTTTGCCTCATTCAGGTTCTCAAGATAAGAACCTTGCCAGAAAAAGCTCTTTCCCGGCGCGCGCTCCACCCCGCGGGTATCGATCCTGCGGGCTGCAAAGACCGCTTCTTCCTTCTCGGTGAAGTCTTCCCCTACAACTGCAATCACCCGCACGTCGGTGAAGTAACTTGCGGCCAGCGAAAAGTAAGTCGCCGCTCCGGCGAGACAGCGATCGACTCGCCCTGCCGGAGTTTCAACCGTATCGAATGCCACACTCCCTACAACAGTAATCGCCATGTCTATCCCAGGTACTTTCCAAAGAGAAGTTTCAGCCGTTCGCGCACGTCCGCGGGAATTGCCGAGGGTTGAGTAAGAATTGCGTACTTAGCCGCGCTGGCGCATCCGCAGTTGCGTTCAGCAGGCAGCGCCGCTACCGTCGCCCGAACCACCTTGGCGGCGTTTTCCGCATTTTGGTGCAACACGGCTACGATCTGCTCCACCGTTACTGAATCGTGATCCGGATGCCAGCAATCGTAATCAGTGACCATAGCCACGGTCGCGTAGCAGATTTCGGCTTCGCGAGCCAGTTTGGCCTCCTGCAGGTTCGTCATTCCCACCACATCGGCGCCCCAGCTTCGATAGAGGTTCGACTCGGCTTTCGTCGAAAACTGCGGCCCCTCCATGCAGATATAGGTACCGCCGCTCTTGCCGACGACTCCGGAGGCTGCACACGCTTCGACTGCGGCTCCTGCCACAACGGAGCAGACCGGATCGCCAAACGCCACGTGACCGACTAAACCGTCCCCGAAGAAAGTGCTCTTGCGCAGAAACGTCCGGTCGATGAACTGATCGGGAACTACAAAATCCGTCGGTTTGTGCTCTTCCTTGAGCGAGCCAACTGCCGAAACCGAGACGATTCGCTCGACGCCGAGTTCTTTCATGGCATAGATATTTGCCCGAAAGTTCAACTCCGAGGGCAGCAGCCGATGGCCGCGCCCATGACGAGCGAGAAAGGCTACCTTTCGGCCTTCCAATTTTCCTAGAATGAAGCTATCCGATGGATCGCCAAATGGGGTAGAAACCCTTTTTTCTCTGACTTCAGTTAAGCCAGGCATCGAATACAGACCGCTGCCCCCGATAATTCCTATCTCCGCCTCTTGCAAAAGACACTCCCGTGTTCGGCCTGCACAAATTACACCCTGATATCAGGCCCAAAGAGCTTAGTATACTGGACCCAATGCCCTGTTGAGATCCGCACGGAAGCACCAAAGCCGTTTGACAGAAAATCCGCAATAATTTGTTTCAGATGCGATACACTCTGGCCAACACATATCTGCAATAAATTCGCTCAGGTACTCGAAACTCTTGACGTTTACAGAGCTATGTCAGCTAGACGGACTATAGCCTGCGGGCCCCGGTGACGATCTGGTATCCACTCTTTTGTATGGTGCCAGATACTCTTCCAACCCTGAAACGTTACTGACCGGGTGCTCGAAGCGGACTACTGCACGCAGGTTTTCCTCGAGAGCAAGAGATGTTGAAGATTCAAAGTATCGATCGGCACAATCGACTATGGATGTCATCAGTCGCCATCCTGCTTGGAGTTCTGGCAGGGTATTTTGTCGGTACGGAATCCATCCTTTTTGCCACGAGCACCCATCTTGGCGACTACTCGAGCCAGCTCTTGCAGCGGGAAGAAGAACTCATTGATGAGGTCGCCAGTACACTTAAACAAGCCAATGCCTCGCCTTACACGCCCTGCTCTGAGCAAGACATCGCTCTGATGCGTCGACTCGCCTTCTCTGCAAGATTCTTGAAGGATGTCGGACGCCTTCATCAAAATACTTTCCTCTGCTCCGCAACGACAGGCAAGCTCACAGCTCCGATACCTTTATTAAAGCCGGATTTTACCCTCTCTTCCGGTGCAGTTATTTACAGAAGTTATCCACTCCATGTGCCTGCAGGGGCTCATGGCGAAATTGCAGGATACCAAAATGCAGATGTTGTGATTGGTTCGGATGTTTTCTCTGATTTTCCGCAGAATTCAGCCAGTTATGCTGTCGGCGTCGTGGATCCTGATTACTCAAAACAAGGCACGACAATCATTTTCTCGGGGGTATCCGGTGCTATAACGATCCCCTATAAAGTATTGGAATCGCAAGGGACCGTGCGCTCCGCAAATAAGATGTATCGTGCGAGTTGCGACCCTCGCCACACAGCATGCGCCGTAGCAGAAATCTCTATGCAGGAGGTTTGGAGAAGCAATCGAGTTCTCCTTAGTGGTTACATTGCATCCGGAGCTGGAGCGGGTATCTCGTGCGCGGCGGCGATTGTTCTGGCTCGTCGCAGAAAGCGCAATCAAACTGGCCAGTTAAAGCGTGCGATTCTCGACGGCAAGCTCACAGTGGCCTACCAACCTATCGTAGAACTTGGAAGTCATCGCATTGTAGGAGCTGAAGCTCTGGCACGCTGGATAGATGAAGATGGAGAACACGTTCACCCCGAAACCATCATCGGGCTAGCGGAAGCTGGGGGGTTTGTCTCCGAGATCACACAATTTGTGCTCACCCGAGCCATCGAGGAAATTGCCCCCATTCTCGAATCGAATCCTGCATTCCGTGTGACTATCAACCTTGCCCCTGCAGATCTCGATGATCCAAAGCTGCTGTTGCTCCTGAATGAAAAGCTCAATGGTCCCATCCAGGCGCGCAACGTAGCTTTCGAACTCTCCGAACGAGCGACGTCGAATCGCGAAGTTGCTGTAGCCGCGATTCGACGTCTTCGAGAAAGAGGGCATGCTACATTTATTGACGACTTCGGTACCGGATACTCAAACCTCGCATATCTCACCGAGTTAAATGTGGATGGAATAAAGATTAATCGTTCCTTTATCGCGACCATTGGAACGGAATCCGTTACGGCCTCTATCGTCCCTCAGATCCTTGCGGTCGCGAGGGCTCTTAATCTGGACGTCGTTGTCCAGGGCATTGAAAGAGAAGATCAGGCAATGTATTTTGCCTCAGATAATCCAAAAATTGAGGGGCAGGGATGGTTCTTTGGCCTTCCCGTCCCAGCCAAAGGTCTCCAATACCTTTGTGCAGAAAGGTCAGAGTGAAGCTTTTTGTCGAAGGTTACGCTCTGCCCACCCTGCGCGTTGCCGGCTTAATCCTGCTCTGCGCTCTCGCAGGGCTGATGATTGGCCTGGTCGTCGCGCTCAAGGCGACCGAGAAAAAGCTGGATCACTATGCAGCGCATATGCTCGATTACGCCGAGACCTATAACAACGAAATCGTATCGACGCTGGATGCTGTGAATGCCTCTCCGTTTCCATTCTGTTCCGATCCCGATATAGACCGCCTTCGCACACTCGTATTTCGAGGGCACTTGGTGAAAGAAATCGGAAGAGTGCGAAATAACTTCACATATTGTTCTTCTGTCACGGGAAGGTTCGCTCATCCTATCCCTGAATCTAAACCGGACATCGTCCTCCGTACCGGGAGAAGTATCTGGCTGCATTCCCCACTTATCACCGTCCCAGGCATGTATGGCGACATCACGCAATCCGGGGAAGCGACTTTTGTGGCGGCTCAAAATGCCTTCGGGCAACTGCGAGAATGGCCAATGTTATACACCACAACCTTGACCAACCGGGTGACGAACCAGGTTGTGAGAACTGCGGGCGATCCACTTGTTCTCTCGAACGCCGAAGTCCTTTCGGAAAAAGAAGTCCTCAAAGGAGACACACTGTATCTGACTCGGTGCTCCGCGAAATACGCACCGTGCATGATTGCGGGAATTACGCTCCGCGATGCGTGGCGACTGAACACTGCTGTGATAGATGGGTTCGTTGTCCTCGGCGCCCTCGCTGGAGTGATGCTTGGGCTTGCGCTGCTCCTGCAGCCAAGCCAGCGAAGTCTTTCCACTCAGTTGCTGAGTGCACTCAAGCGTAATCGAATCACGGTCGTATACCAACCAATCGTAGATCTGAAAAGCGAAAAAATCGTTGGCGCCGAAGCTCTGGCTCGATGGAAGGATGAAGATGGGAATTCCATTCGGCCTGACGTTTTTGTGGCAGCGGCTGAGGAATTGGGCTTCATCGGCAAGCTTACCCGCGCGGTCTTGAGAAAAATCATTGAGGAGTTTGGTGGCTTCCTGCGAGAGAACCCCGACTTCCACGTCAACGTCAACATCGCCGCGGCGGATCTGGCAGATCCGCAGTTTCTGCCGATGCTGGAGAAGCTACTGCGCAAACATAACATTGCGTCGAGCAGCATCAATCTGGAATTGACCGAACGATCGACTGCAGATCATCATCTCGCCATCTCGTCGATAAGCAAACTGCGCGAGCGTGGGCACGAGTTCTACATAGATGACTTCGGAACGGGATATTCGAGCCTGTCTTATTTAAATGAACTCGCCGTAGATGCGATCAAGATCGATCGAGCCTTTACCGATGCCATCGGCACCGGATCGCTGACTGCGGTTATCGTCCCCCAGATCCTTGCGATGGCAGAGACGCTTCACGTAAAGGTAGTGGTGGAAGGCGTGGAAAGGGCAGAACAATCGGAATATTTTGCTAACCTCGATCAACAGATCCTTGCCCAGGGATGGTATTTCGGAGAACCAGTCTCGGCATGGGAGTTGTTTCAACTTATCGCGAGCAACGCAACTGAAAAGCTGACACCGCAGGACGTGTCAGCGTAGAGTCGCCGCTTTCATCATGCCGCACGAGTGAATGAAACTCACCCAGCTTTCAGAAAAGCCTGTCCGAGGAACGCTCATCTTTGCGGTTCGAATCTCACCGGTACCCTGCCCGTCGATGATCAGGTCTGCCAACTTCCTTGCTGTCTGCAAATCGAAGCTCTCCGAGACAAAGACAAACTTGTCATGGACCGTAATCAAGACCGGTCCTTCGCTCGTTGTGTACACCACTTCACCGCCATGCGAGTTAGCGGGTAACTGATCGGCGACATCCTGTTTGACGCCGGAGTATTTGCGTCCTAACTCGTCGGCGTACATGCGTGCAAAAACATTCGCAGACGCCCCACTTTTCCATGCCGACAGGTACAGCAGTGCAACAGAGTTGGTAGACGCGAGCTCTTCTGGAGTTCGCGCACTCATCTTCTGCCCCGCCCAATAAATGCCACCGTCCCAGGCCGGTGTAAGTTCTCGCGCTGCGGCCTCTCCTCCAAAAATCTGCGCCAGAATTCTAAGATCCAGCTGCCCTACCTGGCCAATGTCATATGGCTTGAAAAGCTTGTTGAGCAAAGGATGAATATCCGGAAGCACAAGGATCGGTGACTGCTTCCCTTGTTCGTAGTTGCGCGGGTTCATCACTTCCCAACTGGAAGCCGGAGGCCTGTCCAAGACCCCTGCAAATGCTGCCTGTCGCCCTTTATCCATCCAGACATCCTGCTCGAAGCTCAACCCGTCCTTGTAAGGGAACAACAGTGACTCACTTAACAGGATGGGAGCTCGGGCCAACACCGGTGAATCGTCCGACGCCTGCATCTGGTTCTGCAGTTGTTCCAGCACCTCGGGATCCTTTACGATGCTGCGACCGCTGGGTTTCAAGGAGTAGTCCACAAAAACTGCCATCGCCTGACCTTCGAGCGCCGCCGTTCTTGCCGTATCCATCTCGTCCTTCGCCAGATGGTCGTTGTCTTCACTCGCGTTTTTCGAGAGATCGGAGGGTGTCTGATCATTCCATTTTTCGAGGTCTGTGTGCTGATCCTGGAGTGCGTGGGTCAGTTCATGCACCAACACTGGCTTTTGGGTCTCCGGATCGATCCAGTCCAGCATATACACCGTCTTGGTCTTGGAGTCGTAGTAACCCGCAATCTGCTCTTTGAGCAGAGCCAGCATGAAAGGCTTGAGGTTGAAGTCGCGATCCAATAATCCGAATTTCTTCAGTACAATTTCGCCGCGCTGCATCCGCTTGGCATCCTCATCCTCGTCAAATTTGTCTGTCAGGTACTTCTCCACAGCCGCGCGGGTCGTAAGTGTCCTCTTCACCTCGTGTCGAATGGGCAGGCCAGTATCGTCCGATGCAAATTTGATCAGCTCATCCACACTGCGGAAAAGCTCTTTAGCCTGCTCAGGGGAGATGTGCGTCTCGGCCTGTGGCTTTGACTCTGGGGACGGGGCCGGGTTTGGTTTGTTTGTCTGGGCAGAGGAGTTTATCGGGAGCAGCAGTGCGCAGACGCCCATTGCCAAAAGGAAGGTGCTGCGAATGTTCCACCAAAAGCTGTCACTTCGTATCATCCATTCTCCATCACATCAAAGGATAGCTGCCCCACCCGAACTTCGAGTCAAATTACGCAAGGTTTCCAGCACCTTAACTCGAAATATACCCCAAGGCTATAATCAAGCTTGGCCGGTCTGCTTCAGTTCACTGGATAAATTGGGCAAATGGAACAAATCACGCGGGTCTCGGGAAATTGCCAGCTATGACGGAAGAGATGCTCACCAACGCACCTCAAATGACGCCTCTCGCAGGATATCTCGCTGCAGGTGATTGCACACCGCAGCTTGATTTGGTTCCTTATCTCGGTGCACTGACCCCGCAACGATTTGACGTTGCAGAATCCGAAACTGGAGCATTTCTTTCCGGAGCTGCTGTTCACGACCTTGGCTGGCTTCGCCGAATTGCGGTGAAAGGCGAGGATCGCTCTCGCTGGCTCAGCGGCATGGTCACCAACGGGGTCGAAACGCTCCCAGATCATTCCGGAGCCTACAATTTCGTTCTAAACGCCCAGGGTCGAATTCAGGGTGACGCATACGTCTGGCGGAACGGCGACGAGCTGGAACTGGAAGTAACCGCAGAACAAGCAGAAGCTCTGCTGAGCCATTTCGTCCATTTCATCATCATGGACGACGTGGAATTGGCTCCTCTCAACGACTATTCCGCTATCGGGCTGGCTGGACCAAAGGCAAGCGAAGTTCTCACCAAACTTGGACTTTCTGCTCCGTCAGAAGACCTCTCGATCACGACAGGAATTCTGGACGGATTCCCCGCCCTGGTTTTCCGCGGATTCGGGCCGGTCGTTCCCCATTTCGCGATCTGGGTGACAAATCAACAAATTCCAGCGCTTTGGCGAGCTCTGCGTGCAGCGGGAGCCACTGCCGTTGGTGCACAAACGATCGAAACCCTGCGAGTTGTCGAAGGGATTCCCGCCTACGGAATCGACATCCAGAGCCGCGATCTGGCTCAGGAGACGGGGCAAATCCGCGCTCTCAGCTTCACCAAGGGCTGCTACCTCGGCCAGGAAATCGTCGAACGCATTCGCTCGCGAGGGCAGGTGCATCGCCATCTAAGAGCCTTGGAACTGAAGCATGAAAATCCCCTGGACATTCCTGCTGTTGGTACAAGTTTGCACATATCGGGTAACAATTCAGACGCCAAACCAGCCGGCGCGATTTCCAGCGTCGCATGCTTGCAACGAAATGAAACGCAACGCATCTTTGCTATTGCGATGATCCGTGCGGAGGCCGAGACAGGCAACCAGCCCCTCAACTATTCGGGCGGAACGGCCCAAATCCTTCACTCCCCACCGAACCTGAAGTAAGGCCAGAGGGCCCCAAGAGAAGCTATGAGCGAAACTCCCAAATTCACCGTTGTAGACAGGCGCAAATTTCGCGCTGACGAAGAATCCTCGTCGAGTGCGGAATCCAACACCTCGGAACCACTCGAATCCGCAGCCAGATCCACCTCATCCTCAAGCTCTGCGCCTACCTCGGCTCCGCGCCTGACACTTGTTGAACCAAATCCAACGAGTCAGGCGAAATCGGAGCCTGTAACTCCGGCTATTGCTGTCGCCGAAGAGGAAGACTTTAGCGACGAAGCGCAGCTTCCACCCGCGCCAAACCCTGAGGAATCCCGTTTTCAAAAGCTGGCATTCGATCAGGCGGCCGAGAGGCTGGAGAACCTGGTGCGAGCCCAGAACCCAGGCGCTCCCGCTCCGGAGAAGATTGGCTTCGAGCATCTCGTGCAGCAGCTTTATCTCTCTGCCATGATGCAGATGGGCGCCGGCACACCGGAGGGACAGCGCCCCCGAGTCGATATTCTCGGAGCGCGACAGACCATCGACCTGCTTAACGTCTTGCTGGAAAAGACAAAGGGCAACCTCACGGAGCACGAAACCCGGACCATCGATACCGTGCTCTATGAATTACGCATGACCTTTCTCGAATTGACCCGCATGATCGCGGCGCAGCCACCTATGCCCCCACCCCCCGGAGCGAAGCGCTAACCGGATGCTGGGTTCGCCTCAAGGAACGATTACATTCCTCGGTACTGGCACTTCCATGGGAGTGCCAACACTGGGCTGCGGCTGCAGGGTTTGCACGTCGGCGGATCCCCACGACAAAAGGTTGCGGCCTTCCATCCTGCTTCGCTGGGCAAACCCCGATAAAATGGCTGCGGACTCGACAACTCCTGCCGTTTATCAGCCGATTGAACGAACTGTGGTGATCGACACGGGCCCAGACTTCCGCCAGCAGGCTCTCCGCGCCGGCATAAGACACGTCGATGCAGTGTTTTACACCCACTCCCATGCGGACCATATCTTTGGTCTCGACGATCTGCGGCCGCTCAGCTTCGTTACGTATCGCCAATCCGGCCCGATTCCCCTGTACGCGACGCCAGAAACCCGCGCGGCTCTGGAACGCATCTACTCTTACACCTTTTCGCCTGACTCGAAGTATCCAACGAGAGCCCGAGTCGCACTCAAGGATCTGGTCGCCAATACGCAGACTCGGGTTCACGAAGTCCTCGTCACCCCGATACCGGTCTTACATGGGGATTTGCCCATAACCGGCTATCGAATTGGAAAAATTGCCTATATGACGGACGTCAGCACAATTCCTGAAGCTAGCTTTCCGCTTCTCGAAGATCTCGACATTCTCGTTGTCTCGGCCTTGCGACACACCCCTCACCCGAGCCACGCTACTTTGGACCAGGCTGTGCGGTGGGCCAATCGGATCGGCGCGCGCCAAACCTGGTTCACGCATATCTCACACGACCTCGGAGCACAAGAGACCAACGCTAATCTCCCCGATGGCATGGCGCTCGCTCACGATGGCCTGACTCTGCCGGTGACGCTCGCGTGAGTGGGGGAATGCAGGTCTTTCGATCTCTTGAGGAAATCCCTGCGGGATTTGGGCCGTCAGTCACGGTGATCGGCAATTTTGACGGTGTCCATCGAGGTCACA
>Ga0302319_10025452_pt1 | contig 10477 bp, 5 predicted proteins | sample Bog_T0_2_FD_203319 | JGI IMG/M metagenome (GOLD analysis project Ga0302319, IMG submission 203319) | Peat permafrost microbial communities from Stordalen Mire near Abisko, Sweden - Bog_T0_2 | ecosystem: Environmental > Terrestrial > Soil > Wetlands > Peat | place: Sweden: Abisko, Stordalen Mire... | reverse complement strand
CCTGCCCTACTGGAACTAACGACGGCCCGAGCGACCCTTGGCCCGCCTCGGGAATCACGATGAAATCGGCATCAGCCATCGCCGCGGCAAGTCCGGCCAGAGTCGAAAACATAAAGCTTCGCGTCCGAAACGTCTGTTCTGGATGAGACCCAGCCGCCAACGACACGGGCACCGAAACGCGCCGGTACCGAATTCCGTTTTCCGTAACCCAATCGCGTCCGCCAGCAAGACCACGGTTCCACGCCGTTAGCCGAATAGCCGATACTCCTGGGTTCTCCTTGGAAAGTAGGCGGGATTGGCTAAACGAATCGAGTCCGTTGCTAAAGGGCATGACAACGAATTTTCCTTTTCCCAACGCAAATTCTGCCTGCTTGAGTTTCCCGCTTCGCGCGGTCTTCTTCACAAACTCAAACGTCCAAGCGTCTCCCGTCAGAAAGTGAAGAGCATCCGCCAGAGACGTCCTGAGTGCGTACCCGTTCCAAAATTCTGGATGCTTGACCGGCATCACGATGTGAAGATTTCTGCGCCAACCACGGGCGACCAAGCGCCGCACACTTCGGTCAGCAAAAGCGACAACCCCTGCCAACGACACGAGATCCTCCTCCTTTTCGGAAAGTTGTTTGAAGCAAAACAGCTCCAACGTCGCCGCATCGATTTTCACATCGTGACCTAGACGGCACAACAGTTCACCGGCCTTGGCATTCCCAGATTTGCCGGGGGAAGCAGCACGAACGCGCGTAATCATTTCGTTTTCATCCCCCACCTCGTAAGTCTTCGTCCAAGGAAACGCCCCTTTTCTGTCTGTGCAGTCTGGAGACCCTGCCATCGTTTTCCAAAATGTCTCGCGCTAGGTCCGGCACCGAAATTTGATTCAGGGAGTTTCCTACGGCTTGGTTGCACTCGGAGGCGCCTTTCCCTCCCGCTTTCAGCACATGTCCGCGGATCGCCCTTTTTTGCGAGTCCTTACGCTCTCCGATCACCCCGGCCAACTCCTCGCCTAGCACGTTCAAATCTACTTTCCCCTTCTGGGCGCGAAGTTGGACCCGCTCGACAAGTTGCTGATCCATGACGCTACCGCTCTGCCCGGCAGCCCGTAGACCATCCAAGTTTTCTCGAAACAGATCGGTCTTTGGCGAAGTGCATCGATCCTTCAGGTCCTTTATGAGGGCTGGCGATAACTCCCTAGCGCAATCGCTTACCAGAGCCGCCCGAGCACTTGCGGCCGCCCGTTCCTGCCGGTCCGCTTCGCGAGCACAGTGGCGAAGAAAGCTCTTCCAAGCCCGGTTCACAGGTGCCGATTTATGAATGTCATCCCGCACGACCACACTCTATTTCGAGGTAGCGACAATGTCAAATATTCTTAGTCGTTTTATCTGACATTGTCCGACTCTGGAGTGATTATGTGGTGATAACCTTGTTTTGATCAGGATCACAATCGAACGTCACCAGACTGATATCGGACAGTCTAGTGATGACATTTGGACGCACACATTTAACGTCGGGTTGTGCGTCTCAAACGACAACGATCCGTAAGGCTACATCGGCAGGACAGGGTAAGAAGCCTACGCACTACAAAGGATCGCAAAGTGTTGAGGGATGGCACTTATCGCGGGGCGCCTTATTCATTCGACCTGGACCCCCAATCTTTATGAGTACTCGGTTTTTTACGAACCTTGGCGAACAAACTCTTTTCAAGAAGTTTCGCGGAGTCTTTGAAAACAATTCCGATATCGAGTGTTTCGATGCCTTGGTCGGCTATCTCCGCTCATCTGGGTACTTTGCACTCCGCCCTTACCTGGAAAAAGTCCCGAAGATTCGCATCCTCGTCGGCATCAATGTGGATGCCATCATGGCGGATTATCATCGACGTGGCCTGCTTTTCCTGGCCGATCCGACCAAGGCGCTTGACGAGTTCCGCAGTTGGCTGCGCAATGACATCCAAAGCGCCGAGTACAAACGCGAAGTGGAGACGGGAATCATCCAATTCATAGACGACGTTATTTCCAAGAAGATTGAACTACGTGCACATCCCACCAAGCGCCTTCACGCGAAGCTTTATATCTTCCGTCCGCAGGGCTTCAACGAGCATAAGCCCGGCGCGGTAATCACCGGCTCCTCCAACCTTACCGCCTCTGGCATCGGCGTTGAGGAATACGTCAGTAATTACGAGTTTAACGTGGTCCTCCACGACTTTGACGACGTGCAATTTGCTACAGATGAATTCAACCAGCTCTGGACGGAATCTGTTGAAATCCTGCCCAAGTTTCTCACTGAAGTTCGGGAAAGTACCTACCTTGCTGCCGTAGTCACACCCTACGAACTCTATTATAAGCTGCTACTAGAATACTTTGGCCAGAGCATTGATTACGATCCTAACGCCATCACTGACATGCCGGAGGGCTACAAGCGGCTGAGCTATCAGGTGGACGCGGTGACCAGTGGCTTCCGCTTGCTCGAAAAGCATGGCGGCTTTTTCCTCGCGGATGTCGTCGGCTTGGGTAAGACCATGATCGCCACGCTTATTGCCAAGAAGTTCTTTTTCTATAACGGGTTCCCCGAACATCGTTCACATACACTCATCGTCGTGCCGCCCGCAGTGGCGGACAATTGGCGTGAAACCTCTAAGGATCAATTCCGCCTGGACAACTGCGACATCATCACCAACGGAAGCTTGCACAAAGTTAAACGCCCAGAAAAATACGATCTCATCATTGTGGACGAAGCGCACAAGTTCCGCAATGACACCGCCGAGGCATTTGACGAATTGCAGCGCATCTGCAAATCACCAACGCAGCATATACTGCCAGATGGGTCGCGAGCCTCCAAGCGCGTCATTCTTGTGAGCGCCACGCCGCTCAACAATCGACCAGATGACATCCGCAATCTCATTTCGCTTTTTCAGGATTTGAAGGATTCGACGCTGAGCATCGCCAATTTGCAGCACTTCTTCGCCCGCTGTCAGAAAGCTTATCAACAGGCCCATCGTGAGACCGATCCCGAAGTAGCGCGGCAAAAGGTTAAGGGCATATATGAACTGATCCGCACGAAGATCATCTCCGAGGTTACCGTGCGGCGTACTCGCAATGACCTGATGGAGCACGACGATTACAAGCAGGACTTGGCGAATCAGGGCATCATTTTTCCCAAAATCGAACCGCCTCGCAAAATCCTTTACCCGTTGTCGCCCGAGCTTGAGGACCTTTATGACCGCACGATGCTGCTGCTATCGCGTATAGACGGAAGCGGCTTGACCTACAATCGTTACCGCGCCATCGGCTTCTTGAAGCCTGAGAAAAAGCGTAAATACCAGAATGCAGATCGCATCTCCATTCAGCTCGCGGTCATCATGCGCACGCTATTGGTGAAGCGTCTCGATAGCAGCTTCCACGCATTCAAGGAATCGCTCCGTCGTTTTCGGGACGCCACCGGCGTCATGCGCGACATGTTTGCGCGCGGCACGATTTATATCGCGCCCAATCTCAACGTGACTGAGTTTCTCATGGAAGACCGTGAGGAGGAACTCATTGCCAAGATTGCCGAGCGCCAACCAACCGACCCGACTATTGAAATTTGCTCACCATCGGATTTTGAGGACGGCTTTAAAGAGGGAGTTGAGTCTGATTGGCAACGGCTCGATGAGCTTTATGCGGAGTGGAAGAACGTAGAGGCCGACCCCAAGCTGGATGAATTCCTGCATTACCTGAAGGCCGAACTTTTTGATCCGAAGATCAATCGCCAGTCCAAGCTGATTGTCTTTTCAGAATCCAAAGAGACAACCGTCTATCTGTTGGGCAAGTTAGCGCAGGCGGGCTACAAACGGGTACTCACGGTCAGCTCGGAGAATCGTTCGGAACGGATGCCGCTCGTGCGTGCGAATTTTGACGCCAACTTTAAGGAACAGGCGAACGACTACGATATTCTGATTGCTACCGAAGTTTTGGCCGAAGGCGTGAACCTCCATCGCGCCAACGTAATTGTTAATTACGACACCCCCTGGAATTCCACACGCCTCATGCAGCGCGTGGGCCGTTTAAACCGCATCGGTTCGGTTGCCCCATTCATCTATATCTACAATTTCTATCCCACGGCCAAAGTGGACGACGACATCGAACTGAAGAAAAAGGCGATCATGAAGTTGCAGGCGTTCCATACGGCGCTGGGTGAGGACAGCCAAATTTACTCCGAAACGGAAGAAGTGGACAATTTCGGTCTTTTTGATCGTTCGGCCGAAGAAGAGGAGCGTGACCAGAGGCTGGCCCTGCTTATGGAATTGCGTCACTTCCGCCAGCAACACCCAGAGGAATTCCGTCGTATCAAGGGTTTGCCGTTGCGTGCCCGCGTCGGTCGCGCCGATCAGCCGCGCGCCGGTAGCACGGTGGCATTCATCCGAAGCCAGCGCCGCGATGCTTTTTATCGCGCTAAGCCCGACGGCACGATGGACGAAATTAGTTTGCTCGAAGCGGCAGATGAATTTCGTGCAACTAATCCCAAGGAGAAGGCCGTACCCGTTCACTCAGCGCACTACGACCACGTCAATGCCGCCCTCACCAAGTTTAGGGAGTCTGTTGTAGCTGAAGCTTTGCAGACCGGTACGGTAGATGCCACACAGGGTCCGAACGAACAACGCGCTCTGCGCTACCTCGACGGGTTCACGAACCTGCCGTTCGTAAATGAAGAAGAACGTGCTTTGATCCAGGTTGCGAAGCTGGCGATCCGTCGCGCCCGTTTTCAAAACCTACAGCGTCAAATTAACCAGCTTCAACGTTCCACAAAAACCGTAAAGCTCGCGCCCGCGGCACTTGCGGACAAGCTCATCCAGATACTCCGCAGCTATCCACTCCAGCAAGGCAATGAGCCCCCTGTTTCAACTGCAGCGCGCCCGCTTGACGCCGCGCCGGACATCATCTTGTCGGAATCCTTTGACCAGCCATGACCCGCGACCAAATCCAGCTTATCCTTCGGCAGGAGTACGACCGGCAACGCTGGCTGAAAGTACTGCGAGAAATTATGCCGGGGACGGATGTCTTTGCCGAGCCCCAAGTCGTACCGGCTAACATCCCAGACACACCATCGCCAGTTCAACTCGCTCGCGTCCGGCTGGGCGACCGCAAGCAACTCGCGGTGTTGGAAATTAAAGTCGGCGACCGAATTGATCTGCTCCGCAATCGCGTCGGTTTGCGCAATCTCGTCGCACGATTCATTGACCAAGCTGAATACCATGGCGTTTTGGCGGTATTCCTCGCGCCACAAAAAGATTATCGTTTTACTTTCGCGGCCAAGATTTCCGACTTCGATCAGGAAGGGAACCTGCTCAATCGCGAAACCGCTCCGCGGCGCTTTACGTATCTGCTTGGCCCTAACGAATCCTGCCGGACCGCCGCCGAGCGTTTTTCCAAACTTTCTGATAAGGCTCACAGCGCGACCATTGACGATGTCATCGAGGCGTTCTCGGTCGAGAAGTTGAACAAGGAATTTTTCACCGATTACTGCAATGCCTTGGAGCGTGTCAGGGATGACATCAGCGCGCGGCATCGTTGGGACAAGAAAATCGTCGATCTCGAGGCCCAAACACTTCTCAATCGCTTGCTGTTTCTCTATTTCGTCCAGCGAAAAGGCTGGCTCAATCGCCAGCGGGATTATCTTTACCGCAATTTCCAGCAGTTTGCTCATGAGGATGCCAAGAAAACGACCTTTCTGGATCGTTTCCTGCGTCGGCTGTTCTGCAAGTTAAGCACCGAAGGCCCGCAGGCCGACATTGACGGCCACGACCTGCCATTTCTCAACGGCGGTTTGTTTAGTGACGAATACGGTGACGAACAACATGACGAAGGAGTCCGCCGCCATTTTCAACTCAAGGTCGGCAACGGCGTTTTCGCGCACATTTTTGACAACCTGCTTGAACGCTATAACTTCACCATCCACGAAGATTCACCTACGAGCTACGAAGTCGCCATTGACCCGGAAATGTTGGGGCGCATTTTCGAGGCGCTTACCCTGCAAAAGGAAGAAAGCGTAGCTGGCGGCAAATCGCTTCGACACGACACCGGCAGCCACTATACCCCGCGTCCCATCGTTCACTATCTTTGTCGCGACAGCCTGGCCGCGTCGCTTGAAAGCCAGTCTCCGTTTGTCGGGAAGAAAGCTTCTTCTGACCGCGTCAGGAAACTCCTCTCGCTCGATGCCACCGAAGGCATCGACGACGAAACGCGCATTGCCTTGAAAGACTGCCTCACTCCCGAGGAGGCCCGACAACTGCTCGACCGCCTATTCGATATGCGCGCCTGCGATCCCGGAGTGGGTTCGGGCGCGTTCCCAATGGGATTGCTCCATGAGATGGTTAATGTAGCCCGTCTGTGCGAAACGCGCGCCGCGGGCAAAGACCCTGTTCTAATGGAGCCCCCGTGGCTTTACAACACGAAGAAGCGCATCATTGGTCGCATCATTTACGGCGTGGATATTCAGCAACAAGCCGTGGAAATCTGCAAGCTCCGCCTATGGCTTAGTCTCATGGTGGACTATGAACTCAGCGCCGACCCCGATAATTGCGAAACCCGGTCCTTCCGCAAGGCTCTGAAAGAGATCGAACCCCTGCCAAACCTCGATTACAAGATTCGCCGCGCCAATTCGCTGGTGGACTACATCCACGGCGAGCCGGTTGAACTCAAGCTGCTCTCCGGCGAAACCGGCGCTACCCTGCCGCTCTCCGAACTTACCAGCGCCAAGCGCGATTTTTTCAACGCTCACACCGCGTCCGCCAAGCGGAAGCTCCGCATGATCATTTTCCGGTCTTTGACCGAACTCGCCAAAATTGAACTCACCCGCGCCCGCACCGACACGGCCAAGGGTTTCGGGTTTGTGCTCGACGACCGCGCCGCTGAACGTGTGGCCGAACTCGACAAAGGTTTGAACGAAATCGCTTTCATCGCCGCGCAGTTGCGGGACGCGCGGAAGATGTCTGCGCAGGAACAAGAGGATGCCCTAGAGCGTATTCGCGCGCGGTTTGATGATCCCGACAAACCGACTTTTGTCTGGCAACTGGATTTTGCAGAAGTCTTCCACCGCGAGGAAAAAGTCTGGGGCGATTCCCTGTTGTCCGCCGGCAAGGCGGAAAAGGCAGGAGCCAATGGTTCGCGGAATGGATTTGATTTGGTAATCGGAAATCCACCTTATATCCGCATTCAGACGCTTAAAAAGGCGAACCCGCAACTGGTAGACTATTACAAGACGCGCTACTTCGCTGCCGGTAAGGGCAACTACGATTTATATGTCGTTTTCGTTGAACGCAGCTTGGAATTGTTGAACGCGCAAGGGCAATTGGGGTTCATTTTGCCGCACAAATTTTTCAACGCACAATACGGCGAACCTTTGCGGGGCTTGCTCTCAAAGGGAAGGCTTTTGCGCCACGTCATCCATTTTGGCGACCAACAGATCTTCCCTGGTGCAACAAATTACGTCTGCCTTTTATTCTTGGCGAAATCGGGTGCTAATGAATTGAACTTTGTCCGCGCCGATAACTTGAAGCTGTGGATGGCTTCTGGACAGGGCGTCGAAGCAGATATTTCAACAAGTGAAATAGAAGCGTCAGAATGGAATTTTGTCGTTGGGAAGGGGGCTGACTTATTTGAGCGTCTCCAGGCAATCCCGACAAAACTAGAAAATGTCACGTCCCGAATTTTTCAGGGACTTAAAACTGGAGCTGACAAAGTCTATATTTTTGAAGATGTAGTAAAAGCTAGAGGCGGTTATAAAGTAAAATGCCGTCAAAATGATACCGACTACTTTTTAGAGGCAGGTTTACTCCATCCGTTGATTAAAGGCGGGGATAGTCATGCCTTTCGTTTAACTTACCCTGATCGGATGATTCTTTTTCCCTACGACAAAACTAGCGATGGACCGGCAACATTAATTCCAGCATCACGCCTTCGTAAGGATTATCCCGATAGTTGGAACTACTTAAAGGATCACCGAGAAGCACTTGAAAGCCGAGACGGGGGAGAGATGGCTGGCGAAAATTGGTATGGCTATAGCAGGGGACAAGCACTTGATTTGATGTCACTGCCGAAACTTTTTACGCCTGACATCGCTCCAATCGCTAGATTTTCTTACGATGAGAATGGCGAGGTATTTTTCACAGGTGGTGTTGCTGGTGGCTATGGAATTCTCGCGACTCCGCCAACTACTCCCCAATTTCTCTTGGGTATCTTGAATAGTCGCGCCTCTGATTATTTTCTCCATCGCGTTGCAACCAAGATGCGTGGCGGTTGGTTTAGCTACGAGTCGCGTTTCATTCGCAACATTCCCATTCCCGACTGCAGCGACGACCAATGTAAGGTTATCGAGGCGTTGGTTACCCATTTGCTTTGGCTTCACCGCCAGCCCAGCATCGCGCAGCCCGACCGCAACCATCCGCAAGACCCTCTGATCGCCTCCTATTTCGTGCAGACAGTAAACGCGCTTGTTTATGAACTGTTCTTTCCGCAAGAACTTCATGCCGCAGGGCTTCATTTCTTTGAACTTGCTGACAACGCGCTATCTGCTTTGCCCAAGCTGCCCACTGGAATCGCTGAGCGGTTGGACTGGTATCGCGACCTGTTCAAAAAGCTGAGCGGCCCTGGCCACCCGCTGCGCATCGCGCTCGATAAGCTCCAGACCCTCGACCTCGTCCGCATTGTCGAAGGGCACGCATGACCACGGCGAAACATTCGCATCCCCGTTTCACGGAGCTACTCGACCTTTTTCGGGCGCACCCCGACTGGTTCGCCCTGTGGAGCGGGACATCGTTCCGCTTCCAGACCGTGGACTATCCTGCTCCAAAGGATGTTTTGAGCGGTGAAGGTGCACGCCGGCGAGGCGGCCGCTGGAACCGGCCCGGTATTTCGGCGCTCTACGGCAGCACCACAGACACGACGGCGTTGGAGGAGTGTAAGGCCCATGACCGCTACTACGGCGTGGAAACCAAAAGCCCGCGTATTCTTGTCGCCATTGATATTGAACTAACGCGAATGCTCGACCTGACCTCGCCCGCCGCCCGGCGAGCCTTGGGGGTGACTTTGACCGAACTCGGCGCGGAAGACTGGCGCAAGTTACAGGCTGCCGGGAAAGAGAGCTTAACCCAAGTTATTGGCCGGGCTGCGGCTGCCGCCGGTGGCAGCGGTCTGATCGTCCGCTCTGCCGAGGTCCACCTTGGTATCAATGTAGTGGTTTTCCCCGGCGTGTGTTCCGGCGATCGGCTGGAGATCGTGGAGGGTGATAAACTGGCACAGTTAGCCAAGAGGGCAAAACCAACAAAACGAACGAAGGCTTGACGGCTGCAATAATGCAGGTTATTGTGCAGGCACAATTATATGCCAGTCATTGCTAAAAAAGCCAAGGCCGCGCACCCCGCGCTTACCATCTTCCGCTTCCGCCATCGCGGCGCAAAGGATTATGCCGGTTTGTTGCAGCACTACCGCATGACGTTCAAAATGCCACAGCCCTTTGTGGTGCGTTTGACCGGTTTCTCGCCGCGCTCGGTCGCCAAATGGAGTGAAGGCGTGCTGCCATCGCCCAAACAGGAAAAGGCCCTGGTCGAGATGGATCGTCTGCTAGACGGCCTCGCCCGCGTCATGAAGCCTGCGCAGGTTGGGCATTGGCTGAAGTCGCCGAACCCGGCTTTCGACGGCTCGACCCCGTTGCAGATCGTGGAGCGCGGAGAGATTGACCGCATTTGGCACATGCTGTACGACTTGGAATCTGGCCAACCGGGTTAGCCTCGGCCAGGGCGAGGCATGAGGCTTACACAGATTCAAATTCAGGACTTTCGGGCTTTTGCCGGAACGTTCGATTTACCCCTGCCGGACGGTTGCAATTTGTTGTTACACGGCGAAAATGGTAGCGGAAAATCATCGCTGTCATTTGCGCTACGTGAGTTCTTTACGCTGAATTCTGATTCCAAACTCACGCCGTCCCAAAATCCTATTGAGCCGTATCGTCACGTTTTTCCCGACACGAATCCAAAGCCACGCCCGCGTAACCCACGTGTCAAACTAACCTTCGATAAGACACCATTGGATAGGGGGATTCTATGGGAAGAGCGAAAGCTCCATCCATTGGAGGTTGGTGATGCGACTAATCCCGCCTCAACCACCCAACCGCAGCGCGAAAACATCGCCGCCATTTCAAACAGTTCGGGATTTTTTGATTACCGGGCCTTATTGCGAGCGAGTCTGACAAAAGAACCGGATAAACTGCCGGAACAGCTCTTTGACTTATTCGCCGAAACATTGCTGGCGGGATTCAGTGTAGTAACTGTCGGTGGTAAGCAAACGGTCGGCAAGCTTTGGAGCAACGCGAAGAGCGCCAAGCCGCTCAAGCGTCACAAACGCGCAATAGCTCGGGCCAATGATACTGTGGGCGTGTTTGACCGAGCGTTCACCCCGTATCTCGCGCAGATCACCGACAAGGCGAATGAGTTTTTGCAGTATTTCCCTCATAGCCG
>Ga0302319_10025450_pt1 | contig 10478 bp, 3 predicted proteins | sample Bog_T0_2_FD_203319 | JGI IMG/M metagenome (GOLD analysis project Ga0302319, IMG submission 203319) | Peat permafrost microbial communities from Stordalen Mire near Abisko, Sweden - Bog_T0_2 | ecosystem: Environmental > Terrestrial > Soil > Wetlands > Peat | place: Sweden: Abisko, Stordalen Mire... | reverse complement strand
CGAGCCCTGCACGTGTTTCCTCACCTCACCCAGAATCCACACCCCGGGATTGTTCATCGTCACAATTGCCGATAGGCGCTCCGCCGGGGCAAGACGGAGCATGGGAACAGTCTGCGGCCGCGGAATCGCATTGCCGTCAAGCGCAATCACTTCAAAGCTGTGTCCGGCAAGCGCAATCCAATGTACGTCTGTCGGACTTGAATTGAGCACATGCATCAATACCCGCTCACCCTGCTTCACCCGAACAGGCTCTCCAAATCCGAGCATCTTCCCGTTGATCGTCGAAACATCGTAAACGGGGTTCATGAAGCCGTCGCCGCCACCCTCAAAGTGGCCGGCCCAGTCATGCAGGCCCAGAAACACCTCGCGGTCGTACCTTCCCGGCTCATCGCGCCCCTCGATCAGCAGAAAGCCATGAAGACCGCCAAATTGCCCTTTGGTCAGGTCCTTGCCTGCAAATGTGTGCGTATGAAACCACCGAAACCCCGCCGGATCGGGCGTCATGGTGTATCGCACCGATGCCCCGGGGTCAATCATCGGCGTCCCTTCTTCCATTGCGCCGTCAATCTCCGGGGGGAGAAACAACCCGTGCCAGTGCAGAACCTCCGCATCGCCACTTCGATTATGAATCTCCACGGTTTGCGCCTGCCCCTGGCGCATACGCAGCAGCGGGCCGGGAACCTGCCCGTTGTAAGCAACCGTGCGGACGTGGTGTTTTGGCGAAGCTTCCAGCGTATACGGTGCAATCTCAATCGTCACATCTGGAGCGGCTACAGCTCTGGCCGCCGCGGGCAACAACAAAGAGCCTGCGGCCAGACCAGAGAGCTGCCCAAACCGCCTGCGACTGATCATTCACGCAACCTCAACGATTGAATTGCCGCATACGCGTTGCTCATCAAATCTCAAACGACGGCGGTTCGCTCGAAGGGCCGGGCAGTGGCTCTCCGGGCTCTGGCTCGACATTCTCCGGACCAGCCTCGAGTTCCTTCTCCTCGACGACAATCGGCTCGGGCTCCGCCGCTGGCACATCTGGAATCACCGGCGCGGGAATCGGGTTGTCAACCGCAAGCACAGTCTCCGCTCCGCGCTGCCAGAACCGCGTAAACAGCATCAGGAACAGGCCAAGCTGCGCCAGCAGAAACATGGGCCACACCCGCGGCTGGGCCAGCGACTCCATTGCGCCCCGGGCCGAAAGAGCGACCGCGACAAGCCCCAGCAGAGTGATAAAAATAAAACTCAGGTAAAGTCGGAAGAAGTTGCGGCGGAAGGCGCGCCAGGCCGGCTTGAATGCGCGGCGAATCTGCCGCTCAGGCCTGCCTTTCTTGCCCGGAGTCACAGGGAACTCGATCGTTCCAAGCTGAACCGTATACACCTGCACCAGGTCGAAGTAAACGCGAAGCATCGCGGCCACAAGCCCAAGGATCACCGTGCCAACAAGGCTCATCAGAAAGGCCGGACGGCCCACCGTAGTCTCGTCGACGTGATCCGACCACAGGCCCTGAAGCGCATTCAACCCAACCAGGATTGGAATCGACACCACCAGCGTAATCAGCGCGATGCGAACGAACCGCCAGAAATGAACCAAGCCGGATTGAAGCAGCGTACCAAGGCGCGCCCGTGTGCCGGTCTGGTAGCAGAAAAGAGTACCCGGAACGATGAGGAAATAGAGCAGAAGATAAAAGGGAGTCGACAGAAATGTGCCGCCGGTCGCTGCTCCCGGGCCTTTGGAGACCTTCATTAACACGCCCACCATCGTTCCCAGATCGAAGGCCCCGGTCAGCCGCTGCGACGCCAGCGAGTGTGCGGTGATGTCGCTGATCTGCTGATGCAGCGGAAAGCAGAACAGCAGCGCCAGCCCAACATTCAGGACATAAGTCCACACAAACGCCCGCCAGTGGCGCAGGGTCAGCGAAAAGCCGCTGGTGAGTAACATGCGTTGCTTCGGCATGAAAAATCCTCTTGAAGAAAGCCAGTTTAGAAGCGACCGGGTAAAAGTGCGTCAAACAAGACAACGTGACGCAGCCGTCGTTCACGCGTGAATCCCGCTAGACGATCCATCCGGCAAGCTGCCCGATGAATTGCTGCATCGAAGCCCAGATGCTGGTCAGCTTTCCAGCGGGAACTCCGTCCGCCTTTTCGGTGTAACTGTTGTTGAACAGGTCCACGTCGAGAAGCAGCGCGTGATCGGGGTCAATCTCCGCCGAGGCCACTTTGGAATTGCGCACATACGTGAACTTCTTCCAGCGATCGACCCCGTCCCATTTTTCGCGCAGCCGCGTGCCATCCTCAAACACAATCTCCACCGTCACCGGCAGCACAAAGTCACCCTTACGCTGCAGATAGATCGTGCTGAGGTAAGAAATCTGCTGCTTGTCTTTGGGTTCCGGCAGCCACCATTGCACAGGGCCCGATGTGACTGAATCGACCCTGTAGTCCAGAATCTGCGTGCCATACACCGCCTGATCGAAATACGGCCGCAAGCTTGAGTTCACTGCTGGCACATCGGCAACACAGCCTGTAAGTCCGGCACATGGGAAGGTTGTGGGCACCACCGTGGCCCGGCCCCGCTCCACAGCCACTTGCTCAATGGTGCGCAGGAAGTCTTCCGTCGTCGGATGCGTGAAGCGATACTTCATGAAATAAGTCCGCATCGCCGCATCCATTGTGTCGCGCCCAACAATGCTCTCCAGCGTGGCCAGCAGCGTGGCCGTCTTGCCGTACGTCACGCCCCCGTAGGAACTTGAGTTGCGGAACTTGAATGCCCAATGCGTCACCGGATCGAAGTCCGGCATCGATGCATATTCCAGCCGCTGAGCTTCGTAATCGCCCAGGTTGGCAAAGGGAAAGTCGATTGCGGACGTGTTCCGGCCAAGGATCGAATCCAGCACATTCACTTCCGTATACGAGTTGATGCCCTCGTCAAGCCACGCGTCCTCAAACTCATTGGTCGCGACCATTCCATACCAGTACTGATGGCCGAACTCGTGCTCCGCAGTCACCTCGGTTACATGGGTCGGCTCAAACCACGAAGTCGCGCCGGTAAATAGCGTCGGATATTCCATACCGCCAGTCTCCGAGCCCGGTTCGGGATCGATGACCGTAACAATCTTGTAGGGATACGGGCCGAATCGCCGATCAAACTCTCCCAGCGTCTTCACAATAATGTCGCGATAGCGCGGCCCGGCCTCCGGGTGGCTCGCCAGTGCCAATACATGCACCTGCACCGGCCCCATCGACGAGTCATAGGTCCCGTCCGTCACTGTGAAATGAGGGCTGGCCGCCCACGCAAAATCGCCGATATCCTCGCCATAGAAGCCCAGCGTTTTGGTGCCATCCGAATTGCTTTTGTTGCCAGTGGGTACGCCGCTGGCGCCCACAACATACCGTTGCGGTACGGTCAGGTGGACATTGAAGGTCCCGAAGTCCGAGAAGAACTCCGTTGTCGAATGGTACTGGTGGCAATTCCAGGCTCCGTGCCAGAAGACTCCCGGCTTGGGGTACCACTGCCCACCCATAATGAAGTCACGCTTGTAGCCGTTGCGGGCAACCGACAGCGGAAACTTGTCGTGGAACGCAAGATGAAAGGTGATCGTCGCGCCCGGCGCCAGCGGATGCGGAAGCGCTATCTCCATCACAGTATGGTCCTGCATGTTGCCGTCATCCGGCGCTGTGAAGTGCATAGCGCCTTTCAGATCCCCGAAGCCGTCTGCCGAAATCGTCGAGATATCAATGCTGCCCAGCTTCTCGCTCGGATAATCATCTTTCGACTCCGAATCGCGAATCCCGCCCGTAAAGTGCGTTTCGCTGGTGAAGGTGGACTGCGGGCGAAACGCATTCAGGTAGAGATGAAACGGGAAAGAGCTCAGTGGCTGACCGGTAAGGTTCTTGTAAGTCACCACCTCGGTAGCGTCGAGAGCCTTCTTGTCCGTGTCGATGCGCGCGTCAATGTCGTAGGAGGTGACACGCGTCGAAAGCGGCACAGGGGAGTTGGTCGCGATCGATTGCGCGGCAAGCGCAATTGGGAAAGCGGCCAACGCGGCAAAGATCGCAGAGGAGAAAATGCTGGGGCGAAGCATACGGGGATTGTACGGCTATTCGCAGGATTTGTTCCATGAACAAATCGAAGAGGTGCCACAAAGCCGACTTTTGTCGCCGCCATCACAGCATCGAGTGAAGTTAACGCACCTGGAAGAGATTGCAAGCTATAATTCCGCTCAACAGCTCTCATGGCATTCTTCTTCATTGTGGTGCTCGCAATCGCGGTGTTTGTGATCTGGCGCAGCAGCCAGGACACAGCCGAGAAACTGCGCGGCGAAATCGAGGGCCTGCAACGGGATGTCAGCTTTCTACGCGACCGCGTCGCCGCCCTGGTAAAGCCGCCCGCTCCCATCCCTCCTGTACCCGCGCCAGAACCGGTTCCAGTCAGGCAGGAGCCGCAGCCATCCGTCGCTCCTCCTGTCTCCACGCCGCCCCAGCCAGTACCGGTTGCACAGCACACGCCGCCGACCCCAATCCAGCCTCTGCGCCAGCCTTCCGCTGTAATTTACCCCGCGCCACCAGTGATCGCGCCACCGCCAACTCCCCCACCGCCTCCAGCCCCCAAACCCGCCTTCACACCCACACTCCACTCCGACCCACCCTCCAAAGCCGAAGCCCGCGCCGCTTCCGTGAGCCTCGAAGAACGCCTCGGCGCGAACTGGCTCAACAAACTCGGCATAGCAATCCTCGTCATCGGCGTCGCATTCTTCCTCGCGTACGAGTTGCAAACCTGGGGTCCGGTAGGCAAAGTCGCTTGCGGATATGCTGTCGGCTTGGCGCTATTGGCCGGTGGAGTATGGCTGGAGCGCAAGCCCACCTACCGCATCTTTGCCCGCGGCGGAATAGGCGGTGGCTGGGCGCTGACCTTTTTTACGACCTACGCCATGCATCATGTGGCAGCCGCGCGAGTGGTCGACTCGCTGGTGCTCGACCTGGCCCTGATGTTGCTCGTAGCCGCGGGCATGGTCGCCCACTCCCTGCGCTATAACTCGCAGACCGTGACAGGCCTCGCGTTTGGCCTGGGCTTTGGCACCTTGCTCACCAGCCACCTCGAATCCCCAGGCAGCACCGTGGTTTTCAGTCTCACAGCCAGTGTTGTGCTGGCGGTGGCTTTGGTCATCGTCACCACCCTGCGCCATTGGGCCTGGCTGGAACTGGCCGGTCTCATCACCGTCTACCTGAGCCATTTTGTCTGGCTCACCCAAGTCCTTCCCGACGACCACGCGGCCTTCCCCGAGTTCTGGCCCTCCACCATACTCATCCTGATCTACTGGCTCATCTTTCGCCTTGCGTATGTCTTCCGCACCCCGCTGGACCAGCATGAGGAGAACCTCTCCAGCCTCTCCGCCGTGTTCAACTCCATCGGCGTGCTGAGCCTGCTGAAATACCAGTCTGCGCACCCCGAGTGGGCCTTCTGGGCGCTCATCGCATTAGGCGTCCTTGAAATGGTTCTGGCCTTCGTCGTTCGCGGTCGCCGGCGTCAGGCCTTCATCATCCTTTCCACCATCGCCACCGTTCTGCTCGTCTCCGCGGTTCCGTTCAAGTTTCACGGAGTCACCTGGCCGGTCCTATGGCTGGTACAAGCGCAAATTCTTGCCATCGCCGGTCTGCGCCTGAATGAACCTGTCTTCCGCCGCCTCGGCCTCATCGCCGGCCTAATCACAGGCGGAGTGCTCGCCTCGTTCCACGCCTTGCCGTTGTTCATTTCCCGTCTCTTCTCAACCGATCCCGGACACCATGCATCCCTCATCGCCGGCCTCGTCCTCGCCGCCACTCTCTATTGGATCCATGCCGAAATTTATCCCCGGCGCTGGCCGCGTATCGTCGAAGGCAATCTTGAGGCCCTGGCCCTAAGCATCACCAGTTGGCTCGGAGCGGGTGCGGCCGCCACTGCCGTCTGGGTCGCCGTGCCTGACCTATGGCTCCCCGTCGCCTGGCTAGCCCTGGTGCTTCTACTGGCTTTCGTCGCGCACCGTTTCAGCGCGGTCCGCCTCGCTCTCCAAGCCGATGTGCTTGCTCTGGGAGCCGCGGCGATATTGCTGACCGGCCACATCGGCCCACTTGCAATCTTCCGCCTCAATTCTCCCGATGCCAGCCGCCACACGCAGGAAACATTCGTGCTCGCTCTCGCCGCCGCCGCGTACTGGCTCCGCTCCGAACTCTATCCCCGCCTGTTGCGGAAACTCACTGCCACGCCGCCTTCCCGCTTCGATGCCGCCGGTTGGCAAGCCGCCATGCTTCCCGCCCTCAGCTTCATCGGCGCAGGCATCGCCGCCGCGGCTCTCTGGGCAAGGCTTCCCTCGCCATGGGTCATCGTCGGCTGGCTCGCACTCGTCCTCGTCTTGGGCCTCTTTGCCGACTGGATCAACGCGCAAACCCTCGCCCTCCAGGCCGATGTGCTTGCAATCGCCTCCGCCGCCGGCCTCTGCTTCTGGGACCTCGATACGCAGGGATGGTGGGACCACAAAGCCCCGCTCATTGCCGCCGTAATTCTGCTCTACGCAGGAATGCGCCGCAAGACCGTCCTCACTGGCTCGCCAAATTATGTTGCGCCGGTCTACTCCTGGGCCGCCACGCTTTCTCTTGCGTTTGTTGCATCCGTTCTTTCCTCCGATGAGTTCCTCGGCCCAGCCTGGGCGTTGCTCGGCGTGGCACTCTTCGAAATCGGCCGATTCACTCGCAAAGGCTTTCTCCGCTGGCAGGGCTACTTCCTCGTAGCCGTTGCGTTCCTGCGCTTCTTTGTCGCTGAGCTGTTCTCGCCCGACCGCGCCGCGCCCATCACTCTCTCAGCAAATGGAACGCTTGAAAACAGCCACTCCTTCAGCCTCATCTACTCACTTCTGATGGAAGTTCTTGTCCTCGCGTTCGCCGGCTATCTGCTCTTCGAACGCACCCGCGACCGCGACCGCTCCACTCGCAAGGAACACATCGTCGGGCTCACACTCGATGCGGCCGGTACCCTCTCCATCGCTCTCTGGTTTGCTTATCGGTTCCCGTCCACGTGGGTCCCGGTCCCCGGTGGCGAAACCTGGGTCACTGTCATTTGGGCAGCCATGGCAACCACGCTCCTCGCACTCGCTTGGCTCATGCGCCGCAAAGCCTTCCTCGTCCAGGCCATCGTCCTCGCCATCGCCGTACTCGCCCGCGGCGTGATCCTCGATCTTTTCGCCGACAGCCCTGACGGCTTCTGGTACAACCCACTCGTTCATCCCGCCGTAGCCGCAATCATCCTCCTTGCCGCGCTCCCCTTCGCATTTCAGTTACGCAAAGCCGACCGCTTTGGCGAATCTTCCATCACACTCCCGCCTGACCTCGAAATGGTCGTCCGCCACCCCGAGCAAATCTTCTTCTTCTCCACCTTCGCTCTCGAAGTCCTAGCCCTCGCATTCAAGCTAAGTTCCGGCCGCATCACCATCGCATGGAGCCTCCTCGGCCTCGGCGTCTTCCTCTTCGCAATGCTGGTCGGCGAACGCAGCTTCCGCCTCGCCGGCCTCGGTCTGCTCCTCGTGAGCGTCGCAAAAATCATCCTCATGGATGTGTGGAAACTCTCGCCGATCGACCGTTACATCACACTCATCGTTCTGGGGCTGGCACTCCTCACTGTCTCCTTCCTCTACACACGCTTCGCCACGGCAATCCGCAAGCTCCTCTAACTCCCTGCAACTTATAGCGCATTCAAGTCAGTTATCCGCACCGATAAACTCGTCTCGTCCCATTTGTCAGCGTTACGCTACAATCAGCAGCACAGCATCGCCCCACAATTATGACCACACCCGCCGCTCCTTCGCCCTCCGACCTGCCGCCCCTCCAGCAGGAACCCGAACGCAGCACGCGCGGCTTCTGGGCCCTGATCGTTACCCAGTTCCAGGGCGCCTTCAGCGACAACGTCCTCCGCTACCTGTTGCTCTCCATCATCGTCGGCATGGGCCTCGAAAAAGGTCAGCGCGAGAGCTTTGTCTCCATGGCAACGCTGCTGTTCTCCGTCCCCTTCGTGCTCTTCAGCATGACCGGCGGTTGGCTCGCGGACCGCTTCAGCAAGCGGCAAGTCACCATCCTCACCAAGGCCATGGAAATCGCTTCCATGCTGGTCGCCATCGCCGGCCTTGCCACGCATCAACTGCCCATCTCTCTCGCCGCTCTCACTCTTGTGGCCACGCAGGCCGCTCTCTTCGGCCCTTCGAAGTACGGTTTGCTCCCCGAACTGCTCCCCACCAAACGCCTCTCCTGGGGCAACGGCGTCATCGAGCTTGGAACATTCCTCGCCATTATTCTCGGCACCGTCTCCGGCACTGCGCTGGCCGAGCATTTCCACGGGCACGAAGTCTACGTCGGCTACATTCTTCTCGCGCTCTCCGCCTTCGGCCTCGCCACCAGCTTCGGCATCAGCCGCGTGCCGGTCGCCGCACCCGGCAAGAAATTCCGCTTCAACATCGCCGACGATCTCTGGCATCAGATCTCGTTGATGCGCCGCGATCCACCGCTCTTTCTCGCCGTCGTCGGCAATACCTATTTCTGGTTCCTCGGCTCCCTGTTATCGCTCACAATCTTCGTGTATGGGCCGGATGTACTCCACATCGGTCCATCCAAGACCGGCATGCTCTCTGCCGCAATGGCCATCGGCATCGGCATCGGCAGCCTGGTCGCCGGCTTTGTGAGCGGCAACAAGATTGAGTACGGATTAATCCCCCTCGGCTCCATCGGCATGACCGTCACCGGCCTGTTCCTCGGCGGCATGCATCACGGCATCATCGGTTCCGCCGTGCTGCTCAGCGTGCTTGGCTTCTGGGCCGGCTTCTACGCGGTCCCCGTCAACGCACTCATCCAGCATCGCCCCAGGGAAGAAGACAAGGGCGGAATCATCGCCGCCGCAAACCTGCTTTCTTTCGTAGGAATCACACTCTCTTCCGGCGTATATTACGTCTTCACCAAATACATCCATCTCGATCCCCGCGGAGTCATCGTCGCCGCCTCCTTCATCACCGCCGCGGGAACTGCCTACGTCCTCTTCCTGCTGCCCGAGTGGTTCGGCCGCCTGCTGCTCTTCTTCTTCACCCACACCGTCTATCGCGTCAAGGTCCTGGGCAGAGACAACTTCCCTGACCGGGCAGGTGCATTATTAGTCTGCAACCACATGTCGTTTGTGGATGCGGCCCTCCTCATCGCGTCCACTGACCGCCCCATCCGCTTCCTCATGTACCAGGGCATCTACGAACACAAAATCATCAAGCCCTTCGCGAAAATGATGAAGGCCATCCCCATCTCCAGCGAGCAGCGCCCGCGCGACATGATCCGCTCTCTCCACACCGCCAGCGAAGCCCTTCGTAACGATGAAATCGTCTGCATCTTCGCCGAAGGACAAATCACCCGCACCGGCCAGATGCTTCCCTTCCGCCGCGGCCTTGAGCGCATCATGAAAGGCGTCGAAGTCCCCATCATTCCCGTCAATCTCGATGGCGTGTGGGGCAGCATCTTCAGCTTCGAACGCGGCCGCTTCCTCTGGAAAGTCCCTCGCCGTTTCCCCTATCCCGTAACCGTCAGCTTTGGCGCGCCCATGCCGCCCACATCCACTGCCATCGAAGTGCGCAGTGCCGTACAGGAGTTGCAGGCCGTAGCCTTCCAGCGTCGCAAACGCCGCATGAAGACGCTCGATCGCGCCTTCATCCGCACCGCACGCCGTCACCCGCTCCGCTTCATGATGGCCGACGGCCGTACGCCAAAAGTCAGCTTCGCCTCCGCGCTCACCAAGACCATGTTCATCGCCCGCCGTCTGCGCGGCCAGATCGGCCAACAGCGCATGGTCGGCATGTTGCTTCCCCCATCCGTCGGCGGCGCGCTCACCAACTATGCCCTCATGCTGCTCGGCCGCATCGCTGTCAATCTCAACTACACTTCGTCAAGCGAAGTCATCGCCTCCTGCGCCAGCCAGTGCGGCGTCGATGTGGTCATCACCTCCAAAGCCTTCGTCGAGCGATTCCCAAATCTCGTCATCCCCGGCCGCACTCTTTTTCTTGAAGACGCACTCGCCGCACCACGCATCACAGAGAAGCTCCCCGCAATGTTCTTTGCGTGGCTTATCCCCGCCTTCCTGCTGCGCAAGGCACTCGGCGCGCTGCCCAATGAAGTCGTCCCTCCACCACCAGGCCGCCGCAAACCGTTCGCCGTCGATCAACTCGCCACCGTTATCTTTTCCAGCGGCAGCACCGGCGATCCCAAGGGCGTCATGCTCACCCACTTCAACATCCTGTCCAACATCCAGCAGGTCGGGCAGGTCTTCATGCTCGATGGCCACGACAAGATCCTCGGCATCCTGCCCTTCTTCCACTCCTTCGGTTTCATGGCCGCCCTCTGGCTGCCCGCCGCCAACGGAGTCGGCGTCGTCTATCATCCCAACCCGCTTGACGCGCAGGTCATCGGCGAGCTGGTTGAAAAGTACCGCGTCA
>Ga0302319_10025448_pt1 | contig 10480 bp, 5 predicted proteins | sample Bog_T0_2_FD_203319 | JGI IMG/M metagenome (GOLD analysis project Ga0302319, IMG submission 203319) | Peat permafrost microbial communities from Stordalen Mire near Abisko, Sweden - Bog_T0_2 | ecosystem: Environmental > Terrestrial > Soil > Wetlands > Peat | place: Sweden: Abisko, Stordalen Mire... | reverse complement strand
AGAATCCTCCGATCTGGGACTTTTGCGTTCAGGAACTTTTTCTCCGTAAAGGGGGCAGCCAAGTTCTTGAAATCGGGCCAGGAAAAGGCACACTCGCGCTCAATCTTAAAGAGAAGCTGCCGGGCAAAATTGAAAAGTACTTTGGATACGAGCAAGATCGTACCGTCAACGGACCATACGAACGGATCGATCGTTTGCCTGACGATATCAAGGTCGACGTCCTTATTGCATCCGAGGTCATAGAGCACATGTCCGCCGATGTATTCTATGACCAACTCCTCTCCCCGATCGCGTCACAAATGTCGGCTGACGCAGTGGCAATATTTGGGACGCCTAATGCATTATCTGCCGGCTCGATTTTCCGTGACTTCACACATGTCCAAGGCTACACTTGGTATGATTTATACGCCATACTTAGGACGAAGTTCCAAACCGTCGATGTCTTCAGAACTCGATATCTTTGGTCTCCTCACCGGATCGTTACGCTACTGCCTAGCATCATAGGGTGCCGGATTCTCGAGCTCGATTGGTGCGACGGATTGGTATGCGTGGCCAGAGATCCTATAGGTGTGGTGTCGACTAGCGCGCTACTACCTTGAACGGGCCTAAGCGCAAATCCTAAGCCATCTTAATGCCGGTGTTTTCATGGTCCGTAAGTTCCGCTTTCGCGGCAGAAGAGCAGTTGAAATCAAAGACCGCTTATATCTCGTCGGTCCGCTTCCTGAAGACACTGGACAAGTTGGGGGCGTAGGACTTTATCACCTAAGACTCATTGAGGCGCTAGCTGCCCTTGCGCCCGCAGAGTGCGAATTACTTGTCTATTCGCAGAAGAGCTCACGCAGTCAACGGACTCCCGTCTCTAGCAACGTTCGCGTCCTCGACACATGGCGAAGCGGGCTTCCTGCCATTATGGATCTTTGGAAACTCGCATTTGCCCGGCCCGGCGCCTTCATTATTCAATACGAGGTCCAGCTCTTTGGATCCGTCATTGCTTCTCTACTTTTGCCCCCGTTGATTACGTGCATCCGCATCCGAGGCTCGCGGGTGTTCGTACTCATGCACCATGTTATTGGTCCCGCTCTAACCACCGAAACGCTAAAGGATTGGAAAACGCCTTCGCTCATTGACGGAGTAGCGCTCGCGGTGCTTCGCGCAAATCAGTGGCTCATTGCATTGGCAGCTAGCGCGGTCATCGTACACGAGCGATCCCAAGCGACCATGCTACGCGCGAAACGTACCTTCATCGTTCCACACGGTGTCTCAGTGAGATCCACGCAGCAGCAGACCGCCGCTTTCCCCGAGCGTACCCTTCGAGTAGCTATATTCGGCTTCATCGCTCCCTACAAAGGCTCACTTGAGGCAGCCCAAGCGGCCTCGAAATTGCTAAACGATGGCGTGAGAATCGAACTCAATATAGTCGGTGGTGAGCACCCCAGAATGAGAACAAGTGCGGATTATCAGAGTTACATCGCGCAACTGCGCGGTTTAACAGAACTGCATCCCGAACTCACCATGAAGGGGTTCGTTCCCGCTTCGGAGCTCGATCGGGTGCTCCTAGAAAATGACCTGGTCGTGCTGCCGTACAAGGCAGCAATCGGAGTAAGCGGAGCCTTCAGCTATGCAATTGGACTAGGTTTACCGGTCGCTGTCTCCAACGTATTGGGCGAGCTAATGGACCTGCCAATGGACATCCCGCGCTTCGACCCTTCAGCAGCTGGAATCACGACCTTCTTGCGCCACACGATAAACGAGCGACAACTGCCTGCCGGTGCGCCAATCTATTCCCTGGCAACGTCTCGAAGTTGGACGACGGTCGGGCGACGAGTATGGGACCTCATCAGGAGCCCCAGTCTCTGAACACGTGTCTCCGCGCCAGCCGCCGTACTGTCGAATGGGTGCTGTGTCGACGAGTGACCATATCTGTCGCATTCGCCGCGATACTGTTGACGCTCATTTCGATTCACCCGGGCTACTTCATCCTGGGCGGTGACGAGCAACTAACGGAGCTAGCGCCGCAAATATCCTGGCTGCACAGATGGCCATTATACGACCTGTCCGCCGGCCTTGGAAAGGACGGTTCCTTATGGAGACCTATCCTTTTCCCATTTACGATTGTCGACCTGATTCTCGAGAAACTCGGTGTCTCAGCTCTATTAGTAAATTATTTCTGGTTGGCATTTATTGAGGCGATTCAAGCCGTTGCAATCTTCGATCTCCAGAAAACCTTGTTTCCCGAATGCGACAGACTCCCATACGCTCTGTTTTGTGGAGTTTTCGCTGTTGCAAATCCATACAACCTACTAAATTTCCATACGCCGTTTCCAACCACGGCGCTCGCGATCGCCACGTTTCCAGGACTCATTGCGGCGGCATTGTCCTTCTCAAGGACGGGACATCGAAATCATTTCATACGGTTTTTCCTCTACGCAGTTCTGAATTCATGTGCTACCTTCAATCTTGCGATTGCCCTCACAGAGATATCGATATTCGCATCGTTCGTCTTCTTGCTCGCCCTTTGGTATCGAAATGCGTGGAAGCGCCCTCTGGCACTCGCCCTCGTAATGACCGGGCTCTATTCACTGTGGCTACCGGCCGCTCTACGCTTCACAACATCGCAGCTCGCTCAGCTGATCTCCTCAACAGAGGCCTACTCCGAAACGACGATGAGGGTCACGTCCGAGTTTAGCAAACCTAGTAATTCCTTGCGACTGGTCGGTGATTATCTATTTTTCAATCGCGCGGGGCCGAATCTCTACCTTCCTGATGGCCCATCATATCAAACTAGCGCTCTCATCGTTCTTGCTACCTCACTGGTGCCGCTTCTCGCTCTCGCATCGGTAGCGTCAGCATGGGTACTTAGCAAACGTAGCCGGACGACCATCTTTGCAATCGCTACCGTAACCGGCGGCGCACTCTTCCTCGCCAAGGGTGCTGCTGAACCTGCCGGAAACATCTTTCTATGGTTATTCGCACATATTTCCGTGTTCCACGCGTTTCGCGATCCTTTCAATAAACTTGAATGGATAGTAGTTATTGGTTATTCGCTTCTTGCGACGAAGTGCCTAGAAACGATCGCCTCGCGACGGATCGCCGGTCCTGCGAGTTCTTCCGTCGTCGTATCGGCCGCGCTAGGAGTTGTTGCGATAGCGGCGTTCCCCATTTTCCAGGGTCACTTCTTCTTTGAAAAAGCCTACATCAAGATCCCGGCGCGATATTTCGACGCTGCAGCCTGGCTTAACAAGCAACAAGTGCATGGCCGGCTCCTAGTGCTTCCGGTCGCGACTAACCTGTTTGACACCTACCGCTGGGGCTATGTAGGGGCCGGCCTTCTTCCGAGCTTAGTCGCTCGCCCGGTCGTAGGCAGGCTGCACGACTTTGGATCGCCAGGAACGGCGGCCCTCGACGATATAGCGCAAAACTATAAGACGACTATAGGATCAAGGCATTTTGCGCCGTTACTCGGCCTTTTCGGAGTCAGATACGTCGCTAGTGATAGCGCGATAGACCCGGCTTTTTTCGCTCCGCTGTATGCGGACGAAATGCAAAGCGCCGCTCCGGGAATGCGTAGGGTTTGGTCGGAAGGCTCACTCGCGATATATCAAATAAACTCTCGACTCGTGAGCCCTTTGTTTTACCCGGCCACCCGTCTTGAGGGCTATCAACCATCGCTCGTAGACACATCGATCAGCTGTGCGGTTCTTTCTTCATGTCAGTCGATCGCTTTCGCCCCTCGAGACGAACGCATCGCTGGGCTGCCAAAGCCGTCAACATCGACCGCGCACGCTCAGCAATTCGTACAGCGGCAGCTCACGTTTTCACCTTCAATCTCGAACCTGACAGTTTCGCCCGGCAAGTCAATGGTAGTCGATTTTGCAAATGCATCGTTCGCCAGAGAGGCCGGTCCCGCTTCTACCTCCGAAATTGAGGGCCTGGTCGCCGGCGGAAAGCCGCCGGTAAGAGCGGTGATAGGTGAAAAGGGACGAGGGGCGGGGAACGGTACGGACTTTATTGTGGCCAGTAGAGTTCGTGACAAGACGCTCTGTGCATCGGCGCGCTCGACATCCGACTACGAGGTTACGATCCCCTCACGACCGCTGCGTGGCACCAAGGCCTTACTTCTTCTTCGTTATTCTTCGGACAATGTCGGCGTGGAACTGCAACTTTCGGCCGAGCGCGGAAAACAACTTACATCGATTCCATCGTATTATTATTTTGCGCCGCTCTCTGCACAAGCAGGCCAGTACACTTTCAGTCGAATAGTCGCCTTCCCGAACGATGTCAAGGAAATACGGTTGCAGTTCTTCGTCACCGCCGGCTTGCAGGCGTCATGCGCCACACTTGAATCCGCGGTTCTAGCTAGAGCTGTTTCCCCACGCGAGTGGTCTTTGCGTGGCTCCGCCCTCACACTTTCTGCAACGCCGCTCTATGTCGCAAAAGGCGAAGATGTGGCATCCCGCATTGCGAACAGTATCTTCGCGGTGAACGCACACGCGATTAAGGTTTCTAGGGACAGTCGCTTCGCTACAGACACCCCTGGCGGCTGGGTGCCATTAGATCACCCGGTGGAGTATCTCAGGGACCGCCCATTGGCCGTCGGAGAGATAAGTGACGTAGATGTAGAGCGCGGAACGGCCCGCATTTCGGCACTTGGTGGTGCATTTGACGTACATGCGTTTTTTGGGCACTTAATACCGGGTTTCTCGTACGAACTATCATTTAGAGTCAAAGAGGCGAGTGTGCCCTTTCGGGTGGCCATCTTACAGGAAACCGGAAACGCATCACTAGTATCAGAGGACGTCGCTCCAGGCGAGCGCATAGTGTCGCTGCACTGTACGGTGCCGCCCGACACATCGAGCGTGAGACTGTATGTCTATTTTAACGAGACGGGACCCCAGACCGGACGCGTAATCCTAACCAAGCCATCGATTAGCCTGTTGCAGTCACAAGAGGTTGCCACAGTCCCCAAGCCAGACCGCCTCGAAGTTCCAGCGGCATTTTCCCAGGCTGGCAACATAGTTGACGGGTTTGACTTCATGGCAGCGCGAGTCCCTGCAGAATGGCTTCTCGTCGCCGACACTTCATACGACGATAAATGGCTACTTGACCCCGCCGACCCGAGCATATCGGCCCGCCATATTCGAGTAAATCTCTTTCAGAACGGTTGGCTCATAAGAGGCAGGGAGGGCTCGGTTCAGCATTTTCGGCTGTCTTATCAGCGGCAGCGGGCGTGGTTTGCCGACGTTGCTATTGCATTCGTCCAGATAGCTGGCGCAGGGCTCCTCGTTTTCCGGACGCGCTCAACCTAAGCAGCAGATGCCGAACGACACGTTGACTATATATCTGGTATGTCCCGAGTTCCCACCTGTTCAAACTGGTGGGGGAGCCTACGTATACCGTTATTTGGCTGAAGAATGGTCTGAACACAGTTTCGTGGTTGTCCTAGCAACCGACTACACGCAGTCGGGCATCAAGAAGGGCTCGGAAGGACAACTGACGATCATTCCACTTCCTCTGGTGCGCGTGACGGGTGACCCACCAGAGTTAATCGCTAGAATGCCACCCACCCAACGTGCTTTCGTTAGAATGCTACGCACAGTCGTAGGCGCGAGGTTTAGGCCCAAGACCAAGCACCAAATTGCCAATCTGCATGGCTTAGGCCATCCCGGGGTCGACATCGCTGGATTTCTTTTCTGGCTCGTACGGATTCCGTTCGTGGTAACGGTTCATGGTTTTCCCGGGTCACATTCTAGGACGATCGCATCGAGGATCTATCGAGTTTATGAACGGTTAATAACAACATGGATTCTCGGGCGCGCAGCGGCCGTTATTGCGATCTCGGCTGATGTTCGGCGGCTGCTAATGCAGCGGTACATCGACTCAGAGGTTATCGCCAATGCCATTCGAGTTGACACTGAAGTCGGGGACGAGAGTGTTTCGGTGGGCGAGAAAAGGCAGCTTTTGTGCGTGGGACGCTTGGCGGCCGACAAGGGTTTTCAATATGCGATTCAGGCACTTGAGAGGCTTACGAGCGAGTACCCAGAGCTATCGCTCCGAATCCTTGGAGACGATTTCGGCGCTCAGGCTGATCTTCTTCGAGGCATTCCGAGCAGCGTTAGCCATAGGGTAGTCTTTGGTGGTCGCGTAGAGCGAAAATCGGTATTGCGGGAAATGTCCAGTGCGGTTGCCGTACTCATTCCCTCGCTAAACGAACCATTTGGACTTGTGGCTCTCGAGGCGCTGTCGGTGGGAGCCGTAGTGATCGCATCACGGTCTGGTGCGCTTCCAGAGATCATACAGCACGAAGAGAATGGATTACTCGTAGATACTCGGTCTGCCGATGGCATTGCTACCGCCGTCCGAAGAATACTTGAGGACAAGGATCTCGAAAAGCGACTTCGGCGTAATGCGCCGAAGCGCGCTCGAGACTTCTCGACGGAGACTGCTGCTGCGAGGTATATCGGTATATTTAGGGGAGTCCTACATACGGATGATCTGAAGTAGGGACCGAATCGCTACTCCCGACGCCACGATAGCGCTTTCTTGCACGAACCGGCAGATCCAGCACGCTCAGAGATTGCCGGGTTACTCAATCGGTTAGATCGGCGTACCTAGCTTATAGGCGACACCCACAGCATTTATTCCGAAGACAACGTTATGGCCGGCTGATATCTGCGTTAGCCGACCCGGATACGGCACAAACTTGCGCCCGTCGAAGTAGAATATCGCATCTTTGCTATTTAGTCCCCAGACGGTGCCATCTCTACCGACGCTGATCGATACGAGGTTGCCCGCCATATTTTCAAAACCTCGGGGCTGGGTGAAACGGTAAACGGAATTGAGCGAATTTAGTCCCCACGCGTTCCCAGCATTCAGGGCTGCAATCCTCACTAGGTTTCCACCAATACTTACGAACCGCCCGCCCGATAGTCGATATGCAACTCCCTCTGTATTTAACCCCCATACGGCTCCATCGAAGCCGACGCTCAGTTGCCGCAAGTCACCTGGAACGCTCCTAAACGACCCTAAATGACTGTCAAATCGGTAGACTTGACCTGCATTATTAAGGCCCCAAACCGCATTTCGGTTTCCAACCGCGATGGCTGATAATTTGCCGGGAACAGGCGTGAATTTGTTAGCGCCAAACTCGTAGACGTGTTCGCCGCTATCAAGCCCCCATGTCGACCCGTCAAATCCAACCGAAATTGATGAAAGTCTCGCCGGAAACGACTTGAAGGCCCCCTTCGTGGCATCGAATTTGAAGACGTTACCTTCCGGATCCAGCGCCCATACCGAGCTAGGTTCGCCTACTGCGATCGCGGCGAGCGCATTCGGGGCGGGAATCAAGGTAGGTGCGGACGCCATTCTAGAGGGCTTCGCAGGGTTAGGGTTCTGATTTCGGATACCGACGCTGGCAGTGGTGGGGCTGCACCCGAAGGTTGATACGGCAAATACAAGGCAGAGTATCAGTAACGATAGCGTATTACTGCTCTCACGCGCGTACAATACGTCCCCACGGAGTAGGTCTGCTGGCACAATTCTTGACACCGCGCTACTCTGCGGGCTTTCCGTCCCGGCTAGCCATTGCGAACGGATATTGCTTTCCCTCGTTATTTCCTTCGTTCCGATGTTTAGATGGGAGTCGGTAGTGGGGGCCAGAGGGAAAGCTGCGCGTACCAGCACTGAAACTGCACCATGCGCCAGTGGTAGACGGCGAGCCGCTAAGAAGCGCGGCTATGCTTTGGGATATCATCAATCGCCCCCATCAAGAATCGGGAGGACGACACCCGGCCTCCTCTGTCGCCCCACGCGACGGACGAGGTCACGGCCGCGCGATCCCAGCCGAGAGCAAAGCTCGAAGGTCTCAGCGGCAGCATTTCATGGGGTCCGTCCGAAGGTAGGACATGTGGCTATAGCATGACGATACAGTGGGGTCAGATATGCCCCTCGTTCGTATTGTACTGCGGCGCCGGCTAGAAATTCTTGTCGCAATAGCGGCGAGCACAGTTATATCGACTGCGCTCTTGCTTCACGGTTCGGTACCGTCAGTTCGCCACGATTGGCAATGGCCAGTACTGAGTGGTACGTTCGTTGCACTCGCTCATCTGAAGGTCGACGCTTGGTGGTGGCAGGGATTCGGCTCGCCGAGCATAGCGGCGCAGCTTCATCCGTTCTTCGTGTTGCCGAGCCTTGCGGCCGGCATCCTCAGTCCGTATGCGACGCTGGTTCTTGTCTGCATTCTTATCTGGTCGGCAGCAAGTGGTGGAATGGTTGCATTGCTTCGCGATCGCTTTGGCGTGAATGGAGCCGGATCGGTTGCGGGGGCCGCGGCATATGCGTTCGCACCGCTTGTCGTCGTCAAAATGGTCGCAGGCCACCTCGCCTTTCTTGTCGCGTACGCTGCGATACCGCTCGCACTTTGGTCCGCTATGGGGCTCGAGTTTAGCGCCGCCGTGCTGCTCGCGGCCGCGCTGGCGATAGCCTCGGTTCAGCTACAGGTGTTCGCCTTGGCCCTGGGCTTGGTCGTGCTATTTCGCAGGCTGCCGGTCCACTATGTGGCCGCTTCCATCGCTATAGCGATCTGTACGGCGACGCCTCACCTCTGGAGCTTGTTGCGTCCCGGGGCGTCAGTCGTCACCCAAGGCATGATTACGAGCCGCCCATGGGAGCTATCGCTGTCATCACCCATAGGTCCGGCACTCGTAGGTCTAGGCTACTTCGAGCCATATTGGCATCAAGCGACGGCATCGCACTTCATGCTCGATCGTTTCCTTCCAGCCACTTACGCAATCGGAATTGCGGGCGTTGTATGCAGCGTTTCGTGCGCCTTTCGGTTTCGCTTAGTCGCCGTTTATGCATTGGGTGTAGCACTCGTAGCGGGTCTGCTTGGCCCGCTGTCCGCGCCTCTCTCATACGCATTTCTTACATTTCCCGCCTTTTCAGCCCTACGTGAGCTGTACGATATGGCCTTGCTGATTGTTTTTTCCGGGTCGTGTGCATTCGCGATCATCGTGTCTCGGCTGCCCGCGCGCGGTGCCTGGACGATCGCGCTGGTCACAAGCGCAATCGCTATACTGCCATGGATGGACGGCCTCGTGTTAGGGCAGACATCGCGAGCCCCAGTGACTGCTGACTTGAGCGTCAACCTTGACAGTATCTCGGCTGCAACCCCTTGGTCGCGGCTATTGATTCTACCGCCAGTAAATCCAAGCGGTTCCGATGCCGGCACGAGCGCCGGTGCGGACCCTCTTGCACTCCCGTATCGTACCTTAACGCCGTTGTGGATCTACCTCGCATCGGGTTTTGAGCCGGATTACCTCTGGATGTTGGCCAGGCAGTCGAAGGAAATCGATACCAACCTAGGCGTTTCCGCTGCGATTGCGCATACGCATTTTTCACTAAGGCAACTTGGGCCGACGATCCTCACAATGAATTCGACGAGCTATTCGAACGTGCCGTTGGTCCCCCGTGGGGCACGCGCGGAGAGAGTGAGCACCGATCTCATGTTGTATCGGATAAACGATCGCGCGCAAATCCTACAGTTGGTGCCGAAACGGTTTCCAGCAGTCATCGAGGCCAAGGTTCGGTTCCAGAGTGAACGCGGAGCAGATCCACGGGTCACGAGCGCTCCAATCATTGACTACTGGTACCTTTCGAAACAGCTGGCCCAGGGGGCGCCTTCCGGAGCGTTCACGCTTGCTCGGGAATCGAGTATCAAAGTATCATGCAGCCCGCTTGGCCGAAAGGTGAAGGTCGCGATCCTCGGCGCGGGATTTTATGGAAGTACGAGAGTGAGCGCTTCATCTTGGCAGAATGAGTATGCTTACTGCGAGCACTACGTAAACCTGAGGCCGAGGCCCCTATTGGCGATCACGTCAAGAGCCGACATCGACAACTCGTCTGCGATTGAGAACGTACTTCGTGCTCGGCGCCTTCCCGTAAATGGGCTAGTCATCTCTGGCGACGTGATTACCGGATCCGTTCAGCCATGTAAACGCTGCTCTTTGCTGCTTATGGAGAAGTTCGACCCCGGCTGGACGATGATTGGTCCCAACTTGAGCCGCATCGAACCACACGATGTGGGGGGGTTCAACGAGTGGGATCTGGACTCAAGCGAAGAGCGCACGATCCGCGTCAGCTATGATCCCGCGCACGATTTATCGATTGCAGTGGACTTCTCAGGAGTTGCCTGGTCAGTTATCGGACTGGGGCTTGTTACGGTATGCGTAGGGGCTATCGCGCCACGCAAATGAGCGCTCACGGGCCCTAGCTCTCGCTTAGAAGACCGGCGGCCGCCGGCGACCGCAAATCGAAAGAAGTCGAGCTCCTTGGCGAAGTGGATTAGCCTTCGTTTCGGGGGATCCGCCCGGCGAGCGCCAGTCGCGCGGGTGCCAGCGTGCTTTACAAGGACGTAGAGCAAGTGTGATTTCGATCAACCCGCAGCGCGTAGGAGCGGGTACCACAACTGGTTCGCATCACACAA
>Ga0302319_10025444_pt1 | contig 10481 bp, 10 predicted proteins | sample Bog_T0_2_FD_203319 | JGI IMG/M metagenome (GOLD analysis project Ga0302319, IMG submission 203319) | Peat permafrost microbial communities from Stordalen Mire near Abisko, Sweden - Bog_T0_2 | ecosystem: Environmental > Terrestrial > Soil > Wetlands > Peat | place: Sweden: Abisko, Stordalen Mire... | reverse complement strand
AATGCCGGCTACGACCTCGTCCAGAATTCACTTCAGTATGCTGGAATTCAGGCTGTCTACAACTGGAACTGTTGCGGACTTACAGTCGGGTATCGGCGCTTCCAACTCGGTTCGGTGCGTGACGAGACGCAATACCTATACAGCTTTACCATCGCCAACTTTGGCTCCGTGGGCGACATCCGTCGGACCAACACTGTCTTCCGCGATCCCTCCCTCCCGCCACTCTACTAGCGGGCTGTGCAGGCTGTGCCCCATTCATCGCAGCCTTAGCGCGATGAGTGGGCGGGCTGTGCGGGTAGTCGAAGGACATGCGGTCGATTTTCGTCGTTCTTCAATAGACTCTGGATTAGAAACTGTAGCGGACATCGGGAACCTCTCGAAAATCGCTCCTTGAGATTTTATGCCATCCGCTGCGTTATCCTTTTTGAGAGAGGTTCTCGCTTGGAACGCATTCAGATCATCGCCGGACTGCTCGCCGTTTGCCTGGCGGTCGGCTGCAAAGCACAAACAACATCCGCAACTACAGAAGCATCCCAGATCAATGGCCGAATCGAGGTCATGGTCCGCTCCCAGTACAACGTGCCTCAGGACTATACGGTGACCATCGGCGCTCGCAAGCCGAGCCAGTTCCCCGGCTACGACTCCCTGCCGGTCACCCTCGCCAGGGGCGAAAAGACGTCAGTCGTCGAGTTTCTGATCTCCAGCGACGGGAATACGCTTGCCAGGCTTGAGAAGTTCGACCTGCTTAAGGACCCGCTCTTCAATATCGATGTCACTGGCCGTCCCATCCGCGGCAACCCGAACGCCAAGGTCACCATCATCGACTTCGATGACCTCGAGTGCCCCTACTGTTCCCGCCTTCACGAGACATTCTTTCCCGCGACGGCGGAGCGCTACAAAGACAAGATCCGATTCATCTACAAAGACAACCCGCTCCCTCCTGAAATGCACCCTTGGGCTATGCATGCTGCAGTCGACGCAAACTGCCTCGCCGCTCAAAGCGGACAAGTCTACTGGACCTATGTCGACTATCTTCATGGCCACGGCCAGGAGGTCACTGGCCCTGACAACAATCTGCCCAAGAGCTTTCTGGCTTTGGATCGAATCGCCCGCCAGGAAGCAACCATGGGCAAGCTCGATTCCGTTAAATTCGATGCCTGCATCGCCAAGCAGGATGAAACCGCGGTCCGCGCATCTCTCCGCCAGGCTGAGACCCTCAAAATCGAAGGCGCACCTGCGGTCTTTGTCAACGGTGAGCGCTTTGATGGCGCCATCCCCGAGGAGCAGGTCTGGGCTGTAATTGACCGTGCGCTGCGCTCGGCAGGCCTCGAACCACCTCCTTCAACTCCGGCTCCGGCTGCCGCGCCGCATCCTGGCTCCGGATCGGCGAACTAGCTCACCGGGTCTTAAGGCTCGCGCCAAAGCAGCGCTCTCATCCTGAGCCAAACGCAGTCGAGAGCCTGCCCTGAGCAGAGCCTAAGGGGATCTGCCTTTGCTTTTGGTCGCTCTTCAACAAACCTCAGACTCGGGCAACTAGGATCTGCTCACGTTCGCCAGATTGGCGTGTCCATTTCTTCTGAAGGCTACCCCCACCCCGGCCCGTGGATTTATCCTTGAATGCCAGGGCTATCTTGGGCCCCCTTCAGGAGAAAACAGGTTGCAAGTCGAATCCGGTTCTAACTCCCGCTCCACTGCATCTCGCATCTCGGCACCTCGCTTCCCTGTTTCTCGTTTCCAGGGCGCGGTTCTCATCCTCGCTGGCGGCGCAGTCCTCCTCCCATTCCTCGGATGCCATCGCTCCCCGGGTCCCGATGTTGTGGCAACAGTCGACGGCAAGGACATCCCCCGTTCCGATCTTGACCGTGCCTACCAGAACGTCAGGGTCAGCCAGGGCAGCGCTCCCCAGGAACCGTCTCCCGAGCAGACCAAGATCATGCGTCTCGAGATCCTTCGCAACCTCATCGAGGAGGAGATCCTTCAGCAGCGGGCCGCCAAGCTCAACGTCGCCGCCTCCGATGAGGATGTAAACGCCCGGCTGACCGAGATGAAGGCGCCGTTTACTCAGGAGGAATTCGACAAGCAGCTCAAAGAGCGCAACGAAACACTCGATGACCTGAAGAAGGAAATTCGCCACGAACTCACCAAGCGAAAGCTTCTGAACAAGGAGATTGAGTCCAAGATCAACATCACCGACGCCGAGATCGGCAACTACTACACCGCCCACAAAGCTGAATGGAACTTCATCGAAAACCAGTTCCACCTTGCTCAAATCCTCGTCACAACTGCGTCCGCACAGCAAACCGGCAATCTTCAAAACAACAAGGCCTCGGGCGATGCCGACGCCAAAAAGAAGATCGGCGAGCTCCATCAGAAGCTTGAAGATGGCGAGGCATTCGACGCCCTTGCCATGCAGTATTCAGAAGACCCCAACACCAACACCAACGGCGGCGACCGTGGACTCGTTCCGGAGTCGTTGTTGCACAGCGATCCCGAAGCCTACAACGAGATCAGCAAGCTCAAGCCTGGCCAGTTCACAGATGTGCTTCCCATCTACGATGGCGGCCCAGGCCCAGGACACCACATCATCGGCTACGCAATTTACAAGCTCATTGGCCACGAACCTGCCGGGCAGCGCGACCTGAATGATCCGCGCGTCCAGGCGAGCATTCGCCAGGGACTTCGCGATATTCACGCGCAGGTTCTCAAGAGCGCATACTTTGATATGCTGCGCGACGACGCCAAGGTCCACAACTACCTGGCCGACGACATCCTCAAAGAGGGCGCCCACTAGGCCGGTTGAGAGTTCCTCGTTGTTCCCGGTCCCCAAGGCTCAGGAATTCGTCGTGACCCTTCTCCGATGATAGCCAACCGTCGTGTGCCTGGGCTCGGTCGTTTCACTGCCCCCCATGTGTCCGGTTCCGCCAACAGCCTCTTGAAGCAGCTCTCTTGCGCCATCCCGCCGCCTGTCCCTTGAAGTCGCTGCCATTCAAGCCGGCCTCAAACGCAAACAGCCCCCGCGCTTGGCGAGGGCTGCTTGGGGGTCGCTTATGCAACCCCGAGGCTACTTCAGGTTGCCGCTCGAATCCATCGTGATTCCGCCCGGCCCCTTGTTCTTCTTCTCTTCGTTCTCTTTACGCGTTCCCATGGCCTTGGCTCGCCATTCTTCGGCCTTCGCAATATCGTCCTTGCGAGCAGCCTCATCGCCAAAATCAAGATCCGCCTTGCGGCGATAGATCAGGTTCAGGTAGACCATTGCGTCATCGTAGTTCGCGCGATTCTGCTCGGCCTGGGTCAGATACTGTATTCCCTCTTCCACCAGGGCTGCGTTCTCAGCCTTCAACGGCTCCATCACCTTCTTGGGCGCTTTGGCATTGCCTTCGCCGTCGTCCGTAATCCCTGCCGGAGCCAGTGCCTTGAGCACGTTCTCGTGCGCTTCAGTGAAGTCGATCACGCCAACCGTGTAGGCCGCTTCAGGGTCCTTCGGGTCGATTGCAAGCACCTTCTTCTGCCAGGCCTTGGCATCGTCCAGCTTCTTGATGCTGAAATAAATGCCGGCAACCTGCTTCAAGCTGTTCACATCCGTCGGATCCTTGGCCAGAACTTCCTCAAAGATATTGATCGCCTGTTGAGCACTCTTGGTGTTCTCCGGTGTATCGAGACCGGGCACTACGCTCTGCGCAATCGCGGTTGCCAAATAGGTCTTCGCCATCGGCAGGCTGGGATCCAGTTCCGTGGCTTTCTGAAAGTGGCCGATCGCCACTTCATATTTGGTGCTCTTGTACGCTTCTACTCCCTTGTTCAATTGGTCGCGTGCCGCCAGGCGTTTGCACCCGCTCACGGCAAGCACCATGCCGGCCATTACGACCGCGAGCGCGGAAAATCGTGCGAGTCGATTCATCTTCTTATCCTTCTCCTTCAGGCACGTCTGTGGATCGCGTACCTGGAATCTTGGAATGCTGGCCCATCCCAATCTGGGTGGGTCATTGCAACCAGCCTCTATTGTCCATCCAGAACCTTTGGCGTCATCAGGCCAATATGACCGACACCCACTGAATGGCCGAGGTCGATCACCTGCGCAATCTCAGAAAACCTCAACTTGTCGTCGCCCTTGACAAACAAGACCCTGTGGGCGCGATTGGCATAAATCTTCGTGAGCCGAGCAGCTAGATCTTGCCGCGCAATTTCTTGCTGGTTAATCTTGAAACTCGTGTCCCCGGCAGCTCCTTTGAGCACTTCCAGGACGACCGCGGTCTCATGGTCCCCAGTGGCGTGCTTGGGCGCCGACACAGCGTCTCCCTTTGACAAGGCGGGAACGATCACCATAAAGATAATAAGCAATACCAGCAAAACATCGATCATCGGTGTCACGTTGATCTCGGAAGCCATGCTTCCGGAATTGCCGTTGCTCATCGTCATGGCAGAATCCCCCTTTCCTTTGCCCTTGATTGACGCTATTGCCTTTAAGCGACTGCCAATGCCTTTACTGGCCAGCCAGGATCTTGGGGGTCATTAAACCGATGTGATCCACGTTCGCGGCCCGCCCGATGTCAATCACCTCAGCCACATAGGCAAAGTTGACATCATCGTCGCCCTTCACGAACATAACCCGCTCGGCGCGATTCGCATAGATCTCCGTGAGCTTGGGCAGCAAATCCCGTTTCGCCACGTCGGTCTCGTTGATCTTGTAGCTCGGCGCAGCTCCCCGGTTGTAAAGGATCTGCACAACGATGGTGCGGTCATTCTGTGGCGGCTGCTTGGTCGGATCCTTGGGCGGTTGAGGAACCAGCGCATCCAGGCCCTTGGGCACGACCGGCACAATGACCATGAAGATAATCAGCAGTACCAGCAGAATGTCGATCATTGGGGTTACATTGATGTCGGACGAGTAACCACCCCCGCCCCCGGTTGTCATGGCCATGGCTTCAAACTCCTCGCTTCCTAAAAATCATCCTTCAATCAATATTTCCTTGTTTCTCTATTCTCCGCCGGAAGACCCCGGTCCCTCGCGCTTCTGCGTGAGTAAACCCACATCGTCGACACCGGCCGTGCGCACGGCATCGATCGCATCTTCTACGGCTCTGAACTGGGCGCGAGCGTCCGCGCGAATAAAGATAGTTCTTCCGGGCTTGTCCGCTAACTTATCGTGCACTTGGGATCCCAGCTCACTAACGCCAACCTTGTTCTGTCCAAGAAATACGGCGCCATCTCGTGTGATGGCCACCACAATCGCATCTTCCTTGTCGGCATCCGGCATGTTCGTGGGGTTATCCACCTTGGCCATGTCGATCTGCACCTTTTGCTGGAGCATTGGGGTAATGACCATGAAGATGATCAGCAAAACGAGCATCACGTCCACCATCGGGGTGACGTTGATGTTCGAGTTGACCTTTTTTCCCTCGTCGCGCTTACTAATTCCCATGGTTGAAGCTCCGTGCCAATGATTTTTCGTTCCGGGTGGCTGCCCGGTGTTGCTCTTCTTTCACTTGAGGGCCCGAGATTGAAGCTGGCGGGCAAGTGGAGAGATTCCCTCCACCTGCCCCACCAAAGACTCTCGCTCTCGCTGGCCAGTGCTTTCCTTAGCGCCTGCCCGACTGCTTGATGAAGTAGTCCACCAGTTCGCTGGAGGAGTTATCCATCTCCACGTCGAAGTTCTCGACTCGCCCCGTGAAATAGTTGAACGCCATCACGGCCGGGATGGCCACAAACAACCCGAAGGCCGTCGTAACCAGCGCTTCAGAGATACCACCGGCGACCGCGCCAATGCCCGCAATCTTCTGCGTGGCGATTTGCTGGAAGGCGTGGAGAATGCCGATAACCGTTCCCAGCAGGCCGACGAATGGCGCGGTTGCGCCGATGGTGGCCAGAACGGAAAGGCCCCTCTTCAGCTTTGCGTGGACAATGGCTTCCGCGCGCTCCAGTGCCCGCCCCGAGCTCTCGATCGTCTGCTCGGTAGCCTGACCAGACGATGCACGGAACTCCTGCAGGCCGGCCGTCACGACTTCGGCCAGGTGCGACTTCTTGTTGCGGTCGGCGATCTTGATCGCCTCTTCAAGTTTGCTGTCCTTCAGCGCGCCCGCGACCTTGGGAGCGAATTCACGCGACTGCTTGCGAGCCGCCGAGAAGTACAGCGAACGGTCGATCATCACGGCCAGGGACCAGATCGACTCAATGAAAAGGACGATGACCACGCAGCGTACCAGCCATCCCATGTTTTCCCATAGCTGCATGGGACTAAAGCCAACCGACTGCTCTTCCTGGAAGAGAGCAAGGCTGCTGACGGTGTGCGATGCGAAATGTGCGAGCTGAGCGAGAATCACTGAATCGTTCCTCCTAAGGAGTTTCTTGTGAAGCGCGTTGTCCGCCGCAGCGGACTGTTGCTGAGGAATGCGGCTCTTTCTGGATTCGCATTCAGGTTAGAAAAGCAGCCTCAACCGGATACAACGGATGGGGCCAGAATCTGAGTTAGCTGCCCAGAGTGAAAACTACATTCACTTGGGTCTCAACTTCAACCGGCTCGCCATTGAGCAGATAGGGTTTATACCGCCATTGCCGCACAGCATCCATTGCGTTCTGCTGCAGCATGGGGTTGCCACTGACCACACGGAGGTTTTCGATGGTCCCGGCCTTGGAAATCGTCGCAGCGAGCACCACCGTGCCCTGAACACGTGCGGCCTTGGCGATGGGTGGGTAGAGCGGAACGGTCTTTTGCAGAAGCAGGCCCGACGAAACACCTGCGGAAATGTTCACTTTCGTCGGTGGCGCAGCTTTCACTTTGGGGGCGTTCGAGTTGTTTCCAAAAACGCTGCCGATCACCCCGCCACTCGAACCGCCCAGGCCTTCCATACCGGCCACGCCGAAGTTTTGCGGGGGCGCTTCATGCTCAGTGATATTCTTGATGTCCTTAGGAATCTTGGTGGGAGCCACGAGCTGATTGTTCATCATCTCCGACTGCACTTTCACTACATGCACGACCTCTGGAGGCGGCGGGGGCGGAGGAGGCGGGGGCGGAGGAGGTGGAACAGTCAACGACGTCAGCATGGCGTTGTGCGGCAGCGCCTCAGGATAGATCAGCGGGATCAGGATCAGGAGCACCAAGATCGAGCCGTTGATGATAAAAGTCACCATCATCCAGTACTTGCTCTTGCTCGCTTTATTGATCGTCCCGGCGGATTCAAATGTGGAATCTTCAAACATGGCCAGCCTCGAATCGGGTGTGGATACCTCTATTTAGACACCGTGCGACTCCGTAATGTTCCCGTGCACCAAAACGGTATCACAGATGGTGTATCTCCTTGTATCAGAACCACGCATTCCCTGCCAATAATGCCGCGAAAATAGTGCAATTCCTTTACTAATCTCAGCTCTAAGCCCGCGGCCGTTTTGCGGCCGGAAGCACAACGGTCTTTCCTTTCGAGGCCCGCCACTGCTGCCACGCAACCAGCATTGGAGCGGCCACCGCGATCGATGAATAGGTCCCGATCAAAATCCCCACCACCAGCGCGAACGAGAAACCGCGCAGAACCTGCCCGCCAAATATGTAGAGTGAAAGTACCGTCAGAAACGTCAATCCAGAGGTCAAGACCGTTCTGCTCAAAGTCTGGTTGATGCTTCGGTTCACCACGTCCGGCAGCGATTCGCGCCGGCTCACCCGCAGGTTCTCCCGGATGCGATCGAACACCACGATGGTGTCGTTCATCGAGTAGCCCACCAGGGTCAGGATTGCCGCAATCACCGTCAGGCTGATCTCCTGCCCGGTCAGCGCAAAGAACCCCACCGTGATCAGCGTGTCGTGGAAGACCGCAACCACCGCCGCAACGCCATAAATCAATTGAAACCGGAACCAAAGGTAAACCAGCATGCCCAGCAGCGAAACCAGGACCGCCCGCCCCGCCTGCTTCTCCAGTTGCTTGCCCACTGTCGGACCCACCACATCCACCTTCACTCCGGAATCTGTGAACTGATTCGCGTAGTGAGCATGGAGCGCTGAAACTACCTGCTGCCGCCCGGCATCGAGTGCCCCTTCGTTTAGCTCCTCAGGCAGGCTGATGAGCACCTCGTTCGTTCCTGCGCCAGGGTTGAAAGGCTGAATCTTTGCATCGCGAATGCCTGCCGCATCCATCGCCTGGCGGATCGCGTTGATATCCGGAGCCTGCTGGAACTGGACCTGCACCTCGGTGCCCCCGCGGAAGTCCACCCCAAGCGGGACCGGGCTCCCGGTGGCCGACCACAGCATTGCCATCTTGATCACGCCCGCTACGCTGAACAGCAACGAAAAGCCGAGAAACGCCCACTTGAGCCTCAGCCAGTCAACATTTACGCCGCGAAATAGCTCCACCGGTTTTCTACCCTTCCTGCAGGCTGGAACCCCACCGGGACTCCACCATTCTTTCGATTTGGGCCGCGAGCTTCCCGCCCCCGGCCCACTCTTCGCTAGTCTCTGGTCCCTATTGCCTAGTCCCTCAGTCCCTCAGTCCCTCAGTCCCTTGGTCCCTTAGTCCCTTAGTCCCTAGTCCCTAGTCCCTAGTCCCTTAGGCCCTTTGGCCCTTTGGCCCCTAGTCCCTTAGTCCCTAAATCGAAATCGGCTCCCCGGACTTCAACCTGCCGAGATGCCAGTCAAAGATCAAACGCGAAACATAAACCGCTGTGAACAGGTTGGCAAGCAGACCAAAGGTCAGCGTCACCGCAAACCCCTTCACCGGCCCGCTCCCGACGATAAACAGAATCGCCGCCGACACAATCGTGGTTACGTGCGTATCGATGATCGTCACCCAGGCATGTCCGAATCCCTGATCGACTGCAGCCGCGGGCGCTTTACCTGCTCGCAGCTCTTCGCGAATGCGCTCAAAGATCAGCACGTTCGAGTCAACGCCCATACCAATCGTCAGAATCACGCCGGCGATTCCGGGCAGTGTCAACGTAGCCTTGGAAAAGCCCATGAACCCGAGCAGAATCACCAGGTTCAGGAACAGAGCCAGATCGGCGTTGATGCCCGATCCCTTGTAATAGACCAGCATGAAGGCCATCACCACCAGAACGCCGACAACCGCCGCGGTTACACCCTCGCGGATCGAATCGGCTCCAAGCGATGCGCCCACCGTGCGAGCCTCAATCTCGTTCAGTGACGCCGGCAGGGCGCCTGTCCTCAGCAACTTGGAAAGATCGGCAACCTCATTCTCAGTGAAGCTGCCTCTAATCAATCCCGAATCGCGAATGGGGTTCTCGATGTTGGCCACTTCCTTCACTCGCCCGCCCATCACAATGGCCATACTCGTGTTGATGTTCTTGCTCGTGTAGTCGTAAAACTTGTCGCCGGCGTCGTTGGTCAGGGTAAAGTTAACCGTTCGCTGGTTCGTGTTCGAGTCCGTTCCCGGATCGGCCGAGCGGAATTCGCTACCCGAAACCACCGCCACACGGCGCAGCACATAGACCGCGTCCGCGTCCGAGCCGGTGGCCATATTGCCCGAGCCGTGCAGCATCTCTTCGTCCGGTGGAATCGAACCGCCCGTGGCTGCCGACGCTTCCTGTTCGTCCTTGTAAGGACCGCCAACCACGGCATGAATCTCAAGGCGCGCCGTGTTCTGGAGCTGCTCCTTCACCCGGTCCAGATCGTCGACGCCCGGAAGTTCCACCAGAATCTCGTATTTGCCAAGTCCGTATTCGTCGATCACAGGTTCGCTCACGCCTAGCGTATCCACACGGTCGCGAATCGTTTCAATTGCCTGTTGAACCGTCTTCTCTTCCAGCGCAGACTCAATCGAGGGCTTCATCGTCAGCGTGAATGAGCCGTCGGTCCCGCCGCCCGTCACGTCGTACTCGTTCGAATACTTGTTGTCGAGCGTCGAGCGCACCGCGTTCGCGTTGGCTGGCGATACGCCTTCCACCTTCACCACTTCCGCCTTGGTTGGGTCCGGCTTGTACACCTGGGTGAACCCCAGATTCGCCGTTTTCAGGTCCTGCTGAACCCGGCCCACGGTGTTATCCGTCTCGGTGCTCACAGCCTCCGCGACCTTCACCTGCAAAATCAGGTGAACCCCACCGCGCAGGTCGAGTCCAAGGTGAATGCGGTCTGCGAAGGCCTTGGCCAACGGCGTTGCAGTATGGCCCGGCCATGGCACCCAGGACACCCCAACGATGCCCAGAATGAAAATCACCAGAACCGCAAAGATCAAAGCTATTTTTTGATTGAGATTCTTATTCATCGTCCTGTTTCTCTGGTCCAGAAATCCCACATACTGCCATCTATCATCCGCTCCGAATCGTACATCGTTCGTGTCCCGATCAAGAACGGTTCCCCCGTCCCAATCTGCGACGGAGCCGCCCCATTGGCTACGAGCCTTCCTGCGTGGTCACCGACGCAATCGCGCTCTTCACAACTTCCAGCTTGATGTTGTCCGGAGCCACCCTAATCACAACCGAGTCGTCCTTGAGGGAGAGAATAATGCCGCGAATCCCACCCGAGGTCGTAATCCGGTCACCCGCCT
>Ga0302319_10025443_pt1 | contig 10481 bp, 8 predicted proteins | sample Bog_T0_2_FD_203319 | JGI IMG/M metagenome (GOLD analysis project Ga0302319, IMG submission 203319) | Peat permafrost microbial communities from Stordalen Mire near Abisko, Sweden - Bog_T0_2 | ecosystem: Environmental > Terrestrial > Soil > Wetlands > Peat | place: Sweden: Abisko, Stordalen Mire... | reverse complement strand
GCGCGACTCCGTGCCGTCCGCATTGCCGTGCAGCACATAGATCGATTTCTTCTTCGCGAAATCCTTGAACCCGCCCGCCGTCGCTATCGCATCGACCACCGTCATCGAGGTCGTCAGAGGATAAGCTCCCGGCTTGATCACCTCGCCCATCACGTTGAACTTGAGGCTGTTGATCTTCTGCACCATCACCGTGACTGCCGGTTCGGTGATGAAGTTCCGCAGTCTCCCGGTTATGTCCTCTTCCAGCTGCACCGGCGTCCGTCCGGCCGCCTGCAGCTCGCCCACCAGCGGCAGCGAGATCTTCCCATCGGAGCGGACCGGAATGGTCTTCGAGAGGTCCGTCTCTTTCCAGACGTTGATTTCCAGAATGTCATCGTCGCCGATCACATAGCTGTTGTTATGCGTCCGGGTTACTGCCGAAGCCGTGGCCTGCGCCGGAGAAGCTCCCGCCGCGCGCACCGAATCCACGTCGACGTTACTGACGTTTACCGACTGGGCCCTTAAATAACCGCAGGCAGCAACCAATACGAAGGCCGCCACGATTGCGCGATCAGCTTGAAATCTCATAACCTGCCACAACCTCAGGAGGAACCCCGCTGCGCCCGCCTGATTCGACAGGCTGCCCTGCCCGCAAAAGGATGCGTGCCCGGCCTACTTTGGGGATTCGGTTGATCTAACGAGTGCTGTCTAATCTTGCATCGGAAACGCCCGCAGGGGAAGCAAAATTCCTCTGGATATCTCCGATTCCCGCGCTCGGCGGTGCCATTTGCGATCCCGCCGTTCCTGCCGGCTCCACATCCGCCACCGCGACTTCCACGCACACCGATTGAGCGAGCATCTCGACGGACAGCACCAGACGATAAAGGTTCTTCTTGCGAACCAGGATTCCTTCCACCCCTTCGAGCGAACCGCGCGTCACCCGAACCCGCTCCCCGCATTTCAGGAAAGGATGCGGCTCTACCCGGTACGAGCCATCCACGGCCCGGCGAATCGACAGAATCTCCTCTTCGGGAACGACCGCGATCTGTTCTCCCCGCGACAGGATCATGTGCACGCCCGGCGTCGTAACCACCTGCAGTCGCCGTTCAGCATTGCCACGCACAAAAACGTAACCCGGGAAAAGCGGCAACGAAAGCAGTTTCTGCCTGTCCTTCCAGCGCCGCATCGAATCATGGAGCGGAAGAAACACCTCGAAGCCTTTGTTCGAGAGCATCTCAGCAACGGTCTTTTCGTGCTGATGGCGGGTGTAGAGCGCCCACCAGGAGGGGCGATCTCTGGATTCGTCTATGGCTTCCCTGTCAATAATCGGCGACATTCTGTGGGGGGCTCCGTATTGTGGGTACCTCTACAGGGTACAGCTTCAGGGTACAGCTCCGCCCTGTGGGCTACAGCTGCCCGTTTTCCACAATCAGATCCAAACCCTGAGCAACCGGCGCCCTGCCATCCCCTCGATGGCCCCCTCGCCGGCACAACCGCATTTTTCTCAGGAAAAGTGAATCAAAGCGCCAACCGTCGATTGCCATTAAACGTTTCTTTGGCTACGTAATCTCTACTGCCCATCTGGCGAAGAAACCGTGAATGCATGATCCTCGCAGCGATGGTGAATGACCCGGCCGGAATTCTGCATTTCGACGACCTGATGACGAATCCTCGGCAGAAAACTTCAGCGGCGATCTCGCCGTCCAGTTCAACAGGAAGAAAAAACCTCATCTCAATTGTCGTCTGGGGTTCCACGGGACAAGCGGTCCGCATCAATACTCCGGAAATGCTGATGTTTTCAGTCATTCCCTCATGCCACTCTCTCTCCCCACGCACCCGAAACCGGATGGCTGTCCCAATTTCATAGCGCCGGGCCCGGGAGATTTCTATGCTGGCCGCGCTCAAGGCTCGATCCGAATCCATCCCCTCTCCTTGAACTGCATCCCGCTCGGAAATCTGACATCCCCGACATGCGAGCTTTAGGTTAGGCGACTTCCTGGGGGACAGCAATGGCCCGACAGTACTATCGTCATATGACTGCATAGTGCTAGTTTTTTAGAACGATGGTGTGTTACTGCGGTGACGTTTTTCGCGGTTTTGTCGCACCTTCAGGGCATTCCTGCACGATTGCGTTTCTGCCCGCCTATTCGACCCGCATCACGAAGCGGGCGCCGTCAGCCGATGATTGACGGCGAACAAGGCGAGCTCCAGCCGGTTTGACACTCCCAGCTTGTCGAATACGTTGCTGATATGGTGCTTCACCGTCTGCTCGCTGATCGTGCATCTTTGCGCGATGTCGGGATTCGAATAGCCGGCCACCACCAGCGTCACAATCTCCAGCTCCCGCGGCGTCAGCCCGTAGTCACGGTGCCGCATTCCATCGTCCACCGGGGCTACGCTGCGCAGAGCCCTCACCAGGTCGGTAACGCTCTCTCGCCCTACCCAGTACTGCCCTGCCATTACGCAATGAATGCTGTCGAAGAGCCGCTGCGTAGTAGACTCTTTCATGATCACTCCGTACGCTCCCAGTTTCAGAGCCTGAACGATCTGCGCCTTTTCGATCGACGCGGTCAGCAATAAGGTGCGCACCGGCAGTCGCGACGCCGATAGCTCCCGCAACACTTCCATTCCGTCCTGCCGAGGCATCGAAAGGTCGAGCAGAAGGATATCCGGCTTCGTCTTCCGCACCAGATCCAGCAGCACATCCCCGTCCGCTGCCTCCCCCACGACTTCGAAACCTGGCTGCCCCTGCAGCAGACGGCGGAGCCCGTCGCGAAAGAGCGGGTGATCGTCCGCAATCAGGATGCGAATCGGAGCCGGTAGCGTGTTGGGTACTGAAACCATGGCGAAGACCCATGCCGGCCCCTGCGGACCGGAATTCCGGAATGGTCTCCGAATTCATCGGAGCCATGCCCTTTAAAAGTTGATTCCTGGGTATTCGCTGCCGGATTCCGCAGCAGTGATACCCGCTTCTTGCTCGGTGAAATTGCGATTGATTGCGAGAGTCGGTCGCGCAAATTCACTTCTTGCAGTTGTGCCGAGAGACTCGATTATAACGTGGGCTCAGAGTCACTAAGGTCATGCCGTCGATGAAATAACAGATAGATATCCACCGTTCCGCCCTTGACCTGAATTTTCGCCGCGTGGTACGGCCCCGGCATTTCCCGCTGCCTTTTCTGACCGCCCGTTGCGCCGCAATTTTCTCTGACTTCATCCTGAACCGATTTACCTCTAGGGAATAGTCGCCGCAAATGTGTTCGACGGTGCGCTTTCCACCCCTGAGCTGTCGACGCTGGTCACGACGTAATCGTAGACTTGCCCGCTTTGCACTGTTGTGTCGGTAAAGCTCGTGGTGAGATTCACCGCCCCGTTCAGCAGTTGAAAAGCAGAGACGCCTGTCGGCGAGCGATAGACGTTGTAGCCCTCGACCGGGTCGGCCGTACTGCTCGGCGCGTCCCACGTCAGACCCACCTGGTACGCCACCGCCCCCGTTCCGCTCAGGGCGATGACCATGGTCCCCCCACTCGTCGCGTTACTCGCCACGGTCAGCTGCCCGGTTGCGGCCCCCGTCCCGGTAGGCAGGTACCCAACATCCAGGGTTACCGACTGCCCCGGGTTCAATGTGATGGGAAGCGTCCCTCCGGACAGCGAGAATCCCACACCGGTCACCGTCGCTGCGCTGATCGTGACCGCTTCAGAGCCGGTCGAGCTCAGCGTCACGGTCTGCGTTGCCACCGTGCTGACCGTCACGCTGCCAAAAGCCACGCTCGCTGCGTTCGCACTCAGCAACGCCGTGGCGCCGTTCAGCTGCAGCGGAAATGTCTGCGTAATTCCCCCGGCCGACGCCGTCAGCGTGGCCGTCACACTCGACGGAACAGCCGCGATCGCCACTGCAAACTCCGCGTTGATCGCACCCGCGGGTATCGTCACGCTCGCCGGCACCGTCGCTGCGGCGCTGCTGCTGGCCAGGTTCACGGTCATCCCGCCAGTGGGCGCCGCGCCGGTTAGCAACACATTGCAGCCGTCCGTTCCCGAACCCGTGATCGAGGCGACGCTGCATGAAAGCGCGCTCAACGTCGGCGTGACAGGAGGCGTTGATCCACCTCCACCACCGCCGGCCCCCGCCCCCCCCCCCCCCCCAAAGCCCCCCCCCCCCCCCCCCCCAACCGCGCCCCCCTCCTCCACCGCCGCCACCTCCGCCACTCGCCTGGCCGGTCCCGCTGATGACGACTTGCGTTGCCGCACCCGATGAATCGTTGCTCGTGATCGTCAGCAAGCCCGTTGACGTTCCGGCGATCGTGGGATTGAACTGCAGGGTCAAAATCATCTGCTGTTCCGGATTCAGAATCGCCGGCAACGCGGCTCCCGTAACCGTGTAAGCCGTCCCGGTCAGTGTCGCGGAATCGATCGTGATCGGCTCGCTGCCGATCGACCGCAACGCCACGGTCTGCGTCGCTGTCGTGTTCACAGCTACATCGCCGAACGAAACATTGTTGGCACTGGTCAGCAGAGCTCGAACCGCCGCCCTCAGTTCAAGGGCAAAAGCCTCTGTGATGCCATCCTGCAAAGCCCACAACTCAACCGCCTGCGTAACCGGAACCGCTGCCGCAGTCAGCTTGAAGCTGGTGCTCGTCGCGTTCGGCGGAACTATGATGCTGCCCGGCACCGTAACCGCCGAGCTGCTGCTCACCAGGTTGACTTCGACACTGTTGCTTCCCGCCGGAGCCGTCAATGTGACGGTGCAATTGTCGCTCTCGGACCCAGTCAGCGACGAGCTGTTGCAGGAAATGCCGCTCAGCACACTCTGCGGCGTCGCGGGCGCCGCGGGCTCCACTCCCAGACCGCTCAGGCTGATCACCGGCAGCCCGCCCGCCGTAACGTTGCCGATCACCGTCACTTCGCCGGATACCTCGCCAGCGCTCGCCGGGGTGAATTCCACCTGAAAGTTAAAGATGGCACCCGCCGCCACAGTGGCCGGAAAGCTGCCGGAACCCGCCGCCTTGAACGAGGATCCCGAGATTCGCAGGCTCGATATCTGAACTGCGCCGGTACCATTGTTCCTGACCGATAAGGTCGCAGTGCTCGCGTGACCCACCGACACAGCGCCGAAGTTGATGGCACTCTCGACGGGCCTCAGCTCGCCAGCCGGGGCGCTCGCCCCACAACCCGCGAAGCCCAGCAGGACGCAGAACCCAACCAGCAGCCCCAGATACAGCAGCAAGCGTGATTTGCGGGATCGGAACTGCCCCAGCCGTCCTGCTTTCCTCAAGCTGCGGTCATGCCGCGGCCTGCGATACCAGGAGGAACTGCGCCAGGAATCGGATCCGGAATCTGCTGTGAAACGAACGGGAACCTCGAACATCCACCTCACCTCTTACAGTCGTTCCCTCGCTTTGGCACACTTCGAGCATCAACTCTCCTGGGGGGATTGGAGGCTGGATGGGAATAGAAGTCACACTCGAGGATTACTTCGCGGCGGACTCCGTCGTTGTTATCTGCTCAGAACTGATTGCCAGTCTTGCGAGATTTTGATCCACGCCTGTGCACGCTGAAGTCCACACTCGATCGACACGCCGTTCGTTCGTCTGCGGTTGCGAATGGCGGCGTGCTGCCTGCCTCGTTCCGACATGCGTCCAACTTTTCCACAACACGCGTGAGAGTGAGCGCAACGCATTCGCGTAAAAAATGACGAGGCGAAGGAAGTTTCTTCCTTTCAAAAAATTCTTCACGCATAAAATTTTTCATCAGGAATTGTCATTCGAGTGCACGCAGCACAACGCGCGCGGCACACGATTTATTTTCTCTACGACGGAAGTCACGCGCTTTGGTACTAAAAGTAATGCCACGCAATCAACCTTCTTTCTCTTGCATGCATCCGCACAAACTAAAATGCAAAATATGAGGCGTGCCGATATAGCGATCGCGGGCGCGGGCATCATCGGACTCGCGGCTGCTCTCGATCTCAGAGACGCGGGTTGTAACGTAACCGTCTTCGATCGAAATGAAGCGATGTCGGAATCCTCGCGCGCTGCAGCTGGAATGCTGGCCGGCGCTGATCCCGAAAACCCTGTCGAGCTGCGCCCACTCAGCCAACTCAGCCTCGCGCTTTATCCTGCTTTTCTCGACCGCATCGAAACACTGACTGGCGTGAAGATTCCAATCCGTACCCGCCGCACGCTGCAGGCCGTTGAGCATCTCCCCAGCGGAACGACAGAAGTGAGCGAAGCAGAAGTCCATGCGCTCGCTCCCTGCGCCGCAGCCGGCCCGTTGCAGTTTCTCCTGCTCGAGGAGCAGAGCTTCGACGCCTGGGACCTCGCGGAGAATCTGCCCGCGGCAGCGCGCGCGGCCGGCGTCGCATTGCGCGAGCACACACCCGTTCTCAGGGTTCGCAGCGCATCGTCGGGGGCGGAATTCGTAACAGCCTCCGGCACTTGTTCCGCCGGAGCGTTTCTCAATGCCGCCGGAGCCTGGGCCGCCGCGCTCGACCCCGCTCTCCCGGTCGGGCCTCGCAAGGGACATATGCTCACCGCCGAACTTCCTGGCGATTTCCAAATGCAATGCGTCCTGCGCACTCCGCGCGTCTATATCATTCCTCGCGGCGCCAACCGGTATACGGTCGGATCGACGGTCGAGAACGCCGGCTTTGACCGCGCGGTCGACCCGAATCGCATTCAGGAGTTATTCACACGGGCCGTCGATCTGTGGCCTCCCCTACGCCAGGCAAAGATCGCCGAAACCTGGATCGGTTTCCGCCCCGGATCGGAAGATGGCCTGCCCATTATCGACCAGACTGACGCCAACTGCTGGGCCGCCACAGGCCATTTCAGAAATGGCATTCTGCTCGGCCCCGGCACCGGCCGCGTGCTCTGCCAGTGGATCACCGGCCGCCAGCCCGAGATCGATCTCTCCCCCTTCCGGTCAAAACGATTTGCTCTCGCGCCCACCGCCGCGTCCTGACCATGACTGCCACGTCCTTTTCAGGCTGTCGTTCGGGTCGCGCGCCGGCGCGAATGACAGGCGATCATCGCGTAAGCTATAAGGAGGATTCCGTGCGACGGCGTTGGAGGCTGCGGGGAAATCGGCGTTCCTCGCGTTGCCCTGCGCCAGCATGGCATCCGAAGGATCGGTAGATCTCCGGGCGAAGGAGAAGGGACTCATGGCGACGGCAGCGGTGGTCAAAGGACTCGAAGGGGTAGTGGCAGCCAACTCCGGCATCTGCTGGATCGATGGGTATGCGGGCGTGCTCGCCTATCGCGGCATCGACATTCACGAACTGGCGGAACAATCCACCTTCGAGGAAACCACCTATTTGTTATGGCACGGCCGTCTGCCCAGCCGCGCCGAGCTCGCGGAGTTTACCGCAAGGCTGACCGAGGCCCGCCGCCTGCCCTCGGAAATTTACGACCTCTTCCGTTCCGTGCCGAAAACCTCCACGCCCATGGAAGTCCTGCGCACCGCGGTCTCTGCGCTGAGCGCGTATGATCCTGCCGAAGCCGCCGTCGACCATGACTCCAACGTGCGAAAATCTTTTGCGCTGACAGCGCAGCTCGCCATGCTGGTCGCCGCCTACGACCGTATTCGCAAAGGCAAAAAAGTCATCGAGCCCGATCCGTCGCTCTCCCACGCCGCCAATTTTCTCTGGATGCTGCACGGAACCAAACCCATCCCCGCTGCAACCGGCGCCTTCGACATGGCGCTCATCCTCCACGCCGATCATGAACTGAACGCCTCTACCTTTGCCGCGCGCGTCATCGCCGGCACCATGGCGGACATGCACTCGGCCATCACTGGCGCCATCGGCGCACTCAAAGGCCCGCTCCACGGCGGAGCCAATGAAGCTGTCATGAAGATGCTCTTCGAAATCGGCAAGTCGGGCGGCGATCCCGTCGAGTACGTCAAGAGCCTGCTCGCGCAAAAGAAGAAGGTCTTCGGCTTCGGCCATCGCGTCTATCGCACCGAGGACCCGCGCGCGACCCACCTTCGGAAGATGTCCGAACAGCTCAGCAAGGACTCCGGCAACACCAAGTGGTTCGACATGTCCCGCCGCATCGAGGAGTTCGTCAAGGTCGAAAAGAAACTCAATGCCAACGTGGACTTCTACTCAGCTTCCACGTACACCACCCTCGGCATCGACCTCGACCTCTTCACGCCCATCTTCGCCGTCAGCCGCATTGCGGGATGGACCGCCCACGTCATCGAGCAGCTCGACGACAACCGCCTCATCCGCCCCCGCGCCGAATACACCGGGCCGGAATACCCGGTGAAGTACGTGCCGATGGATCACCGCCTGGCCTGAGTCAGCGAGTCTCCAGGCCCAGGTCAAAATCCTCCTCAGCCTTTCGCATCCGCCCCGGCCGCCACGCCGCCCCCGCGAACGGCGACTTCCCTCGCCTCCCCCACCACAGCACCATCATCAGCGCGACCGTCAGCAGCAGCGGAAAAACAATCACACTGCCCTCGGGTCCCGTCGCCCCGCCGCTCCACAGCGCCCTGCCCACAGCATGCTCGCTGAGCAAATGCCCCTGCGCCACCATCCCGCTGTCCGCCGTGCCGTAGAAATACGATTGCCCCCAGTCCCACGCTGCATGAAAACCCACCGCCCACCACAGCGATCCTGTGTACCAGAGGCTCAGACAGAAAATCAGACCCACCGCTCCAGCCCCGATTAGGCCTATCGGCGACTCGCCGCCATTGGTTGAGTGCACGAACCCAAAGAGCAAGGCAAACAAAAGCGCGCCCCACCAGAATCCAATGCCGCGCATCATCGTGAACTGAACGTAGCCCCGAAACGTCGACTCCTCGGTCAGGGCGACGAGCAGGAAAAGCCCGCCCCACGCGCACGCGTACTTCAACGCCGCGATCCCGCCCAGCGTCCGCCCCTCAATCGACAAATAGCCCAGCTGGCGCAGCACCAGGACCACGACGGAAATGGCGATGAATCCCCAGACGAGTCCCCAAATCAGGCGTGCCATCCGCGCCTGCCCCTGGAAGCCATAAAACAGCAACGGCCTCCGCTCCAGCAGCGCCATCGCTCCGGTAGCCAGAAGCACCGGGACAAACTGCGTGGCCTCCAGCAGCAAGCCGGTGAACGGCGGTATCGGCTCCTTGCTGCTCATGTGCAGATGCGGCCCGACCAACGCCTGGCCAACGGTGATCAGAACGAACCAAAAGCCGGCGAAGACCAGCAGGGACCAGCCCGCACGCAGCCCCTGCGGTCCGAAGAACACCTTGTATCCGGGGATTCGCGGGGATCGCTCGCCCAAAGAAGGAGGCGCCGAAGTCTCGGCCCGCGCTGCCTCCGTCCCTTCCGTGCTTTCGTTCAAAGGCTCTCCACCGACCGCCCCACGCGGAAGATTGTCGCCTCATCGAAGTGCTTGCCCAGAATCTGCATCCCAATGGGCAATCCCGCGCTTGATTTCCCGCATGGCACCGACACTCCGCAAATGCCCGCCAGGCTGGCCGTCACCGTGTAAATATCGGCCAGGTACATCGCCACCGGATCATCCGACTTCTCGCCAATCTTAAAGGCCGGTGTCGGCGCGGTCGGCGTCAGAATGGCATCCACTTCGCGAAACGCGGTCAGAAAATCTTCCGTCAGCAGCCGCCGCACCTGCTGCGCCTTTTTGTAATACGCGTCGTAATAGCCATGGCTCAGTACGTAGGTTCCGAGCAGGATACGCCGCTTGACCTCGGCGCCAAACCCAAGGTCGCGCGTGCGACGGTACATCGCGGCCAGCGTGTCCGATTGCGGCGCGCGCAAGCCATACCGAACGCCATCGAATCGCGCCAGGTTTGCGCTGGCCTCCGCTGTAGCGATCACGTAATACGTCGGAATTGCGTAGCGCGTGTGCGGCAACGAGAGGGGCCGAATCTCCGCGCCCGCCGCTCGCAGCTTCTCGATGCCTGCGTCGATCGCTGATCGCACCTCTTCATCGAGCCCCTCCGCAAAATACTCCGCCGGCACGCCCAGCTTCATTCCCTTCACGCCTCGCTCCAGGTCAGCCGTGTAATTCGGAACCGGCAGCGGCGACGAGGTCGCATCCATCACGTCATGACCCGCAATCACGCCGAGCACCGTGGCGGCATCGCGCACCGTTGCGGCGAACGGTCCAATGCGGTCGAGCGACGAAGCAAATGCAATCAACCCATACCGCGAGACCCGTCCATACGTTGGCAGCACGCCCACCACGCCGCAAAAGGACGCGGGCTGCCGGATCGATCCGCCCGTGTCGGTGCCCAGCGTCGCCACCGCCATCCCCGCGGCAACCGCTGCCGCCGAACCTCCGCTCGACCCGCCCGGCACCCTCTCCAGATCATGCGGATTGTGCACCGGCCCATACGCGGAGTTCTCGTTCGACGAGCCCATCGCGAACTCATCGCAATTCATCTTGCCCAGAAACACCGCCCCCGCGTCCGCCAGCTTCTTCACAGCAGTCGCCGTGTAGGGCGGCTTGTAACCCTCAAGAATCTTTGAGCCCGCTGTCGCCGCGAATCCCTCCAGC
>Ga0302319_10025442_pt1 | contig 10481 bp, 3 predicted proteins | sample Bog_T0_2_FD_203319 | JGI IMG/M metagenome (GOLD analysis project Ga0302319, IMG submission 203319) | Peat permafrost microbial communities from Stordalen Mire near Abisko, Sweden - Bog_T0_2 | ecosystem: Environmental > Terrestrial > Soil > Wetlands > Peat | place: Sweden: Abisko, Stordalen Mire... | reverse complement strand
CAAGGTAGTTACATACCAGTTATCGATCTACGCAGCGACTCCGCTTGCTTTCTTTCTCAATGGCAAGCTGCTGGGACGCGTTGGCGCCAAGCATCTTTACGCCGCCGGAATGATATTGTCGGGCGCTGCGATGATGCTGATGATGCAATTGAGCATCCTCACTCCCATCGGCGTTGCGACCTCAGGCTTCACCATGGGATTGGCGACCGGAATATTCTGGGCGAATCGCGGATACCTCGCCCTGACTGCAACCAATGACGACAACCGGAACTACTACTACGGCGTCGAGAACTTCATTGCATCGCTTGCCGCTGTTGGAGTTCCGGCGCTCATCGGTCTCTTCATCAGCGGCACCGCTCTGTATGGATGGCTGGGTGGCGTTGCAAATCGCGCTTACCACATCATTGCCATCGTTGTTTTCTGTCTGACTATCGTTTCCGCGGCAATCCTCGAACGCGGGACGTTCCGCAATCCAAAGCAGGCAAAGTTTGTCTTCTTCCACTTTCATCCGCTGTGGTGGAAGATGCTGCAGTTAGCCCTGCTCAAGGGCCTCGCACAGGGTTACATTGTTACCGCACCAGCCATGCTCATCATGCTGCTTGTGGGCGAAGAAGGAACTCTGGGCACCACGCAGGCCATTGGCGGCGTATTTTCCGCGTGCCTTTTGTACCTGGCCGGGAGGATAGCCGCACCCAGACATCGCATCTTCGTTTTTACAGCAGGGCTTCTTCTGTTCTTTCTGGGCGCAGTCACCAATACCCTGCTATTCAACGCCGTTGGGGTACTCATCTTCATTGGGTGTCTTCTGTTGGCCAAACCGCTGCTGGACCTTGCTTACTATCCAATCCAGCTTCAAGTGGTCGACGTGGTCTCCCGAATCGAAGGACGCAACGAGTACGCCTATATCTTCAACCATGAGTTCGGGCTCTTTCTCGGACGCGCCCTGGGCTGCGGCTTATTTCTGGGAATTGCATTTTGGGGGTCGGGTGTTGCGGCTCTCAAATATGCGTTGCCTGTGATTGCAATGCTGCAGTTGCTCTCCATCTGGGTCGCGCGCCGAATTCAAAAAGGTCTTCCCGCGGTCAGCAGCGTCAACCCGCTAGTTGAAAGTTTTGTCGAAAGCAAATTGGAGGCCTGAAAAACAATGCAAACGTTCAGAGGAGTCATCATGAATCACACTCGACCGGCGGCGCAAAATATGTGGCGCCTGGTGTTACTGCTGTTGGTGGCGATTGGCTTGGTAGCAGCCGTCCCCGTCGTGGCCCAATCGGCCAGAGGCACTCTAACCGGTACCATCCAGGATGTAAGCGGTGCATTGATCCCCGGCGCCGCTGTGAATCTGAAGGAGACAAACACAGGAAGCGGCTATTCCACCAAGGCCAACGCTACGGGCTTGTACACGTTCAATGAGCTCCCCCCTGGAAGCTATACTCTTACCGTAACCGCGCCTGGATTTGAAACATTCACTCAAAGCGGCATCGGTGTAGAAGTAGCCAGCACATCCACGGTGATCGCCGCATTGAAGGTTGGTTCTCAATCAGCCACCGTGACCGTGAACAGCGATGCATCTCACCTTGAAACGGAATCCTCCGCTGTCGGCTTCACGCTGTCGCCAGGTTTAATTGAATCGCTTCCCTTGCAGTTCAGCGGTGAGATCCGAAATCCTCTCGATTTTGCGGCACTCGCTCCCGGATTCGCCGGCACAATGACCAACAATCCTTCCTCGCCGCCCTCTGGAAACTTCAAGCTGAGCGGCGGACAGCAGGGCGGGGAGGACATCCTCCTCGATGGCGCCACCACGGAACTCGCCTCAGCCAACATGCAGGTCACCTATAACTTCAGCGTCGAGGCCGTCTCCGAGTTCAAGGTAATGACCAACACTTTTGACGCTCAGTTTGGAAGCGCCAGCGGCGGCGTGGTGAACCTGGTATCGAAATCAGGAACAAACAGCTTTCACGGTTCGGCATACGATCTTCTCAAGAACAGCGTGCTCGATGCCAACAGCTGGACCAACAACTACCAAAACGCCCAGGCCGGGAAAGACGAATATAAGACGCCTACCGACACCCAGAACGACTTCGGCGCCAGCGTCGGTGGTCCGGTTCGCGTTCCCTGGCTCTACAACGGCAAGGACAAGACGTTCTTCTTCTTCAATTACGAGGGCTTTCGGCAAGTAAACGGAAACACCTCACTTCTGTCGGCGCCGACTGAGGCCATGCTAAACGGCGATTACTCGGCACTTCTAACCCCGATGGTTGTCAACGGTACAACGTTTCCGGCCCATATTCTCTACGACTACTCGACCTGCACTGGCGCCAACCAGGGACAACCCTGCCAGGCATATGCGAACAACAAAATAACCGAGGCCCCGGATCCGGTTTTTGTGGCCGCACAAAAGGTCATGCCCGTTGCCCCCGCCGGCGCGGGGCCTTACTTCAATATCAATGACGTCGGTTCGAACCACGAGCAAGCCGACGAGTGGTCCGTCCGGATTGACGAAAACGTCAGCCAGCGCAACAAAATTTCAGCCAGTTACTTCACTGGCAACATGCCTTACGTCAGCACTCAGAGCCTCGGCCCGCTTTACACGGGCGGCAACACGCAGGGCAACAAATACTTGCGCCTGGGTTATGACTATTTCATTACGCCGACCATGCTAAACCACTTCAATGCCGGTTTCACTCGGCGTCACCGCGTCGAGGGTTCGGGCGAGGGCGGTTATGGTGGCAACTGGGCCAGCAAGTTCGGTCTTAAGGGCGTAGGCGACGCGGTTTTTCCTCGCTTCAGCTATAACTATCCCGGTAATGGAATCAACACCCCAAGCGATGGCGCGAGCGCGTTCAACGACAACGTCTTTCAATACGACGACGCGGTATCGTGGCAGAAGGGCCGTCACAGCTTCAAGTTTGGAGGCGAATTCCGCGCCGCGCAGTTCAACTTGAATATTCTGACTGGGAGTGCCGGCCAGTTCAACTTTACTCAGGGTCCAACCAGCACTCCGGCTGACCCCAACTCAGGCTTTGGCTTCGCCAGCTTCTATCTTGGGTCCGCCTCCAATGCGTCCATTTCGATTCCACAAATCAACGGATGGCGTGCAAAGTATCTTGCTTTCTACGGCTCTGACGACTGGAAGATCGGCAACAAGCTTACCCTCAACCTGGGCCTGCGCTACGACATGCCGATCCCGGTGACCGAGGCGCAAAACCGCATGTCTTATGTGGATCCAACCCTGGCAAATCCAGGGGCTGGCGGCCTTCCCGGCGCTTATGTCTTCGAAGGCAGCGGGTCCGGACGCCTGGGAGGCAGCTCTCCGCAGTCGATCTTCAAAAAGGCGTTCGGCCCTCGCGTCGGCCTCGCCTATTCGGTTGACCCCAACACCGTAGTTCGCGCTGGCTACGGCATTTATTTCTCCACCCAACGTGTGGGCGGCTTCGCCGAGAATGACAGCCAGGGCTTCTTCTCCAGCTATTCGTACCCCACCCCGGCCAGCATTCAAACCCCGGCGGTTGTGCTCTCGCAGATCACCGCCTATCCTGGCAAGCTGCCACCCTTCATTGACCCTACGGTCATGAACGGAAATAGCAATGCCCTCTTCATCGAGTCGAAAGTTGACCGCCCCGGAACTATCCAGAACTGGACCCTCGATATCCAGCGCCAACTCCCCTTGCAAACCATTGTGGACGTGGCCTACGTTGGCGCTCATGGCGACCATCTGCAGGCATTCCTCCACGACCCCAACCAGGGCAATCCGGCTAACTTGGGGCTCGGCGCATGTTTGCAACAGCCAATCACGGCCCAGGGTGCGGGCACACCCTGCGCAGGCCAGACTCCGGTTGCGCCTCCCTTTCCTGGATTCAGCGGCACGGTCTCCCAGGCCCTGCGACCCTTCCCGCAATATGGAACCGTCTCAGTGGATTCAGCCACCATGGATGATCCTTTCGGCGACTACACTTACCATGCCCTTCAGATCCAGGCAAACAAGCGAATCAGCGCCGGCCTGACAGTGTTGGCCAACTACAGCTGGTCGAAAAACATCACCAATGCTGACTCGGAGTATCCGAGCGAGGCCGGCTGGGAAGGGAACGGCACTTCCGGCGCGCTGAACACCTACAATCTGAAGGTTGAGAAGGCCCTCAGCCAGTCCGACATTCCGCAGCGCGTCGTCCTGGCCTGGACGTACGATCTGCCCTTTGGAAAAGGCAAGAGGTTTGCCAATGAGGGCGGCCCGGTCAACGTAATTGTTGGTGGATGGAAGATTGCCGCCGTCCAGAAGTACCAAAGCGGCACACCGCTGAGCGTAAATTCGCCGAACTGGACCTCGGGGATCTTCGCCGGAAGCGAGGGCGCAACCGGTTCATCCAGCCGCCCCAACATCGTGCCGGGGGTAAATCCACGTGGTGTCAACAGCAGCAGTAAATTTGTCTATGGGCAAAGCTTCCGGATCAACCCGGCGGCGTTTACACCGGCGCCGAATTTCACCTTCGGCAACGCGCCTCGCAGTCTTGGCATTCGCGAACTCTTCAATACCGGCGAGGACTTCAACGTAACCAAGGCCATCCCCATGTTCACAGAACGTGTTCACACCGATTTCCGTATGGAGTTCTTTGACATCTTCAACCGTCACCGCTTCACCGGCTTCGACACGTCAATCGCTTGTACCCCTTCGGCGACCGATAACTGCGCCAGCTCAGGCGAAGGGCAGGGTACGGGCCTCGCGTATGGACCGAGAAACGTCCAGGCCTCCTTGCGGGTCACGTTCTGATGATGCCAGGCAAAGCAGCCAGGAACGTCTGAAGGTCTAAAACCACTCGACACTCCAGGGTCTTCTCCGAGGCACTGGAGTGTCGTAATTTTGCGCACAGGACAAGCCAGAAAGCAGACCGATCAGCCCATTGGGGAAAAACAAACAGGATCTTGCAATGGCAATCAGCGAAGTGAAAATGCACTACTATCAATCCATGTTCCGCATCCGCAGCGTGCGAGTTCTGTTTTTTTTCGCAGCGGCTCCGATGGCCTGTGTGCTCTCGTTAGCCGGCGCCGCTCAGGTTGTCAGTTCACAAAACCAGGATCAAGTTCAGGAGCACTTTCGCGCTGCTCAGCAGGCACAGCAGCAGGGCCGGCTTGACGATGCGGTCGATGAATATCGGACCGTCTTGAGGCTTGCGCCCGCATTGCCCGAGGCGTACGTGAATCTTGGGCTGGTCTATTACGCCCAGTCAAAATTCGACGACTCCGCGCGGGCGCTCACCGCCGCCGGAAAGCTGAGGCCCGGCATGCGCGGCGTCAGCCTGTGGCTGGGGATCGACGAAGTTCGGCTGGATCATCCTGCACAGGGAGTGCCGCTCTTGCGCGAGGCAGTCCGACAGGACCCACAGGAAAAACAGGCCGAGAGTTGGCTGGGAACAGCGCTCTGGAACGCGGGACAGATGGACGCGGCGTTGCTTCAATTGCGCAAAGCGGCTGCGCAGTTTCCAGATGATCCTGACTTGCTCTTCTCCCTCGGCGAGGCATACGGCAAGGCCGCCAGGCAGGGGTCAGAGCAGCTTTTGGAAGATTCCGCCGGAACAGCTATCTCGGACCGAATTTACGCGAGCACTTATGCCGCCGATCACGATTGGACCAAGGCTGAAGGCCATCTTCGCCGCGCCATTCAGCGCGATCCGAAGTCTGTCGACGCGCACCTCGATCTTGCGGATGTCTTTCTCAATCAGGCTAGACTACCGGCTGCGCTTGAACAGCTAGATCAGGCGGGTGCGCTGTCTGCAAACTCGGCAACCGTGCTGGCGAAAAGCGGCCAGTTGCTGATTCTCTCCGGTCAACTGCAAGAAGGACTTTCCCGTGTGAAGCAGGCCATTCAAGTCAACGAAAGCGAGGCTCTCGACGCACTTGGGCTTCCAGCTGAAAGCCGCATCTCTGCAAGCGAGGTGAGCGCGAACCTTCTCGGGCTCTGTGGCGCAGCGGTGGAAAAGATGGAAGCGATGCAGCCATCAAACGTCGCAAGAAATGCTGCCCTTGCGAGCTTGTATGCGTTAGCGGGAGATGCCGCCGACGCCACCCGAGCCTACCCGCCGCTTGCCCATACTCCGCAAATTGCGAAACCGACCGAGACTGCATTCGCTCAAGCGATGGACGCGATGCATCAGCACCGATATGACGCGGCCGAGGCAGCTCTTCTTCGCTGGCTGGCACTTCGCCCCGGCGATCTTTCCGCGCGCTATGAGTTGGTCGTCGTGCGTCGTCAAGTCGCCATGGCGCAGATTGCCCGTTTGCTCGCAGTTGCGCCGGATTCCTACCATGTGCATCAGCTGCTGGGGCAGCTTTATGTAGACCGAGGAGAAGACGAGAAAGCCCTAGCCGAATATCTTGCCGTGGCCGCGGCCCAGCCGAATCTTCCCGACGTACACTTTTGGCTCGGCCATCTTTACTGGAAGCATGGCGATGCAGATCATGCACTCACCGAATTGATGCGTCAATTGGAGATTGATCCGGGACATCCAGAGGCCAACGGGGAGTTGGGCGCCGTTCTTGTCGCGAAAGATCGCACAGCAGAGGCAATCCCACATCTGGAGTTGGCAATTCGCAGCAAGCCCGATCTCTGGCCCGCATACCAGCAACTGGGCCAAGCCTACGCAACGCAGAAGGACTATGCCCGAGCTGAGGAGTTTTTGAAGCGCGATCTCGCCCATGATCCTGACGGCGGCGCGCACTATCAGCTAGCGCAAGTTCTGCGCGCTGAGGGCAAGACCGCTGAAGCGGCCAAGCTTTTTGCCCAGGTGCGCGCTATCAAGACCGAGAGATCGGCCGTCACATCCTCTGACGATCATGCCGATGACGGGGCGAAGCAATGACCTGGAATCGGATGCTCGCACTTGCCCTCCTGTTCATCGCAACTGCTGGTTCACTCACCGCGCAGACGACGGCATTGGACGATGGGGTGAGACTGATTCGTGAAGGTCATTTCGATCGAGCTCTGATCAAGCTGGAGGAGGCGCATCGCCTTGCTCCACGGAATGCCACGATAGAAAACCTGCTTGGGATCACTGAGACTCAGCTCAAACATATCGACAAGGCCGCAATTCACTATCGCAATGCAATTCGCATGGATCCCTCGCTGGCTGCGCCGCATCGGAACCTTGGCTTCAATCTGCTCAACGCAAACGAGTATGACAATGCGCTGCCGGAATTGCGGGAAGCGTCACGACTCGACCCCACTGATCCTTTTGCCCACTATTATCTCTTCCTGCTTGCGATCGCTGTGAACCATGACGCTGATGCACTGGACCAGGCCTCCCATGCGGGGCAGTTGATCGATAACGATCCGGATGCGGGAGCTGGCTTGATCGAAGCCGAGATTCGCATGGGGCAAGTGGATGCAGCCGCCAGCCGCATCAAGAGCATGGAGGCAGGCAATCAGCTGACACCGGTGCGCGAATACAATATCGCCGTGCTCCTCAGCCGTCATGCTCTTTATGGGCAGGCGGTAGGTTGCTTCGAACGGATTGCTTTGCTCGATCCGTCGTGGGAGAGCCGCTACAACCTCGCGCTCGCGTTGCTCTACGATGGACAGTTTGCCGAGGCTTCCACGCTTCTGTCCACGCTTCACAGCGAGCGCCCCTCAAATGCTGACGCACTTATGTTCCTCGGCTCAGCGTTCGAAATGCAGGAGAAGATGCCCGAGGCCCTTGAAGCTTATCGTTCTGCCGCGGTAGCCGACCCAACTAACCCGGATCGAACGCTGGACTACACACGGCTGCTCATGGACATGGACCGCTATGATGAGGCGATCCAGTTCATCCACTCTGGAACAACCGACACTGCCTCAAGCTCGCCGATCAAGTTGAGATTGGGCGCCGTGGAAATGATCAAGGGCGACTATGCTGCCGCACGCGATGCCTTCAATGCGGCACTCGCTGAAGATCCGGAACTCGATGCCGGGTATGTTGGCCTGGCACAGACTTATGCACGCCAGGGCAATGACACCGAGGCAATTCGCATTCTTGAAGCAGCGCGTTCCAAGAGTCCTGGCCGCTATCTTCTGGAATATTACTTCGGCCTCCTGGCCAGCCGATTGGGCCGCGAAGACGAAGCGATCATCGCGCTTGAACGTGCGGCACAGTTGCAACCCGGCTCTCCCGATCCATCGTTTGAACTGGGGAAGACCTACGCATCAAAACAGGATTGGACCAACGCTCGAAAGGCGTTTGAGCATGTTGTCGGGTTAACCCCTAAGTTCGCGGCGGCCCATTACCAGTTGAGCCAGGTCTATGCGCACCTGGGGCTTCATGCGGAGGCCCAGCAGGAAGCGCAACAAGCCAAAACTCTCGTAGATTCACAACGCGAAGAGGTTCTGCGCAAGCAGCGCGAGCGTGCAGGAAGCTTCCAACCGCAGCCCCTTGCGACGCCCTCGCCTTTGCCGTAATTGGAAACTGATACATCTCTCCGCAAACATTGGACGCATCTTGAAGAGAACCCCGAACACTGCGAGGAAGAAAGTCAATGGTCTCATTTGGAAATCTGGGTCGGCGCGAGTTTCTCGCACTGTCGGCTTTCACAACGGCAGCAACCCTGCTGCCGAACGCATCGCACGCAACACCAACGTCTGAGTCCGACCGTATCGCGCTTCGCGTGACAGGGGATGCCAAGAGTGGATATGGCGTTGCGGTCCTCTATCGGGGGAAGATGATCGCTCGGCACCACGGCGGCGGGGAATTCTCCGCCGTCTTTCAAAACAGCGACCGGAGCCTTGAAGACGGGGTCGATGACTGGAAAGCGACTAAGTGGAAAGGTAATCCGGGCCGGATCACACTTAGCGGAGAAATGCAGCTCACTAACCTGCGCACCACTGTAATTGCCGATGTCCTTTACGAAGTTATCAATCAGCAAGTGGTAAAGAAGACAATTCAGTTACGCCAGGCAGATGTGTTCACGCTTCTTTACAAACTTACCAATCGCCTGGAACCCGAAGCCGTACACACTCATCTCTGGAGTTTCGACCATCCCGATTGTAAAGGCGGAGCGCTGCACGAATACTTTCCTGCCGCAGGGTTCCGCACACAAAGCGGTATTACTGTTGGGTTGCTCACAGATTCCGGATACCGGAATGGTTGGAGCCGGATCATACGGCGAGATGGGACTCCGGTGAAGCCTGCTCCAGCAAGTATCCCGGATCTGAATCTCTACTCGCTTCCGAATGTCGCTGATCGCGAACGGCAAGGCGCATACATTCAGCAGACTTTTGGTGAAGCAACGGTTCAGTTATCAGGCAAGGGCTCTCGTACCGCAATCGATCTCCCGGCGCCTTCTCTATGGAGGAGAGGCGGGGATATGAAAGTTGAGCCCACCGGCGGGGTAATCAAATTGTCTCCAGGAGACAGGAAGGCTTTCGCACTGCTGCCGTTCTCGGCGACGGCGGGCGAGATCTTTGAAGTGCACCTCAGGTACCGCTGCGATTCTCCAATTCAGGTTCACGCATGGGATGTCGACAATGCCTTCAAGAAACGTGGAGATATCACTCTGTTCAATGACACGATCCCGTCGTCCCCCGCAGTCTTTTCCGACTTTCACTCCTCCTTCGTGATACCCGCGCTACAGGGTTCAGGCGCAGCTCTCTCGCTTTCGCTGACTGACTTTGTTCCAGAAGGCACGAGCAATGATCCCGGCAGGCTTGCTTCAATTGAAGTTAGCAATCTTGAACTTATCCTTGTAGCCACACGCAGCGAACCGAGTCGTCGCCTGGAGATGGGACACCAACAAACCACGACCATGTTCATCTTTGCGAATGACGAGGTTCCCGATACGATTCGCGGCTATCGGCTCGCCAGCCAACTTCACCTGGCAGAAGGCCTTGGTTTCAAAGGTGGCGAAACTGAGAAGGTGCTTTACGCAGATGTGATGATGTTGAGTTGGAATGCAACAGAGGGTGTGGCTCGACCAATGTTAGCCCCCAGCATCTGGTACTCGGCCGCTGGGGAAATGTATCTGCGCGACAGCTTCTACTCACTCAACGGCATTCATAATCGGGAGTTGAACGAGAAAGTGTTCGATGTTTGGGCAGACAATCAAGGCGACAACGGCGCAATCAATACTCTGGTTGAGCCGAAGATCGCCAACCTCGAGCGCAAATCCAACGACTCAACCCCGCTATGGTTGATGTGGGCGCTGCTGAATCATCGCCGCTTCGGTGTTGAACTTGACATGAATAAGATGGATAAGATCCGTCGGGCTGCGCAGTATTGTCTCGCAACTTATGATCCACAACGTGAAGCCATCTGCGCGGCGCAGTTTGTCATCGGCCAGCTTGACGTTATTCAATATCCCAAAGGCACCAGGATCCTTTGCGAAAACCAGGGCATCCTGGCAGTGCTGCTGAGAGTAATTCGCGAACTTCAGATTCCCGAAATCAGCGCGTCGATCTCAGAAAGCTACATTGCAAAAGCTGAGCAGGAATACCGCAGCTACTATGATGCCGAGCGCGGCTTTTT
>Ga0302319_10025440_pt1 | contig 10481 bp, 4 predicted proteins | sample Bog_T0_2_FD_203319 | JGI IMG/M metagenome (GOLD analysis project Ga0302319, IMG submission 203319) | Peat permafrost microbial communities from Stordalen Mire near Abisko, Sweden - Bog_T0_2 | ecosystem: Environmental > Terrestrial > Soil > Wetlands > Peat | place: Sweden: Abisko, Stordalen Mire... | reverse complement strand
CCTGGACCTGCACCAACTGCCCTCGTATATCTCGCTCCAAAGCCGCCAACATCTCCACATCCGCCTGCGGATCCAAACATCGCACCCGCAGCCAATCCCGCGTGAACCGCACTTCCGCGAAACCATCTCCGCCGGCTCCAGCCTCAACCATCACCACCCCAATGTTGACAAACTCATCTTTCACCGCGTCCGGTACATAGCGCAGCAAAAAAAATTCAAGTTGTCGCCGATCAGCCATTAATGTTCTACCCTGTGTTCCCCCGTGTCCCCTGTGTTAAAGCCTTTGACTCTAAGCCTGCTCCCTCCACTCCGGAAACGGCCTCCGCGGTGAAACTCGAAACGCTTCGATCAACTCCCGCACCACTCCCCGCCGCTCGATCAAAGTTCGCACCAGTCTCTCCAACTCGTCCCACTCCCCGCCGTACCACTCGGGTGGAATTTCCCCGGCCACGCTCCACAAGATATCCTCATCCATCTTCTCAATGCGCGATAGCCACGGCTCAAACGACTCCCACCCTCTCACGCTTTCATACACTTCATTCCGCGCATAAACCCCGCGCAGCGGATAATCCGGAAACGTCCACTCCCCCGCGTTAAAACAGTATCCCTGATCGATAAAAGCCGCCGTATACTTCCTCTCCCGCAACTTCCTCCAAAACGCCGCTTGCCGCCCGTTCGCATTGCCCGTCCACTTATCCACCACCAGCATTCCGGCGAATGTCTCCAAGTTCCGCACCAGCCCGAACATTTCCGCCGGAAGATAATCGAACACCTGCCCCTCCAGAGGGTTAACGGCATATCGGGACCCAAACTGCAATCCCGCCTGGCACGGAATCGTGTTATGCGCCAGTTGGATGCTCAACTCATCCGTGTGCTCTACCAGCCAGTCATTCACTTCCACAACTTCCGTCCGCGGCACCGGCAGCCCCGCCCGCTCGGCCAGCCTCGTTCCCAGCATTTCATTGGTCAACACTCTCAGATGCTGCGGATTATTTCTAAATTTCACCACATAAAAATTTCCATCGGAGCAGCGCATTAGATGGCCTTGCGCCCCACCCCGCATTCGTCTCACGTGTTGGACTGCTTCTACCAATCGTCCTTCGCGGCACGACCGATTCTCACCCTCGATTCGGCACCGGCCTGACATCTTACTCCAGCTCGATCGAATTTCTCTGTGACCAACGACCCTTCGCTAGAGCAAGCAAAGACTTCAAACGCACCCCTCATTCATCCATCTTCACGCTCGCCATGGCGAACATCTTTTTCTTCAAGCCTCGCCCCGCGTGTTCCCGGCGCACCGCCAGCGCGATCGCCATTGCCATCACGCAATCATCATGTGCGCCATCCGCTGCCGCCGCATTTCCATCTGGACGACGAACAAATGTCCTGCACTCTTCGAGTAGTCGACGGCTGCGAAACAAAGTAGGCTCGGCCACCACCATCGCCGCCATGTTCTCGATCATCGCCGGACGGCTCGCCGCCGATGTCAGCCAACCCAACTGCCCGTCTTTCTCGAAAATGTTTTCATACTCCATGTCCCGCAGGTGTGCCAACACACCGTATCCGTGATTGTTACGCTCCACCGCCAACAGCGCTTTCCCATAACTCCGTCCCAGTTCTGCCGCCCGCCGCGCCAGTTCCAGTGGTGGAAAGTGTCCCCGCAGTTCCGCGCACTGCAGCCCATTCACTCTTTCAACGACCTCGGCGCACGCGTAGTCTCCCTCGGAACCGCCTCCTGCCGAATCCACTCCTACGATGTATTGTCTTCCGTCCTGCGGCGGCAACCAAACCAGAAGTCGTCCGTTCTCCGCAGTCTGCATCGCCTCTCCGGCAGCTGCCGAGGCCTTTTCAATCGACTCCAGATCGAACACGCATTCTCCCGAAGCCAGGAAACAGGAGCTTGCGTCTTCCGCATATTCTTGAGCAGCCTGCCCGCTCAGTATCTTCCACTGTTTGCGGCGCCACGCAATCTGTGCCGCATCGAGACCATGCTTTTCCATCAGCATGATTTCCTCCGGCGTAACCATCAGTCCCTTTACGCCGCTGCTGAGTCGATAGCTGGCTTCATACCACCACGGGAAAAAATGTTGCGTATAGCCGTTCTCGTTTGCTTGCTGCCACTCCTGATAAAACGCGCCAACCGCCCCATTCGGAGTCGACTCCAACACGATCTCCCCTTCCGGAGCCACCGCCGCGCGCAACGACGCCAGTGTCTCCGACGCGTTGCGGGGCCAGCGGGAGACCTCCGAACAATGGAGGTAATGTATCGTCATCCCGCGCCCCGCATTCGCATCCGCCGTCTCCACCCGGTATTCGCTGTCCAGCAGCGGAAACACGAGTTGGCGGACGTTGGCGCGTGAGTGCACCAGCGCGCCCCTGCGCAACCCTTCGGGCAGTTTTTCCCAGAAGCGCCGCACAATGTTGAAGATCGATTCCGCGGATTCCGGAGTGTGCGCCACCTGCACCGCCAAGGTCCCCGGCCGGGTGATCGTTTGCAAAAAAAATCGCGCGGCAATATACGTCGTGATTCCCACTTGCCGCGCTTTCAGCACGATATTCTGCTTGCTACAATTCGAGGAATACTCCCGCTGCGCCCGGTTAAGTTGCAGCCGCCTGGTTCCACCTTTCTTCATCCGAATTTTGAGCAACCCTTCAATCAGACGATCGCGTAACTTCTGCTCTCCCACTTGCTGGTCGAGAAATGGTCCCAATTGCTGCAATAGATAGAGATCGCCCTCCACACTTCGCCTTTCGGAATCGTCCTCATCACGACGCCCTATGTGTTTCAGATTTTCTTGGTGGCATCACACTTCCGTCGAATCCTCGTTCCGCATGCGCGCGTATTGCCGGATCCCGTCTCGCAACGGCAAACTCCGCTCCGTCAACTGGTGCAGTCCCTGCCAGTCTCGCTTCAGGTCGAGAGACGGGTCATACCCCGATTGCGCCAGAAGCCGCCATCTCTGGTCGTACGATCGATTCCGCTTCGCGCCGTGAAAGAAGTGATTCACCAGCCCGGGCAGATACCCCACATTCCGCCGGATGTATTTTTCTGCGCGTGCTTGCCACTCCCGGCACAGCTCGTTGTAAGACTCGGAATATCCCGAATACAACGATCGATGAACCTGCCCCACCAGCGCCGACGCCATGTGCCAGTCACCCTGCCCGAGAATGGCGTGATCAATCAACATGCCCACACGATCGAGCGCGCTGCGCTTCGCCGCCCAGGCAAATCCCGGATGCCAGAACTTCCCGCTGTGCACACCGTAATAGCCGTAAGTCGGCTTCGGTTCCATAAACGCCGCTTCATGCGGGTTGGGCCGTTCCGTCACCCACTTGTACAAAAATCCCGGAGTCGTGGTCAGAGGCTCGTAGTCCGGTCCTACATCCTGTGCATGGCTGAACATCTGCAACACGTCATAGTGCTGCAGAAGTTGCATCGTCTCCTGCGCCCAATCCGGCCGGTTGAACTTCACATCCGCGTCGATCCAGGCAACATACTTCGCATCCGCCGGCAAGCGCTGCATCAACAAATTCAGCGCGTTCTCCTTATGCCAGATTTCACTCGTCGTTCGCAGCTGCAAATGCTTCGCATTCCCTGGTTGTGTTACTTCAAAATGCCGCTCGCCAAGCGCCACTTCGGCCGTATACAGAATCGCTCCCGCCGCTTCGCACTCTTGCTCGAACATCCAGTAGTTCCAGTAGCGCGCTCGCCATCGCAGCGGATTCTCCAGCATAGTCACCACGTGCAGCCGGTCCGGAAAAACGTGAATCCCCGGCTTGGCCTGGGATGGATGATCGATGCACCGTGCGCATTCGCATCGCACATGATGTTGCAATTTCCACTCGTCGCTCACAATTTCTCCCCCGGTTTCCATTCTTAATTCAAAAGTCCGCCGCTTGCCCACCGTGCAATCTTTCCGTGCGAATGAATCCGCAACCCCGACGCCGCACGATCCAACTCCGCATTCCCCGTCTTCGCCGTCATCACTGCGTCATACGAACTCACGAACTCGCTCGCCGTCATCGGAGCCTGTTTCATCGCCTGCCTCTTCGCCATCGTCATCATGGCCGGCGACGCCCCCGCATTCACCAGCGGTACAATCGCCGCCATCGACTGCACCTCGGAAAGCAAAATTCCAACCACAGCCGTGATCTTCGCTTGGGTTGCGGCGTCCTTTACATGCAACACCGGCAGAAGACCACTTAGGTCTGTCTGCACCGCGCTCATCGCAACCTGGATCTGTTCGATCAGTCCCGGCTGCGCCGCGGCATCCGCCTTCTGATACTGCGCTATCAGTGACTCCATTAACTGCAAGTCGGCCCCCGCCTGCGTCCCTGCACTCTGCACGGCTTGCAGATCGGCGGCTGAAATGTCCCTACCCTGCAATGTCGCCAGCAGAGTCATAAGATTCGCCGTCGCCGGAATCAGCGCCGCGACAATCTGCTCTGCCTCTCCCATCCACGTCGTCGAACAAGCAGTTCCCATCATCGTCGCCAGCAACACCAACACAATCGCCCGCCTCGCCATCCTGTTTTTCATGACCGTACTTCCTCTCGATTTCGTCTACCTCTCCAAAAAACAAAAGGCACAGGTTTGACTGTGCCTCTCTCGCGCATTTGTGCCTGCCTACTAGAACGACCACCGCCGCATCGTGCCACTTGCTCTTAAATTCGCCCGCCTCGTGGAACCAATCAACCGCCAGAGCGATTCAGTAGAATCGGCTTGGCTCCCACCTGCACCGTAGTCGCGTTCGTGCCAATGGCTGTGATCGTTCCATTCAACGCCGTAAACGACCCGTACATGCCCGCTGGAATCGCAACCGGTACAGTCCCGCAAATCCCCGAGGAACAACTTTGCGATGTATCCCACAACACCAGCGAAACCTGATTACTCCCTGGCACAGCCAGTACACAAGTCCAGGTCGTGCCAGAGAGGTTCGAGCAACTCACCGTCTTTCCCACCATCCATCCATAGATCGTCCCATAAGCAATTCCAGCCTCGCTCAGGCACCCGGCGCTCGCGGTGCATCCCGCAGTCCCATTCGCATTCCACAGCGTGCCCACATTGTTGGCGTTATATGCATACCAATACATCCGCTGAAATCCTGACGACCAACCCACCAGGTAACTTCGCGCCACAAACGCCGCCTGCATATCTGGATCGGGCTCCTGAATCGAGTTCGTCCCCCAACTGAACTCAGTTGCCCAGCAAGGGATCAGCGAGCAACTCGATCCGGCCGCTTGCATCAGCCCGTTGGCCGTGGCGTAGCGCGCCGCCTCGCTCTCGCCTGCCACTGGACCGCCGCCCGCGGGATAGGTGTGAACCGCCGCGGCATCCATATTCGTCAAGGCCGCCGAGGTCAGCAGGTAAGCGCCGAAGCCCGTGCTTTGCGGGGCCTGCGTCACCACAGAATTTGAACTGAGCACCTGTACTCGCGGCAGCACTCCGACCGCCGCCACCCCCATGCTGGCCGCACTGCAAGCTGCGCCTCTGCCCGTGAGAATGCAATTAGCGTCCTGATAAAGTCGGACCAGTTGTGCGTCTGTCCCTTCCCACGCTGGAAATAAGCTGCCAGTCTGCGAGGTAAACTCATTCCATATTTCCACCGCGGTCACGGCCTGGTAGCTCGACGACAATCCCGCGACATGCGTCCCCAGCGCATAGATGTAATTCTTCCAGGTCTGATCCGTTCCATCCGTCCTGCCATCGCAGTTCTTAAGTCCATTTACATTGCTACAGGACGCCGCGATGTCGCTGGGCACACCGCAATACCCATCTCCACTCGAACTGTACTCGCAGGTCGAATTCGTAGGATCGCTCGAGATGAACGTCGGCGTTCCACTCAACGTGAGCAGTACGTCCGTCAAACCGTTGCTCTTTGCGTTCTGCAGAAATGGATCTAGATTCGTGAACGAGTACGTGCCCGCCGAAGGATTCATATTCTGCCAGCGTGTATTGGTGTCCCAGAGCCGCTCGCTCCCAATCGGAATCGTTGGATAAGGAGCTCCAGAGTAAAAATCCATTCCAAAGAAAGTAGCCGGAACCACCGGTTGAGGACCGTCCGGATAAGGCCCAGTCGAACCGCAGAGTGTGTTACAAACAAAAAGATTCTGCGTCTGAGCCGCGTCAATCGCTGGAATATTCACCCCCATCGATGTTCCATCCGACGCATCCTCCGCATTCCCTGAATAGAATGCGCTGTCCGAGCGCAACTCAAATTGGTGATAGTCCGATAATGTGAGCGGCATCGCCGTGGCGCTCATGCCTCCCACGAATCCCACGCACGTGGCCGAGGAACTCTCCACCGTCGCTCCACTGCACTGAGCCGTGCTCGGAAAATACATCACCGGCGAGCTCGCCGGGTATGCCGGATTCAGCCCGTAAGCTGTATACACGGACGCCGTCTGCCCAGGCCACACCAGGTGATCCGCGGTGAAGGTGTTGGCTGTATCAAAATTAAACTGTTCCGCCACCGTCCCGGTGCCCACCGCGTTGCTCCCCCAGCCATCGGCCCCGCCCACGAAAAAGCTGTTCTGGAAAGCGTTATTGACGGCGAAATTCGGTCCATCCGTGGTGCTGTTGTTAAATCCATCCGCGCTCGTAACAGTATTCAGGTTGCTGCTGATTAATGTGTTGTGGCTCCACAGAACCGTGTTAGGCCCGCCTTGGAGTACCGTGAACTTGCAATATCCGCTGGTCTCGCTGGCGTTCGCGGTATTTGCGAAAGGATAGGTCACGCTTACGTTCGCATTCGAAAACGTTCCAGTCCACGGTGCGGATCCGCTCGAAGCCAAAGGACCAATGCCACTCGGGATGTAAGTCTTATCGTGAAGCGTGCTTCCCACCGTATCAAAAGCTGGGTTCTGACAATTTGTTATCGCCACCGGGTCACCCACGCTGATGTCGAAAGCCTGAAACCCTATGGCTCCGCTGACTGGGGTTGCAGTGCTGACCAGCGTTACCGTAATCGTCGTTCCCGCTGTGCTGCATCCGGTGCCCGTACAAGTCAAAGTGGGCAGAACCGTGCCCGTATATCCCGAACCATAATTCGCGGCTGCTGCCGTCATGCTCACCGCAAACGCTCCGCTCGAGCAGGAGACCACACCCGTAGCCTGATTTCCTCCCACCAGATTCGGCGTCGGAAAAACGAGAGCTCCGCCGGTTACGCAGGTCCCTCCAGTAATCGTCACCGAAGCCACCTGCCCCGGACATTGACCATCGTCCACCGAGCAATCGGCCACAAAGCTCGCCTGCTGCCCCGTCGCACCTTCCGTGACCGTTCCCTGCCAGGTGCTTCCCCCGCCGTTCAGTTGCATTCCGAGGTTCACGCTGCATCCATAATTCGAACCGGACGTGTTGTAGAAAAGATCGTTGAAAAATCCTATCGCTCTCGGCGGATAAGCCACTCCTCCGCCCGGTCCGGCAACCGATGTTGTAACCTCCACGCCCGCACAGGAGTTTCGAAACAAATCATTCTGCGAGGTCACATCGTGCAAAGTCCCCTGATAATAAGTTCCCACGCCGGAGGAATTATTCTTCACGTCGAAGTCGGCGAAGGCCCCGCTCTGCCCTCCCGAGTCGTCAACATTTTCACGGATATTTCCCGCGCTGATCACTCGGCCCCCGCCCTTATTCTCGTAAGAATTTTTCCGTTCGAGTGCGAATTGCCCCGGCCACTTCGGGTTCGTCCCCGCAAGAATCGGACTCTGCCCCAGCCAGGAGAAGGGATACGTCAACCGGTTGCGCCGCACCTCCGCATCGACGAACGGAATATAGCCGAAGATCGATGGACCCGATCCTCCCGCAAATCCTCCCGAAAAGATGCCGATCGATCCGCCTTCAATCCAATTATGATCCAGCTTCAACTGATCCCCTTGCGCCGTGATTCCGTGGCCTTCGGCGCCCGGCCGCTCGATTTGGCTCACTTGCGAATCCACCACCGAGCAGTAAATGCAATCCAGTTCCAGCGCCGACGAAATCGAATTCGCTCCCGTAATCGGCGAACTCCAGTCCCCATGGATCCAGTCTTTCCGAAAGTGAATATGCGTCGGCATCTGCGACGGGCTCGTCGTCCCGGACAATCCGCTTACCAGAACGACATAGTTATTCTCTGTACTGCCCGGATACATCTCCGCGTTCATGTCTTCGATCAGCCAGTGATCCGGCCCAAGATTCGAGCCGCAAGTAGGAACCGCAAGCGTTCCTGAAGCGTTGCAGAAAGTGACGGCAGCTGGATTCGCAGCGCTCTGAGATTCCGCAGTCCACATATATTGAGCGTCGTTGTAAGCGGAAGTATTCGTAACGTTGCCGTTCGCCAGCGTAAACCCCCCCGCGTTATAACTGACTGCCGCTCCCACGGCATGCGTCTTCGTAAATGTGCCGCACATCCCCGTTTGATTTGCCGCGCTGGTCGTCAGAACCGTTTCCTGATTCGCTCCGCCATCCACCGTCTCCGAAACTCCCGGCGCTACATATCCGTTTGCTAGAGCCACGCACTGGCTGCCAGTGCTTGTGATCGCGGCAAGCGTCGTCGTATTCGTCCCCAATGTCGAGATCCCGGAAATAACTCCGCTGACCACCGTCGGCCCCAGGCCGTAATACATGTTGCTTCCGCTACAATCTGGATTGTTCAATCCAATGTCGGTGGAAGTCGCGAGATTATCCTGCATCCCATGCGCGCAGACGATCTGTCCATTGGGCAGACTTGCATCCTGGCTCGACCGCAGAATCAAAAAGCTTGTAGCCAGAGTCGGACTCGATTGCGGAATCACCAGACCATTCGCCGTGGTCGCGGTAAACAAAGCCGGAGGAATATCCACGATCAATCCGGCTCCCGTCGTTGTGCGGCAGCTTTCAATGTCGTTGATCGCCAACTGCAGACCCGTGCTCGAGGGCGCCCCCGTCCAATAAGGTGTATGGAACGTGCAGCCCGGCGCCGGCCCGGTTACCCACGTCGCCGGCAGTGAAAGCTCGGAGCTCACCAGCGCGTCTCCCTCGTAATTATTCACCCAAACTTGTGGCAGCGTTATCCACGCAGGAGTCACCGCCGGTGCGGTTCCGACCGCGAAGAACCCTCCGCCCGCTGTTCCCCCATAATCGGAGTAACCCTCATACACGTGCGCCCCAATTTCCCATCCACTCCCGTAGCTGTTCTGGTTCACTCCATTAACATCGAGTTCATACGCCGCTCCCAGATTCTGTCCCGCATCCACCACCGGCGAATTCTTCGTGGGATTAAAATTCAGCGCCATGCTCGTCGCCGGAAGAGTGTAGTAATCGTTTCCATCCGTGCCCGTCTCTTTCGTCCCCGCCAGCAGCCAGTTCACCAAACCCGTGTTGGTCTGAATCGTCGCCCCGCCGCTCTTGAAGTCGTTAATCAGATTTGTGACTTCTGTCGAACTCAGTTCGCCCGCACCCGTCGTCGAATTGAAGTGCCAAAAAATTCCCCACGGCAAGCCCCAAACTTTTTCTTTCCAGATCAGCGCGTCAATTTTCTGGTTCAAAGTCGATGGCGCCAATCCCATCCACGAAGGATTCACTCCAAAACTTGTGATGTTCTGCGCGTTGAATCCATCCGCGTATGTATCCTTCACTCCCAGATCTTCATTCAACGCTCCCCTCGCCCCGCTGTAAGGCACCGCCGCCGTAATCCCTTGCATCGTCGTAGTTTCATACCCACCGGGATACACATAAACCGGTGTCGCCGGCAGCCCCGTTAGATTCGTCGTCATCCATTGCCGCGACAGCGTGATTTCATCTGTCGTGAGAGAAGTCACATTCAACAGAAGGTGATACAGGGATGTCTTCACATCCTGCCCGCTCACATTTGCCAGATCTTGAGAAAGCAGCGCCGCCCCCGTATACGCCGAACAGCCTGTCCCATAAGGCCCCTGGCATGGCGTCAGATACGATGTCGTAAAGTTTCCCGTCGCCGCCAGCGCCTGCTTCAATCCCAGGATCGTTCCCTGCGGCTGCCCCCGCGCCAGGTTATAACTCACACTGTCGCCCGCCCCCGTCACCGTAATCGTCAGCACGTCCCCGCTGATGCTCAAACTCGCCGCCGTCCCGAACCCTGTGTACTGAATATCGAGCGCATCGGTATTCGTATAGTAGGTGTGCGACATCGAATGCGAAGTCACATCCCGCCCTGCATTGATCCACGTCTGAAATTCCGAAATCAAAGTATTCGCCAGCGGATATCCCACCGTAATCGCCGCTCCCACCGGCACTCCCGCAGCATCTGCAATCGGTAGCACCGTGTTCGCATAATACGTATCCGCCCCGGCCGTCATCCCCGCATCGTCGACCGTCAGCGTCACCTCCGCCGGATATCTCTGCCACACCTGCACCGCCGGCGCCACATCCACTCCAATATTCCCCACGCCCGCCGTCGGCCCCGTCCCGCTCGTGAACTCCACATCCGTCGAATTCGCCACCGCTAAACTCGACCCGTAAAAATGACAGAAAGAATAAGTCACGG
>Ga0302319_10025437_pt1 | contig 10482 bp, 11 predicted proteins | sample Bog_T0_2_FD_203319 | JGI IMG/M metagenome (GOLD analysis project Ga0302319, IMG submission 203319) | Peat permafrost microbial communities from Stordalen Mire near Abisko, Sweden - Bog_T0_2 | ecosystem: Environmental > Terrestrial > Soil > Wetlands > Peat | place: Sweden: Abisko, Stordalen Mire... | reverse complement strand
GGGCTGGGGCGCCGGGCCCGCCGCACCGGGCGCCCCTGCCTGGCTTGGCTTGGCTTGTCGTGCGTGCGACGGACCGGACAGTGGCACCTGTGGCCCATGCCTGTCAACGGAAGACGGGGTGGCGGCGGGCGGCACTGTCCCGGGATGGAGTGTTGCAAGGATTTGTTTGCGGATTCCATGCGCCCGTCATAGCATTGGACGGCATGCTCCAGCCATGCAGGGGACGACCATGAGACACTCCGCCATCATCCTGCCACTGCTCGCCATGCTGCAGGGCTGCGCCACCGTCACGGTGGGCGCGGTCCAGGAAGTCTCAGTCCGCACCGATGACGGCGCTCCGGCCGCCTGCGTGCTCCGGAATGGCGCCGGGGAATGGGCTGTCGGCCGCACGCCGGGCGCCGCCCTCGTGCACGGCTCGCTCCGTCCGCTGGCCGTCTCCTGCCGCGGCGCGGACGGTTCGCGGGGCTACGCCGAGGCCCGCTCGAGGCTGAACCTGCCAACGGTCGGGAATCTCGCGTTCGGGGGGCCGCCTGGCGCGCTGCTCGATGCCAGCACCGGCGCGGCGTCGGCCTATGACCCCGTTGTCACCGTCCACATGAGCCGCTGACCCACCGGAACCGAAAGAGCAACGCCATGCGCAAGTTTACCGCCATCCTGGGCATGTCCGGCTTCCTGCTGGCCGCGGCGCCCGCCTACGCGCTTGATCAGGACGTGCGGGTGTTCACGTGGCCTGCCGTGGATGCCCATTGCGTGCTGGAAAACGAGGCCGGGGCCTGGACCGTCCAGCACACGCCGATGTCGGCCAGCGTTGACCGTGCCCATGGCGGCCTGTCGGTGAGCTGCCGCAGCGCCGACGGCCTGTGGAGCGGCCATGTCGTGGCTTCCGCCGGCATCGACGCCGCTGTTGTCGTCCTGACCGCTCCGATGAACCTCGCCGAGCTGGCCGCGGCGCTGGGCGGCGCCCCGTCCGACCTCCACGGCGCGGGCGAGGCCATCGGCGCCGCGTTCGGCTACCCGGGCGGCATCGTTGTCCCCATGCGCCGCGACAAGCCTCTGATCGCGGATGCCGTCCCGGTCGAGCCTGCCGCGGCCGCGGAGCCGGCCCCTCCCCTGGCTCCGGCGAAGCACCGGCCGCTCCGCCACCATGCCAGGCATTCCAGGGCCAAGCCGGCATGCAGGCATGCCAGCGGCAGCTGAAGTCCCGGCTGCAGGCGTTCACCGCGGCCATCCCGTCCTGCGGGGTGGCCGCATCCGCTTCCCCGGGTTGCCGAGGACCGGCTGGACGGAGCCGGACAGGAGTTTTTCCATGGCTGATCAGATTTGGACTTGAGGCCGAGCGCCTGCCGCATTTCCTCGAATGATGGCGCCAGGGTGTCCTCGCACGACACCAGGTAGTCGAGAAGGCTGCTCTGCTGTCTTGTTAGCATGGAACGAACTCCTGTTGGCTACAGCAAGGATTGTGACGATAGCGTCAACCCAATTCCTTCGCAACAGGAAAGATGCACATTATATGCCGGTTTCGGTTGCGCAGGCCCGGCACGGTGCAACCGAAACCGGCATGGCGGCCGCGGCCAGCCCGCGCGCGGCCATGCCAGCACTCAGCCATGAAGGATATCATCGGAACCGGGCGTATCCAAAGTTCTGGCATTCCGACAAAGGATACCTGGACTGGCCGGTCCGGATTCCTGGTTTCCTGGGCAGTCTCGGCGGCGATCCGGCTGAAGGTGCTGGCGAATCCATGGTCCACTGGCCAGGAACCGGCAGGCATCAGGCGGTTGCCGTGTCATCTTCCTACCCGCGTGAAATATTCGGCCACCTTGTGGCCGCCGGCCTGGTGACCGTTGACGGCAATGGTCGGGCCGGCCTCACTGAGGTGGCCCGCAGGTTCCTGGATCACCTGCACCCGGACTGCGAGGATCCGGACATCATGGTGCGGTGGCGGGATCCGGTCACCGGACTCATCCGCAATGGCGCGGAGCCGTCAGTTGATGCATGGACGAAACGCTTCTTCGGGCGGGCCAAGAACAAGCTGGACCGCTCCAGGGTGCGGCCATCAGCCGACGCACCCTGATTCACCGGCCAGCGCCGGATAACCGCGACCGGGCAAGATTCGGTGTTGTCCGTCCAGGCTGTGCCGGTACCGAACATTCCGGATCCGAATGCCTCTGCCACCGGAAGCGGCCGGCGTCGCCAAGGCTGTGTTGCCAAGCGTAAGGATATCTTTGTCGGGCAGGAACCAGGAGCGGGCGCATGGCCATCCCGATGAAGTTTTCCCACCAGGGCTTCGGCATGACCCAGTTCGCCGGCGAGGACATCGTCCTGGCCGGCGGGATGCGCTCGGACAAGCCTGGCACCCCCGGAACGGCCCGGCTCCGCTACGCAGTCTATGACCGCGCCAAAATCGGCGCTGGCACGCCAGCCGAGCAGTGCATGGTCGGCAAGATCGAAGTCAACGTGCGCCCGGACGGTGACATCGAAGGCGTCGTGAACCTTGAGATAGCCAAGCCGCTGCGGCGCCAGGGGATCGGCCGCCGCGTCGTCCGGGCGGTGGCGGCCACCAGCGCCGAAGGTCTGCGGGTCTACGACATTAAGGCATCAGCCGCGAAGTTCTGGCGGCAGATGGGGTGCGATATCAACGCCGGCCGGGGGCAGGTCAACGGGTCACTTCCCGCGCCAGCCGCCGAGCCGGGCGACGCTCCGGCGCCGCCCGGCATGGGCTGACAGCGGCCGACCGGAAAGAGATTCCGTTGTCGCCGCCTGACAACGGGAAGCGTGAAGCCGCCGTCCGTCGCCATGCCTGTGCCAGATGGAAGCGGCTGCACTCAGCGCGGCGGCTTCCGCGGCATGGTCCGCACGGCCAGGATTTCATTGAGGTAAATGCGATCCACGCAAGCCTGGACGTATTCGGGCTGGCCGCACCAGAGCGCCTGTTCCCCGGTGCGCGGCGAGAGGTCGAAGATCCTCTCCCACGTCGGCGACGTGGCAAAGGCGCCCACAGACCCCGTGCCGGTGTCGGATTCCGCTTCGGTCAGCGAATATGGCCGTCCGTTCAGGACGGCGTGCCAGGCATCCTCGTCGGAGAGCAGCATCCGCCCGCGCGGCACGGATGCCGTGATCCGGATGACATCGGTCCGCCATGCATCCATGGGTTTCGCTGACGGGCGTTTTACCCAAGCCCACACGGGAGCCTCGCCTGAGAAACCGGGAATCCGCTCGGCCATGCGGCCGCGCATCCAGCCGTAGGCCCGCCAGAACCCGTTGCCGTTCCGCATCTCCTCGGCGTCACCAGCTCCGGTATGGCCATGGTCTCCGCTCAGCCATCCGCGCGCCCGCGCCGCATCCAGTGCGGCGGGGTGCTGGAAGGACCAGATGCGCACAGGCGCTTCGGGCGGCATTTCGAGAAGCTCGCGGCGGCGGCTCCAGGGCATCCTTTCCGCCATCCCGGCCCCCCTTGCGTAACCGGCAAACTGACATGCAGGCGGCCGGCGCGCAAGGATTTTCATATGGCACGAATCCCGGGTGCTGCCCTGTTCTGCCAACACGGGCAACCCGGCCGGCCGTCCGCGGAAAGGATTGATGCCGGCGGCTCCCGCATGCAGAATTGGCAGTGCTATACCCCCGCGGCTGCGCATGCATGGCGCCCGCACCGGCCGTGCGTCGCACGGCCGCCTGAAAGGTTGTTTTGATGACGCGCATTTTCGGACGCCAGGTTCCGGGTGAAATCGTTGCGCTCGGAATCGCCGAAGCCCTTCTTGCCTTCGCTGTCATGTACGCGGTGCCGGGCACGTCGGGAGCCCCTGCCCTGGCGCCTGACGCAGCCAACGTGGCCGCCGTGCTGGCCTTCACGGCCGCGGCCACGGCAGCCATGATCGGCCTCTACAGGCTGGAGATATGTCTGGACCGCAAGCGGCTGCTGCCGAGCGCGGCCCTTGCCGGGGCGCTTGCCTTCCCGGCGGCGCTGCTTGTCGGCGGCCTTCTGCATCCGGGGCGGTCCGCATCCGGGCTGGCCGTGGCTCTGATGCTCTGGGTGGCATGCATTGTGGCCATCCGCAGCCTGTTTTCCTGCGCCGTGCGCCGGGGATGGTTCGTCCGCAGGGTTCTGGTGCTGGGTTGCGGGCGGCGTGCGGCGCGGATGGCCGGGCTGCTCAGGCGCGGCGCCGAGTTCGAACCGGTGATGGCCTGGGGCCTGCCGCTTTCTGCCGCGGCGCTGAAAGCGGCCCGCATCTGGTGCGTCGTGGTCGCGGCCGATGACGGCGGCGAGTCCCACGCGGAGCAGCTCCTCGACTGCAAGCTCCGCGGCATCCGCGTGCTGCAGGACGGGTGCTTCTGCGAGCTGCACCTCGGGCGTGTCGATCTCGGGGACGCGGACGCGGGTTGGCTGCTCCATTCCGACGGCTTTCGCGGGGGGCGGCTGTACCGGGCGTCGAAGCGACTGGCCGACATTGTGCTGGGCTCGGCGATGCTGGCCGCGGCTGCCCCGGTGATGCTGCTGACCGCGCTCCTCGTGCGGCTCGACAGCCGCGGGGCGGTGCTCTACCGCCAGGAGCGCGTCGGCCTGGACGGCAAGACCTTCACCCTGCTCAAGTTCCGCAGCATGGACGCGGACGCCGAAGCCGCCGGCGCCCCGCGCTGGGCACAGGGGCAGGATCCGCGCGTCACCCGCGTCGGCGCGATCATCCGGCCGCTGCGGATTGACGAGCTGCCGCAGCTCGTCAATGTGCTCCGCGGCGAGATGAGCCTGACAGGCCCGCGCCCCGAGCGCCCCGAGTTCGTTGAGGAGCTGGGGCGCGTCATCCCCTTTTACCACCAGCGGAGCTACGTGAAGCCGGGATTGACCGGGTGGGCGCAGGTGAACTTCCGCTACGGGGCATCGGTTGCGGATTCGCGGGAGAAGCTGGCTTACGACCTCTACTACATGAAGAACCGCAGCCTGGTGCTTGATTTCCTGATTCTGCTCGCGACGGTGCGGGTCGTCCTGTTCCGCGAGGGGGCGCGCTGAGCGCCTCCCCCTGATGCCAGGCTGCCAATGGGGACGGCGGAATCGCCTTCTCCACCCCAGTTTCGCGGGGGCGGATCACTGGCCTCCCGTGCGCGCCGGGGGTCCGGCTTGCGGACGGTTTGTGGACAGGCACCGCAAGCCCGTGGACCTCATATAGGCAAATTCTGCCGAGCCTTAACGCTTCGGTAAGCGCGATCCCGTCAAGTGTGCGCTGCCCGGCAGGACGCCGGCGGCCACCGGCGCGGGCGGATGCAGCCCCGGCGGCTTCCTCGGGATGGATGGCAGGCGATGATCGGCAAAGGCCCCGATGACGGCTCTCTGGACTGGCAGCCTGGACTGCCGGCCGTGACATGAGCCAGCGCCAGCACATTCCCGGAGTTCTGTTCGCCGAGGACTTCGACTGTCCCGGGCTGCCGCCGGACCAAGGCATGGAGCCGGAGCCGGAGCTGATAGGACCGGCCTACACCGTGGCTGACCTCGCGGCTGCGAGGGAACAGGGATTCCGTGACGGGCATGCCATCGCGGCGGCGCAGGCGGCGGCGGACGGCCAGGCGGCCCTGCGCGCCTCGCTCGCCGCGATTGCGCACCATCTGGAAGCCGCGCAGGCCGAATCTGCGGCCATTGCCGAAGCGTCGGCCGACGCTGTGGCGCGCCTGCTGCTGCGGACCCTTGCCACCCTGTTTCCCGCACTCTGTGCCAGGCACGGCGAGGCCGAGCTGGCTGCCGTGGTGCGCGCGGTGCTGCCCGCGCTGTCGGATGAGCCCGCGGTCACGGTGCGTGCAAGCCCGCACGACGTGCCCGGCCTGGAGCGCGAGCTGGCCTGCCTTGACGCCGACCTTGCCGGGCGGGTCCAGCTGCTGCCGACGGCCGCGGTCGATCCGGGCGGCGTGAGGATTTCGTGGCGGCATGGGTCAGCTGTGCGCGACGCGTCCGCGCTGTGGGAATCGGTGGCCGGGGCGATGGGGCAGGCTGGCCTGCTTCTTTCCGAAGCCGCCGGGGTCATGGAGCCCGGGCATGCCGGATGAAAACGGCACACCCGGCGCCGACGGGCGCGGGCGCAAGATGGACGCGGTATACGACATTCCCGTCAACGTCAGCGTTGTGCTCGGCAAGTCGACGATGCAGGTGAGCCAGCTGCTGAAGCTCGGCCGTGGCGCGGTGGTCGAGCTCGACCGCCAGATTGGCGAGGCGGTTGATATTTACGTCAACAACCGCCTGATCGGACGTGGTGAGGTGACCATGGTGGACGAAACCAGGATGGGCGTGACCATGACGGAAATCATCAGAGCGGACCAGGTTGTCTGAGCCATGATGGTACTCATCATTGGTTCGCTGGCGGGAGAGCTCGGGCAGGCGGCGCGCATCGCGATGGCCCGCGGCGCGAAGCTCGACCAGGCCGACAGCGCGGATGCGGCGCTGGTCCGCCTGCGAGCCGACGCGCGCGTCGATCTGGTGCTGTGCGACGTTTCGCACGATGTCGGTGCCGTGGTCCGCGCGCTCGCAGCCGAGCGCATGGCCGTTCCCGTCGTCGCCTGCGGCACCGGCGATGACCCGGAGGCTGCGGTCCGGGCGATCAGGGACGGCGCGCGCGAGTTCCTGCCGCTCCCGCCCGATCCGGACCTGATTGCCGCGATCCTGGAGGCGGCGTCCGGCGAGAGCCACGCGCTGGTGGTGCGCGATCCGGTCATGGCGGCGACCGTGCGCCGCGCGGAACAGGTTGCGGCATCGGAAGCGTCGGTGCTGCTGTCGGGCGAATCCGGCACCGGCAAGGAGGTGCTGGCCCGCCACATCCACCGCCGGTCGCGCCGCGCCGCCGGCCCGTTCGTCGCGTTGAACTGCGCGGCGATTCCCGACAACCTGCTGGAATCGGAACTGTTCGGCCACGAAAAGGGCGCGTTCAGCGGCGCGGTCGCGCGCCGCATCGGAAAATTCGAGGCGGCGGAAGGCGGCACGCTGCTGCTTGACGAGATCAGCGAAATGGACGTCCGCCTGCAGGCCAAGCTGCTGCGGGTGCTGCAGGAGCGCGAGATCGACAGGCTCGGCGGCTCGGCGCCGGTCAAGGTGAACGTCCGCATCCTGGCCACCACCAACCGCGACCTGCTGGCCGAGGTGCAGCGCGGCACGTTCCGCGAGGACCTGTATTTCCGCCTGAATGTCGTGTCCCTGCGCGTGCCGGCGCTGCGCGAGCGCCCTGGTGACGTGGCGGCGCTCGCCGAGCATTTCGCGCGCCGCTACGCCGAAGTGAACGGGTTGCCCTACCGCGCGGTGTCCCAGCAGGCGCTGGGCAGGCTGAGCGCGCACGGCTGGCGCGGCAACGTGCGCGAGCTGGAGAATACCATGCACCGCGCCGTGCTGCTGGCCGAAGACGATGAGATCGGCATCGGGGCGATCGAGCTTGGCCCCCCCGGTCCCGGCCAGGCGCAGCCCTCCGCGCAGCCGTCGGTAGGCGTCTCCGGCCTCGTCGGGCGCACCGTCGACGATGTCGAGCGCGACCTGATCCTGGAAACGCTCGGACACACGCTCGGCAACCGCACCCATGCGGCGGTCATTCTCGGCATCTCGATCCGGGCGCTGCGCAACAAGCTGCGTGACTACGCCGCCCAGGGTCTCGCCGTCACGCCGCCGGCGGCCGGCACCGCTTCGGCCATGGTGCCCTGAGCCATGGCCGAAGCGGCTGACATGACCGGGATCCTCTCGAAGCTCCGCCAGTTCACGCCCGGCAGCGACGTCGGCCTCGCCCTCGGCGTCGTCGCGCTGCTGTCAGTGCTGATCCTGCCGCTGCCGACCTTGCTGCTCGATCTCGGGCTGGCGCTGTCGATCACCGCCGCCGTCCTCGTGCTGATGGTGGCGCTGTTCCTGGACCGGCCGCTCGATTTCACCAGTTTCCCGACGCTGCTGCTGCTGACGACGCTGCTGCGGCTGTCGCTCAACGTCGCGACCACCCGGCTCATCCTGTCGCACGGCAACGAGGGGCCGCTCGCCGCCGGCCATGTGGTGGCGGCGTTCGGCGGCTTCCTGATGGGCGGCGACGTGGTGATCGGCGTGATCCTGTTCGCCATCCTGCTGGTGGTGAACTTCATGGTCATCACCAAGGGCTCAGGCCGCATCGCCGAGGTTGCCGCCAGGTTCAGCCTGGATGCGATGCCCGGCAAGCAGATGGCCATCGACGCCGACATGTCCGCGGGCCTGATCGACCAGGCCACCGCACGCCGTCGGCGCAAGGATCTCGAGGCTGAAAGCGGCTTCTACGGCGCCATGGACGGCGCGGCGAAGTTCGTGCGCGGCGACGCGATTGCCGGGCTGATGATCACGGTGATCAACATCCTGGGCGGCTTCGCGATCGGCCTGGTCCGCCATGGCATGCCGTTCGCCGATGCGGCGGCCACGTTCACCACGCTGACGGTCGGCGACGGCCTGGTCTCGCAGATCCCGGCGCTGCTGGTCTCCACCGCCGCCGGCATCGTGGTGACCAAGGGCGGCATGGAGGGCACCGCGGACCGGGCGCTGATCAGCCAGCTTGGCGGCAGCCCGAAGCCGCTCGCGATGGCGGCCGGCGCCGCGGCGGTGCTGGCGCTGCTGCCCGGCCTGCCGACCCTTCCGTTCATTGCACTGGCCGGACTTGCGGGCGGCGCCGCCTGGATGCGTTACAGGCACCCGGCCGCGTCCGAGACCGGCGCGCCGGCGCTGCTCCCGGCCATTCCGCAAGAAGCGCCGATTTCCGACACGCTGCGCATCGACATGCTCCGGCTGGAACTTGGCTACGGCCTGCTGTCGCTCGCGGGCGGCGACACGCCGCGGCTGACCGACCAGATCAAGGGGCTGCGCCGCTCGATCGCGGCCGAGATGGGCTTCGTGCTGCCGCCGGTGCGCATCCAGGACAACATGCAGCTTGCGGCCGACGCCTACTCCATCCGCGTCAAGGAGATCGAGGCAGGCAAGGGCGAGCTGCGCCCGGCGGCACTGCTGGCGATGGACCCCAAGGGGGGGGCGCCGGACCTGCCCGGAGAGCATACCCGCGAGCCAGCCTTCGGCCTGCCCGCGCTGTGGATCGACCCGTCCTCCAAGGATGAGGCGGTGTTCCGCGGCTGCACGGTGGTCGATCCGCCCAGCGTGCTGGCCACCCACCTGACCGAGGTGGTGCGCGACAACATGGCCGAGCTGCTGTCCTACTCCGAGGCGCAGAAGCTGCTGGACGATCTGCCGCGCGAGCAGCACAAGCTGGTCGCCGACCTGATCCCGTCACAGATCACCACGGGCGGCGTGCAGCGGGTACTGCAGTCCCTGCTGGCAGAGCGCGTGTCAATCCGCGACCTGCCGACCATCCTGGAGGGCATCCAGGAGGCATGCGGCGGCTCTGCCCGTGCCATTCCGACCATTGCCGCCCATGTCAGGGCACGGCTCGCCCGCCAGATCAGCGACAGCCACACGGGCGCCGCCGGCTACATTCCGCTCGTTGTCATGGGTCAGGAATGGGAGGAGGCGTTCTCGAACGCGCTGGTCGGGCCGCCGGAGGACCGCCAGCTCGCCATGGCGCCATCGAAACTGCAGGACTTCATGCAGCGCCTGCGGGTGGTTTTCGACGCGGCCAACGCTGCGGGCGAGTCGGCGGTTCTCCTGACCAGCGGCGCCATACGCCCCCACGTGCGCGCGATCGTCGAGCGCATCCGTCCCAGCACGCCGGTGCTGGCGCAGGCCGAGGTGTTCCCGCGCGCCCGCATCCGGACGGTGGGGACGGTATGAACGGCAGCCCCGGCCAGCCGCCATGAGGCTGAAAGTCTACCGTGCCGCCGGCATGACCGAGGCGATGGCGCGGGTGCGGGCCGAACTGGGAGAGGATGCGCTGATCCTCGGCACGCGCCGCGTGCGGGACGGCGTGGAGGTCACGGCGGCGCTCGAGCCCGCCGAGGATGCCTTCCAGCCACTCCCCGATCCGGAGCGCCTGCACGCTTTCGCTTATCACGCCGTGCCTGATGCCCTGCGCGGCAAGCTCATGGATGGCCCGCTGCCGGCGGCGCTCGCCGCGGCGCTGCCATTCGCCGCGCTGCCGGCCGGCGGCTGCGACAGGCCGCTCCTGTTTTCCGGGCATCCTGGCGCCGGCAAGACTGTGACGGTCGCCAGGCTCGCCACGCGCATGGTCATGGCTGGCACAACGCCGCTGGTGATAGCGGCGGACGGCTGCCGCGCCGGCGCCACCGAACAGCTCGCCGCCTTCACCAGGCTTCTTGGGTTGACCCTGGTTGTTGCCTGCCACCCTGTGACGCTCTCCAGGGCACTGGCCCGCCGCCAGGAGGGGGCGCCCGTGCTCATCGACGCGCCCGGATGCGATCCCTTTGATCAAGCCCAGCGCGACGAGCTCGCAGGCATGGCCGGCGCGGCGGACGCGGAGACGGTGCTGGTGCTGGCAGCCGGGACGGACCCTTCCGAGGCGGCCGAGCAGGCGGCCGCCTTTGCCGAGGCGGGCGCTTCGCTTCTGGTGGCCACGC
>Ga0302319_10025435_pt1 | contig 10482 bp, 10 predicted proteins | sample Bog_T0_2_FD_203319 | JGI IMG/M metagenome (GOLD analysis project Ga0302319, IMG submission 203319) | Peat permafrost microbial communities from Stordalen Mire near Abisko, Sweden - Bog_T0_2 | ecosystem: Environmental > Terrestrial > Soil > Wetlands > Peat | place: Sweden: Abisko, Stordalen Mire... | reverse complement strand
ATCACTATCATAATGCCTTCTTATTTCTTTACTTTCAAATACAGCTATTTCTTTCATGGGTAATGCTTTTAATTAGATAACTAAAACATTTTTGTTTGGGCGCTATTGGCTATTTCCTTTTGGTCGAACAATTCGCCAAATTTTTCTTTCCAATAGGTGTTAAGTATTTTTTTCTGTAATTTACTTTCTGATGTTATTTCGCGTACTAACTTCTCTATGTCTTTGGCAAATTTTATTGTGTTTTTTGCCTGATAGTTATTAATTCGGCAAAAATTGCAAGTAGTGTACCTTGTAGTTGGCGTTCGATTTTCATAAATATAAATAGTATTCATCAAATATATAGAACTAAATTATTAGAGGAAACTTTATTTAAAAATCAGTTCGTATCCTGTAAGCTAAACCAGCTTGTACTAAAAAAGCATCCTGTATTTTGGTGTAGATGGGGTAGCTTAGCAATTCTGTTTTGGTGCCATACTCATAAGCCTGTGGGCTGTAGTTAATGGTACGACCAAACTCGGCAAACAGCACAAAGCGTTTTTTTATGTACACATCTACAAAGAGCTTGGCCTGCAGTTCGGAGTTTTTCACATAATCGTGGTTGACATCACTTAGCCTGTATGAGCGGGTATAGGATTTAAAGGCTAAGCCCGCATATAGTTTTTGTTTGATAAGGGCATACTCAAAACGGTAGAAGGTTGGTAACACCCCATACATTTGAAACCTGTCGCTTACCCGCCAGTCTACCCCGGCAAGAGGCACAAAAAAGTTGCCAAAATACTCCCGGTTATAATACAAGCCGAGTTTTATTTTTAGTTTAGAGCTATGCACATAAGTAACCAGGCCATAACCACCCAGTTGCATATCGTATGAGCTGACGGGATTCTTAAAATCTGAACTTAATTTTGGCATAACCAAACCTAATGCTTTCCACTTTTTGTTTTCATGTTGCAGGCCTAAGAATAAAAGAGTTGAATAGAGATTGTTGGTTTCAGGGTATAAATTGTTTTTAATAGTTGATTGCAGTTGCTCGCCATAGAAACGAAGGATAATGGTGTTTTGAGAATCTATTACCAAAGGAACAGTAATGTTTAGGTAATAGTTGTTGGTTTGGTTTTTGCTTTTGAGGGTGTCTTTATAAGTGGTATTGACTGATTGTGCGCTTGTATTAATAACATCTACATAGGGTTGTGCGAAACAGAAATTGAAAGAGATAAAAGCGAAGAGTAAAAGCTTTAGCCTAATGGAGACCGCCATATAATTTATTTTTGGAAGGATAGCGTGGCCCACTCGTTTTTAAGTTCTTTGCCTGTGTTTTTGAGGTTGGTTTTTTCTGCAGCGGCAATAAGTTCGGGGCAGTCATTATCGAAAAAACCACTTATTAGTAGAGTGCCACCGGGGTTAAGGTGGACGGCGTATTTGCTAATTTCTTTTAGCAATATATTTTTGTTGATGTTTGCCAGTATTATATCAAAGCTATCTTTCTCTATGCTATTGATGGTGCCCTGATAAAAATCTATAGCCTCTTTGCGATAACCATTTGCTTTGCGGTTTTCGCGTGAGTTTTCTATACTCCACTCATCAATATCAATCCCTATTACATGTTGTGCGCCCAGTTTCTTTGAAATGATAGAAAGTATGCCCGTGCCACAACCCACATCTAAAACAGATTTATTGCTTAGGTTTAAACCAAACAAAGCCTTAGACATTAACCAGGTTGTTTGGTGATGACCCGTGCCGAAAGACATTTTTGGCTCGATAATAACATCCAATAAGGGTGGGGTAGGAGCGGAATGAAAAGGAGCCCGAATGGTACAGTAGTTTTCTATAATAACAGGGTCGAAACTTTTTTCCCAAACCTGGTTCCAGTTTTGGTTTTTTATTTTTTGTATGTTGTGTGTAAATTTTATTTGAGGGAATTGTTCGGAAAGGTTTTGCAGAATGGTTTCGTTAAACAAAGGTTCTTGAATGAAGGCCTCGAAGCCGGTATCGTTGTGTACAAAGCTTTCAAAGTTTTCTTCGGATAGGGCAGAGGCTAAAATTTCGCTGCCGGGTTCGGAGGGGTTTACGGTAAAAGAGACACAAACATATTCCATTTTAAAATGAATTGGTAATTTGTAAAAACTCTTCAGCAACTAAGGATGCCCCACCAATTAAGCCACCATCAACATCAGAACAGGCAAATAATTCTTTAGCGTTTTTAGCATTGCAACTACCGCCATACAAGATACTGATTTTATTGGAAACATCGGCCCCGTATTTTTCCATCATTGCAAATCGAATAAAGGCATGCATTTCCTGAGTTTGTTCTGGTGTGGCGGTTAAGCCTGTGCCTATGGCCCAAATTGGTTCGTAGGCAATAATAATGTTTTCAATTTCACTATCCGATAAATGAAAAAGAACTTCCTGTATTTGATTTTTTACCGCGGTAAAATAATGGTTGGTTTGGCGTTCGTTTAGTTTTTCGCCCACACAATAAATAGGAATGAGCCTGTGTTTTAAAGCAAGATTTATTTTTTGTTTTAGTTGCTCGGCTGTTTCGTTAAAATATTGGCGACGCTCGGAGTGGCCAATAATTACATAATTAGCCCCACAAGATAAAATAGCGGACGCGCTTAGTTCGCCTGTAAAAGCGCCACTTTCAGTATGATAACAGTTTTGGGCGCCTATAGAAAAAGCGGGGTTTTCTTTTATCAGATGCGCGAGTTCTGTAATGAATAGGGCGGGTGGGAAGATTATTTTGGTAACCTCGTTTTTATTGTCTGCGTCCGCAAGAATAGTCTTAACAAGAGCCCGGGCCTCTTGCAGGGTTTTATTCATTTTCCAGTTGGCGGCAACAATTTTCTTTCGCATAAATAGTTTTATTTAACCCGAATGCGTGGATCGAGAATACCGTAAATAATATCTACAAAAATATTAATGACCACAAAGAATGTAGCGAAAACAAGGGTTGCGCCCATTACCACGGGTAAATCGTTTTTAGTAAGCGCGTCAAAAACTTCGTAACCAATGCCTTTCCAACTAAACACAATTTCTACAAACACCGCTCCCGCCATTAAGCCCGCAAACCATCCCGATATAGCTGTAACTACCGGATTCAGGGCGTTTTTAAGCGCGTGTTTTATAATGATTTTTTAAAAAGTTAAACCCTTTGCTTTAGCTGTTCGAATATAATCCTGAGAGAGAACGTCTAATAAAGAACTTCGCATAAGCTGTACTACAATAGCCAAAGGGCGCATCCCAAGGGTAATTGTGGGGAGTATTAAATTCTTCAGACTTAAATACTTCTCTCCTGAATAGTCATCATATTCATACAAGCTGCCTATAGTTCGGAGGCCTGTATAATCCGCAAGCACATAACCAAAAAGCCAGGCTATGATTACGCCTACAAAGAACGACGGGGCCGACATGCCAAGCGCGGAAAGTATAAGCGCCAGTCTGTCAAAAAAAGTGTCTTTTTTAATGGCGGCTACAATGCCTAAAAATATGCCTACAATGGTTGCCAGTATAATTGAGCTTAAGGCTAAAACAGCTGTCTCGGGCAAGGTTTCTATTATGATTTCGGAAACCTTTCTTTTGGTTATATATGAGCGCCGGAAATAAGGATATTTTGCAACCATGCATCCGCCCTCACCAAAAGAACACAGGTATTTATACGAGTATTTTTCTTTGTCTAAATAAAAACCACTCTTTTTATCTTTCTCATTATGAAAGGAAATGGGGGATAAATCGTTCAGGTAAATAAAATATTGGGTAAGTATAGGTTTATCTCTGCCAAGGTCTTTGTTAATGGCCTCTACGGCATCTTTGTTTGCGCGTTGCCCAAGTAGTACGGTTGCGGGGTCTCCGGGTAGTACATTAAACAAAAAGAAGATGGTTGTGATTACGCCCAGTAGCACCACAAACCCGTAAAACACTTTTTTAAGAATAAACTTTACCACACACTAAAAATGAGAGGTTTAAAGTACATAATTTTTTTTATCAACAAATAATTAATTAGCCGGACTTATATTTTTTATAGGCAAACCAAAACGGGGTTATTCTTTAAATCCTTCAAACACACCCAAACCAAACAGGGCAAAATCATACTTAATAGGGTCTTTGGCGTCTAATTGTTTTAAGAGTGCGGTAACTTCTTCTACCGCTTGCCAGTTGTTTTGTTTGCCGGTTAGTAAACCAAGTTTGCGGCTAACATTGCCCGTATGCAAATCTAACGGCAGGCAAAGTAGCGCGGGGCTTATGTTTTTCCATATACCAAAGTCAACTCCGGCGTTATCGTTGCGCACCATCCAACGTAAAAACATGCAAAGTCTTTTTGCGCCGCTGTTTTTTAACGGATTAGAAACGTGCTTCTGTGTTCGCGCGGAGTGTTTAATAGCAAAAAACTCATTTCTAAAACTAACCAGTCCGTTCTTTATGTTTTTATCTTCGGGCTGTATGCCTTTGGTAAAAAGAGTTTCTAAGCTGTTGTGTTTTTTATAAATGTGTTGAAGGGATTGTATAAAGAACATACAATCAGTTCCATTAAATGTACGATGCACAAAACCATCGAAGCGTTTAATCTCTTTTGGAGTAGCGGCTGTAACAAAATCATGAGGAGCAAAATCCATCAGCTGCATTAGTTTGTTAGCGTTCTTTATAATGCTTTGTCGGTTTCCCCAGGCAATGGTGGCTGCAAAAAAGGCGGCAATTTCTATATCCTGTTTTTTGGTAAAGAGGTGAGGAATAGAAATGGGGTCGGTTTCAATAAATTTTTTGTTGTTGTATAAAAGGTGCTTCTCGTCTAAGAATTCTTTTAGCAGCAATAAATCGGCGCGCTTCATTTACAGAGCCACAAACTAATCGGCGGTAACAAACATATTGTGTACTTTTTCGTGTCCAATGTTGGTAACAGGTCCGTGTCCGCAATATACCGTAGTTTCATCGGGCAGGGTATATAGTTTTGTTTTAATACTGTTTTCTAAATCAGCATGGTTAGCCAAAGGCAAATCTGTTCTGCCAACCGTCCCCTTAAACAGTACATCGCCATTAATTACCAAATGATTTTCCGCATTATAAAAAACCACGTGTCCCGGCGAATGTCCGGGGGTAAACAAAACACTAAGTGTGGTGGTGCCAAAAGTAAGCTTATCACCTTCTTCTATAAACTTTTCGGGTATCGGTGACAGGTCAAAATTTATCTCATATCTTTTACTAACACTTTCCTGAGCGGCAAACACTTCCAATTCTTTCTTATGAGAAAGAGGTTTTAAACCATACGTATCAAACACAAAGCGATTGCCCATAATATGATCGAAGTGGGCGTGTGTGCAAAGTAACATTACAGGCTTTAGTTTTTTGTCTGTTATATAATCTTTTAAAATAGCCTGTTCTTGTGCTGTATAACACCCCGCGTCAATTATCACACATTCGTCGGTTTCATCGTGCAATATGTAGGTGTTTTCGCGGGCCGGATTAAAGGTAAAATATTTAACAGTAAGCATTATTCATGTGTTAATAGGTTATTTTTTGTACTCATGTATTAGCTCTTCGTTTCTATTTCTTTTTATCGGCCTCGCTGAATGCCCCGCATTTCACTTCGTTCGGCTTTAATTTTTTAGGACAGCAAAAGTAAGCAATTTAAAAGCAGACCGCATCCATCTTCTTTCGCTAAAAAATGTAATTTTGTTCCCTCATCAACAAACAAATTAATATGAAAAAGATTATAAATACCACCAAAGCACCTTCGCCAATAGGACCATACAATCAGGCTGTATTGGCCAACAATACCTTATATGTTTCGGGGCAAATAGCTTTGGATATGCAAACCAACAAGCTTTATAAGTGTGGCATTAAAGAAGAAACCCGCTATGTGATGGATTATATTAAACACATATTAGAAGAAGCGGGAATGACTTTTGAAAACGTGGTTAAAGTAACTATCTTCTTAAAAAATCTGAATGATTTTGTACAAGTAAACGAAGCTTACAGCGCCTACTTTACAAAAGATTTTCCGGCACGCGCAACGGTTGAGGCTTCTCGCTTGCCAAAAGATGCAAACGTGGAAATTTGCCTGGAAGCCGTAAAATAAATTGGCGGTTTCCTTATTGACAATTTTATTGTTTCAATAATTAAATCGTAAATAAACAAATCGTAAACAACCTTGTTACCGCGCTACTTTTTGCACCTTGCCTATAACGGAAAAAATTATCACGGTTGGCAATTTCAGCTTAATACGCCTTTAACCATCCAGCAGATATTGCAGGAAAGACTTAGCTTATTGCTTCACGAAAAAATTACCTTGATTGGTTGCGGGCGTACAGATACGGGTGTACACGCTAAAGAGTATTACGCGCACTTTGATTGCGGTAAAGAAGATTTGTTAAGCGATAAGCACAATTGGCTCTTTAAAATGAATCATTGTGTGCCTAAAGATATTTCTTTGATTAATATTTTACCCGTACTGAATAATGCCAACGCAAGATTTAGTGCCACGGCGCGTACTTATAAATATTATATACATCAAATCCCAAACCCGTTTGTAAATGATTTTTCGGCGTATATATATGGAGCTATAGATGTTGATTTAATGAATGAAGCTGCTGCTATAATAAGAAACACAAAAGATTTTACGAGCTTTACCAAAGTAAATAACAACCACGCTAATTATATTTGTGATATAATGGAGTGCAATTGGGTAAGGGAAAACAACAACATCATTTTTACCATTAAAGCAAATCGTTTTTTGCGGAATATGGTGCGTGCTTTGGTGGGTACTATGTTAGAGGTTGGAACGAAAAAGATTACCGTGAATGATTTTGAGGGAATTGTGTTATCGAAAGATAGAAACAAAGCGGGTGTGTCTATTACAGGAAAAGGATTGCATTTAGAAAACATAGAATATCCTTCCACTATTTTTATATAAGATAAATTGAGCGAGGAAAAGAAAAACAAACAAAGCTTCGACTGGAAATTACTCACGCGTATTTTCAGTTATATAAAACCCTACATGGGTAGGTTTTATGTTGCTTTGTCTATTACCATTGTATTGGCCGGTTTAACCATTGCCCGCCCGCTTTTGGTAAAAAAAATATTAGACGATTATGTTTCTACCAAAAATGTAGACATGATTACTCTTTTTTCGGGCATACTGTTAGCATCTCTTTTACTGGAAGCCATGCTTCAATTAAGCAACACCATTTTAACCGCAACCATAGGACAAAGCATTGTTAAAGACCTTCGCACGAAACTTTTTAAACACATCCTTTCTTTTAAAAACTCTTATTTTGATACTACTCCCATTGGTACCCTGGTAACCCGCTCCGTATCTGATGTAGAGGCTTTAGCGGATGTCTTCTCTCAGGGCTTTATTGTTATTATGGGCGATATGCTTAGTCTGCTGGTGTTTTTAATTTCTATGTTTATAGTAAACTGGCAACTAACCTTAGTGGTTTTAATTACCATACCCATGTTGTTTGTTGCCACCCGGTTTTTCCAGCGTGGGGTAAAAAGCACGTTCAATCAGGTTCGTAACGCGGTAGCGGCTTTAAATAATTTTGTGCAGGAACACATACAGGGAATGCAAGTAGTGCAATTGTTTAATCGTCAGGAAAAAGAATATGAAAAGTTTGTAGCCATTAACGAGCAACACAAAGCGGCTAATATAAAATCAATATGGTATTATTCTATCTTCTTCCCCATAGTAGAGATATTGTCTTCGTTAGCCATAGCGCTTATTATATTTTACAGCGGTTTTGGTTCTAACTATTTTAATGTTACCGCGGGAGACATAACTTTTTTTATTATGCTTACCGGTATGATGTTCAGACCTATCCGCATGTTGGCAGACAGGGTAAATACGTTGCAAATGGGTATGGTGTCGGCAGAGCGTGTGTTTAAGTTATTAGACACCAACGAAAAGATTGATAACACGGGCAACCTTATACAACACCTAAACGGACAGGTAGAATTTAAACATGTTTGGTTTGCATACAATGCCGAGAATTACGTATTAAAAGATATTTCTTTTACCGTGCAACCCGGAGACACCATTGCCTTGGTGGGCGCAACGGGTTCGGGTAAATCTACCATTATGAATTTAATGGGCAGGTATTATGAGATTAACAAAGGAGAGATATTGTTTGATAACATCCCGCAAAACAATTTTGATGTGGATTTTCTACGCTCGCAAATTGCGGTGGTGTTGCAGGATGTTTTTCTTTTCTCAGACTCTATTAAGAACAATATTTCTTTATACAACAAAGCCATTACCGATACGGAAATTATAGATGCCGCTAAATACATAGGCGCACACGATTTTATTATGCAGCTACCCGACGGCTACGATTTTAATGTGAGAGAACGCGGAAGCATGCTATCTACCGGGCAGCGCCAAATGATAGCTTTTTTGAGAGCCTATGTACACAAACCCTCTATATTGGTGTTAGATGAAGCAACCTCATCTATAGATACCGAAACAGAGCAACTGATACAATCTGCTACCGAAAAAATTACGCAGGGGCGCACTTCCTTTATTATTGCACACCGCTTAGCCACCATACAAAAAGCAAATTGCATTATGGTTATAGAACATGGTAAGATTATTGAAACAGGAACCTTGCAGGAACTTCTGCAAAAAGACGGGCATTTTAAGGGTTTGTACGAACATCAGTTTTCGGAAGTAGAAATATAGGCATGAAGAATTTTTGCTTATTTTTGGTGTTAAACAACGGTATCTCGGCATGCTAAAGAAAAATTTTCTTTCCATTCTTTTTGTTTTTACGTATAGTTTTTCTATCGCGCAAATTAATAATGAACTAAAAGCGGAAACACAAAAAACATTGAATGAAGGCGAAAAGAAGCTTTTATTAGAGGCGGATAAGCATTATAAAAACCACGAATATATTTATTCTCTCAATCTGTATGATTCTTTATCTAAAGCGCATCCGGACAACCTGTATTTAAAGTATTTACTGGGTTCATGTGAGTGTTATGATTCGTATTGTTTTTCGAAAGCGGAAGAAAACATTAAAGCGGCAGAACCTATAAAAGACAAATTACCTGATTATGATTTTTACTTAGGAAAGGTATATGAAAATAACGACAAATATTTAGAAGCTATTAAGCAATTTAAAATATATCTTGAAAATGATTTGCCCGATACCATTAAGGGAATCGTTAACCGTCAGATAGAAATATGCAAAAACTCGGCAGAGCAAATAACAAAAGGAACTATCGCGACTATTAAAAACATTGGACCTCCCGTAAATACCGCCGCTTCTGAATACGCGCCTGTTTTACCTGGCAACGAAAGTTTTATGGTGTTTACTTATCGCGGGCCAAAATCTTTTGGGGGGAAACAAACATTTCCGGGTAAACCGGACGAGAAAGGAGATTATTTTGAAGATGTTTTTATTTCTAAAAAAATTCAAAAGAAAGATTCGTCTAAATGGGGTATCCCCCAACCTATCAGCCCCCTTATTAATACGATAGGAAACGACGCGCCCTTATACCTTAGTCATGACGGACAAAAACTTTATCTTTTTAGAAATATTGGATTGGGTAGCGGAGATATTTTTGTGAGTTATTTAAAAGGAACCGAATGGAGTAATCCCGAAAAAATGAAAGGAATTAACTCTAATTTTTGGGAAGGAAGTATTTGTTTTTCTCCGGATGAAAAGTTCGCTTACTTTTCCAGTGAGCGACCCGGCGGACAAGGAGGAAGAGATATTTGGTTCGCCCAACACCTGCCTGATGGTAGTTATGGCAACGTTAAAAATTTAGGCGGAACGATAAACTCTTCTTTTGATGAAGACGCCCCTTTTATTACCGCTGACGGAAAGGTTATGTTTTTTAGTTCTACCGGACATAATTCAACGGGTGGTTACGATATATTTCGCTCTGATTTTAAGAACGGCAAATGGGGTACTCCTTATAATATTGGCAAACCCGTTAATACCAACTTGGATGATAAATACTATTGGGTATCTGCCGATGGGCAACGTGGATACTATTCATCCGAGAGAAAAGGCGGGTATGGCTTGCAAGATATTTATTTGGTAGAACCCAGTGTTTTTGGAAAACCTACCGCGTTAGTTATTCTTAGCGGTATTGTTTATTTTGATGATAAGCCGGTTGAAGCTGAGATTAAAATTAAATCGAAACATGGCAGAAAAGATTTTTCAGGAAGCTTCTCTTCAAACTCGGTAACGGGGGAATATTTGCTTAACATCCCTTCGGGAAATGAGTTCGAGTTAAAATATACCTACAAAGGAATGAGCGTTGTAGAAAATATATCTACCGTAACACTGGATTCTTTTGCCTCCCTGAGGGCCGACGCTAATTTATATTCAGGAGATTTTATAAATACCATTAAAATAGATACCTCTCAAACAAAATCAGATGTGAGGGGTTTAAACTATGATGCGTTTTTGTCTAAATACGGAGATTTTATGGCAGATAGCGTTACTTTTAAAGTACAAGTAGGAGCTTATCGTTTGATTGATA
>Ga0302319_10025434_pt1 | contig 10482 bp, 6 predicted proteins | sample Bog_T0_2_FD_203319 | JGI IMG/M metagenome (GOLD analysis project Ga0302319, IMG submission 203319) | Peat permafrost microbial communities from Stordalen Mire near Abisko, Sweden - Bog_T0_2 | ecosystem: Environmental > Terrestrial > Soil > Wetlands > Peat | place: Sweden: Abisko, Stordalen Mire... | reverse complement strand
CCCGACAGATGGGCATCGATCTGGTCGAAGGCCGCGACCTCGTCACCCACGACAACATCGTCTACATGCGCACCACCGACGGCCTCAAGCGCGTCGACGTCATCTATCGCCGTGTCGACGACGACTTCAGCGATCCGCTCGTCTTCCGTCCCGACTCCTCGCTCGGGTGCGGCGGCCTCTTCAACGCCTATCGCGCCGGCAACGTCACCGTCACCAACGCCTTCGGCACCGGCCTCGCCGACGACAAGGCCGTCTACGCCTACGTCCCGCGCATGATCCGCTACTATCTCGACGAAGATCCCATCCTGCCCAACGTCGAAACCTATCTTCTCGGCGACGAAAAGGAGCGCCAACACGTCCTCGCCAACCTCGACAAACTCGTCGTCAAGGCAGTGGGCGAAAGCGGCGGCTACGGCATGTTGATCGGCCCCCACTCCACCGCCGCGCAGCGCGAGGAGTTCGCCCGCCAGATCCAGGCCAACCCCCGCAATTACATCGCCCAGCCCACGCTCGATTTCTCCCGCGCTCCCTGCCTCATCAACAATCAGCTCGAACCGCGCCACGTCGATCTCCGTCCCTACATCCTCTTCGGCGACAAGGTCAACATCGTGCCCGGAGGCCTCACACGCGTCGCTCTTGAAAAAGGTTCGCTCGTGGTCAACTCCTCCCAGGGCGGCGGCAGCAAAGACACATGGATTCTCGAAAAGTAGTCGAACGAGACAATGAAGGATCAGGAACGCTTTCGGGTGGTAGGCCGGGGATTTATCCCCGGCATGAAGCTAATCAGATGAATTGGGGGCTGGTAGGGATGGGCTTTAACCCATCCATTCATCCCCTGAGGGACGTTCTTCGAGAGCCCGAACCCGTTACTCGGACAACCAACTTTCCGGGTCGGATTTTTCTAACCACGCAGTTCAGGAGAAACAATGCTCTCCCGCGTTGCCGACAGCCTCTACTGGATGAGCCGCTACCTCGAGCGGGCCGAGAACACCGTGCGTCAGCTCGACGTCACCATGAGCCTCATGCTCGACCCCGGCGGCGACAGCGCGGAAACCCGCTGGCAGCGACTCCTCGCCTCGCTCGGCAAGCCCGCCGGCATGGAGTGGAACGGCGACATGGACGCCATGGCGCGCAAGCTCGTCTTTGACTCGCTCAGTCACGTCTCCGTCACCTTCTGCATCAACGGCGCTCGCGAGAACGCCCGACAGGTCCGCGAAGAAATCTCCTCCGAGCAGTGGCAGCGCCTCAACCGCCTCTTCCACCAGATCCATTCGCCCCACGTCGAAGCTCAGTTCACCTCCAACATCAACGACTCGCTCATCAATGTCGTCGATGGCATTCATCTCTTCAAGGGTGTCAGTGACACCACCATGATTCACGGCCAGGGATGGCAGTTCATCCGCCTGGGCCGCTACCTCGAGCGCGCCTACGCCACAGCCACGCTGCTTGAGGCTTACCAGCCGTACCTCTTTCCCAGCGAAGACCGCGAGCTGGCCGGCTTCCAATATCTTGAACTCGTCGGACTGCTCCGCTGTTGCACATCCTTTGAGGCCTACTGCCAGGTCTATACGGCCGATGTCACCGCGGATCGCATCCTCGATTTCCTGCTTCTCAATCGCGACTTTCCCCACGCCATCCGCTACAGCGTTGACGCTATCCGCAACGCCATTGAATCCATCGCCCGCACCGGCGGCCGCCGCCCGCCCGACGAGCTCACCGCAGGCATCGGCCGCCTCCACGCCATGCTCGGCTTCACCACCATCAACGAGATCCTCATGGGCGATCCAGCCGCCTTCCTCCACAACATCCGCGAGCAGTGCCTGCGCATTCACGAGCTCATCTACCGTTACTACGTGCACTATTCCATCCAGTCCGCGCTGGCGGTGTAAGGAGCGACCATGAACTTCTATTCCATCCGCCATCTCACCCGCTTCCGCTACTCGCACCCCATCAGCGAGAGCGTTATGGAAACGCGCATGCACCCCCGCTCCGACTCCAACCAGCACGGCCTCACCTTCTCGCTCTCCGTCAGCCCGCGCTGCCGCGTCTTCAGCTATCGTGACCACCTCGGCAACACTGTCCAGCACTTCGACATTCCCGGCGAGCACAACCAACTTGTCGTCGTTGCCGAGTCGGTCGTCGAGCAGCAGCCGCTCCCCGAAGTGCCCCGCTTCCTCTCCCCCGACGCATGGGGCGCCCTCGACGAGCTCATCGATTCTGGCGACTACTGGGAGATGCTGCTGCCCTCAAAGTTCGCCGTCGAAACTCCGGCCCTCACCTTGCTCGCGGAGCAAATGGGCGTCACGCGCCGCGACGATCCCCTCATGCTCGTCCAGGAACTGAATCAGCGACTCTTCAACTACTTCGACTACGAGCCCCGTTCCACCCGCGTCGACTCGCCCATCGACGAAGCCATCGTCAGCGGCAAAGGTGTCTGCCAGGACTTTGCCCACACCATGATCGCCCTGCTGCGCAAGGTGAAGATCCCGGCCCGTTATGTCTCGGGCTATCTTTACCGCAGCCGCGAAGACCACGACCGCTCCACGCCGGATGCCACCCATGCCTGGGTCGATGTGCTCCTCCCGCATCTGGGGTGGGTCGGCTTCGACCCCACAAACAACCTGGTCGCGCACCACCGCCACATCCGCACCGCCGTCGGCCGCGACTACGCCGACGTGCCACCCACCCACGGCATCTTCCGCGGCAACACCGACAGCGAACTCTATGTTGCCGTGCACGTTGAAGCCAGCAGCCAGCCCCCCGCTCTCGACCGCAAGCTGCCCATCCCCGACGACTGGAGCGTGCTCGTGGAGCGCGCCCAGCAGCTCCCGGAGCGGCCACTGCCCTTCATCGATCTCCAGCAGATGCAGCAGCAACAGCAGCAGTAACCGTGCCGCCGCCTCATTTCAGGCACGGGATCTTTTTCCGCTTGAGAAGCGATTTTCCTTGAACCGGAGGTAGATTTCAGACAAGATAGTAGGAATTTCATCTCCCGCGCCCATCCCCTCACGGCGCATGTTCCAAACAGAGCTACACGCTGACCGGCTCGCTGAGTTCCGCATGCTGAAGCTGCCTCCGCACAGTAGCCGTGTACCCGGTCACTCTCTTATCCGCCGCGGGTTTTCAACCGGCCCGCATCTCTTCCACCTTAAGAGCTGCAAACTGGCATCTCACAGCAGCGCAAGGCAAGACCTTTGGAGGACCAGCCATGAGACGTTCCCTTTCGGGATGGATGCTATTTCTTTTCCTTGCAACCGCCACCTTCGCCTTTGCCCAAAGCTCAACTACCTCGCTCCGCGGTGTCGTCAAGGACCCCTCCGGCGCGCTGGTCCCGGGCGCAAAAGTCACCCTCGTTGACAAGTCCAACGACAAGACCCTGAAGTCCGTCACCAGTGGCGCTGGCCTCTATCAGTTTTCGCAGATCCCGCCCGCGCGTTACCTCATCACCGTCAATGCCAGTGGGTTCGGCGAAGAGTCGAAGACCGCCGAGTTGCTCGTCAGCCAGCCCGCCACCATCGACTTCACCCTGTCGCTAAAAGGCGACACCGTCACTGTCGACGTTAGCGGCACGGCCCAGACCCTCAACCTCACCGATGCCACCATCGGCAACTCCGTCTCCAACGCCACCATTGAATCGCTGCCCATGGACGGCCGCGATCCCGTCTCGCTGCTGGCCCTGCAGCCCGGCGTGCTGTTCCTCGGCGAAAACCTGGGCGGCTCCAGCGGCGACAGCCGTCAGGGCGCCGTCTCCGGCAGCCGCTCTGACCAGGGCAACGTCACACTCGACGGCGTCGACGACAACGACCAGATCAACGGATACGCCTTTAATGGCGTCCTGCGTTCCACCCTCGACTCCACCGAAGAGTTCCGCGTCACCACATCCAACGGCAACGCGGATGCAGGCCGCTCCTCCGGCGCGCAGGTCTCCCTCGTTACCAAGAGCGGAACCAACAAGTTCCACGGCTCCCTCTACGAATACAACCGCCCCTCCAACACCGTTGCCAACGACTGGTTCATCAAGGAGCAGCAGCTCTCCTCCAGCCTGGCCAATCGCCCCACTAAGTACATCCAGAACACCTTCGGCGGCAGTGTCGGCGGCCCCATCCTCAAAGACAGGCTCTTCTTCTTCTTCAACTACGAGGGCCAGCGCCTGGCGACCAACCAGACCGTCTCGGCCACCACACCCTCTGCCGCTTTCAAGAGCGGCCAGATCGGATATGTCGATTCCACCGGCGCAACCCAGATGCTCACTTCAGGGCAGATTGCGACCCTGGACGCAGCATGCACGCTCTGCACAACACCCGGCGTCAACGCTGCCATGGAGGCCTACTACGCCCCCGTCCCTGCCGCAACCGTGCTGGCCGGTGGCGACGGCATCAACAACGGCTCGCTCAACTTCAGCTCGCCGGCCCCGGCCACGCTCAACACCAGCATCTTCAAGGTCGACTACGACCTGAACGCCAAGAACCACTTCTTCGCCCGCGGCAACCTGCAGAAAGACACCGCCGCCGGCGCGCAGAACCTCCCAGGTCAGCCCGCCTCCAACTGGCACGAAGACAACACCAAGGGCCTGGCCGCCGGACACACCTTCAATCCGACCTCAAGCATCGTCAACGACCTGCGCTACGCCTACATCCGCCAGAGTTACACTGACTCGGGCATCGGCCAGGGCGACTATGTCACCGTCCGCTTCCTCACCCAGCCCACCTCCCACAGCCGCAGCTAGGTCGTCAGCGTTCCTCTCCAGACGGTCGTGGACAACTTTAGTTGGACCAAGGGCAACCACAGTGTTTCTGCCGGCGGCAACTGGCGCCTGGTTGCAAACAACACCGGAACCGACGCCAACTCCTACAACGGCGGCAGCACCAACCCCTCCTGGCTCGCCACCCACGACGCTCCAGACCCAACCACGCTCGGCCTCAATGCCGTTGACCCCGGCTTCATCAGCTCCTTTGAGCAGGCATACGCCACCATCGTCGGCGACGTGCCGGAGTTGCTCAGCAACCCCAACTACTCCGTCACCAGCGCAACCTCGGCCAAGCTCCTCGCCGATGGCACAACCATCTTCCGCCGCTTCAAGGGCAACGAGTTCGAGTATTTTCTCCAGGATTCCTGGCGCATCAAGCCCAACCTGACCATCACCTTCGGCCTGCGCCACACCCTGCTGCAAACACCCTATGAAACCGGCGGCCAGCAGATTGCTCCCACCGTCGACACCCACGCCTGGTACCTCGAGCGCGGCGCGGCTGCCGCCAAGGGCCAGGTCGATCAGCCCGACTTGTTCTTTACGCCCGTTGGCAAGGCCAACAACAAGCCCGGCTACTGGCCCAAGCAGAAGTTCAACATCGCGCCCCGCGCCTCCCTGGTCTACTCGCCCAACACAAAGACCTCCATCCGCGCCGGAGCAGGCCTCTACTTCGACCACTACGGAGAGGCCCTCGTCCGCCGCTTCAGCACCCTCGGCTCCTTTGGCCTCTCTTCGCAAAACCAGAGCGCTCCCGGCGCTGTCGGCTTTGAGGCCGCGCCCCGCTTCACCGGCCCCCACGATCTGCCCAACCTGCCCATCTCTCCCGCGCCAACCTCGCAGGCCTACCCCTACGCGGTTCCCGACGGAGCCTTCGGCATTAATTGGGGCATCGACAACAAGGTCCACACGCCTTACGTCGAAGCCTTCAACCTCTCCGTCCAGCGCGAACTGCCCGGAGGTTTCCTGCTCGATGCCGCCTATGTCGGCCGCCTTGGCCGCCATCTCTTCCAGCAGCTTGACCTGGCAGAGCCCGTCAACTTGAATGATCCCAAGGGCGGCACCGACTACTTCACCGCCGGAACCCAGCTTTCAAAGGCTGCCGACTCCAATGGAGGTGCTTACGGCGGCGGCTCCACCGGCAAGCCCCCCGTCCACGTCACCACCATCCCCTTCTTTGAGGATGTCTTCCCGCAGATGGCTGGCCTCGACGCCCCGGGCGAAAGCGCCACCGATGCGGTCTACAACAACGAATGGGCGCCCAACCGTTACAGCTACGGTGAAACCCAGGCCCTGGCCGACATTGACTTCTACTGCGGCTACGGCTGCCCCAACGGTACCCAGTTCTGGGATCAGCAGTTCTCCTCGCTCATCTCCCTGGCCTCGGTCGGCATGAGCTACTACAACGCCGGCCAGCTCACGCTGCGCCATCCAACCCGCCACGGCCTCAGCGTGGACTTCAGCTACACCTTCTCCAAGTCAATTGACATGGGGTCGGACGCGGAGCGCTCTGCCACCTCCTATGGCGCCATCCAGAACAGTTGGAATCCCAGGCTCAGCCGCGGCATCTCCGACTTCGACACCAAGCACCTGGTCACCGTCAACTGGGCATACGCTCTGCCCGTCGGCCGCGGCAAAGCATTGCTGCCCTCTTCCAGCACCATCACCGATGCCCTCATTGGCGGATGGCAGTGGTCTGGCCTGGGCCGCTGGACAAGCGGTCTGCCGTTCTCCATCATCGAGCCCGGATGGACCACCAACTGGGAACTCCAGGCATGGGCCGTTCCCACTACCAACGTCAAAATCAAAAAGCACATCGAGAACGGCCTGCCGCAGATCTTCGCCGATGACCACGCAGTCGATAGTGGCATCTACGTAGGAACACCGGTTCGCCTTCCCTATCCCGGCGAGGCCGGGCCACGCAACCTCTGGCGCGGCGATGGCGTCTTCAACATCGACTCCTCGCTCAGCAAGACCTGGAACCTGGCCGAAAAGGCAAAGATGAAATTTGCCTGGGAGGTCTTCAACGTCACCAACTCCACGCGCTTTGACACCAACAGCCTGGGCAACGGCCTCACCTACCAGGCCTTCGGCTACTACACCGCGCGCCTCGGACAGCAGAACTTCCGCCGCATGCAGTTCGGCCTCCGCATCGACTTCTAACCAACACCCACCACGCAACAAGCAAAAGGGCCGGAGCAATCGCTCCGGCCCTTCTGTCAGTGCCGCGAACCCTAACTCAGCTGCGCCTCGATCTTCACCACCGAAGCCGCCGGGAAGTTGAACCTCAAGGCTCCGCCCCGCACGCTTACCTCTGCCGTCCGCGTCTTCACCTGCTCCGGCTGGCCCAGCGCGTTGTGCGCGTGAATGTCGCTCTCGCCCACCACCCACGCCCTGGCGCTCGCCGCCGTTGCCCCGCGCAGCACAATCTCCGCCTCGCGCGCGTCCTTCACATCCGGGTTCACCGCCGTCAGCGTCAGCGTCTTGCCCTTCACTGAGGCCGAGCCCTTCAGCCCCCAGAAGCTCGCCGGCTTGCCGTCGCGGTCATACCGCACCTCCGGCGCAGCGAATTCTGCCCGCACCGCCGTCCCACCCTGGTGCGCCGCATACATCTCGAAGACGTTGAAGTTCGGCGTCGTCGTGAACTGGTCGCCTCGCGAGAGGAACAGCGCGTTCAGGTTGTTGATCAGTTGCGCGCAGGCCGCCATGCCCACCTTGTCGGCGTGACGGTTGAACGTGTCCAGGCTCATGGCCGTCATCACCGCGTCCCGCACGGTCACCATCTGCCCCAGCAGTTGCTCTGGCCCGTTCTCCGTGCCCGGCTTGTACCAAGGCCCATACTCGTCCACCACCAGCTTCACCCTATGGTCCAGGTCAAACTCGCCCAGCGCCGTCCAGTGGTCCAGCAGGATCCTCTCCATCCGGTCCGTCTCCCGGCACAGCTCGTACCAGTCGATCGGGTCAAACTGCAGCGCGTCGCCCTTCTCCGCATCCCAGTCGTTGGTCTTTCCGCGCGACAAGTTGGTCGCATAGTGATGCACGCTCAGCCCCCACACCCCGCGCATATCGTGGCCCGGCTGCCCGTGCAGCAGCTTGTTAAAGAACCCCCGCGTCCACGCCTGTTCGTCGCTGTTCGGCCCGCTCGCCACAAAACGCAGCGGAACCCCGTAGCTCGGAACCCACGTCGTATACCGCTTGAACTCCGTCGCGTACTCCTCCGGATCGAAGTTCCCGCCGCAGCCCCAGCTCTCGTTGCCCACGCCCCAGTAGCGCACGTTATAGGGCTCCGGCTCGCCCGCCGCCGCACGCGTCTCCGCCAGCGTCGTCGTCCCCTTCGGCGAGTTGCAGTACTCCACCCAGTGGTCAAAATCCAGCGGCGTCAGGCTGCGCACGTTCCCCGCAATATACGGCTCCGCCCCGCACAGCCTGCAAAAGCGCACAAAGTCGTCCGTCCCAAACTCGTTGGTCTCGTAGACCTGCGGCAGGTTCTGCTTCTGCTGCGACGCGCTGAAGTTGTCCGTCCAGAAGTTCGTCCGCCGCGGCCGCTTTTCCCTCGGCCCAATCCCGTCCCGCCAGTCGTAGCTGTCCGCAAAGCATCCGCCCGGCCACCGCACCACCGGCGCTTTGATGGCCCGCATCTTCTCAATCAGCGCCGACCGCAGCCCATGCTGGTTCGCAATCTTCGACCCCTCGCCCACATAAATCCCGTCGTAGATCACGCTTCCAATGTGCTCGGTAAAGTGTCCATAGATCTCCGGCGCAATCGTCCCAATCGGCTCATCCACCAGCACCTCAATGTGCGAGCCCACCTGCTGCGCCAGCGCCGCCCGCCTGCCAAACACCAGCACCCCCGCCGCCGACCCCGCCGCCGCCTTCAAAAAACTCCGCCGTTCCATGTGTTGCTCCTTCAACAAACCGTGTTTTCGCTCAGTCGAAAAAAGCATGAGAATTCCAGAAAGCTACATCCTCCGGCGTACCTCTCCTTTGAACTTCGCTAAGAATCGCGAAGCGGAACTCGGGGTGAATTCGAATGGGCGTCATTCGAAACCACGGGTACCTATTCAGCAAGGCAATTGCTTCAGGAAATGAGGAAACGGATTCGCTTGTCCTCAAGGGACTCCCCAAGTCCTGGATGTCCTCTTTGTCTAGCAGATTTGTCACTGTGGTTTCGTCCGTGCGCATCCAAAACCTCCACTGGCCCACAGTATCCTTGTTTCCAAGCAGCGTAATGCTCCCACCTTCTGCGCCCACTTCCAGCACCATTTCGTCTATGGGGCTCTCCTCAGGCTCTTTTGGCTGGAAGTCAGCTACCGAATTGGAGCCACCGGTTAAAAATGGTCTTAGGCCGATGCCCTGCGGTTCCATTACTCCGAGTTCTACCGCAAGCTCACGAATCTGAAGCAGAGCGTCATCAATAATGCGCTGCTTCTCAACGCCAGTAGGAAGGAAAATCGGCACCATCACCGACCCCGTGTCGTGATCGAAGCAACGTCGCGGCTTTGCTGAGCGGAACTGGTTCAGTTTTTCTCTGACTTCGCCAATTTGAGCATTCGGTAGGAAGGTAATCCAGATCGGAGAAACACCTCTGCGACGCCAAGCCAGCACATCGAATCCGACCCAGGGGGTGTACTCGCCAATTCGAATGTAGGCGCCCGACCCATATCGGAAGTTGGTTTCACGAAGGCCCTTCCTGTCACACAGGCCCCGGCTCCCGGCTTGGTTTACGATGTCGAGCGCCAATTCAGAGAAATTGATCATTCTCTGCGCAATTCCAAGGTTGGTTAATTCCTCGCCCAGAAGGGGCAAGAATTCCTCTTCGTCCATCTTCCTGCATAGTCCTTGAAGCTGAGCGATGTCGTTGCAGGTGCCCGTTTCGCCGGCGGAGTTTGCCGCTGTGTAAAGTGTGTCGAGCAAAACGCTCCAAGACGTTGCGGCTAAGTAATGTTCTCCGCCCAGGGGAGCCGCGGTCATGTTTGGAAGTTCCAGAGCATCCCCAACTGGAATCTTGGCAACCGCGCAGCGTCGGACCATCTCATCCCACACAAGTCGGACACGGGCCTTAAGAACGACGAACAACAGTGCGGCAACTCCGACCGGAAGTTCATGAAATAGTTCCCTAATGTAGGTCTTCGGCTGATTCTCAGTCAGGCCGGCCCAGAACTTGTTCTCCACGATCACACGAAGCTGACCTCTTTCGTCACGGCATTTCATGTCGGGAATTGACTTATCTAATCCAGCCTGCTGTGTGCCGATGTAAAAGGTCCCCGGGCAGTCCAACCCGATCGGGCGAAAGAACTCTCTGAATGCACCCGATGCGGCGGGCGATCTTCTCAAAATGAAAGTTAACGCTTCCGTAGCCAAGTTCTCTTGCTGGCCGGCAAAGCGATTTGCGAGGTGTCCAAGGACTGTGTCGGAATTCATATCCCACTCCTTCCTGATGCTCCCTGCCGGCTCCCGGGTGTCCCAGGTCCCGCTTCTGGGACCTGGGAAGCCACAACCCTCAACTTGCCAACCGCGAAGCAGCCGCAATCCTCCGCAACTCCGGCAACACCCGTCCCAACGCCATCGGCGCCGCATCCTTCGTCCCCAGCGCAAAATACACTGCGCGATACAGTTCGTACAGCTCCTCATACACCGCCGCAGCTCGAGCCTCCGGCTCCACCGTCCGCAGCGGCAAACACACCGCCGCCTGCGCCTCTTCAATCGTCTTGTAAGCTCCCGCCGCCAGCAGTGCCATA
>Ga0302319_10025432_pt1 | contig 10482 bp, 9 predicted proteins | sample Bog_T0_2_FD_203319 | JGI IMG/M metagenome (GOLD analysis project Ga0302319, IMG submission 203319) | Peat permafrost microbial communities from Stordalen Mire near Abisko, Sweden - Bog_T0_2 | ecosystem: Environmental > Terrestrial > Soil > Wetlands > Peat | place: Sweden: Abisko, Stordalen Mire... | reverse complement strand
CTGCTTTTTTCACGCCCAATAACTCCGGTCCAAGGTTCGATACTGAATCGCTTCAGCCAGATGAGCCACGGTCAAATGTTCCGCTGCTTCAAGATCCGCAATCGTTCGCGCAACTTTGAGAATGCGATCGTGGGCTCTCGCGGTCAGCCCTTGTTGCTGCATGGCCCGCTCCAGCAACCGCTCCGCATCGGCACCCAGCTCGCAGTGTGCGCGAATCTGCCGCGTGGTCATTTGCGCATTGGAATAAATCTTGTCGCCCGACTTCCTGAATCGCGCTCGCTGCTGCTCACGCGCGGCCATCACCCTGCCGCGAATCTCCGCCGACCCCTCCGCGGCCGCTCCGCCACGCAGCTCTTTATACTGCACCGCCGGAACCTCAATATGAATATCGATCCGGTCCAGCAGCGGTCCTGAAATCTTGGCCACATAGCGCTGAATCATCGGCGGCGTACACAGGCACTCCCGCGACTTGTCGTTAAAAAATCCGCAAGGGCATGGATTCATAGCCGCCGCCAGCATGAACCGCGCCGGAAAACTGAGCGACATGGATGCGCGCGCAATGGTCACGGTGTGGTCTTCGAGCGGCTGGCGCATCACTTCCAGCACATTGCGCGGAAACTCCGGCAGCTCATCCAGAAACAGCAGCCCATTGTGGGCCAGCGAAACCTCACCGGGTCGAGGCACGATGCCGCCGCCGATCAACCCTGCGTCAGAGATGGTGTGGTGCGGCGCGCGGAATGGCCGCTGCGTCACCAGCCCCGCCGCCGCATCCAGGACGCCCGCGACAGAATGAATCTTCGTGGTCTCCAGCGCCTCTTCAAACGTGAGCGGCGCAAGGATCGAAGGCAGACGCTTGGCCAGCATGGTCTTGCCCGACCCGGGCGGTCCGATCATTAATATGTTATGGCTGCCCGCCGCAGCCACCTCGAGAGCGCGCTTGGCCGTCTGTTGCCCGCGTACATCCTTGAAGTCCACATTGAAGTGTTGCAGCTCGCCCAGCAGCGCCTCCGTCGACACACGGCAGGGCTCGCGCTGAATCACACCCACAACCGCGCTGTTCAGCAGTTCAAGCACGTCGAGCAGCGACGACACCGGATAGACGTTCACGCCCTCGACCACAGCGGCCTCGGCAGCATTGGCCGTAGGCAAGATCAAGTTCGGAATCCCTTTTTCACGCGCAAGAATCGCCACCGGCAACATGCCTGGCACCGAACGCACGCCACCGTCAAGGCCTAACTCGCCCACAAGCAGAAATTGGCTCAGGTCTGTATTCCGCAGCGCTCCATACGCGCCCAGAATGCCCACTGCGATGGGCAGGTCAAAGCCGGCGCCTTCCTTTTTAATATCAGCCGGTGCAAGGTTGATGGTGATGAAGGTCGGCGGAATCCCGTACCCGGAGTTCTTGATTGCCGCCCGCACACGGTCGCGGCTCTCGCGCACGGCGGCGTCCGGCAAGCCCACCGTGTGGAAGACTTCCTTCTCCGCAACCGCGCCGCTATAGTCCACCTCGACGTCGATGAGGTTCGCATCGATGCCGTAGACCGCCGCGCTGAGGACTTTGAAAAGCATGGTGAAAGATTGCACGGAGTTTATCACCGCAAAGTGGTTCAACGTGTGACAGCAATCAGCCAAGTTCGTAAACAAACCCTCAAGCTGCTGCATTCACGCTACAATTCATGCGTGACCACGAGCCTCTTCGACCTCTACAAGATCGGTGTTGGCCCTTCCAGTTCGCACACGATGGGCCCCATGCGCGCAGCCTGTCGCTTTGCCCGCGAGCTCGGGTCGCGCGTTGAGCTGGATCGCGTCGTGCGCGTCCAGGTTGACCTCTACGGCTCGCTTGCCCTCACTGGAATCGGACACGCCACAGACCGTGCAGTCATTCTCGGACTGGCCGGCAACGAACCCGCCACCATCGATCCAGCGGCCATTGAATCCACAGTCGCAGCCATTCGCTCCGCGATGCAGATCAGCCTCGCCGGCGCGCGCTTCATTCCGTTTGAAGAGCCGCGTGACCTGCACTTCAATCGCGCCATCATGCATCCCCCCGGCGCGCACTCGCAGCATCCCAATGGACTCCGGCTCGGAGCATATGACGCCGCCGGCGCCGTCATCGACGAACGCACTTTCTTTTCCATCGGTGGCGGATTCATCACCGAGGAGCCTTCGTCCGATTCTTCTGCATCACTCAGCCCACCGATCTCAACCGAGAAGCCACATGCTCCCATTCCGTTTCCATTCCACAGTGCAGCGGAGTTGCTGGCCATCGCTCACGCCAATGAGCTCTCCATCAGCCAACTCATGCTTGAGAATGAATGCGCCCTCGTTCCCCGCGACTTGAACTCCTCAATCGACGCCGGCCGCGCCCCCGTCGAAGTTGTCCGTCAGGGCATCGAGCGCATCTGGCAAACCATGCAAGACTGCATCGATCGCGGCATAGCGGCGGAAGGCATCTTGCCCGGTGGCCTCAATGTTCGACGTCGCGCCCATCGGCTGGCCGCGCGCCTGCATGAGAAGGAGGCCAACGGTTTGCGCAGCGATCCGCTGGCTCCGCTGGACTGGGTCACCGTCTACGCCATGGCTGTGAATGAAGAGAACGCCGCGGGCGGGCGCGTGGTCACCGCGCCCACCAACGGAGCTGCCGGCGTGGTTCCCGCCGTTCTGCGCTATTACGACCGCTTCATTCCCGACTCCGACCATGAAGGCATGATGCGTTTCTTCCTCACCTCGGCGGCCATCGGCATCCTTTATAAGGAGAACGCTTCCATCAGCGGCGCGGAGGTTGGCTGCCAGGGAGAAGTCGGCGTGGCATGTTCCATGGCTGCCGGCGGACTGACCGCTGCCCTCGGCGGAACAAATGGCCAAGTCGAGCACGCCGCTGAAATCGCCATGGAGCACAACCTCGGCATGACCTGCGACCCCATCGGCGGCCTGGTGCAGATTCCCTGCATCGAGCGCAACGCCATGGGTGCGGCCAAAGCCATCAACGCCTCGCGCCTCGCCATGAACGAGTCTGAAGCGCACAAGGTTTCGCTCGATCAGGTGATTCACACCATGTATCAAACCGGCCTCGACATGCAGTCCCGCTACAAAGAGACGAGTCTCGCCGGTCTTGCCCTGAACATCATTGAGTGTTGAATGAAGACATTCAATTCGCATCGGCACTCTTGGTATTTACGCGAATGAACTTTTGCAAAAACCAGAATATCGATGCAAGGTGTCGATCGAATTCAGTCATCGCAATTCCAATCTCAATTGCATGCAAAAAATTGTTGCTGCTTTTTCCACCATCGTGTCGTTTTTTTCTTGACACTGACCTCTCATGAATCTATACATTCTTCAACTGCAATAAATGGATTGCAGGAATATTCAAATCATCAAAAAGGGAGAATAGCAAAAATGGCAACCAAGAAGGCAGCGAAAAAGGCACCTGCAAAGAAGGCCGCCGCCAAGAAGGCACCCGCGAAGAAGGCCGCAAAAAAGAAGTAAGCGGCAAACCAACAACAAGGCAACACGCGAGGGGGGCGCTCAAAGCGTCCCCCTCAGTGTTTCTGCAGACAGATTAGAATCGCTAATGAAGGAATGCTCTCGTAGAGCCCTCATGACAAGACGACGTTGGATTGCCGAACATTGGGACGAGGCCACCGCCACCATTCTTGGCGCACAGGCTGAACACATGGCGCGCGTGTTGCGTGCCCAACCGGGAATGGAAGTTGACGTTGTTGCAGGCGGCCATGTCTTTCATGCCGAGGTTGCCGCGGTCACACCCAATGAAGTCCGCTTCAATCTCATCGCCGAGGTGCAGGCCGATCCCGCTCTGCCCATCACGCTGGTCATGGCCGTGTATAAGTTTGACCACATGGAGTGGGCCATTGAGAAAGCCACGGAGCTCGGCGTCGCAGCCATTGCGCCCGTCATCTCTCGCCGCACCGAGAAGCATCTCGCGCTGGCCGCAGCAAAGCGCGCCGACCGATGGCGGCGCATCGCCCACGAATCCGCCAAGCAGTCGCGGCGCTCCGATGTGCCGTCAATTTCCGACCCGGCTCCGCTTGCCGACCGCATCCGCGCAGCGTCGATTGCCTCGGACGCAACTCCGGGCTCCACTTACATTGTCCTCGCCGAGCAGGAGCGCACCACCACCCTGCGCAACGCCCTCGATGGAGCCATTGCCGCCGCGCAGGCACAGATGCCCACACTTGAAATTGCCATCGGCCCGGCCGGTGGATGGGCTCCGGAAGAAGAAGCCCTCTTCGATGCCAACGGATGGCTTGCCGTGTCCTTGGGCCCGCGCATCCTCCGCGCGGAGACCGCCGCCATCGCCGCTCTTGCCGTCGTTGCGTCTTACTTGGAATGAGAAGTGTATTCAACGAGAGAAACCGCGCTCCTTACAGTCAAGCCTCGTCTTTCGACGACATAGGATCCTTCGCCCTCCGCCATCGAGGCTCGCAAGCAGCAACCAGAAAGTGATATATCTTGCCCGCGCATCAAATCGTGTGGATGCGAGCAGCAAACGCCGCGACGCCAATGCGCCGAATGCTTCCAATCTCTTAAGGAGCAGCAATGCCCTCTCTTCTTCGAGTCAAATCAGATCGATGCCACTTCTTCCTCATCCTTGCGACAGCCGTCATTGCATCGGTCACCCTCACCGCAGCTCGCGCGCAAACGCCGGCGTCGCTAATCATCCATTGGGACAAGGTCACCGTCGTCTCGCGCTCCGTTCCCACGTTGCAGGTGGTCGTGAATCCGCCGCTCCGGCCCGGCAATCCGCTCAGCGTGGCCTCTTACAAAGCGATCAAAGATCTTGGCGCTGACTATGTGCGCTATGTTCCCTGGCTGCCCTATCCAAAACTTGCCGTCGCCGAGCTTGAGCCGCCCACTCCGCGGAAGACCAGTTGGGACTTCACCCTCATCGACCCCATGATGAAAGACTTTTTCGCTGCCACTAACGGTCACCCCACCGTTATCAACTTCAGCACCATGCCCGCGTGGCTCTTCAAGACTGACAAGCCGGTCACGTATCCCGCCGATCCCAACCAGGTCGCGTGGAATTACACGCAAGGTACCGAACTGCTTCATCCCGGCGGCAAGGAGCTCGGCGAATACTATGGCCGCCTCGTCAGTTGGTATGTCAACGGCGGCTTCACCGATGAGATTGGTGTGCGCCACGAATCGGGTTACCACTACAAGATTCCGGTATGGGAGGTGCTCAACGAGCCTGAAGGCGAGCACTCGACCACCCCCGAGCAGTACACCGAGCGCTACGACGCCATTGTGGAAGGCATCCGACGCGTCAGCCCGGAAACAAAATTCATGGGCATGGCGCTCGAGGCTCCGCGCGACAATCCGCATTACTTCGAATACTTCCTCGATCCCGCCAATCACAAGGCCGACATTCCAATCGATTACATCTCGTATCACTTCTACGCGATTCCCACAGCCAATCAAACTATCTCTGACTGGCAATACACCTACTTCGATCAAGCCGACGGCTTCCTCACCGCGGTTCGCTATATCGAGAACATCCGCAAACGCCTCGCGCCCCAAACCAAAACCGATACTGACGAGTTAGGCGTCATCTCCTCTGACGATCTCAGCCAGGACGCACCCGGCCACATCACCCAGCCCATCCCTCCGGCCTACTGGAACCTCGCCGGATCGCTCTACGCGTACCTCTACATCGAACTGTCAAAGATGCAGATCGACATCATCGGCGAGTCGCAATTGATCGGCTACCCTACGCAATTTCCCAGCGTCAGCATGATGAACTGGATCACCAACAAACCCAATGCGCGCTTCTGGGTGCTCAAGCTGCTCAAAGATTCCTTCCAGCCCGGCGACCAATTGGTTGAGACCTCGATCGGCTCACGAGACCTTGCCGCCCAGGCATTCCTCACGCAAGGGGGAAAAAAGCTGCTCCTCGTCAACAAGCGCAGCCGCGCGTTGCAAGTGGACCTTGGCTCAGCCTCGCCAGGCAGCGTTCTTACGGTCGATGTTCAATCCGGCGATGGCCCCGCTCGCGCCATCAAGCCGACCGACGGCGAACTCGACCTCGAACCTTTTTCCGTCACCGTTGTGAGTTGGTAAGCGCAACGAACCGTGAATTCCGGGTGGCCCAGGTCTCGCCTTTGAGACCTGGGAGACGTCATATTCACGCAGTTTCAGTACCGATCACAAGTGTGCGTAATGCAGCAGCAGCCCCGCCAACGCCGCGCCCGCCAGGTCGCCCACAATCGGAATCGGTGCGTAGCGCCAGTTTGAATTGCCTTTACCGGGAATCGGCAACAGCCAATGCACCAACCGCGGACCCAGATCGCGTGCGGGGTTAATTGCATATCCAGTCGTCCCACCCAGCGAGAGCCCAATGCCCCACACCAGGCTGCCCACCAGCCAAGGCGCAAGGGCCGGCGCAGGACCGGTGGCTGACACCCCGCGCGAACCGATGGCCGCGGCCACCACGACCAGCACCGCGGTTCCAAGAGCCTCGCTAAAAATGTTCAACACCGGACTGCGCACCGCCGCATTCGTGCAAAACACGCCCAGCTTGTCGACGGGTCCCGGCGTCAGCTTCCAGTGCGGCGCATAGTGCAGAGCCATCAACGCCGCGCCAGCCATGGCTCCGAGCAGTTGCGCCGACCAAAACCTTGCCAACTGCGAATAGTCTCCACTGTTCACCGCGCTCGCGAGCGTGATCGCAGGGTTGAGGTTAGCGCCAGGGCTCCCAAAGGCCTGCGCCACAAGCACCCCACAGAGCACCGCCAGCGCCCAGCCCGTTGCAATCACCATCCAGCCGGAGTCGGCCGCATACGACTTGCGCAACGTCACACCTGCGTTCACACCGTTGCCCAGCAGCACCAAAACCAGTGTGCCCATAAACTCGCCCAACCAGACAGAATGCATCAACGCTTCCTTACGATTGCGATGCCATGCGCGCCCAACGGATTCGGGAGCCGGGGAATCCAATCCTTGCAAGATTTGGTCAACTCAAGCATTCTGCACTGCCAAGCCACGATTAGCCAAGGTGATTCCGCAGGCTCGATAGAAGGGTACCAGCTCGATTGAAGGGTACCAGTTCGATTGAAGGGTGCCAGCTCGATTGAAGGGTGCCAGCTCGATTGAAGGGTGCCAGCTCGATTGAAGGGTACGGGCTCGATTGAAGGGTACGGGCTTCAGCCCGTACATCAACGCAATAAAAGCAATGTGGGCTTTAGCCCCTGAGGGAGAATGCTTTCATTTTGACCCACGACCCACAATGCCAATCTCAGGCTGGACCGCGAGATCCAAACCTACGGCTTTCCCGTCGCCGCCTGATCCGCCCCAATCACCGTCTCGTCATACTTAGGCCAATGCGTCAGCAGCTCATTCACCACCACATGCCCCACCGTGTAAGCAGCCTCAAGCGAAGGCAGGTACGCGCCATACTTTCCCACGCGTTGCAGGTCAAGACTCTCCGGCGCAGTCATTCCGCGCGGCTGACGATCAAAATTGCTTACCGTCCGCAACACTAATATCCGCCGCCAGTCCACCTTCCCCGCGGTTGTCAAACCCTGCAACGATTGCAAGCTGCCCGAGTCCTCCATCGCCGTCGTCGCAAACTCCCCCTGCCCATTGGTAAAGTATGGCACCCACTCCGCAGCCCACGCATCGAACAGCTTCCCATGCCAGTACGTCGAAGACGAAAGCTCATCGCCCATGGTCACAAACGGCGGCTTTTGCGCGGCTGCTCCTTCAAAGTTGCTGCGAATCTCCTTCAAATGTTCCGAGTCCGCCAGCGGCGTCGCCTTGGTCAAATTGAAGGCCCACTCCGCCAGCCGCTTGTTCAGCGCATACACCTGCCCATCGAGCGGCGCGGCAGGCGCCTCAAACGGTCGCACCTTGCGCAGCGGCACATAGCCCGTCGACCAGTCCGGCGGAATCTCGCGCGCATCGATCTCGTAGCCCAGGTCGCCATCCACCACCCATCGCGTCCACACCGCCGACCCCAGCGAGACCCGATCCGGACTTCCCCCCGCAATGCCTGCAACAATCCAATAGGCGTGGCTCAAATCAAATCGCGGATCCAACCCCACCGCCATAATCGTCGCCGCCGCATGAGCCGTGCCCTGCCCTGTGAGCACAACCATCTCGCCATCGCTATTCATGCGCACCGCGTGGTAGCCCGCGCTCAGCGGATAAATCTTGTCAAGATGATCCCGCTCCACCCAATACTGCAACTCGCCCGGCTGATCGCCCGTGTCCGCGCCCACCTCGAACATGGCCACAACCACCACCTTCACAGCAATCGGCTTCGGCTGCGCGACGGCCCTCAACGCAAGACCAGCGAAGAGCAAGAACACAAAGGTACATCGTCCGTGGGTCATCATCCGCCTCCCCTCCTTTCGATACTCAAAACAGAAGATGAATATCAATTTAGCTCCGGCAAGCACCTTCGACGACCGAAGCACAGTTGCCGTGTAACAGGGCATGACTTCAGTCGTGCCGCAAACGGCCCAAAGAGAGGCTGGGCTTTAGCCCCTGCAGAATTTCCTGATGTACGCAACTGCCCGCGATGCCATTTACCGGAGCAAGATCGATATTCATCAAACAGAATTAGCCCCCTGGCGCCCTAACAGCTTCAGTATCGGACTTACTTCGATTTCCAATTTCTTTGTTGAATCGAACTCCATCTCGGCAATCGGGATGGTGCCCAGGCAGCTACTCTCCGAAAACAGCGAATCTACCCATGACGCGAGTGACTCAGTGTCAAAACCGGGAGGCAGCTCATAGACCTTGTATTCACCCTTATACACGTCGAGCAAATCGTCGAACTCTGAAATGAGCGCGAGTTGCGTGCCGTTAACCGAGCAGCAAAAGAAACGCGGAACACGCCAGAATACGAAGCACTTAAATGGAGTCCGTGGCATTTGGTCCTCTATTGAATCCTGCCCTCCGAATCACCGCTGAATGCGATAGTACCCGAGACTCGTTCCGCGACAAAGCAATTTGCGCCCCTACGCGATACCATGAAAGAAATCGGGGAGGTCCCTCGCTTGAAAAGAACATTGCGGATTTTGATTTCAGCGGCCATGGCAGCCGTGTTTGCGATTGCAGCCCCGGCGCAGCAGCAGCAAAAGGTCATTGGCTTCATGACCGACTTCGACGTCAAAGACGATGCAGTCGGCATCTGCAAGGCCGTCATGGACGGCGTCGCCCCCGGCGTCCGCATCATCGACATCACCCACCAGTCCGAGCCCTACAACATCGCCATGGGCGCGCGCTTTCTCGCCGGCTCCGCACCTTACTTTCCCAAAGACGCGGTCTTCGTCGTGGTCATCGATCCCACCGTCGGGTCAACGCGCAAAGCCATCATCGCCAAGTCTCGCGTAGGCCAGCTCTTCGTACTTCCTGACAACGGCCTGCTCACCCTCGTGCAGGATCGCGACGGCATCGTCGAAGCGCACGAGATCACCAACCCCGCGTGGATGATCGGCTCCGGCATCTCCTCCACATTCCACGGCCGCGACATCTTCTCGCCCGCCGGCGCACACGCCGCGCGTGGCGACGATTGGACGCAAGCCGGCCCCGCACTCGACCTCACCAAGCTCGTCCGCCTCGATCTGCACAACGCAACCATTGACACAACGGGGCTTCACGGTGAGGTCATCGGCACTGACGGGCCTTTCGGCAACCTCGTCCTCAACGTTCCCGCGGACACCTTCGCCCAACTCGGCTACAAACTTGGCGACCAGGTGCCCATCGCGCTCGCCGGCAAACATTTCGCCTTCCCCTTCGTAAAAACCTTCAGCGACGTCCCCATCGGCAAGGAGCTTTTCTACATCGACTCGCGCGGCCGTCTCTCGCTCGGCATCAACCAGCGCAACTTCTCCGAGACCTACAAAGTCGGCGAAGGCGCTACGCTTACAATTCCAAAGAAGTGACCCGAACGCCGCTCATCGCGAGGTTCAATCGTGCGAAATATCCGTACCATTCTGTCAGGAGCAATCATGGCCACCGCACTCGCCGCCGCAGCCCAGACCCAACCTCCCGCACATCACTGGGCCATCGTGCTGCATGGCGGCGCAGGCGTTATTGAGCGCTCAAGCATGAAGCCTGAAGCCGAGGCCGCCTATCGCGCCTCCATCACCCAGGCCACCCAGGCTGCCGCCAATGTTCTCGACAAGGGCGGCTCTGCCGTCGACGCCATCGAGGCCGCCATCCAGATTCTTGAAGACGACCCGCTCTTCAACGCCGGTCGCGGCGCGGTCTTCACCGCCGATGGAAAGAACGAGCTCGACGCCGCCATCATGGATGGCTCGAACCTCAAGGCCGGCGCAGTCGCTGGAGTCACGCGCACCCGTCATCCCATCTCCCTCGCGCGCGCCGTCATGGAAAAATCTCCGCACGTGATGCTCATCGGCGCAGGGGCGGACACCTTTGCCGCAAGCGTAGGACTCGAAGAGGTGGACCCCAGCTACTTTTTCACCGAGCGCCGCTGGCAAGGCCTGG
>Ga0302319_10025431_pt1 | contig 10483 bp, 8 predicted proteins | sample Bog_T0_2_FD_203319 | JGI IMG/M metagenome (GOLD analysis project Ga0302319, IMG submission 203319) | Peat permafrost microbial communities from Stordalen Mire near Abisko, Sweden - Bog_T0_2 | ecosystem: Environmental > Terrestrial > Soil > Wetlands > Peat | place: Sweden: Abisko, Stordalen Mire... | reverse complement strand
GCTCTCCTTGTGCACAAACGCAAAGTGGCTCACGTCCAGAAACCCCTCAATCTGCCTGCCCGCCGCGGCCTCAATGTTCACGCTGGCGGGCAGCACCGGCAGATAGTCAGGGTCGTCAAACTCCGCCATCTCCGGCAGCGCCTGCGGCCCATTGTCCACCAATCGCACCCACACCAGCCCATACCGCTCCTGCGCCTGGTAAATGTCCAGCCGCAGCCGCGGAGAAATCGCCCCGTTCGGATGTGCCGGAATGCAGGTGCAGCGCCCCGACGGGTCATAGCGCAGCCCGTGGTACCGGCACACAATCTCATCCCCTTCCACGTGCCCCAGGCTCAGCGGAACCCCGCGGTGATAGCAAATATCCCGCGCCGCCACCACGCTCCCGTCAGCGATGCGGTAAAGCACCACCCGCTCGTCCAGCAACCGCGTGGCATAGGGAGCCTTCATCACCTCGTGCGAAAACGCCACCGGGTACCAGAACGGGGCCAGCGCCCGCCAATCCTGCTCGGTAAAAGTGCATCCGCGTGGAAGAGTCGCGCCGGCGGCCAGCTCTCCCGCCGTCAGATTAGAGGTAGGGACAAAGGAATTTTCAGGCGCCATAGCTGATTATGCGCCGGACCGGGAAAACGAATCAAACCGCGGAACCGGTTCGGCCCAGGTCTTGATTCCGTGCGCCTGCAGACCTCTATGCAGCCAGGTCTCGCCCCAGTTCCGGGCATCCAGGCTTGGCTTTGGCGACCCGGAAAACCACAAACATCCGGTCGCGCAAATGGCCAGGGCCGCACCATCTCTGCTTGCTACTACGGTTGTAGATCGGAAATTCCGGAGGGAGTAGGGGACTTCTCAGCTTGCAAGAAAACTCGATGAAAGAGCCAGGTTTTTCAAAGGGCACAACTTCAGTCGTGCCGCAAACGCAACAAATAATGCGGGCTTTACAGGCTGCTGAAAAACTACATTTCAACCTTGAACACAACCGCTCTGTAACAAGGGCATGGCTTTAGCCAGGCCGATAAAGCCAATCAAATCAATGCTGGGCTTTAGCCCCTGCAAAAGCCGGCACTGCAACAACCCCCCAAACCAGTCCTTTTTCCGCAACCTCTTCAGCCCCCGAGGGATGTTTCCACTCAATAAAACGCGCCACTCAGGCCTTATCCCGGAACCTCTTCAGCCCCCTTGAAACAAGCCGCATACTCCGCGGTACCCGGTCCGGAGCGGTGCAATCCTAAGCAACAACAACTGTAGTATTTGGCGTACTCTGAAATGGCCAAATGCTCGCGTTCATGCGGAGGGGTCCTCATTGAAGTCTGTCTCAGCAGCTCTTCTCGTCCTCGCCTTGCTTCCCATCGCCCTGCCCGCTCAAAAGAAACCCAAAAAGCCCGAGGTCCCCGAAGTCTTCGCCCACGCCCGCTATATCTACGTCGAGGCCATCGAAGGCAACCAGTTCAACCCCCGCCTGCTCCCCGCCGACCGAAAGGCCATCGCCGATGTCGAAGCCGCGCTTCAGGACTGGGGCCGCTACCAGCTCACCACCCGCCGCGAAGATGCCGACCTGGTCTTCATTATCCGCACCGGCCGGCTCGCTGAAGCCAATCTCGGCGGCCGCATCGGCGGCGGCGCCCAAAACGACCCACAAGACCCCTCCTCGCCGAATCCGCAGTCCGGCCAATCCCCCGGCCGCAACCCTCGCGCCGGCGGCCAGCTTGAGTCCGGCCTGGACGTCGGCCCGCCAGACGACCTGCTCCAGATCTGCCAGCTCAATACCGATGGCAAACTCAGCAGCCCCATCTGGCGGCGCACCCAGCAGGACGGCCTGCTCGCTCCTCAGATCCCCCTGCTCCAGCAACTCCGCATCGCCGTCACCCGGTCCTACCCGCCCGCGCCGCCAACCCATCCCTGACCCATTCTCTGAACGAGCCCCGGACCATCTTGAAAGCGGCCCCGGCCCGTGCGCCAAGGCCGGCCCGAGCCGGGAAATTCTTCCTCATTTCGTTGCGGATAATTACCCATCAAAGGCGCATCATCATTCCATGAGCGCACTCTTTGCTGGCCCCGCAATCATCGAAAACAAGGCAGGAAGTGCCACGAAAAGCACCGTTTTCGGCCCGAAAAAGCGCGTAATTAATTAGAAAAAAATCGGGTCTGCACCATATTCAGTGCAAAAGTGCCAGTTTATTCGCCCTCTATTCTCTTTTATTGCACCAAAATTGGTGCAAAAGTGCCGCAAGTTGTCGCACTTTCCGCCCTTTTCACCCCTGTTAAAGCGCTTAACTAGCGCCCATTCAGCACCTGAAAACTGCCAGCTCTCGACTGCCATCTGTTAGCTGCCAGCTTTCGGCTGTAATCTGCAACCTCACCGGTACGACTCATCCCGATGGATCACAAACTCCGGGTAAGCCCCGCCGCCCAGCTCATGCAGATCCATGCCAATCCGTTCGCCGTCCGGCTCCACCCGGAACGGCACAAACCGGTCAAGGGCGCGGAAAAGCACATAAAGCAGCGGCAGCATCAGTCCCACAATTGCGCCGATCCCCACCATCTGGGCCACCAACTGGCCAGGCTGCGGCGCAAACAGTCCCGCCGTAAGCAGGCCCAGCAGTCCCCCGCCAGCATGCACCGCGATGGCGCCCGATGGGTCGTCGATGGTCACCGCCAGCTCCAGAAACTCCACCAGCAACGGCGTGCAGATGCCCGCAATCACGCCCACCGTCAGCGCAACTCCCGGCGTCACCACCGCCGCGCAGGCGCTTGAGGCAACCAGCCCGGTCAGCCATCCATTCGCGCAAAGGCTCGCGTCCGGCTTGCCAAACCGGATACGCGTCACCGTATAGGTGGCGCACAACGATCCCGATGCCAGCAGCAGGGTATTGATCGCCGTCACCGGCAGCGCCGCCAGCGACGCATGCACCCACAGCATGGCCCCAGCCAGGTTGAAGGCCAGCCAGCCAACCAGCGTCACCATGCAGCCGAACAGGATATAGGCCGCGTTGTGGCCTGGCATTGCCGTGGCAAAGCCCTCCTTGGGAAACTTGCCGCGCCGCGGTCCCGCCACCCAGATCACGGTGAGCGCGCTCAGTCCGCCCATCAGGTGAATCGTCCCCGCCCCGGCCGGATCAAGGAAGCCCGCTCCCAGTGAGAAGTTCACGCCCAGTTGCCCCAGCCAGCCGCCGCCCCAAACCCAATGCGCCAGCAGCGGAAACACCAGCAGCGCCATCACCGCGGCAATGGCCGCCCCCGCATGCAGCCGCAGCCGGTCGGCGCCGGAGCCCCAGGGGATCAGCGTGACCAGCGACAACGCCACAAAGGCAAACAGCAGCCCGAGCTGCGACTGCAAGGGCGTACCCGCAAGGCCGCCCAGCAGCAGCGGCGACCCGCCCACCCAGTTCCACGGCTTGCCCGCCACATGAAACGCAAGTCCAGTGCCGCCGGCGAAGCCTGTCAGCGATGCGCCAGCCACCGCGAACACAATGGCGCTCACCGCGATAATAGCAAGGTTGCCAAGCAGAGCCTGCGCGGCAGAGCGCGACCGCCCAAGGCCCGCATTGATCAGCGCAACGCCCGCTACAGACAATGGCGAAACCAGCAGCAGAACAAGACACAGCACCAGTGCAGCATCTGTCATACCCGGCACAGCAGCAACAGGAGAAGTCGTCATTACCGGTCCTCACCCCTTGGTTCCATGTGCCCGCGAACAGCAACAACCAGTCCCAGCGCCTCAACCGCCAACCCGCAGAAGACAAAGGCTGCGCGCGGCGCCGCGTCTGGAAACAGCACAAGCGCGGCTATTGAGAGAAAGAATCCGGCTGGCATCACCAGCAATCCCGCGTATTTCATGGTCTTTCCTCTTCGGGTGCTACCTGCGATGGACGACCGCGCTCCGGAGCCGGGTTCAATTCCCTGCGGTCCGCAATCGACTGGTTTGAGTCAGTGAACAAGCCATTACAACTTCGTTACGAATTCTAAAGCATCGGGTTGTCGGCACCCAGTACGCAATCGGCGCACAGTCCACCGCCAGGGGGCCAATGCCGTCGTCCCAGTATCAGGGAATCCATACGGCCACCCTTACGCAATCCTTTCGAGCTGCGGCCGATAATCGCTGCATGCACAAACGCCTTCGCCGTACCCAGCGGGCTTTGCCGGTACTCCTCGGGATTGCCACCCTGGTCAGCGTCGGGGTTTTGTTGGTGTGGGACGGTTTTCCGGCACTGTTCCCGCCCCACAGTCACGACCTTCTGGCGGCATTCCCGCTGGCGCTCATTGCCGTTTCTTATCTGGTATATCAGGCCGCGCACAGACCGGCGCGCCTGGAGGTGGTAAAGGCCGTGGTGCTGGCCGTTGCCTTTCTCTTCTGGGCGGCCAATCAACGATGGCCCGATCTGCCCCAGGCCACGCTGTTCAATGACATTGCAATTGCGCTTTTCGTCCTCGACGTCTTTTGCGTGATCGTCGGCTGGCCCCCGTCCTCGCCCGATGAGGCGTTCGCGGAAACATACTCAGAACCTCGCCGGGAAGATCGGTCTTGACCCCAATTCTGCTGTCATCCTTCTTCCTAAACGCACTGCAATTGGAGACCAGCCCATATTCCGAAAACTGGCAGGGCAGGGAATTTGCGTGATAAATTGTGGGCTCTATCTCAATCTCTGGTACGTTCGTGCTCAGAGAACCGGAATCTCATTCCTCTATGTGATCTTTATCACAACCAGTATTCTTTTCAGTCAATTACGAAAATCAGAATCGGATAAGTTTTTTATAGTTTTTAGTGATGTATCGTCCCGCACAGCGCTCCAAGGCTGCTATATTGGATTTTCGGGGTTCTCCACCCCAGGGGTAGGTTCTGCGCAACTTCCTTTTTTGAACACAACCTATGTGACCGCGGACACAACGGGCGCATTCAAACGAAGATCAAGCAGGGAAAGCTTTCATGGCTCAGATATTTGACCGCAGCTCCAATGCTCTGGCTCGCGCGAGCCTGGTGTTGACGGGGCTGATAGTGATAGCCCTGGGGGTCACGTTGGACCAGTTGCAGCGTTCCCCCTGGGTGACGCGGCAGGGACAGCGTCCGGACCAGCCAGTGCCCTTCAGCCACAAACACCACGTTCAAGGCCTCGGGCTCCAATGCCAGTACTGTCACGTCACGGTGGAGAAGTCGAGCTACGCGGGCATCCCCCCGACAAAGACTTGTATCAACTGTCACGCCCAGATCTGGACCAACGCGCAGTTGCTTGAGCCTGTCCGCAACAGCTGGGCCACCGGCCAGTCGCTGGTGTGGACCAAGGTGCACGATCTGCCTGACTTTGTGTACTTCAACCACGAGATCCACGTGAACAAGGGCCTGGGCTGCTCCAGTTGCCATGGCCGTGTGGACCTGATGCCGCTGATGTACGCGCAGAATACGTTGCAGATGGAGTGGTGCCTGGACTGCCACCGCAATCCGGCAAAGAACATCCGGCCCACCAGCGAGATCTACAATATGGCCTGGGAAAAGCCGGCTGAGTCACGGCCGGTGTGGTGCTCGGTGGGCGATGAGAAGTCCGGCCTGCCGACTGCGCAAAGCATCAATTGCGTCACCAAGGACCCGGCCGCAAATCCTGAAGAGCTGGCCTCGCTTACTCCTCCCGTGCTGATGAAGACCGCGGCGCTGGTGAGCGATGGTGACCCGGGGATGGCGCCTCTGAATCAGGCGGCCTCGCATGTGCAGTACAAGAAGTTCACCAGCCAGGATGAGCTCGGCCACTTCCTGGTCGATCACTACAAGATTCGTACCCCGAAAGAGCTGACCAGTTGCGAGGTCTGCCACCGATGAGCAAACACGAGAATGGGCAGATGAGCGAAAAAGGTGAGAACGGATTGGCCCCGATGACCCTGGCTGCGGTACGCCGGGAACTGAAGGCGCAAAAGGGCAAACGCTACTGGCGTTCGGTCGATGAGCTGGCGGAGACGGCGGAGTTTCAGGCTGCTGTTGAGCGCGAATTTCCCTCGGCGGCGCAGGAGTGGGTTGACCCCGTCTCCCGCCGCGGTTTCATGAAGCTAATGGGTGCTTCGATGGCTCTGGCCGGGCTGGCCGGTTGCACCAAGCAACCCGATGAGCCGATCTACCCCTACGTCAAGCAGCCTGAGGATCTGATCCTGGGCCGCCCGATGTACTTTGCAACGGCCCATCCGTTTGTAACCGGCGCCGTGCCGCTGCTGGTTAAGAGCGACCAGTTCCGCCCTATTAAGGTGGATGGAAACCCGGAGCACGCCTACAACCTCGGCTCATCCGATCCCTTTACGCAGGGAACTCTTTTGGACCTGTACGATCCGGATCGCTCGCAGCATGTGACCTTCCGCGGCGAAACTCGCGAATGGGTGGAGTTTGCCCAGGAGCTGCGGTCGAAGGCTGGGGCCAGCAAGGATGGCACAGGCGTCTACTTCCTCAGCTCCACCATTACTTCGCCGACGCTGGCGCGGCAATGGAAGGCTGTTCAGGCGGCGTGGCCCAAAGCGACACTGGTTCAGTACGACCCGGCGATTGCGGGTACGGCGATATCGACTGGCCTGAATGCCCAATATTCGCTGGCCGATGCCGACGTCATCGTTTCGCTCGACGCGGATTTCCTCTCGGGCGCTTCCTATCCAGGCTTCCACAAGCTGGTGCGTGAGTATGCGGTCCGGCGCAAGGATCCCGATAAGCTGAACCGTCTCTATTCAGTTGAGTCTGCGCCGACTACCACTGGTCTCAAGGCTGAGCATCGCCTGGGCCTGCGTGCAGGCGAGATTCCTGCTTTTGCGGAGGCGCTCGCCAGTGCCGTCGGCGTCGCCGGCGTTGCTGCTCCAGCTTACTCCTGGACCGACGAGCAGAAGAAGTTTCTCGCTGCTCTTGCCAAAGACCTCAAGGCGCACGCTGGCAAGAGTGCCGTTATTCCAGGTCTCTACCAGGATGCAACTGTAAGCTCGCTGGCGTTGGCCATCAACGATGCGCTGGGCAACCTGGGCAAGACGGTCACCGTTTCCTCTGACCCGGCGATCCCGCTGCCGAGCGACCAGCTTGCCGATTTCAAGGCATTGGTCGCGGACATGAACGCCGGCAAGGTGGATTGGCTCGTGATTCTGAATGTGAATCCGATCTACACCGCCCCAGCCGACCTCGAATTTGCCGCGGCCTTCGACAAGGTCAGCACCGTGGCGCATCTCGGTTCGCACCTGGATGAGACCGGACAAATTTCTCACTGGCATATTCCTTCGGCTCACTTTCTTGAGTCATGGTCCGATGCCCGCTCCTACGACGGCACGGTGTCCATTGTCCAGCCCCTGATCGATCCGCTCTATGGCGGCAAGACATCGCATGATGTCTTTGAGGTCCTGACAAACGAGCCCGGGCAGAGCGAATATCGCGCAGCCGCAAGCGCATACGACGCAGTTCGCGAAACATGGAAGTCCGCCATCAAGGGGGACTTCGAGACTGGCTGGCGCAAGGCGCTGCACTCGGGATGGATTGAAGGCACAGCCTTCGACTCGACGTCGAAGCCAAGCACGGGCGTTGCATTCAAGGGTACGGTCCCGGCGCCGAATTCAAAGGACGCGATCGAGATCATCTACCGGCCCGATCCGAACATCTATGATGGCCGGTGGTCAAATGTGGGCTGGCTGCAGGAGCTGCCCAAGCCGGTAACGAACCTGAGCTGGGATAACGCAGCCCTCGTCTCCGGAGCCACGCTGACCAAGTGGGGCTTTGCAGAAGACGACATTATCGAACTCACGGTGAACGGACGCAAGGTGAACGCGCCCATCGTTGTTGCGCCGGGGCAGCCCGATAACTCGGTGACGGTGTATCTGGGCTATGGGCGCACCTTTGCCGGGCGTGTTGGCTCAGGCGCGGGATTCGATGCTTATCTGATTCGGACGACGGCTGCTCCGTTTTACGCGACAGGCACCGTGAAGAAGCTCGATGGTAAATGGGGCGTGGCGATTACCAAGAGCCACTACCAGGATCAACGCGGCGAACGCTTTGGCGAGCGAGGCAATGGCAACAACTCGCTTGAGGCCGATGAGGCCATCAACGAGCGCGGCATCATCCGCTACGCCACGCTGGCTGAATACAAGGAAAACCCCAACTTCGCGTTTGAGGGCGAGGGCCGCGAAAAGACCGACAAGAGCGTGACCCTGTTCCCCAACTGGGAGTACAAAGACAACGCCTGGGGCATGTCGATCGACATGAACAGCTGCGTGGGGTGCAACGCCTGCATCGTGGGCTGTTATGCCGAGAACAATATTGCAGTAGTGGGTAAGCAGCAGGTGCGCATCGGCCGCAACATGCAGTGGCTCAGGATCGACACTTACTTCGAGGGCGATCTAGCGGCCCCCCGGGCCCACTTCCAGCCCATGGCCTGCCAGCACTGTGAAAATGCACCCTGTGAGCAGGTTTGCCCGGTTGGCGCTACGGTGCACACGCCGGAAGGCCTCAACACCATGGTCTACAACCGCTGCGTGGGAACCCGTTACTGCTCCAACAACTGCCCCTACAAAGTGCGCCGCTACAACTTCCTTCTCTACTCGGACTTTGAGACGGAGAGCCTGAAGCTGATGCGCAACCCCGACGTTTCCGTCAGGTCGCGCGGCGTCATGGAAAAGTGCAGCTACTGCGTGCAGCGCATCTCCGCGGCAAAGATCGAAGCCGATAAAGAGAACCGCGCCATCCGTGATGGCGAAATCCAGACCGCCTGCCAGCAGGCTTGCCCGGCCTCGGCAATCACCTTTGGCAACATCAACGACAAGGACAGCCGGGTAGCGAAACTGCAGGCCGATGGGCGCAGCTACCAGGTACTGGCCGATCTGAATACCCGTCCGCGGACAAAGTATGTAGCCGCGGTGTTGAACCTCAACGAAGAACTCCAAGAAGCGCCGGTGGAGCACGCACCGGCGAAGGGTTGAGAGCGTCGATGGCGAGCAGCGAACTAAAACACGACCCCACACTCGAACGGCGGATCGACCCAGCAACCGGCGAATTCCGGGTTCTTGCGCCCGGGCAGACCTTCGAGTCGGTCACCGAGAAGATCTCGGGGATTGTACTGACCCCAAGCACGCCCCTGGGATGGTTTGCCCTGTTTGGCATTGGCGGCGCGGTGGCCACCTTGCTCCTGGTGGCGGTTACCTGGCTGTTCCTCAAGGGCACCGGTATCTGGGCCGTCACCCAGCCCGTGGCCTGGGGCTTCGCCATCATCAACTTCGTCTGGTGGATCGGTATCGGCCATGCCGGCACGCTGATCTCGGCCATTCTTCTCTTGTTCAAGCAGGGCTGGCGCAACTCGATCAACCGGTTCGCCGAAGCCATGACCATCTTCGCCGTGGTCTGCGCAGGCCTTTTCCCACTCATCCATATCGGCCGTCCATGGCTTGGTTACTGGCTGCTGCCTTATCCCAACTCGATGAACGTCTGGCCGCAGTTCCGCTCGCCGCTGTTATGGGACGTGTTCGCGGTCTCTACCTACGCAACCATCTCGGTGGTCTTCTGGTACATCGGCATGGTTCCTGACTTTGGCACGATGCGCGACAGGTCGAAGAGCAAGCTCGGCCAATATGTGTATGGCCTGGTTTCTCTCGGCTGGCGCGGTTCGGTGCGCCACTGGATGCGTTACGAGACGGCATCGCTTCTGCTCGCGGGCCTGGCCACACCGCTGGTCCTTTCCGTGCACACCGTCATCAGCTTCGACTTCGCGGTCGCGGTGTTGCCCGGCTGGCACACCACCATCTTCCCACCCTATTTCGTGGCAGGCGCCATCTACTCCGGCTTCGCCATGGTGCTGACGCTGGCCATTCCGCTGCGCAAGGCCTATCACCTTGAAGGACTGGTCACCGAGCGCCACATCGACAACATGGGCAAGGTGATGCTGGCAACCGGCCTGATCGTGGCCTACGGCTACGGCATGGAAGTCTTCATGGCCTGGTACTCGGCTTCACACTGGGAAGCCTTCATGATGTGGAACCGCATGTTCGGGCCCATGGGCTGGTCCTACTGGGTGCTGATTTTCTGCAACATCGCGTTTCCGCTTTCGACACTCTGGTGGCGTAAGCTGCGCACCAACATTGCCTTCATGTTCCTGATCTCGATCATTGTGAATACGGGCATGTGGTTCGAACGTTTCGTGATCGTCGTTACCAGCCTGTATCGCGATTTCCTCCCCTCCTCCTGGGGCACCTATCGCGCAACCAAGTGGGACTACATGATCTATGTGGGAACGCTGGGACTGTTTACCGCTCTATTCATGCTGTTTGTGCGTTTCCTTCCTATGATTCCCATGAATGAAATCCGCATGATGTTGCCCTCGGCAAAGATCACGCCCAAGAAAACAGCAGAGGTTGGTGACTAAATGCCCCCACGCGAAGGAACGTACGGCCTGCTGGCCGAATTCGATACGCCGAGCGACCTGGTGAGGGCCGCACAGAAGGCGCGACTTGACGGTTGGCGGCGGCTGGATTGCTACACGCCCTATCCGGTTGAGGAAGCCGC
>Ga0302319_10025428_pt1 | contig 10484 bp, 7 predicted proteins | sample Bog_T0_2_FD_203319 | JGI IMG/M metagenome (GOLD analysis project Ga0302319, IMG submission 203319) | Peat permafrost microbial communities from Stordalen Mire near Abisko, Sweden - Bog_T0_2 | ecosystem: Environmental > Terrestrial > Soil > Wetlands > Peat | place: Sweden: Abisko, Stordalen Mire... | reverse complement strand
TCGACAACAGCCGAGAAAACCCCAGGCGAAACCTCAACAAACTCTCTTGCCTGCACTCAAGTCTCTGTGGGGCAAGCTTTAGCTTGCGGAGGGCTTCAGCCCGACTCTTCTCTTACGCCTACGCCGGTACTGCCTGCTCTTCCATCTCCGTAATCCGGTGAGCCAGCATGGTCTCCAGATTCACCAGCGCCTTCGAGAACCCGGTAATCCCCTCGCTCAACTTATCCGAAGCCATCCGATCCGCCGCATGCATCTTATCGAAGGTCGCCTTATCGATGGTCAGCTTCTCAATATCCATCGTCTTGGCCTTCTCCGGATCCAGCTGCCGCGGCAACTCACCCTCGGTCGAATCCAGCTGAGCCAGCAACGCCGGAGAAATCGTCAGCAAATCGCAACCCGCCAGCTCGGTGATCTCCCCGATATTCCGGAAGCTCGCACCCATTACCTCGGTCTTATAACCGAACTTCTTGTAATAGTTGTAAACCGCCCGAACCGAGACCACGCCCGGATCTTCCTGCGGCGTATAATCCTTGCCCGTGTCCTTCTTGTACCAGTCCAGAATCCGGCCCACAAACGGCGAGATCAGAGTAATCCCCGCTTCCGCGCAGGCAATCGCCTGGTGCAGCCCGAACAGCAAAGTCAGGTTGCAGTGGATCCCTTCTTTCTCCAGAATCTCGCCCGCCTTAATCCCTTCCCAGGTCGAGGCGATCTTGATCAGCACCCGCTCCCGCGAAATGCCGGCCGCTTCATACTGCGCGATCAACTCCCGGCCCTTCGCCACCGTCGCGTTGGTGTCGTAAGACAGCCGTGCGTCAACCTCCGTCGACACACGCTTCGGAACAATCTTCAGGATTCGCTTGCCGAACGATACCGCCAGGCGATCGAACGCCAGGTTAGCCACCTTCTGCGGATCGGCCTTGTCGCCCAGTTCCTTCCGCGCATCGAGGAGCGTGCCGTCCACGATCTCCTGATACTTCGGCATTTCAGAGGCCGCGGTGATGAGCGAAGGATTCGTCGTCGCATCCCTCGGCCGGAATTTTTCAATGGAATCGATGTCGCCGGTATCGGCGACTACTACGGTCATGCTGCGCAGTTGTTCGAGAAGAGTTGCCATGTTCGTTTCCTTCTTTCTAAGATCATCTCACGAATGTCAAGAGACCGCATTCACCCCAGGCCACGGTTCCACGTGAACCAGTACGTCGGCAACCCATGGTAATTCATCCTTGATCCGCGCCCGCACCTTTTGTGCGATATCGTGCGATTCCCGCACCGAAATATCCGGGTCCACTTCCAGATGCAGATCGACGTGGTACTTCAACCCGGTCTTGCGCGCAAAGCACTTCTCCACGCCCTTCACATCGGACACACGGCGCGCCGCGGTCCGAATCCTGTCCATCATTTCGTCCGAAGGCATCGTGTCCATCAGGTGCATCGAGGCGTCCAGAATAATCCGCACCGCCGTCGCGATTACGATGATCCCGACCAGGAATGCGCCATAGTGATCGGCCTTGAGGAATGCTTCCGGCTTCCACAAAGTCAGCGACAGCGCGATCAGGGCCACCGCGCCCGAAAGGATATCGACGGCGTCGTTCGCCGCATCGGCAATCAGCGACGAACTCCCCATCGATTTGCCATGCCGGTATTTCACAATAACCAGCCACGTCTTGGCGAAGATCGAAATCACCAGGGGAACAATCGCCCAGGCCGCCGGCACCGCCGCATCGCCCGCGCCCGTAATGCCATGCCACGCAATCAGCGCGCCGGCCGCGAACAGGAAGAACCCCAGCACCAGGCCCGTCAGCGTTTCCACTCGTCCGTGGCCGTAAGGATGATCGTGATCCGCCGGACGCGCCGCCACAATCAGCCCGACCAGCACCAACCCTGAGGCAAACACATCTGCGGCCGATTCGAAGCCATCGGCCAGCACCGACGCCGAACCCGCTCGCCAGCCCGCCGCAATCTTGATCACCGCCAACAGCCCGCTCACCACCATCCCGAGGATGGCGAGCTGCCGAGCCTTTCGCATGGATTGATCGACGGATTGATCGGTGGACTGATCGGCGGGAGCCAAAGGTTTGTTTACACCCGCCCCACCAGCCTGGCGACGAAAGCGCGGCTGGAGGCGACAAGATTCCACGAATCGGGCCAGAACGACATGTCGATGGTCCACCAGTCTATGCCAGGCACGCGCAGCAGTTTCGGGGCCAGGTGATCGAAATCGATCAGGCCCTCGCCGAACGGCCGGTGCGTGCTGGTTTCGTCATGCATCAGCGTCCCGTCGCTGTCGATCAGATGGATCGCCCCGATGCGTCCCTGCAGCTTATCGAGAAATTCCTCCACGCCCCCCACCAGAACGTCGCGCTGATCGTGCTGCCGAGCCCCCACCACACTGCACATATACGCGTGAGCCGTGTCGAACAGAACAGAAAAATTCGGATGCCGCACCTCCTGATGCATCCGAATAATCTCGCCCGGTTTATTGAAGGCGAAGCCTGGCTCGAACTCCCAAACCAGCCTCACTCCCGCGGCTTCGGCCAGCGCGGCGCCTTCGCTCCACAGCAACGCGATGCGATGAAAATCCTGATCGTATTCCTTATCGGGAATCGAACCGGGAGCCGCCACCGTGTCCACCCGCAGCGACGGGCTCCCGAGATCGGCGCACATCTCGATATTGCGCTTCATCATGTCCCGGTACCGGGTCTCGTTGCCGGCCGCAATCGGGCTCACGCTGTAAAAATCGCCCGCATAACCCGAAATGCCCATCCCCTCGTCCGCGATGAACCGGGCCAGTTCTTTGCGCGATTGCGAATCCGGATACTTCTCGAGCGTCACGTGAGGAGGAAAGCCGCAGATGTCGATGCCGTCGAAGCCGGCAGCGGCCAGATGACGCACAATAGCGTCGAAGGGAACGGGGTCGGCCGCCCACGGCCCAAACGAAAACGCCCAGCTCCCCAGCGAGATCTTCAAGTAATGTGCGCTCCCGAACTATATTCGCACCGCGCCTGGCTTGAAGGACACGCGGCGATAGCCGCGTTCTCTTTTTCCCGTCCTGCCATGGTTTAATCGATCATGCGTCGACCAACACTTTCGATTCTCATCCTCGCCACAACCACGTTCGTTCTGGCCGACGACTTCCCCTACCAGAAACCGCCTCAGGCGGTGCTTGACGTTCTCAACGCGCCGCTGACACCCACCATCTCCATCAGCCCACAGCGCGACTATGCCATTTTCATGCAGCCCGTGCGCTATCCGCCGATCTCGGAAGTAGCCCAGCCCATGCTCCGGTTGGCCGGCATCCGCATCGACACCAACACCAACGGCATGCATCTCGCGCCCGTCTTCACTACCTATATGTTGAAGCGGATCTCCGATGCCGTCGACGTCAAGGTATCGCTACCAAAGGATGCGAAGCTCAGCGCGCCCATCTGGAGTCCGAACGGAACGCAGTTTGCTTTCACCAACACGACGGGCCATGGCATCGACCTTTGGGTCGCGACCACCGCGACAGGCCAGTCGCACAAGATTGACGGCGTCGCTGTAAACGGAGTTCGCCTCGGAGGCGGCGGAGGCCGCGGCGGCGGTGGTGGCGGAAACGGAGCAGTGGAATGGATGGGCGATAACAAGACTCTCATCGTCCACACGATTCCGTCGGGACGCGGTGCGCCTCCCGCGGAAACCGCGATTCCCAAAGGTCCGCACGTTCAGGAAAGCCTCGGCCACGCCGGACCCGCGCCCACTTACGAAGATCTGCTGAGCACCCCTCGCGACGAAGATCTGTTCGATTACTACGCGACCGCGCAGTTAGCCTACGTGGACACGTCTTCGGGAAAAACATCGACGTTCGGGACACCCGGCATCTTCACCATGGTTCGCCCCTCGCCCGATGAAAAGCATTTGATGGTGGGCCGCATCCACAAGCCTTATTCCTATCAACTGCCCGGTTCTTCGTTCCCGCAGGAAGTGGAAGTCTGGAATCGCGCCGCAAAGATGGAATACAAAGTCGCGAGCATCCCGCTCTCCGAGCGCGTCCCGATCGGCGGCGTTCGCACCGGTCCGCGTTCCTATGAATGGATCCCCGAAAAAACGGCGACCCTGCTCTGGGTGGAAGCTCTCGATGGCGGCAATCCGAAGGAAACCGTTCCCAATCGCGATGAGATCCTGGCATTGCCCGCGCCGTTTCAGGGCAAGCCTCAGGAAGTCTACAAGACCAAAGAACGCTTCAGCGGAATTCAGCCGCTGGCCGGCGGCAAAGCGCTCGTCGAAGACAGCGCCCGTCTGACGCGCATTGTCCGCACCATCGAAATTGATATGGACCATCCCGATGCCGAGGCCAAAGTTCTCTTCAGTCGCAATCAGCGCGATGCGTATCACGACCCCGGCACACCGGTCCGAAAAACCACGCCCGATGGCAAAGCCGAGATCATGCAGAAAGGCAATACCATTCTGATGAGCGGACTCGGTGCTTCGCCCACCGGCGACCATCCGTTCGTCGACCGCATGGATCTCACCACCGGCAAAACGGAGCGTTTGTTCCAGTCCGGCGCCGATGGTTATGAGGTTGTCGAAGCGATTCTCGACGACGAAGGCAGCAAGATCCTCGTCCGCCGCGAAAGCCCCACCGAGCCGCCGAATTACTATGTTCGCGACGGCACGGCTCTCAAGCCGTTAACGCATTTCCAAAACCCGACGCCGCAAACGCTCGCCATCAAGAAGCAGCTGGTGAACTACAAACGCGCAGACGGCGTGCCCCTTTCGTTCACTCTCTACCTGCCGCCGGATTACAAACCGGGCACGAAGCTTCCCGCTGTGGTCTGGGCCTATCCTTATGAATTCAGCGACGCGGATACTGCCGGCCAGGTGACCGGTCACGCCGCGCAGTCTTACACGGAGCTGAATTACCATCAGCTTTTCGTGCTCGATGGCTACGCGCTGATCGATAATGCCGCGATGCCGATCATCGGCAGCCCGGACGTGGTGAACAACACTTACGTCGAGCAACTCACCATGGACGCTCAGGCCGCGGTCGATAAGGCTGTCGAAATGGGCGTGGTGGATCGGGACCGCATCGGCGTTTTTGGACACAGCTACGGCGCATTCATGACCGCTAATCTGCTGGCTCATTCGAAGCTATTTCACGCGGGAGTTGCCGAAAGCGGAGCCTACAACCGCACGTTGACGCCGTTCGGTTTCCAGGCGGAACAGCGCACGTTCTGGGAAGCTCCCGACGTTTACACCAAAATGTCGCCCTTCTGGTTTGCCGATCAGATCAAAACGCCGATCCTGCTGATCCACGGCGAAGCGGACGATAATACCGGAACCTTCCCGATTCAATCGGAACGGCTCTACGCGGCGATTCGCGGCAATGGCGGGACCGTGCGGCTCGTAATGTTACCCAACGAAGCCCACGGTTATCGCGGCAAAGAAACCATGGAGCATGTGCTGTTCGAGGAAATATCGTGGTTCGATAAGTACCTCAAACAGTAACTACTTCAGGATTTCCCGAGCGGCGTTGTACCCTGGCGCGCCCATCACGCCGCCGCCAGGGTGCGCGCCGGAACCGCACAGAAACAATCCCGGCACAGGCGTGCGATAGCGCGCCCACCCGGCCACCGGCCGAAGCACAAACATCTGATCGAGGCTCATCTCGCCGTGGAAGATGTTGCCTCCCGAAATTCCGAAACGCCGCTCCAGATCGAGCGGGCTCAAAACCTGGCGCTCGCGAACGATATCGAGCATGTTGGGCGCATATTCTGAAATCACTTCAAGCACGCGGTCGCCATAAGGTTCACGAAGATCGTCCCAGTTCGCATCGCGCAACGTATAAGGCGCGTACTGCAAAAAAATCCCCATGATGTGCCGGCCTTGAGGCGCAAGCGAAGGGTCGTACATCGTCGGGCACGTCATTTCGATCAGCGGATTGTGCGATGGCCGCCCATACTTCGAGTCGTCCCACGCTCTTTCCACATATTCGATGGAAGGGCAGATGTGCATGGTCGCGCCATGTTGCGGGCCCGGCGTGCCGGGCAACGCGGTGAAATCCGGCAAGCCTTCGAGCGCCAGGTTCATTTTGAGCGATGTACCTTCGACTCGGAAGTGTTCAACCGAGGCCTTGAATTCGGGATCGAGATGTTGCGCGTCGACGAGTTTGAGGAACGTCAACTTCGGATCGAGATTGGACGCGACGATGGGCGCGTGAAGTTCGTCCCCGTTCTCCAGAACCACACCGCGCGCTTTGCCATCCTTTATTAATACCTTCGCCACCGGAGCCGATGTTCGGATCTCCGCGCCTTTGGCTCGTGCTGAAGCCGCAATCGCTTCTGAAACCGCGCCCATCCCGCCGCGCACAAATCCCCACAGACCGCGCTTACCGCCCACGCCGCCCATGCAGTGGTGCATCAATATATAAGCTGTTCCTGCAGACCGAGGCCCGCCATTCGCTCCGATCACGCCATCTGTCGCGAGCGTGACTTTAATCTCAGGCGACTCGAACCACTCATCAAGAAGATCGGCCGCACTCTGCGTGAAAATCTTCACCAGTCCGGCGATTTCGCGCGCCCCCAAATGGCGGAACTTCGCGAGCAGTTTCAGGTATTCGATAAAGTCGGAAGGCTTTCGTGGCGGCAGTTCCGGCGGCGTGACGAGAAGCAGCGATTCCACAACCTCGGCGAGCCGTTCGAGATGCGCTTCGTACTTCGGGAACGCCTCGGCATCGCGCGCGGAAAATTTCGCGATTTCGGTCAGCGTCTTGCGATCGTCGCTCCAGAAGAAAAGATGCCGCCCATCGGGATAAACCGAAAAGAAAGCCGGGTCTTTCGGTTGAACCTGGTACCCGAAGCGCTCCAGTTCGAGTTCGCGAACGATGCGCTCCTGGAGCAGACTCACCAGATAAGCACCCGTCGAAACGCGATACCCCGGCCAGATCTCTTCGGTTACCGCACAGCCGCCGAGAATTTCCCGGCGTTCCAGAACCACGACTTTTTTCCCGGCGCAAGCCAGATATGCCGCCGTGACCAGGCCGTTGTGACCGCCCCCGATGACGATCGCGTCGTATCGCACGGCTAAGAACGTCTCTTGAACGCCACAACGGAAAGCGGAGGCAGAGTGATAGAAATGCTGCAGGGCCTGAAGTGCTTAGGCTTTCCGCTCGCCCTCACGCCTCCGAGGTTGCCCATGTTGCTGCCGCCGAAATGCGCCGCATCGGTATTGAGAATCTCTTCGTAGAAGCCCGCCTCCGGCACGCCGATCTCGTAATGCGTGCGCGGCACCGGCGTGAAGTTGCAAACGAAAAGAATATACTCTGAAGCCTTTTCCGCGCGCCGTATGAAAGAGATGATCGACTTTTCGACGTCCGAGATATCGACCCATTCAAAACCGGCGTATTCGAATTCCACTTCATGCATCGCCGGCTGTTCTTTGTACAACCGGTTGAGCTCTTCCACGCACGCCTGCAGACCCGCATGCAGAGGGTACTGCAAAATCTGCCAGGGCACTCCGGCGTTGTGATTCCACTCGTTCCAATCGCCGATGTCGCAGCCCATGAACAGCAGTTTCTTACCCGGATGCGCGAACATATAAGCGATAAACGCCCGGACATTGGCGAACTTCTGCCATTGATCCCCAGGCATGCGGTTGAGCAGCGAACGCTTGCCGTAGACCACTTCATCATGCGAGATCGGCAGCACGAAATTTTCACTGAAAGCGTAGAGAATGCTGAAGGTGATGTTGTTGTGGTAGAACTTGCGATACACCGGATCGACAGCGAAATAATTCAGCATGTCGTGCATCCAGCCCATGTTCCACTTCATCGTAAAACCGAGGCCGCCGGAGTATACGGGCTTCGATACGCCGAAGAAAGACGTGGATTCCTCGGCGATGGTAAACACGCCAGGTACTCCATGTGCCAGCTCATTGAAGCGGCGCAGGAATTCGATGGCCTCGAGATTCTCGCGGCCGCCATACATATTCGGAATCCACTGGCCAGGCTCCCGCAGGTAATCGAGATACAGCATCGAAGCCACCGCATCCACACGCAGGCCGTCGATGTGATAACGCTTGAGCCAGAACAGCGCGTTCGAGATCAGGAATTCGCGAACTTCGTTGCGGCCGAAGTTGAAGATGTTGGTGCCCCATTCGCTATGCTCTCCCTGGCGGCGGTCGGCGTGTTCGTAAAGGGCGCTGCCATCGAAACAGGCAAGGCCGTGCGCGTCTTTCGGAAAATGCCCGGGCACCCAGTCCAGGATCACTCCAATGCCCGTGGCATGGAAGGCATCGACCAGATACATGAAGTCTTCAGGCGAGCCGAAGCGTGAGGTGGGAGCGAAATAGCCGGTGACCTGATAGCCCCAGGAGCCGGAATAGGGATGCTCCTGCACGGGCAGCAATTCAACGTGCGTATAACCGACGCGCTTGACATATTCCACGAGCTTGACGGCCATCTCGCGGTAGGTCAGCGGTTCGCCCGCGGGCCCTCGCATCCAGGATTCCAGGTGCACCTCGTAAATAGAAATCGGCTCATGCAGCCACTGCTTCGTGGGGCGGGCCTTCATCCACTCTTCGTCGCGCCATTCGTAGAGGTCGTCCTCGCAAATCACCGAGGCGGATTTCGGCGGCACTTCGGTCTGGCGAGCCCACGGATCGGCCTTGAGCTGCTTATAGTCGTTGAATTTCGAGCGGACGAAGTACTTGTAGGACTGGCCGTTCTTCGCGCAGGGAATGAAGATTTCCCAGACTCCGGAGTTACGGAGGCGCATAGGATGGCGGCGCGTGTCCCATTCATTGAAATCGCCGGCGACCGAAACGGTGATGGCGTTCGGCGCCCAGACGGCGAAGCGCACGCCTTTCACGCCCACAACCGAGGTGATGTGAGAGCCGAAGGTGTTCCAGGCTTCGTAGAGCGTTCCTTCGGAATGCAGGTGAAGATCGAAATCGCTGATGACGGGGCCGAAGCGGTAAGGATCTTCAATTAACTGTTCGCCATGGTGCCAGGTTTCGATGCGGAACTGATAGGCGACCGGAATCGACGTGAGGGTGGCGATGAAGAAGCCTTCGTGATGCTGCTTCTCCATCGGAATATCCGGCAGATCAGGCGCGCCGTTACGGACGACGGACGCGGATTTAGCCTGAGGCAGAAAGGCGCGGATCTCCCACGCCGTGCTGCCTTTCTCGATACTGATTGGGTGGGGGCCGAGTACGCCGAACGCGTCGCCGTGGTATCCACCAATGATTGCTTCCATTTCGGCAGCGTTCATGGGAACTTCGATTATATGGCCTTCACTGAGCTTCATGTCCATCTGGAAGGAACGGTCGACCGGGAGACGGTTCGTTTGCTCGATCCCTCGCTGTCGGAAGAGGCGATCCGAGCGGCATGGGATTTCTCGAATTTCGCCGGTTTTATTGGGTGTTTTAAGTTTGTAGCGCAGCGCTTGAGGGGTCCGGAAGACTATGCGCTCATCACGAGGCGGATGATTGAATCGTTCGCGCGCCAGGGAATCGAGTACGCGGAGGTGACGCTGGGCGCGGGAGTGATTTTGTGGCGCGGGTTCGATTTCGACGAGGTCTGGCGGGCGATTCGGGAAGCGCAAAAGGCGGCTTGTGCGGCGACCGGTGCGGAGGTTTTCTGGAATCTGGATGCCATTCGGCAGTTCGGCGCCGATCATGTAATGGAGGTGGCACGGGTGGCATCGCGATACGTCGGCGATGGCGCGATTTCATTTGGCATCGGCGGGGATGAGGTGGCGGGTCCGGCGCGATTGTTTGGGGATGCCTATCGCTATGCGCGAGATGCCGGAATGCGGCTGACGGCTCACGCCGGCGAGACGGATGGCGCGGATTCGGTTCGAGCGGCTTTAGAAATTGGGGCGGAGCGCATTGGGCATGGCATTCGCGCGGCGGATGATGCGGATCTGATGCGGCGGCTTCGTGAGGAGGATATCCCGCTGGAGGTTTCGATTACAAGTAATGTGAAGACCGGCGCGGTGGGGTTGCTGAACGCGCATCCGCTGCGAAGATTGCTGGAGGCTGGCGTTCCGATCACGTTGAATACGGACGATCCCGGAATCTTCGAGACCGATCTGGCGCGTGAGTTCGAAGTGGCACGAACGGTGTTGGGTGTGAGCGCGGCGGAGCTTGAAGTGATCAAGGCGAATGCCGAGCGCTACAAGTTTACTGCGTGGGGGCGAAGTAGCCCTGCCGGAAATAAGACTTAAGCGGCGGCAGGCCGTGAGGCTGAATCACCTTGACTTTTATACTCCGGAACTTGCCGTCGCGCGCCGCATTGGCCGGCGAATAGCCGATCAGATATTCGTTGCGAAGCTCGATGCCGATCTTCATCGCGATATCCGGAAGGTCGCGCAAACTGGCTGCGAAATGGCGGCCGCCGGTGGGTTCGGAAAGGTCGCGGAGAAGGCTGGGACCCATGTATTCTTCAGGCGAACTGCCGCCGCCGTAGACACCGATCGCATAGATCTGGACGTCAGCTTCTTTCA
>Ga0302319_10025427_pt1 | contig 10484 bp, 5 predicted proteins | sample Bog_T0_2_FD_203319 | JGI IMG/M metagenome (GOLD analysis project Ga0302319, IMG submission 203319) | Peat permafrost microbial communities from Stordalen Mire near Abisko, Sweden - Bog_T0_2 | ecosystem: Environmental > Terrestrial > Soil > Wetlands > Peat | place: Sweden: Abisko, Stordalen Mire... | reverse complement strand
TACGAAATGTCCCTGCCGTCCAAGTACGACGTCGACGGTGTGTGCGCGATTTCAGATGAATTTGCCGCCCGCCTGGCGGCGCGCGGGTATCCGGCGAGCCTCATTTGCCCGATCTACTATGGCTACGATGCCGGAGTTTTCCCGTTGCGGTCCGGGCCGCCGCCGGCCGGACAACCGCCCGTGGTCGTGATGCATGGTTCGTTCGACGCGCATCATCTCGGTGCCATTGCCCTGGGTGCGGTCCGCCAAGTGGCGGCCAAAAAGCCGGGCACCATTTTCCGCTTTGTCGGCAAACGCACCGCCGGGCTGGAGAGCTTCCTCCAGCGCGCCCGCGAGATTCCCGGATTCAAGCATGAGGCCACCGGTTTTGTGCCCTACGCCGAAGTGGCCCGACATCTGGCCAGCGCGAATGTCGGCATTGTGCCCTATGAGGCCTCGGCCGGAACGCACTGCGCTTTCGTGGCCAAAATTGTCGAGTATGTGGCCACCGGCCTGCCGGTCGTTTGTACGCCGCTCAAGAGCGTGAACGGTTATTTCAAGCAGGATCCGCTGGTTAAATTTGCGGCCTTCAGCGGCGAGGATTTTGGCGATAAAATTGTGGAGTGGCTGGACACGCCGGCTTCCGCCTGGCAACCCCAAGCGGCGGCCTCCGCCGCGCGGGTGCGTGCCGAGTTGGATTGGCAGCCGTTGTGCGCCAAAGCCGTGGATTTTGCCGAAAAAGCGGCTGGCAAAGCTACGGCATAGTCCGGGGGGCGGCTTTTTTTCGGATCAACTCGAAGCATGTGCTTCGGCCACAGGTCAGCCGACAAACATAAAATTGGCCTGAGGAAACCCTCGCCCCGCGGGAGCGGGCAGGGTGAGGGCTCAAAGCCTAAATCTAAATCCCAGCCGAGGCCTCACATCTTCCCGCGCTGCCGGCTGGCTTCGTAAAGAAACACTGCCGCCGCGGCCCCCACGTTCAGTGAATCCACCTGGCCGGCCATCGGGATGGCCACCGCCTGATCGCAGACGGCCAGCACTTCCGGCGAAATACCCCGGCCTTCGCTGCCGAACACCAGACAGCAGTCCCGCGTAAAATCCGCCTGCGTCAGCGTCGTCCGGTTCGTGTGCGGATGGGCTGCCAGACAGCGGACGCCGGCCGCGCGCAGTTCGCCCAGCGACCGGATCAGATCGGGGGTCTCCACCACGGGCATTTGAAAGATCGTGCCCATCGAGTTGCGGACGGCCCGGCGCAAAAACGGGCTGCAACAAGTCGGGCTCACAATCAATCCCTGGGTGCCGAACGCGGCGCAATTGCGGACCAGCAGCCCGATGTTCTCCGCGTTGGTCAGACCCTCCACGGTGGCAAACAATCGTGGCGACGGGCTTTGCGCCAGCAAATCGGCCAGCGAAAACGTGCGGGGGATTTTACCCACCGCCAGCACGCCTTGAAATAACTCGATGCCCACCAGGGTGACCAGGAATTTTCGTTCGGCCAGATAAACGTGGATGGGTTCGGGGCGGCTTTCCATGTGGGGGCGAAATTCTTCGAGCCGGTTTTCGGGCAGGACCACCGAGATGACCTGAAAATGACTTTCCAAAAGTCGTTGCACCACTTTGTCCCCCTCGGCCACCAGAATACCCTCTTTGGCATGTTCGGCCGACCGGCGCATGGTGCGATAGGGGGCGAGTTCGGGTCCGTCGAAGTCGGTGATTTTCTGGATGGTCAATTGGCTCACCGGCCCAGTATCCGTGATCCGCCCCGCCCGGCGCAACCCGGGAGATGTCGGGCATCTTGCAGAACGGCCCGAGTCCGCGTAATTGCGTCTTTCGGGATTTCTGGCATTAAACCAAGGGCAAAAGGAACATCTAAACTATGCAGCGATTGCTTCGGCACGGTATTCAATGTTCTGCGGCACTCCTTTTGTTGGCGGCCTCAAGGTCCGCCCCGGCGCAGGACTTTCTGGCCGTAGGCGCACGCGGCGGCATTTCCTTCAATGTGCCGGCGCACCGGTTCCAGCAGGCCGAGGGCTTTGCGGATTTCGACCTGCCCTGGCACTGGGACATTTATTCCAACTGGCGATTGCAGCCGCGGATTGACCTCTCCGCCGGGTGGCTGAACAATCAGCATGCCAATGCCTTTATCGGCACAGTTGGTCCACTGTTGGAATTGCGGCCGGGAAAATTTCCCCTCGCCTTGGAGGGCGGTTCCAGTCCCACGCTCCTCAGCCGTTACCGTTTTGAGGGAATGGATTTTGGCGAGCGCTTTCAATTCACTTCACACATCGGTTTGATCTGGTATCTCACCGACCGGGTGTCTCTCGGTTATCGCTTCCAGCACATGTCGAACGCAGGCCTGGCCTCGCCCAACCCCGGTTTGAACCTGGAAATGCTGGAGCTGAGTTACCACTTTTAAGCCGGTCTGCTCCCGCAAATGGGATGGAACCCTGAATTCGTGACATTAATTTCATTTAATATGATACCAAGCTGATTGACGTAAACTATTTTTGAAATATCGTGTCAGCATATTTTTATCATGAAATTCCAAACGAACGGAGTGACGCATGTCTGAAGTCCCATCACCCCCGCTGAGCGGCGTTTCGCCTTCCGGTTCGCCTCCCGAACTCGAGGCCCCAAAATCCCCGGGCCGTTCGTCTTTCACGATCCTTTGGATCGCGCTGGTGCTGGTGCTCGTGATTGGGGGTGTCTGGTATTTGCATCACCGGGGCCAGGCCTCGGCATCCCCGGCCGGCGCGAAGGGCGGCGGGCCGACCATGGTCAGCACCGTCACGGCGCAACAGGGTGACATGGGTGTTTATATGGAAGCGCTGGGCACCGTCACGCCGGTCTATACGGTGTCCGTCGCCGCCCGCGTGGCCGGACAAATTAACACCGTGAGTTACCAGGAAGGGCAGCATGTCCGCGTGGGCGACCCGCTGGTCGACATTGACCCCCGACCCTACCAGGCAGCCGTCACCCAGGCCCAGGGACAACTGGAACATGACCAGGCACTGCTCGCGGACGCCAGGATCGATCTGGCGCGCTACCAGGAAGCGTTTTCCAGCAATGCCATCCCACAACAGCAATATGCCACGCAAGCAGCCACGGTTCAGGCAGACCAGGGGACCGTGGATGTGGACCAGGGCAATTTGGATAATGCCAAATTGAACCTCCTCTATTGCCATATTACGTCGCCCATTGATGGCCGGGTCGGCTTGCGGCTGGTTGACCCCGGCAACCTCGTCCAGGCCAACGGCACGACTCCCCTGGTCATCATCACCCAGACCCAGCCGATCACTGTCATTTTTAACGTGGCCGAGGACGATCTGCCGACGATCATTGCCGCCTTGCAAAGGGACCAATCCCTGACCATGGACGTCTATGACCGCGACGACCAAACGAAAATCGCCACCGGCAAGCTCGAAGTTCTCGACAACCAAATCAATACCGCGACGGGCACCTTGCGCCTCCGGGGGGTTTGTTCGAATGAGGACGAATCACTTTTCCCCAACCAGTTTGTCAACGTTCATCTGCTCGTGAACACCCTCCGCGGTATCACGCTCCTGCCCAATTCCGTCATCCAGCGCAATTCCGACGCGGCTTTTATCTATTTGATAAAATCCCCGGGGGAAGGCCAGACCAACCAAACCGTCCAATTGCAGACGATTACCGTTGGTGAAACGGACGGTACCAATTCGCAGGTCGATGGCGTCAGCCCCGGCGTAGTGGTCGCCGCCGATAATTTCAATCGCCTCAACGACGGCGCCGTCGTCACCCTTCGCCCGGCCGCCGGATCAGACCACGGTTACCGCAAGGGGCATCAGCAAACTTCGCAGTGAATCCGTCGAGACAATTCATATTGCGGCCCGTGGCAACGTGGCTGTTGATGATCGCCGTTTCCTTGACCGGTTTTGTCGCGTATTGGCAACTGCCCATTTCCGCGCTGCCGGAAGTGGATTATCCCACCATCCAGATCATGACGTTCTATCCGGGCGCGAGTCCGGACGTGACGGCCTCGGCGATTACCGCGCCCCTGGAGCGGCAATTTGGTGAAATGCCCGGCCTTAACCAGATGACGTCCATCAGCTCGGATGGCAGCTCTCTCATCACGCTCCAATTTGAATTGAATCTCAACATCGATGTGGCCGAGCAGGAAGTCCAGGCCGCAATCAATGCCGCCCAGTCCTATTTGCCCAACGACCTCCCCGCGCCGCCGATTTACAGCAAATCCAACCCCGCGGACACCCCCGTCCTGACGCTGGCGCTAACCTCGAAAAGCTATCCACTGTCCCAGATTGAGGATCTCGCGGACACGCGTCTGGCCCAGCAAATCGCGCAGGTTTCCGGCGTCGGCCTGGTCACCATCAGCGGCGGGCAAAAACCCGCCGTGCGCATTCAGGCCAATCCCACCGCCCTTTCGGCCTATGGCATTAATCTCGAATCCCTCCGCTCCACGCTTCAGCAGGCCAGCGTGAATCAGGCCTTGGGCAATTTCGACGGCCCCAAGCAGGCCTACGAAATCAATGCCAACGACCAGTTGCTCTCGGCGGAGGATTACCGGTCCCTGGTCGTCGCCTACCAGACCAACGGTGCTCCCGTGATTCTGGGCAGCGTGGCCACCGTCACGAATGACGTCGAAAACACCCTGCTGGCGGCCTGGATGAATACCAACCCGGCGGTGATCGTCAACGTCCAGCGGCAGCCCGGCGCCAACATCATCCAGGTGGTCGATCGCATTAAGAAAATCCTCCCGCAGCTCAAGGCAAACCTGCCCAACGCCGTGGACGTCAAGATTCTCACCGACCGGACCACCACCATCCGCGCCTCCGTCCACGACGTGCAGTTTTCACTGGTGCTCACCATTGTTCTCGTCGTCCTTGCCATTTTCTTGTTTTTGCGAAACCTGCGGGCCACGATCATTCCCAGCTTTGCCGTGCCGATCTCCCTCGTTGGCACCCTGGGAGTGATGTATCTATTGGGCTTCAGCCTGGACAACCTGTCATTGATGGCTCTCACCATTTCCACCGGCTTCGTCGCGGATGACGCGATTGTGATGATTGAAAATGTCTTCCGGTATATCGAGGAAGGGGACAGCCCGCTGGATGCGGCCTTGAAAGGCGCGGGACAGATCGGTTTCACCATCATGTCGCTCACCGTTTCCTTGATCGCCGTGCTCATCCCCCTCCTGTTCATGGGGGGGGTCGTGGGGCGGTTGTTCCATGAATTTGCCATCACGTTGAGCATCACCATCCTGATTTCCGCGGCGGTGTCGCTCACGCTGACGCCCATGATGTGCGCGCGGATTCTCAAGGCAAAAAAAGACCTCAAGCCGGGACGTTTTTATGAGGCGTCTGAGCGCGTCTATGAACGCATCATCAACTCTTACAGCCGGGGGCTGCAATGGGTTTTAAATCATCAGCCGCTAACCCTGCTCGTCGCACTTTTCACGCTGATCCTGACCATCCTCCTGTACGCCATCGCCCCCAAGGGTTTTATCCCCGTGCAGGACACCGGTGTCATCCAGGGGATTTCGGAGGCCCGGCAAAATATCTCCTTTTCTGCCATGGCCGAAAAGCAACAGGAATTGGCGGATGTCATCCTGCAGGATCCGGCCGTCGAAAGTCTGTCCTCTTTCATCGGCGCGGATGGCATCAACACCACGCTCAATAGCGGACGCATCCTCATTAATCTGAAGCCTCTGGCCGAACGGAAAATCAATGCCGACGCCATCATCAGGCGCCTGCAGTCCGCCCTGGCCAAAGTCCAGGATGTTACCCTTTACCTGCAGCCGGTCCAGGATCTGACCGTGGCGGACCGCGTCAGCGCCACGCTTTACCAATATACCCTCGAAGATGCCAACAGCAGCGAACTGGATACGTGGACCGCGAAATTAGTGGACCGGCTCAAAACCCTGCCCGAACTGCAGGACGTCGCCACGGATCAACAGAACGGCGGTTCCCAGGTGAACCTGGTCATCGACCGCGTCACCGCCTCACGGTTGGGCATCACAACCTCGGCCATCGACAACACGCTCTACGATGCTTTCGGCCAGCGGGAAATCAATGTGCTGTTCACCCAGTTGAACCAATATCACGTCATTCTGGAAACCCTCCCGAAATTCCAAAAGGATCCAACCATGCTCAAGGACATTTATGTCAATTCCGCCACCGGCGGCGCGGTTCCCTTGAGCGCGTTTGCGCATTTTGCATCCGGCATCGCTCCGCTCGTCGTCAACCATCAGGGGCAATTCCCCTCGGTCACCGTTTCCTTCAACCTTGCACCGGGCGTGGCGTTGGGCGACGCCACCGCCGCCATTCAGAAAGCCCAACACGACCTGAACATGCCGCTGAGTGTGCTGCCTGCCTTTCAGGGAACCGCGCAGGCCTTTCTGGCCTCGCTGTCCAACCAGATGATGCTCATCCTGGCCGCCATCATCACGGTCTATATCATCCTCGGCGTTCTCTACGAGAGTTTTATCCATCCCATCACCATTCTCTCCACGCTGCCCTCGGCCGGTGTCGGCGCCATTCTCGCGTTGATCCTCTGCCATACTGAACTGAGCATCGTGGCCCTGATCGGCATGATCCTTCTCATCGGTATCGTGGCGAAAAACGCCATCATGATGATTGATTTCGCGCTCGACGCCGAACGCCGGCAGGGTAAGTCCCCCCGGGATGCCATTTATCAGGCCTGCCTGCTCAGGTTCCGGCCCATTATGATGACCACCTTTGCCGCGCTGTTCGGCGGCTTGCCGCTGGCGCTCGGCAATGGCGTCGGCTCCGAACTGCGCAAGCCCCTTGGCATCGTCATCGTGGGCGGACTGATCGTCAGCCAGGCGCTTACGCTCTTCACCACGCCGGTCATATACCTCTTCTTTGACCGGCTCGCCGCCGGGTTTTTTGGCAAGCCGGTCGTGGAAAAAAATGCGGGAGGCGCGCTCGCCCCTGAGACGACATGAACATTTCCGCCCCCTTCATCCGGCGTCCCATCGGCACGATCCTGCTTACGGCCGCCATCGCCCTGGCGGGCATGGTTGCCTACCTGCAGTTGCCGGTCGCGCCGCTGCCGCAGGTTGATTTCCCCACCATCAACGTCCAAGCCTCCCTGCCCGGTGCCAGCCCGACCATCATGGCTTCGGCCGTCGCCGCCCCGTTGGAACGTCAGCTCGGCCATATTGCCGGGCTCACGGAGATGACCTCCTCCAGCGACCTCGGCTCCACCAGCATTACCCTCCAGTTCGATTTAAACCGGAATATTGACGGCGCAGCGCGCGATGTTCAGGCCGCCATCAATGCCGCGCGCGCCAACCTGCCTTCGAATCTTCCGAGCAATCCCTCCTGGCGTAAAAATAATCCGGCCAACGCCCCGATCATGATTATTGCGCTCACGTCCGACATCTACAGTCCCGGTCAGATGTACGACGCGGCGGACTCCATCGTCGAACAGCGACTCCTTCAAATCGAAGGGGTGGGCCAGGTCAACATCGGCGGCGCGGCGCTTCCCGCCGTGCGCGTGGACGTGAACCCCACGCTGCTCAATAGCTTTGGCTTGAGCCTTGAGGATGTGCGCACCATGTTGAATGCCCAAAACGCCAACCTGGCCAAAGGCCAGCTGGCCAACAATTATTCCACCGCCGACATCCTGGACAATGACCAGATATTCAAGGCCAGTGATTACCAGAAGCTCCTGGTCGCTTACAAAAATGGCGCGCCGGTCCGGTTGTCCGACGTGGCCAGCGTGCGTGATTCCATCCAGAACGTCCGCACCGCCGGATATGTCAATGGCCGGGCGGGCATTCCGCTCATCATCTTTTCCGCCCCGGGAGCGAATATTATCGAAACGGTGGATCGTATCCGGGCCACCCTCCCTTCTCTCCAGGCCTCTTTGCCAGCCGCCATGACCATGACGGTCATGCTGGATCGCTCCACGACCATCCGCTCTTCCGTCGCCGAGGTTGAACGCACCCTGGTTGTTGCCATCTTGCTGGTCATCCTCATTGTCTTTGTTTTCCTGCGCGATCTGCGCGCCACGCTCATTCCCGCCGTCGTTGTGCCCACCTCCCTGATCGGCACTTTCGGGGTGATGTATTTGTTCGGCTATAGTCTCGACAACCTGTCCTTGATGGCGCTGGTTATTTCCACCGGTTTTGTGGTGGACGATGCCATTGTGGTTGTTGAAAATATCTCGCGCTACACCGAGCAGGGTCTTTCGCCCATGGAGGCAGCCCTCAAAGGCGCGCGCGAAGTGAGTTTCACCGTGCTTTCCATCAGCATTTCGCTCGTGGCTGTCTTCACGCCCATTCTATTGATGGGGGGTATCGTGGGCCGCCTCTTCCGTGAATTTGCCGTCACGCTGTCCACGGCCATACTCGTGTCGCTGGTCATTTCCCTGACGACGACCCCGATGATGTGCTCGTATTTGCTGCGACATCGAAAGGATCAGTCGCATGGCCGGATTTATAACTTTAGCGAAAACGTCTTCACCTGGTTGCTGGATCACTATAAACGAAGTCTTCAGGTTGTGTTGCGGCATCCCGCCATCACTTTGGTCACTCTTGTGGCTACGATCGCGGCCAACGTATTGCTTATTATCATCATTCCCAAGGGGTTTTTTCCGGAACAGGACAACGGCACCGTCTTCGGCGGTATCCAGGGCGGGGAGGATGCCTCTTATCAATCGATGCAGAAGGTCACGGAGCGCTTCAATAAAATCGCCACGAATGATCCTGCGGTCGCCGGGGCCATCGCCTTCACGGGCGGAAATGGCGCCGCCAACAGCGGCTTCCTCTACATGGCCCTTAAACCCCTCAGCCAGCGAAAAATTAGTGCTCTCCAGGTCGTCAATCGCCTGCGCCCGAAATTTGGTGTCGTCCCGGGGGCGAGCGTTTTTGTCCAGCCTGGCCAGGATTTGCGGGTCGGCGGCCGCCAAAGCAACGCTCAATACCAATACACAATTCAAAGCGACGACCTGGACGATCTCAATAAATGGGGGCCGATTCTGCTGCAGCAAATGAAAAAATTGCCTGGCTTCACCGATGTCAACAGTGACCAGCAAAACGAAGGCCTGCAAGCGTCACTGGTATATGACCGCAGGACCGCCGCCCGTCTGGGCATTCCGACCCAGCTTATTGACAGCACCCTCTATGATGCCTTTGGGCAGGAGGATGTCTCCACCATGTACACCCCCTTGAACCAGTACTACGTCGTGATGGAAGTTCAACCGCAGTTCTGGCAGGACCCGCGAGGTCTCGATGATATTTATCTCCGTTCCACCAATGGTTCAGCTATGGTGCCCTTGAGCGCCATTTCCCGCTACCGACCCACCACCTCGCCCATTGCCGTCAATCATACCGGCCAATTCCCTTCCGTTACTGTTTCCTTTAACCTGTCCCCGGGAGTCGCCCTGGGCGACGCCGTCAAGGCCATCGCCCAAATGGAGCAGAAACTCAAAATGCCGCAAACCATCCAGGGGAGTTTTTCCGGCACCACCGCCGCTTTTCAATCATCCCTCGCCACGGAGCCGCTTTTGATTATAACCGCTGTTCTGGCTGTCTATATTGTGTTGGGGATTCTCTATGAAAGCTACATTCATCCCATTACCATCATCTCCACCTTGCCTTCCGCGGGCGTCGGCGCTCTGCTGGCACTTTTGCTCTTTAACACTGATTTCAGCATCATTGCCCTCATTGGTATTATCCTGCTCATCGGTATCGTGAAGAAAAACGCCATTCTGATGGTGGACTTCGCCCTGTCGGCGGAACGTGACCAGGGCGTTTCTCCCCGCGAGGCGATTTATCAGGCCTGTTCGCTGCGGTTCCGCCCCATCCTTATGACCACCATGTCCGCCATGTTTGGCGCCTTGCCCCTGGTGATCAGCAATGGCATCGGGTCCGAGTTGCGCCGTCCCCTCGGCATTGCCATCGTCGGCGGGTTGGTCTTCAGCCAGATCCTTACTCTGTATACCACCCCGGTGGTCTATCTTTATTTTGACCGCCTTCGTCTCTGGTGGGAATCGGTTCGTGCTCGCCGCCGCCAACCGGCATCCCTGCCGCCGTCCGCCGCGGGGTTGGGACTTTCGCCAGGCTCTGTTCCATGAAAATGTTACACTTGAATAAAATTCTGTTTGTGGTTGCCGTGGCCGGTCTTTGGAGCGGGTGCAGCTTCGCTCCCCAATACACGCGCCCCGCCGTCGAAACCCCCGCCGTTTTCAAGGAAAATTCCAGCACCAACAACCTGGACCCCGGCATCTGGCAGGCCGCGCAGCCCAATGACGCCCTGATCCGCAGCAATTTCTGGGAGGTGTTCAATGATCCCGCGTTAAATGCCCTCGAGCAACAGGTCGCCATTTCCAACCAAAATGTCGTCGTTGCTTTCCAGAATTTCCTGTCCGCCCATGCCCAGGTCAGGGAAGCCCGGGCGGAATATTTCCCGACGGTCACCGTGGATCCCTCCGCCACGCGACAACGGGCCTACACCGGGGGCGGCATCTCCTTGCGGAACCCCAAT
>Ga0302319_10025425_pt1 | contig 10484 bp, 5 predicted proteins | sample Bog_T0_2_FD_203319 | JGI IMG/M metagenome (GOLD analysis project Ga0302319, IMG submission 203319) | Peat permafrost microbial communities from Stordalen Mire near Abisko, Sweden - Bog_T0_2 | ecosystem: Environmental > Terrestrial > Soil > Wetlands > Peat | place: Sweden: Abisko, Stordalen Mire... | reverse complement strand
TTGAAGGGCCACGACCACTGCGGCATGTAGGACGGTCCGCCCTCATACTGCGCGATGAGCGCGTCGCAAATCGTCAGCCGCACCTTCTGCCGGATGGGCGCCAGCGCGTTGACGTCGGCGACGTAGGGATCGCCCGCGTTGGAGTGGTACTTATTTGGATTGTGGATTGCGCCGAACATGTTCTTCAACGCCATGGTCACGCCGACGATGCCGTGGTCCTTCAGCACCGGCAGGTTGATGACGGCCTGACACTGGCGCGTAAGGGTGCGCGAGAGCAGACTGCCGGCACTGCCGAACACCGCGAGGTCGTCCTCGTAGCCCGCCGAGTCGTTTCCAATGAAGCGGACCTTGTCGCGCCGGACGCCGACCGGAAAGCCGGCGCTTTCGAGATCGGAGTTCAGGCGGTCCCAGACCACGATGTCCTGGCCGCGGAAGCCGGCCTGCTGGAGTCGCTCAATGACCGCGTCGACCAGGACCGTGCGGGTGGATGCGCCGCGCCCGGCCAGGCAGTTCACTTTCAAACCGACGACTTCCCCCGGCCGGGCGATCAGCTTCCAGGCCTCGACCGGATTGTCGCGCGCGAAGAAGGATTGGACGGCCCGGTCGAGGAGCTTCAGCACGCGCGCCGAATCCAGGCCGGACGGCGACTGATCGCGCGCGATCACGACCTTCGATGGGTCCTGCGCGGCCAGCGTCGCGGCCAGAGAGGCGCCTAAGAACTCCCGCCTGCCGATTCTAGACATTGAGGTCCAATTACGCTTTACTTATAGCACTAACGGAGGCCGGCTACCATCGCTCCGGCCAGGTCGAGCAGCGTGTCCCCGACGTCCTGATAGGCCGTCAGCCGGACAAAATAGCGGCCCTGCCAGAAGGTGACGCTGGGCCCGTAGGAGCGGCCGCCGGCGCCGATCGGGACCGGCCGGCTGCCCGCGGCGGACTCGGATTCGAACAGCGCCCGCGCCTGGCCGTTGGTGGCCAGGATGTGCAGGTCCGCCAGCGCTTCGGCGCCGCCCTGCTGCCGATAGAGGGCAGTGAAAGTCTGCTGCACGCCCGCGTGCAGATAGCGCTCCGCATCGCCATCCACGTACTTCCACAAATCCGCGGCGGCAAAGACGCGCGTCTCTCCGGCTTTGCGCCACAGCCCCGATGCGCTGGCCGCCGGCAACAGCGCCACGGGCTTTTCCGCGGCGCGCGGGAGCAGCATCTGGTTGGTCTTCGAGCGGCTTTCCCCAACGCTCGAGACGTAGACCGCCGGAGCGTCGTTCACAGGGCACGTATGCTCGCACGCGCCGCAACCGACGCACAGGGCGGGATCCACGTAGGGCTGCCGGACACGCCGGAGTTGTCCTTCCCGGCTGGCCACGTCGGCCGGCTGGAGATAGATCGCCTTGGGCGACGTCGGGCACCACTCTTCACAGACGATACACTCCGTCGCCATGGCCCACGGCAGGCAGCGCCCGCGGTCGTAGAAGGCGGTGCCCAGGCGGATCGGGCTGGGGTTGACTCCGCCGGTCCAACCCTTCTCCCGCAGCGTGAATTCCCAGATAGCGCCGGTCGGGCACACCTGGCCACACAGCACACAGCCGGGTTCGCAATAGCCGATGCGGGCGACCAGCACCGGCGTCCAAAGACCCTCCGGGCCAGCCTCGGTGAAGCTGGGATGCAGCGCGTGGTTCGGGCAGACCTTCATGCATTCGCCGCAACGGATGCAGCGCTCCAGGAAGTTGAACTCATCGAGCGAGCCCGGCGGGCGGATGCGGGCGCGGCTGTGCTCCACCGCGAGGCCGGGCGCGCTGCGGAGTATGGGGAGCAACGCCGCGCCGGCAGCCAGGCTCGTCAGGACGCGCCGACGATCGAGGTCCGGCCCTTCGCGGGTGGTTAGGGTAGCGGGGAAGAAACGGAAAACAAGCCCACTCTCGGGACAATCGGCCACGCAGTTCATACACATGTGGCACTCTGCCTGGCGCCAGCGGACGCCGGGGATTGGATCGTCACCGCCCTGGCAGTTGAGCTGGCAGCGGTTGCAATCGGTGCAATGGCTCTCGCGCTTCTCCAAACCGAAGATCGACCAGCGCGAGAGCAATCCCAGCAGCGCGCCCAGAGGGCACAGCGCCCGGCACCAGAAGCGCGTGAAGCGCACGTTCAGCAGGAGAATGACGGCGAAGATCAGACCGATCAGCAGGCCCTGCCGGAAGTGCGGCTGGCTGAAGTTCAACAGCGTATCTTTCAGCAGGAAATGGAGTGCGGCGCCGACGTAGAACAGCGGCTTCCAACCTGGCCGCGACAGCAGGTCCACGGTCGCGTTCACGGCGTAATTCAGCGCCGGCAGCACCGCTAACGCGAGCGACCGGACCAACAGTGAAATGGGATCCAGCAGTCCGTAGAGCCCCAAGCCGAGGAGCGCCGCCACGAGCAGCGCAGCGAGCAGATAATACTTCAGCTCCTGCCAGCGCCGGTAACGGTTCGATTCGATGCGCCGCAGCCCTAATTTGCTTTTCGACCGGAATCCGCCGATCCAGTGATTGAGAGTACCGAGCGGACAGATCCAGCCGCAGAAGAATCGGCCCAGAAACACGGTCGGGAGGATGATGGCCAGGGACCACAACAGGCCGCGGTAGAGGGCGTGGCTCGAGAGAGCGCTCCCCAGCGCGATCAGCGGGTCCAACTCCAGGAACCACCGGACGGGGTAAGGGATGCGAGGATCGCCTTGGATCGCGTGAAAGGAGCCGCGAAACTCGGTCTGGAACAGCAGGCACAAGAAGAGCGCCAGGAAAACGATCTGCGAAATCCGGCGTGCCTGGGCCAGCTTCACTCGATCAGAAGTCTATCACCGCACAAGCCGCGCGCCACTCAGATCGGCCTCAGATCGGCCACGGCGCAGTTGTTTCATCTACGCGGCAATGGACCGGTTCCGCCAAGAGCAAAGTTCAGCTCAACACCAAACGCGCGAGTTCGTGTGGAGGGAGGATCGCCCCGGGCCGCGATGCGCGGCGATGCGAGCGTTCGCGGCTGATGTCTACTTGGAGAAGTTCCGGTACCGGCTCCTAGACGGTCGCGGCCTTCTCATTCCGTCTCAGAAGTCGTTACGGAGCTGCGGGCGCAAGCACGCGGTTTGATGCGCCAACTTCCGCAATTTCGCCAGGTGTCAGGCTGAACCGGCGATGGCCTACGTAGGGCCTGGGCCGGAGAGGCCTTGCATCACCGACCGGATCTGTTCCTCCAGCTCAGTGAGATTGACGGGTTTGGCGACGTGGGCGTCCATGCCCGCGGCGAAGCAGTTCTCCTTGTCACGGTTCATGGCGTGAGCGGTCATGGCGATGATGGGCATGTGGCTGCCGGCCGTCTTCTCCCATTCACGGATCGCCCTCGTTGCGGCGTAACCATCCATTTCCGGCATCTGCAGGTCCATCAATACGAGGTCAAAATGCTGTTTTTTGACCTCGTCGAACGCCGCCCGCCCGTCGCCCGCCACGGAGACGAAGTGTCCGAGTTTCTCGAGCAGCTTCACGCCGATCAACTGGTTCACCTTATTGTCCTCGGCCAGCAGGACGTGCAACGCGCCGGAGTCGGGAGCGGGAGCGGGCGCCGCCGGGGTCGCCTGCGGCGCCGTCTTTTCCGGCGCGCGCTGGCTGAGCACGCGCAGAACGGCGGCGTGCAGATCGCGCTCATCGACCGGTTTGGGCAGGCAGACGCCGACGCCCAGACGCAGGCAACGATTGCGGTCTTCGGTCAAGACGCCGGAGGTCAGCATGACGATCGGAAGGCTGGCCAGGGCGGGCGTCGAGCGAATGCGGCGGGTCAGAGCAAAGCCGTCCTCCTGGCGCATGTGACATTCGGCGACAACGAGGTCGAAGGGGCTCGGGCCGCCCCCGGCCCGGACCAGCGCCTCGAAAGCGGAGGCGGCGTCGGGACGCACGACCGCAAGCATGCCGGCGTGGGTGAGATACTCATGCAGGATCATGCGGCTGGTGGGGTTGTCATCCACGACCAGCACGCGCAGACCGGTGAAGTGCTTCTCAAGACCCTCGATCGGCGCCGCGGCCGCAGCCGAGGCGTGGTCAAATCGCACTGTGAAATGGAACGTGCTGCCCTTGCCCACTTCGCTCTCGAGCCAGATCTTGCCGCCCATCATGTGCACCAGGCGCGAGCTGATGGAAAGGCCCAGACCGGTACCGCCGAACTTCCTGGTCATGGTGATATCGGCCTGCCGGAAGGGTTCGAAGATCGCTTCCCGCTGGTCCAACGGAACGCCGATCCCGGTATCGCGCACGCTGAAGTGCAGGACGATGAATTTGTCCCCCAGCGATTCCACTCCCACGGAGATCTCGATTTCACCCTTACTTGTGAATTTGATGGCGTTGCCGGCCAGGTTTGTGAGAACCTGACGCACGCGAATGGGGTCCCCATGAACCAGGTCCGGCACGGCCGGATCGATGCGGCACAGGAGTTCCACCCCGCTCTGTTCAGCTTTCAGGGCGAGCGGCTTGACGGAATTGTGGACCAGAGCGGACAAGTCGAAGTCGATCAGGTCGAGATCGACTTTCCCGGCTTCAATCTTCGAGAAGTCGAGAACGTCATTGATCACTACGAGCAGCGATTGGGCTGAATTCCTGATGATCTCGAAGTACTCGCTCTGCTGGGGGTCGAGTCCGGTCGCCTGAATCAGTTCCGTCGTGCCCAGAATGCCGTTCATCGGAGTCCGCAGCTCATGGCTGATATTGGCCAGGAACGCACTTTTTGCGCGGTTGGCCGTTTCGGCGGCGTCCTTGGCTAACAGCGACTCCCGCTCCGCCCGCTTGCGCTCTACGATCTCGATCGCCAACTCCGCGTTGCGGCGCATCAATTCCTGGGTCCGCTCGGCGACGAGTTCCTCCGACTGGTCGGTGCGCTCGCGGAGCTTGGCCGCCAGGACGTTAAAGGCGTTGGTGAGCACTGCGAATTCGTCGTTGGACTGAGCCGGCAGCCACCGAAAGGCATCGGCGTGGCCTTGTTTGAGCAGGGAGGCCTCCCTCGTCAGCACGCGGATCGGACTGAGGAAACCCCGCGCCACCAGCACGAACACCAGCAGCGTTAACAGCGCGAGGCCGCCGACCGTGGAAAGCAACGTAATCTGCATCCTGCGAATGGACTGCAGCAGCGGATCGCGGTCCACACCGACGTAAACCGTGCCGACCGCGCCTTTGGAGACCGGCTCGGAAAAGACGGTCAGCGGTCTGGTCTCACCCGGCAGACTCAGATCGAGCCAATCCTGGCCGTCCGGAGTCTGGACGGTCCGCAAGGAGTTTGGGAACTCCGGCCCAAAAGTGTGCGCCAGAACTTTGCGGTCGGGCGAGAGCACATAGGCCCACTCGACTTTGGAAGCGCTGCATGCCTCCTCCAACGCGGCCTGCAGCGGCGCGCGATTGCTCTTGATGGCAGCGGGTTCGATGGTCTTCAACAAGGATTCGGCGAGGCTCCGCCCGTTGGCAAGGAAGGCCGCGTGCAGCTTGTGCTCCTGCTCGCGCTCCTCGACATCGTAGAGCACGGCCCCCACCAGCGCCATGAAGAGGAATTGCAGGAGAGCGAATTTGGAGAGAAGGCTTCTCACACCTCGCCCTCCACGCCATAGGCCGCAGAATACGGCGGCAACGTTCCGGCTTGTTCCCGCAGCCAGGCGTTGGCCATGGCCAGCGGAAGAATCTGACGGCAGACGTCCCGCCACGGGATCCCGGGTTCACGCCCGCGCCTACGGTCGACCATGGCAGTTTGCTTCCCCACTGGCGATGTGCCCGTCACTTGAATAGTAATTCTTCTTGCACTGGTTGCGCCCTGAAATGATCGCTGTGACTGAGCGATAGGACTGCAGTACTACCGGTGCGCGGCTTGCGGCAGCCGCGCACCGGCACCCGCCAGGCCGAAAGTACGCCTCGAAAACGAAGACGCCGGCCCCGAGGCCGGCGTCCGTGACTCTATATTTTGAGTCGGCTTAATTATTCGCGGCGGCCTTTTTCGCAGTGGTGGCCTTCTTCACCGGAGCCTTCTTAGGCGGCGCCGGCTTCGGCAATCCGGTGACGTCTTCCGGCGACACGTCGAAGGTCAACATCATCTGTGGATCGGAGGCAAATGCGGACGGAGCGCCGGAGAACTCGATCTCCGTGCCCTTCTCCGGAATCGCGGCCAGCGGCTTCTCGAACTTCAGAGTAACTTCGCTCATGTCCTTGCTCGAGATGCCTACGATAACCATGGTCGGCTTCTTCTCCGGGGCCGTGCTGACTACGGTGGCCTTGAACTTCTGGACCCCGGCGGCGCCGCCCGGAATGGCTGCGCCCTTGAGAGTGCCTTCGAAGTACTGCTGGCCGTTCGCCCCGCCGAGTTCCTGCTTGATTTTGACCCACAGCGCGAGTTGCGGGTTGGTCTTCTTGAGCTCTTCTTCCTGCTTGGCCAGGATCTCGTCCTTGGACTCTATCTTGAAGTCGGCCGGGGGCAGGGCGCTCTTCTTTGCCGCCTCGACTACCTGGTCCAGCCCATCGCGGCTACCGTGGAAGTTAATGTAGGTCTTTTCCAGGTACGCCTGCAGCGGCGTGCGGGTAGCAGGCGGCAAAGCGCCCTGGCCATCGAAGTAGGCCGCGCGGGCGATCTGGAACAACGCCGCCGACTGCTTCTCGAGCTTGCGCTGCTTGGCAATCACCGTTCCAGCCCAGAGCGATGCCTCGGCGTCATTCGGGTTGTTCTGCAGTACCGTGAGGAATTCCTTCTCAGCCGCCTCGTTTTGGCCGCGCTGCATGGCGGTCCAGCCCAAGGTGCGATGGCCAATGGTCTCCATGTCCGTCCGGCTCTTCTTCCACACGTCGTCGGAAGTCGTGGCCGGTTTGTTCGCGGGGTCAAAGAAAACAGGTATGGCGTCGAGCAATCCCTTGGCGGCGCTGTCGCCGGCGTCGAGGGCCTCGGGACTCTTGTCCTGGAGACTCACAGTCAACAGATTGATCCAGTAGAGTCCCTTGACGCTTTTCGCATCCAAAGACACCAGTTCCTTGGCGGCATTCAGCATTTCCTTGGCGTTGCCCATGGCCTGGTAGGTGGTCATGATCGTTTCCTGCCGGTCGACCTTGAAGTCGCTGGCGGGATACTTCTGCTTCCAGTTGTTGAGGATCTGGAGCTTTGTGTTCGCGTTCTGCTCCTTGTTGGCAGAATCGAACAGATCGTACTCGGCGCGATCCTTCCACTGCTTCTTCTGGTCTTGTGCCACAACCGCGAGTGTGGCCAGAGAACCGAGGGCGATCACCGCGATTACGCGTTTCAATGAAAACTGCACGTCATGCCTCCTAGGGTCGGGCTCAACACCAACGCTACCGGCCGTCTCCGCCGCGACCGGTTCACCTGAACGGCCGCCGAAGAGCTTGGCAAATGGGGAGTATAGCCGAAGCGCAATCTGCCTAGCAAGCCGTCCCCGGCCGACAGTGCGCTCCCCGGCCGATCCTCCCGTGCCGCATGGATCGAACATTCCTGGCAACTTAGAAACCGTATCGCGTCTCCAGGTTCCGGCGCAACTATCAAGCATATACGAGATTCGCAAATCCACCGAAACTTTTGCGAACGTATGTTAAACTCGGCCCTTTATGCGCCACATCGACCTTGCCGTGGTGGCCCTCTACCTGGTGGGCATCACCTGGTTCGGCGCCAGGTTCCGGCGCTCGCAGCGCACGCTCCGCGACTACTTCCTGGGAGGCCGCAACACGCCCTGGTGGGCCATCGCCTTTTCCATCGTTTCAGCCGAAACCAGCACGCTGACCGTGATCGGCACGCCGGCCCTCGCGTTTCGCGGCAACTTCGGCTTCCTGCAGGTCGTGCTGGGCTACCTCTTCGCGCGCATCGTGATTTCGACCTTATTCCTTCCGCATTACTTCCGCGGCGAGCTTTTCACGGCCTACGAGCTGATGCAGCGGCGTTTCGGGCAGCGGCTGCGCCGTCTGACAGCCGGACTGTTTCTGCTGCTCCGCTCGCTGGCCGAGGGCGTGCGCGTCTTCGCCATTTCCATCGTCGTCTCCATCATCCTGAGCCTGGCCCCGACCTGGGCCATCGTGGTCATCGTGGCACTGACGCTTTTCTACACCTTTGAAGGTGGCATGACGGCGGTCATCTGGACCGACGTGATCCAGATGGTGCTCTATATCTCGGGCGCCATCCTCAGCCTGGGCACGATTCTCGGCCAGTTGCCCGGCGGTTGGGCGCAGGTGACCGCACTCGCCGTCCCGGCCGGCAAATTCCAGATATTCGACTTTTCGTTCGCGCCCACGCTGGCCTGGTTCTCCGAACCTTACACCTTCTGGGCGGGCGTTGTCGGCGGCTGTTTTCTGACCACCGCCAGCCACGGCACCGAGCAATTGATGGTGCAACGCCTGCTGGCCGCGCGCAATATCCGTGACAGCCGCAAGGCGCTGTTCGCGAGTTGGGCCGTCGTCTGCGTTCTGTTCGCTCTGTTCCTGACCATCGGCGTCATCCTGTGGGCGCTCTACCAAACGAACCACATGCGCGTGCCCGCTAAATTGGACGCCATTTACCCGCGCTTCATCTGGGAACATCTGCCGGTCGGCCTGGCGGGCCTGGCGATCGCAGCCATTCTGGCAGCGGCGATGTCCAATTTGAGCGCCGCGCTCAACTCGCTCAGCTCAACCACAGTGATGGATTTCTACCGCCCGATACGGCCGCTCCGATCCGAGAGCCATTACCTTTCGGTGGCCCGTTTTGCGACGCTCGGCTGGGGGGTGGTTCTACTGGCCGTGGGCATCGTCGCGCAGCGCGTCGACTCGGTGCTCGAGGCGGGACTCGGCATCGCGTCGATTCTGTACGGGGGACTGCTCGGCGTCTTCCTGCTGGGCGTTCTCTTCAAGAACGTCGGCGAACTGGCCGCCATGGCCGGCATGGCCGCCGGCGTCACCGGCAACCTCATGGTTCGATTCGCCACGCCCATCGCCTTCACCTGGTACGTGCCCATCGGCACCGCCCTCACGTTGCTGGTCGCATTGGCTGCCGCGCTGGCCCACGGAGATTTCTCGCATCCTCCGGCAACCAAGGAGCCCACTTGAGCGCACCCGCCCCGGTCACAATGGAGCGTGGCCGCCGCGCGGCGGTGGCCGCCGGCGCCGGTCGCGGCTGTTTGACGCGTACCCGCCTGAATCCGATTTCTCAGGAGGCGCGCCATGCCTGACACGGCCACGACCTCCTTGCGCCGGGACATGGGCCTGTGGGCCGCGATGTCGATTGTCGTCGGCACGGTGATCGGCAGCGGCATCTTCATCGTGCCGAAGACCATGATCCTGCAGGTCGGCTCACCGGGCATGGTGCTGCTGGTGTGGGTCTTCGGCGGCCTCCTCACCCTAGCCGGCGCGCTGACCTACGCCGAACTGGCCGCCATGATGCCCGAGGCCGGCGGCGAGTACGTCTATCTCAAAGCGGCCTATGGTCCCTTCTGCGGTTTCGTTTATGGCTGGACGCAGATGTGGGTCGCCAAGAGCGCATCGGTCGCCACGCTGGCCACCGGCTTCTATCTTTACCTCGCCAACTTCGTCCCGGCGCTCGGGCGCGTCGTGGCGCGGATTCCCCTGCCGTCGGGCGCCGGCGGAGCCCCGCTGGCCGTCCATTGGGGTCCCATCGTATTTTCGTTGGACTGGCTCGCCGTCGAGCCGGGCTCCCTGCTGGTGATCCGCGCCGGACAACTTTTCGCCATGGTCCTGATCTTTGGTCTCGGTTTCATCAACTGGTTGGGCGTACGGCAGGGCGCCGGCGTGCAAGTGAGTGCCACGGTGTTGAAGGTCGCGCTGCTCGCCGCCATCATCGGATGCGGCCTGTTTCTCGGCGCGGCGCACGCGGATAATTTTGCGACAGCGGTGCCCGCGCCCGGCGGAGTTGCCGGCTTTTTCGCCGCATTGGTGGCGGCATTATGGGCTTATGACGGCTGGAATAACGTCGGCATGGTCTCCGGCGAAATCCGCAATCCCCAGCGCAACCTGCCGTGGGCGCTGGTGCTCGGCACCACGTTCGTGATGCTCATCTATATTGCCGCGAATATAGCCTATTTCGCCGTATTACCTGCCTCCGCCGTCGCCGCCAGCGATCGCGTTCCAGCGGAAATGATGCGCCGCCTCTTCGGTTCGCCGGGCGCCGCGGCCGTAAGCCTGGTGGCGCTGATCTCGATTTTCGCCGCGCTGAATGGCTCGATTCTCAGCGGATCGCGCGTGCCCTATGCGCTGGCGCGCGATGGCTATTTCTTCCGCTCCTTCGCCCGCGTTCACCCGCAACGCCACGTGCCGGGATTCTCGATTTTGGCCCTCAGCGCCTGGAGTGCCGTGCTTGTTTTGAGCGGCCGCTATGACCAACTTTTCACGCTGGTGATCTTTCCAAGCTGGATTTTGTATGGAATGGCGACCGCTTCTGTACTAGTACTGCGGCGCAAATGCCCCGCTCTGCCGCGTCCCTATCGGACGCTTGGCTACCCCGTTGTTCCGATC
>Ga0302319_10025421_pt1 | contig 10486 bp, 10 predicted proteins | sample Bog_T0_2_FD_203319 | JGI IMG/M metagenome (GOLD analysis project Ga0302319, IMG submission 203319) | Peat permafrost microbial communities from Stordalen Mire near Abisko, Sweden - Bog_T0_2 | ecosystem: Environmental > Terrestrial > Soil > Wetlands > Peat | place: Sweden: Abisko, Stordalen Mire... | reverse complement strand
AAAAGCACGACATCATCAAGGAAGTGCGCGTGAAGGGGCTCATGGCCGCGATCGAGTTCAGCGAGCCGCGCGGGCTGATGCCGAAGATGGGCTGGAAACTGGTCCATTCGCTCGACGCGAGCATGTTCCCGCAGCTTATCGTCACGCCGCTGCTGACCAAGCACCGCATTCTGACGCAGGTCGCGGCTAACAACGCTGACATCGTCAAAATTCTGCCGCCGCTGATCGTGGGCGAGAAGGAGATCGACCGGTTCATCACTGCGCTCGATTCGGTCATCCAGGATCTCGGCAAATTCCCCGGCCCGGTCTGGGAAATGGGCCAGAATTTTGTCAAGGCGATGCGCAGCGTTGACGAGCGCGAAGTGGCTGCGGCGCGTTAGGCGGGGCTATGCCTTCCAGCCGTAGGTGCGATAATTGAACTTCACCGATCCGTCGGCACCAAGGTCGACCACGCCGAATCCTTCCGGGCAACCCATCATGGGGCCTTTCCAGTAATTGCCGCAGACCGCGCCGGAATTGTAGAACGGTACCCGGCTGATCATGTTCTCCTCGTAGCGGTGCAGATGGCCGGCGAGGACGGCGCGGATGTTATGGCCGGGGAAATCATTGATCAGCGCCGCGGCGTTGGTGCAGACGAGATTTTTTGGCGCATTAACGTGGAAGCCGGTGGCCTGGGCCAGCGAGATGGAGAAGGGCAGCAGGGAGAAAAGAGGGATGTGGGTGCAGAGGATGGTCGGCTTGGCGGCGTTGGCCCGCAGATCGGCGTGGAGGAACGCGAGCTCGTCGTCGAAGAGCAGGCCTTGGTAGTTGTGATCGGGCAGAAGGTCGATGTCGTCCATGACGACGAAGTGCCAGCCCGCGTGGTCGAAGCTGTAGAAAAGTTGCGAGAGGCCGAGGCGCTGCTTGAAGAGGCCCTTGGAGTAGCGCGGATCGGTCACGGGCGGATTGGGTATGCCTGTGGCGACAAGGTCGTGATTGCCGAAAGTCCAATGGGTGGGCAACGACGTGTTGTCATACCAGGTCTTGAGGAAGAGATCGTACTCGCGACCCGCATCATCAATCGTCATGCTGCGCGCGTCGTTGACGATGTCGCCGCCGCAGAGAATGAAGTCAGGCCTGGGGTTGAGTTCCTCCACCGCCTGCAGGCACATCGCGATGCCCTGCGCGGAATGCAGGGCGCCTCCTTTCATCAGGTGCAGGTCGGTCACGAAGGCGAAGCGAAAGGCCGGGGCCATTGGCGTCTCTGCTGCGAGGCCTTCCAGCGGTGCGGCGGCAATTGTGCCGAGCAGGGCCTGGATAAAGTGACGGCGGGAGAAATTCATCAGGCGGGAACGGTAAATCGCATGAGCGACACGTCGTCATCCACGATGTTATTTTCGCGTGCCGATGCGGCCCACTCGAGGATCGCCTCCCAGGGCGGTCGGCCGCGTTTGATCCCGGCTTGCAGGTAGGCGGAGAACTCGTCGTAGGAGCCGTGGCCGCCCTTGGGATCAAGCAGCTCGTAAAGCCCGTCGGTGAAGAGAATCAGCTCCGAGCCCGCCGGAAACGGGATCGTGATTTCGGGCACATGAACCTCCGGCAGCACGCCGAGGACCGATGAGCCCGGCGCGGTGCGGGTTAGCTGCGGCTTGGCCGCGTCGCCGTTGTAAAGCAGCGCCGGGGGATGGCCGGCATTGCCGTAGGTGATCGTGCGCGCCGAGCGCGAATAGACGCCGTACCAGATGGAAAAGAATTTTCCACCATGCTCCTTCATCTGGAAGGCGCGGTTGAGTCGGCCGATGACCTGGAGCGGGCTGGCGAAGTCGGTCTCGCGCACCTGGCGCGAGCGAAGGAACTCGAGCGCCGTCACGGCCAATAGGGCGGAGCCGAGGCCGTGGCCGGTCACGTCGAGGATGTAGATCGCGAGACGGTCGTCGTCGATGGGGCGATAGCCGAGGCCGTCGCCACCGAGATGGGTGGAGGGATGAAAATGCCAGTCGAGCTTCTCTGTGCCGGTCAGCGGCGGCGGGAGCATGCGCCGGACGTACTTGGCCGCATCGGTGAACTCGCGGTTGAGTTCCGTCTGCGTCTCGACGAGCTGGGCGCGCGTGCTCAGCAGCTCGTTCTGCATCTGGATGATCTGGCCCATGTTCATCTCGCGCTCGACGATGGCGGCGAAGGTGGAGAGCTGGCTGACCATCTTGGGGCCAAATTCGCGCGGCTTGAGGTCGACGAGGCAGAAGGTGCCGATCTTCTGGCCGCGCGGCCCGGCAAGGGGAACGCCGGCGTAGAAGCGCACGAATGGCGCGCCGGTGACCATGGGGTGGTCGCGCGTCAGCGGATGCACGCTCGTGTCGGGCATGACGAGCGGCTCGTCGCGCAGGATGGTGTACTGGCAAAATGATTCCTTGCGGCTGGTCTCGGCGGGACACAGGCCGACGCGGGACTTGAACCACTGGCGCTCGCTGTCAATGAAGGCGACGTAGGCGATGGGCATCTGGAAGAACTCGGCCGCCAGCCGGGTGATGCGGTCGAAGCGATCCTCGCTGGGGGTGTCGAGCAGGTCGAGCGAATGCAGTTCCTGCATGCGCTGGAGCTCGCGCGCGGGGTCGAGCACCAGCTGCGCGGGAAATTCCTCCACGACGTTCATGATCCCTACCTTAGCCCAGACGGGCCGTCCGACAAGGTACGGCCGATGTTCTCAGGGCTTTACCATCTCGAAGAAGGTGTAGAAGGCGATCGATGCGAGGGTGAAATAGGCGATGGCGACACAGGGATAGTAGAGCGCGATGGCGCGACTGCGCAGCGGCGCTTCCATGGTGCCGACCTGCAGGCGCACAAACTGGGCAAAACCGCGCATGAGATCGCGGCCCTCGCGGTGCCGGTAACGGAATTTGAGGTAGGCGTGCGCCTTGCTGGGGAAATAGGCGATGCGGACGGAGAAGGGGTAGGTGCGATAAAGCTCCCGCGCTTCGCGGTACTCGGGCTTGAGCTGGGCCTTGGTAAAATAGTCGCGCACCAGCTTGTGGATGTCGTCGCGGCTGATGTTGAGTACGCGCATCGTTACGCGCATGCGTGGGAGCCGATAAACGAAGAAAACGACGACGATCGCCTCGACGATGTAGACCGCCGGGCCCAGACGGCCGTTCTGGTAACCGACCCACGCCCAATAGACGGTGATGAAGAAGCGCAGGCCGCCCTCGATGATCGCGAAGACGGAGAACCAGCCGAGAAAGCGCTCGAAGGGCGACGGCACGAAAATCTTGCGGTGCTTGGTGTAGGAGGCCTTGCGCAGGGCAAGAAACATCGCGATGAGCGCGCCGATTCCCGCCGCGACGATGCCGAAGTGGGCGTTGCGCCGCATGCCGCGGTCATGCCGCAGCGCGTAGATGTGCGGCCGGATGACGGCAACGCGAAAATAGCTCATGGACCTGCCGTTCTGGTCATAATAGAGGTTATGACGCGACAGCGGCTTGTCGGTGTGCGTCTTGTAACTGAACGACGAATAGCCGGTGACCGGATTGGTCGCCGGATTGTCGTTTGCGTCGCGCAGCATGACGGTGGTCGTGTCGCCCTTCACCTGGATGCGGATGGCGGGAGCGTTATAGGTCGCGTGCAGGGAAGGAGCGCCCTGGCCGTCGAAGAACTGGCGCCGCACGATGTTGCCTTGGTCGTCATATTCCTGCCGGATGACGGCCGCGCCGACGCTGGGCACGACCTGCGGGAGGCCGTCGTCACCCACGAAGCTCTTTTCGCTTACCCGGTTCTTGTCGTCATAGTGATAAATGACACGCGCGAAGCCGATGATCCGCTGATTTTTCGGCTGGCCGTCAGGGCCGAAAAATTCCTCCGAGGTCTGGTTGCCGCGGTCATCGTAAACGTAGCGGTGCTCGTGAATGCCGGTGGAGAAGTCGGTGGTCGGCGCGCCGCTGGCGTCGAAGTAGGCCTCGCGGAGAAGGAACCCGCGCGGGTCGTAAAGGCTCTGGCGCTCGTGGATGCCGGTCGACTTCTCCTCGGTTGGCTGGCCGGCGGCGTCGAAATAGCTCTCGGTCACCTGATTTCCCTCGGGGAGAACCAGGTAGGTCGTCCGCACGGAGGCCACGCCGTCGTCATTGCCGAGCGGCTGGCCGGATGAGTCGTAATTGTCGTATTCGACCGTGCGATCCTGGTTATCGTAGACGGTGCGGGTTTCAAATAAGCCGTTGTTGTCGCGGATGTAGATGCCGAGCAGGCCGGTGCGGCGACCGCGGACGACGCGGTTCTGCTTATCGAGCGTGCGGTCGACCCGCATGACGCCGGCGTTGTCGCGCAGCGCGCCACCCGCGTCATCGCGATTGGTCACCTGAGTCGGAAAACCGGCCGGGTTGAGTGTCAACTCCTCACACTCCACGCCATTGAGGTTGGCCACGGTCTGGCCGAGGCCGTTGCGGTACCAGCGGCGCTCGATGCCGGGCGCGTATTCGAAATCGATGCGGGCGGCGTTGAAGAACGGATCGCTCATCGGCACGCCGGCGCGGTCGAACTCAATGCCCTGGAGTTTGCCGCGCGCGCCGTAGGTGAAACGGTAGCAGTTGGCGGTCGCGGCCTGCTGCGCGGTCAGGGGTCCGACGCCGACGATCTGGTAGCGCGGATCGAGCTGGATGTTGAAGAAATAGAGCGGGCCGCTTGGAACCGGTGGCTTGGGTGCGGGCGGCTTGGCGGCGAGCGTGGAGACAAGCGCGTAGGCCGCCAGTCCCGAAAAAAGAGCGCGCAGGAGGACGTTCATGACGAGAGGGCATGTCCTGCCTGGAGGCCGCGCGCCAGTTCGCGGATGCGGGCCTCGTCAAGTTGCGGCCCAATGAAGACGAGGCCCGTGGCCACGGCGGGCGCGTCGTCCAGCGGAAGCACGAGCAGTTCGGCCTGTTCGCGCACCTGCTGGAACGTATGCACCTGGGCCGGCGCATCGGCAAATCGGACGAAGCCCTTGGCGCGAAAGACGGAGACTGGCAGCGCGCCAAGGAAACGCTGGAAGGCGCCACGCTCAACTGGCTCGTTCAACGGCAGGAAGAAGGTTGCGGCCGAGTGGGGCAGGTCGTCGTGATGGTGGTCGTGACGCTCGTGGTCATGGTCATGATCGCAGCCTTCATGATGCTCGTGATCGTCGTGGCAATTCCCGTCATGCACGTGAATCGCATGCGCGGCGCGTGGAACGTCGGCGCTCAGCTTCGCGGGAGGGACGATGCCGTGATGGCCCGCCATGATGTCGGCTTGCGGATTGAGCTGTCGCAATTTCGATTCGACGCGCAGGCGGGCGGGTTCGTCGACCCGGTCGATCTTGTTCAGCAGGATGAGGTCGGCGTAGCGGATTTGTTCCTCCTGCACGGCGCGGCCGCGCCAGGAGCAGGGGAAATCGGAGGCGTCGATGACCAGGATCATCCGCCGCAGCCTGGTGATGTCCTGCAACGTGGCGCTGCTGAGATGGTCGAGCACCTCCTCGGGATCGGCGAGGCCCGAGGTCTCGATCCACACGAGGTCGAGATCGGGATTCTCTGCGAGCCGGGCGACCTGCTCGACCAGGTCGTCGAAGCTCTGGCAGCAAACGCAGCCGCCGGTAATGCTGCGCAGCTCGAGCTGGCGTCGCTGCAGAAGCGCCGCGTCGACGTTCACCTCGCCAAAGTCATTGATGATCACCGCGACCCGTTTGAGGGGCACGTCGGTGTTGCTAAGCCAGTGTTGAAGCGTGGAGGTCTTTCCACTGCCCAAGAAACCGGTCAGGAGCAGCAGAGGCAAGGGCTGTTTGCGCATATTGCCTTTTGGAGTTGAACACCTTACGTTACGCCGAATGCGCCGGTCGATGGCTTTTTTTGTAATTTTCCTCTTTGTCACCTGCACGGCAAGGGCTTCGGATGACGAATTGGCGGGCGATGCAAAGCAGTTGGTCGTTTGCATCGCGCCCGTCTCGACCTCCTCGGAAGGCACGCTCCAGCTTTTCGATCGCGATACCGCGGGGGACTGGAAGCCGGAGGACGGCCGCTGGCCGGTGATGTTTGCACGGGGTGGGCTGGCATGGGGCCGCGGCCTGCACCCGTCGCAGCCCGGCGCGCAAAAGCGGACGGACGATCACCGCAACCCGGCGGGGCTCTTCAAGCTGGGGCCCGTTCTTGGCTATGCGCCGAAGCTGCCTGACGGCGCGGCGGGTTGGCCGTACCACCAGGTGACCGACCGCGACGCGTGGATCGACAATCCGAAACTGCCCGATTTCAATCATCTCGTGACGTTGCCGGCCGGCGCGCCGCTGCCGCCGTGGTGGGACAAGGAGCACATGCACCTCGGAGATTTTGCCTACCAGTGGATGGTCGTGATCGAGCACAACTACGATTCTCCGGAGCCCGACGCGGGCAACTCGATTTTCTTTCACATCCGGCGCGGCGAGCATTACCGCACGGCCGGCTGCACGACCATGGCGCGGGACGACCTGGTCCGCCTCGTCAAATGGTTGCGGCCCGGTTCGAACGCGATGATGGTGGAGCTGACACGCGCCGATTATAAGCGCCTTTGGAAGGACTGGAATCTGCCCGAGCCGGACAAGGCGCTGGAATAAGCGTCGCCCGGCTACATGGTGAACCGGTGGCCGAGATAGATCTCGCGCGCGATCGGGTCGTTGAGCAGGAACTCGCGGGTGCCCTCGGAGAGCACGCGGCCCTCCTCGATTATGTAGGCGCGGTCGACGACCGAGAGCGTTTCGCGCACGTTGTGGTCGGTGATCAGCACGCCGAGCCCCCGCTGCTTGAGATGCAGGATGATTTCCTGGATGTCGTGCACCGCCATGGGGTCGACGCCGCTGAACGGCTCGTCGAGCAGCAGCAGGCTGGGGGAGGTGACCAGTGCGCGCGCGATGGTGACGCGCCGTTTTTCGCCGCCCGACAGCGTGACAGCTATGTTTTCGCGCACGGCACCGAGGCCGAAATCGTTGATGAGCTCATCGCAGCGACGCTCGCGATCCTCCTCGCTCATCGGCAGCGTTTCCAGGATGGCAAGCAGGTTCTCCTCGACCGAGAGCTTGCGGAAAATCGATTCCTCCTGCGGCAGGTAGCCGATGCCGCGCCGGGCGCGCCGGTACATCGGCATGCGCGTGACATCCTCGTCGCCCATGAAGACGTGGCCTTCGGTGGGCGGAACGAGTCCGACGATCATGTAGAAGGTGGTTGTCTTGCCCGCGCCGTTCTTGCCGAGAAGGCCGACGACTTCGCCCGCGCGCACGTGGATGTCGACGCCGTCGACCACGCGCCGTCCGCCGTATTGCTTGACCAGGCCGCGCGTCTGGATGAGCGAATCCCCAACAGGAACATTCTCATGCGCGGGCTGGATGATATGCGGGTGGGAAAGCAGCAGTTCCTGCGGCTCTGAGGCATTCTCCGCGGTCGAGACTGACTGCGTCGTGCCGGTCGTGTCTGGACCTTCGACTGGGTTGCCTTCCGTCGGCGACGACTCGAGCAGCAAGGATTCCTCCCCCAGCAGCGACGACTGCTCGTCCATTGGCTTCTTCAGCGCTGTTTTGGGCTTGGGGAGGCGGTGCTTCATCGAACTACTTTTGATCCGGCGTGGTGGGGTTGTTATTCAACCCGCTGCCCTCGGGAATCACTACCGTGGACTTGCCATGCGTGAAGAGCGACTGCCTCGTACGATAGATCATGATTTCCGGGGCGGCGATGGTTTTGCCGTTGTCGTTGATCGTGGGCTGGTCGGTGAGGTCGAACTTGTCCTCGTCGCGATAGTAGACAGCCTGGCCGCAATGGGTGATCCGGCCCGGCTGGACGATCACAACGTCGCCCTTTGCCACGATGTTGTCGATCTTGTCGGCCTTGTCAAAATTCACCGTCATCTCCTGGCACTTGAGCGTGAAGTTGGTGCCGGTGGTGACCACGTTGCCGGTGAAGACGGCGACGTGCGTGGACTGGTCCATGTGCAATTCGTCGGACTGGATGACCGTGCTGCCGGGCGCCGGGGTTTCCTCGCCGGTGTCCACGTCGACGGTCTGCCCGCGCCCCGGCGTCAAGGCGGCCAGCAGCATCAGGGCGGGAATCAGGTGGAATTTCATGGCGCGGTTATTGGTTGGCTGACGGGGCGTTGGTCGAGGAGAAAGCGCCGGGGGAGTTGAGGAGCATCTCGTCCTTTTCGGCGGATTCGGCGGGAACGGGGGCGGGTTGCAGCGGCGGCGGGCCGGAGGTCGCATCCGCCGGCTTGGGCATTGACTTGCCGGCATCGAAATTCTTCAGCGTGACCTTCACGTTATTGCGCAGCGTGTACTGCTTATCCGCCAGGTCGAAGTCGCAAAATTGCGCGGTTGCATCCAGGTCGGCGCGCGAGATCAGGACGGTGTTGTGCGTGCGCATCTTGCGGTCAGCCACGTAAAGGTCGGCCTTGGGCGAGGTGATGGTCGTGGTGACCTTGCCGTCTTCGTAGATATCGATCTTCAAGTCGGTGGTTTCGGCGCGGTTGATGGTGATGCCCTTGGCTTCGTCGGCGGTCATCGTAAATTTCAAGACACCGTTCTCGTAATAAGGAAACTGGAAATCCTTGTACACCTGGCCTACGGGCAGCTGGCTCACGCCGGAGTTGTTGCCGCTCGACTGCGCCCAGGCCACGCCGGCGAGGACGAGCCCACCCGCGATGCTAAGAATGAGCAGCCTCATGGATAGCCAGTAAAGTTCGCAGCAGCCCCTCCATCTGCGCAAGGGGAATCATGTTCGCCCCGTCGGAGGGCGATTGGTCGGGCTTGGGGTGGGTTTCGATGAAGAGGCCGTCGACGCCCGCCGCGACCGCCGCGCGCGCGAGCACCGGCGCCATCGTGCGATCGCCGCCCGTGCTTGTGCCACGGCCGCCCGGCTCCTGCACGGAATGGGTGGCGTCGAAGATCACGCGATGTCCCGCGCGGCGCATCCGGGCCAGTCCGCGCATGTCGACGACGAGATTGTGATAACCGAATGTCGTGCCCCGCTCGGTGATGAAGTAGTCGCGCGCACCGGCGGCACGGAGCTTGTCGGCGATGTTGTTGACGTCGTCGGGCGCGAGGAACTGTCCCTTCTTGACGTTCACCGCGCGCCCGCTCTTTGCCGCGGCGACGAGCAGGTCGGTCTGGCGGCAGAGGAACGCGGGGATTTGCAGGATGTCGATGACCTTCGCGGCGGAGGGAATCTGCGAGATCTCGTGGATGTCGGTCAGAACCGGGCAGCCGAGCTTCTTCTTGATCCGGCCGAGGATTTTGAGGCCCTGCGCCATGCCGGGTCCACGATACGATTTGCCGCTCGTCCGGTTCGCCTTGTCGAACGACGCCTTGAAAACAAAGCGCAGGCCGAGTTCCCCGGTGAGGGCAACCAGATCCTTCGCGATCGACGTGGCCGCTGCCTCGGATTCAAGCACGCACGGCCCGGCGATGAGCAGGAGCGACGTCTTGCTTTTAAGAGGCGACAATTTTTTCTTCACGATTAAGCGGCAACCCTAGCAAAAACCATTCACGAGACGAAACGCAATCGACCGGTGCAGGTTCCAGAATAAGACGCGTCCGGCCGCCTTCGCGTTCAAAACATAGTCTGAAACGTCCCGCTTATGGATTGAGATGCCAGAAAGTCCAGCAGAGGACGGAAGCGAAGGCGGTCCAGGCGAGGTAAGGCACCAGCAGCGCGGCGGCGAGGGCGTGGACGCGTAGGAAGACGATGAGTGTCGCGGCGATGACGATCGCGAGGATCACGACCTCGTACGAGGCGAGGTCGAGCCGGTGCCAGCCGAAGAAGAGGAATGTCCAGGCGAGGTTGAGCGCAAGCTGAACGAGGAAAAGCGCGAGGCCGATCGAAGCGCCCGGTTTGGCGCGCCGGAGCCAGACGAGGCCCGCGGCGATGGCCATGAGGAAATAGAGGACGGTCCAGACCGGACCGAACACCGGGTTGGGCGGGTTGAACGAGGGCTTGTTGAGGTGCGCATGCCAGGAGTCGATTTGAGGCGCGGTGACGGCGCCGCCAATTCCTGCAGCGGCAAAGCAGAGCACGGCCAGTGCAGCGCACCCGATCCAGTCCGCGAAACCGCGCTTCACGCGGCCTCGTTATTTTTCGCGCCCTGCGACAGCAGCTTTGACGAAGCCGCTGAAAAGCGGGTGCGGCTTGTTCGGCTTCGACTGAAATTCCGGATGGAACTGGCAGGCGACATACCAGGGATGGTCGGCCAGTTCGATGATCTCGACCAGCTTCAGGTCGGCGGTCGTGCCGGCCACGACGAGGCCGTGCTCCACCATCTTCTCGCGATACTGGTTGTTGAATTCGTACCGGTGCCGATGGCGTTCCACCGTGCGGTCGCTTCCGTAGGCTGCGTGCGCCTTCGTGCCTGGAACGAGATGACAGATCTGCGCGCCGAGGCGCATCGTGCCGCCCTTCTTCACCACCTGCTTCTGCTCGTCGAGCATGGAAATGACCGGCTCGGGCGTTTCGCTGTCGAACTCGGTGCTGTGCGCCTTGGCCAGGCCAAGCACGTCGCGCGC
>Ga0302319_10025415_pt1 | contig 10487 bp, 9 predicted proteins | sample Bog_T0_2_FD_203319 | JGI IMG/M metagenome (GOLD analysis project Ga0302319, IMG submission 203319) | Peat permafrost microbial communities from Stordalen Mire near Abisko, Sweden - Bog_T0_2 | ecosystem: Environmental > Terrestrial > Soil > Wetlands > Peat | place: Sweden: Abisko, Stordalen Mire... | reverse complement strand
CCACTTCGGTGTCGATTGCGGGGCCGCTGGGGATGGTTTGCGCTGGCATCGAGAGGCTGCAGAGAGCGCAAATCGCCGCTGAGAGATGTTTTTGTGTTGCTTTCATCTTGAACTCTTCCTGGGGCTGAAGACTGGCAGTCTGTCATGCCGCGCGTATTCCCGTCAGCGATGCTTGATACGGGCTGGGCTTTGGAAAAGTTCTGTGGACAGGCGGATCTTGCGCTTGGGTTTGGGCGAATTGGGCTCAGGACTGTCCAAAGGGACAACTTCTGGTCGCAATTGATGAAAGTCCGCTATTCCTCTTGACAATAGTTGTTATAACGATTACTGTTGAATTGTCGATGGAATCCGTTAGCCAAGCCGATCACAAGCCAAAGCCGGGCTCCTGCCCGGAGGAGGTTACGTTTCTTGAGATGCTGCGGACGACGGAGGCTCTTACGCACCATTTTGGCCAGGTTATGAAGAACGAGGAACTTACTTCAGCGCAGTATAACGTGTTGCGAATTTTGCGGGGCGCTCCGGAGGGACTTCCGTGCGGAGAGATTGGCAACCGCATGGTGACCCGAGACTCGGATATTACGCGCCTGCTCGACCGGCTCGAGAAACGCGCTTTGATCTCCCGTTGCCGTGAGAGCAAAGACCGGCGGACCGTGTCGACGCGGATTACGCAGAAGGGACTGGAACTGCTGGCGCAGCTCGATGAACCCATACGTTCAGCCCATCGCAAGCTCCTGGGGCATCTCGGAATCGAACGGTTGAATGTTTTAGCCGACCTTCTGCGGCTGGCTCGCCAGCCAGCCGGCTGATTTTTTTTGCCACTATAGTTGTTGCAACGAATATCTTTGCAACGAATCAAATCAACAGAACGCACGATCTAGACCATCTGAAAGGAAAAAACACTATGAGCACACTTGCAGCCCCCGCTATCACCATCTGGAACGTCGATTCGACTCACTCAGTTGTCGAGTTCAAGGTCAAACACATGATGATCTCCAACGTGAAGGGTCAGTTTACGGCCGTTACCGGTACGCTGTCGCTCAATGAGGCTGATCTGACGCAGTCGAGCGTGGAAGCCCAGATCGAGATTGCATCAGTCCACACGCGCGATGAGGGCCGTGACACTCACTTGAAGGGCGCGGACTTCTTTGACGCGGAGCAGTTTCCCACAATGCAACTGAAGTCGACCCACATCGCGATCAAGTCGGATGGGGAACTGGTGGTTACGGGCGACCTGACCATCAAGGGAGTCACCCGCAGCGTAGCTTTTGCGGTGGAAGGACCGACGCCGGCGACGAAGGATCCGTGGGGCAATACGCGCATTGGGGTAGAGGCGACGACGAAGATCAATCGTAAGGACTTCGGACTGATCTGGAATGCGGCGCTCGAGGCCGGCGGATTGATGGTGGGCGAGGATATCGGCATCACTCTGGACCTGGAATTTGTGAAGCAGGCGTAAGAGCGGCGCAGGAAGTTGGAAAGATGATTCGCCGCCAGAAAGCAGCAAGGCGTATTCTGGCGGCGCACAAGGAGGAAACGCGATGTCACTTCGCGCTGTGAAAGAAGTTATACCTACCCAGGCCACGCGAGAGGGCGCTGGAGTCAAGCTGGAGCGAGCATTCGGCTTTGGGAAGACCAAGGAGTTCGATCCGTTTCTGCTGCTGGACGACTTTCGCAACGACAATCCGAGGGATTATCTAGCGGGCTTTCCGTGGCATCCGCATCGTGGGATCGAGACGATTACATATGTGCTCGCCGGATCGGTGGAGCATGGGGACAGTCTGGGCAACCGGGGCAGCATGACGGCGGGCGATGTGCAGTGGATGACCGCGGGCCGTGGGATTCTGCACCAGGAAATGCCGAAGGGCGATGCGCAGGGTCGGATGCATGGCTTTCAGCTGTGGGCGAACCTGCCCGCATCTCTGAAGATGACAGCGCCGCGCTACCAGGACATTCCAGCGAGCGCGATCCCGGAGGTGACCGACGATGACGGCACGCATGTGCGGGTGATCTGCGGCGAGTTCTGGGGCAAAAAGGGACCGGTGGAGGGCGTGGCGGCAGATCCGAGCTATGTGGATGTGTCAGTGGCGCCGGGCCGGCGGAAGCGGCTGAAGGTGGACATTACGCGCAACGCGTTTGCGTATGTCTTTGCCGGATCGGGCACCTTTCGAGATGCGTCTGTGCCACAGGCGGTGCTGACGGAGCAGGCAACCGATCCGCATGCCGAGGCGGTGTACGACATCGGGAACCACTCGCTGGTGCTGTTCGACCGGGGCGATGAGATCGTGGTGCAGGCGGGGCCGTTGGGGATTCGTTTCCTGCTGGTCTCGGGCAAGCCGATCGAAGAGCCGGTGGCGTGGCATGGACCGATTGTGATGAACACACAGACGGAGCTGCGGCAGGCGATGTCGGAACTTCAGAACGGGACGTTCATCCGGTAAGAAGTGCTCATTCATGGAGCGCTTTGCCTGGTTCCAAGGGTTTGCCGGGCTGCTGGGCAAGGCGTTGCCTTTGGGCCGGTTTCTTGGTACTCTACAAAAGGTTCGGAAACGAGCCTTAGATGCGCCTATAGCTCAGCTGGATAGAGCGGTTGACTACGAATCAACAGGTCGGGAGTTCGAATCTCTCTGGGCGCACCATTCTCACCTTCTGGCCGACAGGCCGTCCAAGTTGACAGTTTATGCGGGTTTTCTCCCTGCATGGAACGCAGAGCTCAGGCCGCACTCCCCCTGCGGCCTGAGTTTCGCGTAGGCTACAGTTTGAACTCCTTTTCGCCGGTGATTTGAATTTCCTTAGATACCGGTAGATTATCGGACGATCCTCCCGCTAATAGCTTGATTTGTTCCTTTTCGACGACCCATGCGTGTTTTTCAACATTCCAATAGGCGAGGTCGCGCGCCTTCACGGTGAGCTTGGCCTCGGCGGTTGCACCGGCTGCGACTGGGATGCGGCGGAAGCCGATCAGTTGCAGTTGCGGACGCTCGACGGCGGAGCCCTCATGCTGGACGTAGAGCTGGACGACTTCGTCGCTGGCTCGGGAGCCGGTGTTCTTGACTGCGACGGAGACTTCGACCTGGCCGTTGGGTGCGACGGTGCTGGCGCTGGCGGAGAGTTTGCTGTAGTCGAATGTGGTGTAGCTCAGGCCGTAGCCGAAGGCGTAAAGCGGCTTGTGCTTGTCGTAGAGGTAGGTGCGGCCGTGGGTGAGATCGTAGTCCATCATGGGCAGAAGCTGGTCGTCGCCGGTAGGCCATGTCTGGCTTAGACGGCCGGCAGGCGAGTAGCTGCCGAAGAGGACATCGGCGATGCCGTGGCCGAGCTCCTGGCTGTTTTGGGTAACGTGGACGATTGCTGGAAGGTGTTCCTGGCTCCAGACAATGGCGTAGGGGAAGCTGGAGATGAGCACCTCAATCGTGTGGGGATTGGCGGCGTAGATCTGCTTGACGAGGTCTTCCTGTTCGAGCGAGATCGTTTTGCGGTCGACGGCTTCTTTGCCGTTGCTGGGGACGGGGCATTTTTCCCAGCCGGCGTTGCACTCGGGATGGTTGCCGGTGATGACGATGGCCAGGTCGGCGGATTTGGCGAGGGCTGCGGCCTTTTCGGGGTTTTGGCCTTCGTCGAAGAGGACATTGACGTTGGGGCCTGCAGCTTCGCGGATGCCGAGAAGCGGCGTGACTGCGTAAGGCGGCGTGCCGCTGTACCAGTCGAGGAGGACGTCGTCTGCGTAGGGGCCGATGACGGCGATGGTTTTGAGCTTGGTGCGGTCGAGGGGCAGGGTATGGTTGTCGTTTTTCAGTAGAACAACGGATTCGTCGGTGGCCTGGCGGGCGAGATTGCGGCTGGATTCGCGGTCCTGCGGCGGTGTGCTGTCGCGGTCTCGGCCGATTTTGCCGTAGGGGTCGTTAGCGCCAGGAACACCATCGACGGCGTCGAATTCGCCCAGTTTGACGAGGACGCGCAGCCAGCCGCGGAGGGATGAGTCCATGTCGGCTTCGGTGACGAGATTGTCCTTGAGCGCCTTCTTTAGGTCGTCCTGATAGGTGTCGAGGAAGTAGTTGATGCCGGCTTTGATGGCTGCGGCTGCGCCGTGCTCTTTGTCGGGAAAGCTCTTGTGGGCGGTGATGAGCAGGCCGAGTGCGCCGCCGTCGGTGCAGATGATGCCGTCGTTGCCCCACTCTTTGATCATGACGTCTTTCAGGACGGGGTTGATCATCATGGGCGTGCCGTTCCAGGAGTTGTAGGAGGCCATGACGCCGCGGGAGCCGCCCTGTTCAAAGCCCATGCGGAACGGAACAGAGTAGTACTCGCGGAAGAGGCGTTCGCTGAAGTCTGAGGAGCTGGAAGAGCGGAGGTTCTCGTTTTCGTTGGCCATGAAGTGTTTCATCAGGGATGAAGCCAGCCAGTGGTTGGGATCGGGGCCTTGCAGGCCGTGCTGGAAGGCTACGGTCATGGTGCCGACGAGGTAGGGGTCTTCGCCCATGGATTCTTCACTGCGCCCCCAGCGGGGGTCGCGGGCGAGGTCGACGTTGGGGGCGCGGATGACAAGGCCGCCGCGCTGGTAGTCGGGGCTCTGGTAGTCGAAGCGGGCTTCATAGCCTTCGAGCTGGCCGACTTTTTCCATCAACGCTGGGTCCCAGGTGTTGCCGAGGCCGCGTTCCTGGGGGAAGGTGGTAGTGGCCAGCGGCTGGCGTCCGCGACCACCCCAGCCGCCGGGTCCGCCGAGGGCGAGGCCGTGGAGGCCTTCGACCTGGCCGGTGAATTCGAGGCCGAGACGTGGGATTTTGGGAGCGCCGCTCATCAACGTGATCTTTTCGTCGATGGTGAGGCGGCTGAGCAGGTCGGTGATGCGCTGTTCGGCGGGGAGTTTGGGGTTACGGAAGGGGTAGTCAGACTGCGCCCGGACGAGCGGGGCGAGAGCCAGCAGGGAAACGGCTACCAATGCGGCTGCGCATCTCTTTTTCATTGGGAATTCACTCCTAAATAGGCAATACGGCGATAGTCGATCTCGCAGCGAAGAGTATCACGGCGGGGGTAGGGGGCGCATGCGGAAAGGCCTTGAGTAAAGCCTTTAAGCTGGTGATTTGGAGACGGATTTGCGTGGCGCGTAGACGCCTGCTTGTAAAGTGTTTCTGGTGTTTTTCGGTTCTTTCGCATAGTGTGGAGGCACTCTTAGTGCGGGACAGGAGGCGAATGCGATTGCCCTGGCGCAATTCCGGTCGGCTTGTGGAGGGATTTGTTCTGCTCGTGCTGGCCCCGGGCACGCTGATCAATGCGGCAGCTCAGCATTTTTCCGGCGCGCCGCTGCTGCGTTTTCCCTGTTTGATTTCGCTGGTGACCGGGCATCCTTGCCCCGGTTGCGGGCTTACGCGAGCGCTCACTTTATTGTGGATGGGAGACTGGCGGAACGGCGTGGGTCTCAATCCGCTCTCGCCTCTCGTGTTCTGTCTGCTGATCGTGCTTTTCTGTTTACAAGTGCGCAGGCTGTTGGTATCACAGAGAGAGTCAATTTTCCCCAATGAAAACCAACTCCCGGGATTGCCGGGATGTGTGTGCCGGGAGGCGCGGACCGATGGCCGAGTTCAGTGTCGTTGAGCAGATGCAGCTTTGTGAAAACATGACCGAGCAGCAGAAATTTCTCTTTCAGTCACAGTACTCCGCTGTGCGCAAGGATCGGGTCTTGATTCTGGTGATTTCGATCCTTCTTGGCGGGCTGGGAATCGACAGGTTTCTGGTTGGAGATATCGGGATTGGGATATTGAAGCTGCTAACCGGGGGGATCTGCGGGATTCTGTGGGTTATCGATTGGTTCTTGATTATGGGGCGCGTGGACGATGTGAACCGGCGGAACGCGACTGAGATTGCGATGGCGATCAAGATGTCTGGGGCGGGGATGTAAAGGCGGACCGCGCGGTCCTATCCTTGCGACAAAAACAGGAGCGTTGTCAGGGTGGGGCAGTCGGAGAAGTAACGGCAAAAGCAAGAACAACCGCAGGTTCTTCGACTGCGCTACGCTTCGCTCAGGATGACGATTTGTTTTTGAATTGCAGGGGATGGCAACGGCAAAGGCAACGTCAAGGGCAAGAACAACGACTTGCGGAGATTTGTGGATTCCCACATCTCAAAGGCGAGATGTGGGGCACCCAGATTTGTTCCGACGGTAGCGTTACTTGTGGAGAAGCGGCAGTAGCAGGGGAAGCATGTGATCAGCGATCATCTGCGAGCCTTTGGCGGTGGGGTGGATTCCGTCTTGCTGGATGGTGCCGGGAACGGTGTAGATGCCGTCGTAGATCATGGGCATCAGCGCCAGATGATGTTTCGCAGCGGCTTCCCGATAGATGGAGTTGAAGCTCTTGATGTATTCCGCGCCGTAGTTGGGAGGCAAGGTGATGCCGACCAGGAGGATTGGGATTTTCGCGGCTTGCAGCGTGGAGAGGACATCGTCGAGATTTTTGCGGGTTGTGTCGAGGGGCAGGCCGCGCAGGCCGTCGTTGCCTCCAAACTCGACGACGACGGCGTCCGGATGCTGGGAGACGATGGAGTGGACGCGGGCGACCGCGTCTTTGGTGGTGTTGCCACTGACGCCCTGGTTCACGACGTGATAGGCGTAGCCGCGCTTTGCCAATAGAGATTCGAGGTCGGAAGGGTAGCTTTGGCTTGCGTCTAAGCCGTAGCCGGCCGTGATGCTGTCGCCAAAACAAACCAGCGTCTTGCCGGGAGTTGCCGCGCGCAGGGCGGTCGGGATCAGGCAAACTGCTAAGAGGAGCAGCGCGCAGGGGCTAAAGCCCGATTTGATTCCATAGGCTCTGTTGGCACGACTGAAGTCGTGCCCTGTTACAAGGCGTCGCGGGATGAGTCGGGTCTTCATCAGACGAGTGTAGCAATTTCTGAAACGTGACTTGAAGTTGCGCGGGGAACCCGTTTGGCGAAAACCGCGTAACATCCAGATATTGAACGTGTGAGAAGACGGGTTGGAAATCGATGGGAAACGCAGGGGCAATGCATGATTGAGGTTCGCGGCGTCAAGAAGTGGATTCAAAATGGCTCGAGACGCGTTGAAATTCTGAAGGGAATCGATATCAGCATCCCTTCCGGGCAGTTTGTAGCGATTGTGGGGGCGAGCGGCAGCGGCAAGAGCACGCTGCTTGGCCTCTTGGCCGGGCTGGATACGCCGAGCGAGGGCGAGATCTGGCTGGATGGGACGCCGATTCACAATCTGGAGGAAGAGGCGCTGGCCAAGGTGCGGGGACAGAAGCTGGGGTTTGTTTTTCAGTCCTATCAACTGATTCCGACGCTGACCGCGCTTGAAAATGTGATGCTGCCGTTTGAGCTGAACCTGCCGGGCAGCGGCATTGAGCGGGCGCGCAGGCTGCTGGAGCAGGTGGGACTGGAAGATCGTGTAGATCACTACCCGGTGCAGCTTTCAGGCGGAGAACAGCAGCGGGTGGCGCTGGCGCGCGCCTTCATCATTGAGCCGCCGATTGTGATGGCGGATGAGCCGACGGGCAATCTGGATTCGGTGAACGGGCAGAAGGTGCTGGAGCTGCTGCTGAGCCGCAATAGCGCTGCTGGAACGACTCTGGTGCTGGTGACTCACGATCCGCAGGTAGCGGCGCTGGCGCATCGCAAGATTGTGCTGCGCGACGGCATGGTGGTGGAAGATGTGCTGGCCATGCGACGGGTCGCCGTCGGAAACGAGATGCTTTAGATGGCGGCGCGATCTCTTACCTGGCGGCGCGCGGCGGTGATTGCGGGGCGCGATCTGCGTTCGGCTCCGGGCAAATTTGTGTTTGTGGTGCTTTCGGTCGCGGTGGGCGTGGCGGCGCTGGTAGGAGTGCGTGGATTTTCAGAGAGCTTTCGTTCGACGCTGACGCGGGAGGCGCGGGCGCTGATGGCAGGCGATCTTTCGGCGCGGGCCAACCAGCAGCCTTCGGCGGAGGAGCGCAAGAAGATCGATTCGCTGAGGGCGCAGGGGATTCGCGCGACTTGGGTGACGGAGACGATTTCGATGGCTTCGGTGCCGCCCGATCCGGTGCCGATTCTGGTTTCGTTGAAGGCGGTCGATCCGGCGGAGTATCCCTATTACGGCAAGGCGGAGCTGGAGCCGGATATGCCGCTGACTCAGGCGCTTGGCGGGAATTCGGTTGTCGTCGCGGATGAGTTTCTGATCCGGCTCAAGGCCAGGGTGGGCGATACGCTGCGGTTGGGCGGGCATAACTTTCGCATTGCGGCGAGGCTGGTGCAGGAGCCGGATCGACTGACGGCGGGCGCCGGGCTGGGGCCGAGAGTGCTGATTTCGCGGGCAGGGCTGGATGCGACCGGGTTGCTTGCGGCGGGAAGCCGAGCCAACGAGCGGCTGCTGCTGGAACTGCCAACGACGATGAAATCTGCCGCGCAACTGGCGGCAGTGCGCAAGCAAGTGGAGGGAATGCTGCCTGAGGCGCAGGTGATGGATTACCGGGAAGGGAATCCGGCGCTTACTGAAGGCCTGGATCGCTCAACGGCGATTCTCTCGCTGATTTGCCTGGTGGCGATGGTGCTGGGAGCGATTGGCGTGGCGATGTCCATGCATGCGCATCTGGAGCAGCGGATGGATGTGCTGGCGATTCTGAAGGCGATTGGCGCGGGGTCGGGCGATCTGCTGCGGATTTTTCTTTTGCAGACGATGGGGCTGGGGCTGGCGGGAGCACTGCTGGGCGTGGCGGCTGGAGTGGGCGTGATGCTGGCGCTGCCTGCGGTGTTTGGGAATTTGCTGCCGGTGCATGCAACGCTGGCGTTTCCGTGGCGATCGGCGCTGGCGGGGCTGGCGACAGGGTTGCTGACTACGCTGCTGTTTTGTTTGCCGCCGCTGCTGGATGTGCGCCAGGTGCGGCCGATTCTGGTGCTGCGGCGAGTGGTGGAGGAGGCGGAATGGCGTGGGTTCGCTGACTTCTTACGGCGCTGGGGGCAGCGCAAGCTGCAGATCGTTTCTGCTGTCGTCATTCTGATTGCGTTGACGGCGATTGCGGCGGCGCTGAGCGATTCGGCGAAGGTGGGCGTGTGGTTTGGCGTGGCTTTGGCTGCGGTTCTGGTGGTCTTGCTGGTGCTTTCGGCGGCCTTTTTGCGCTTATTGCGCTGGCTGCTTGGCCTGGTGCGGTTGCGGCTGCCGCAGTACTTGCGGCAGGGATTGGCGAATCTTTACCGGCCGGGCAATCAGTCTTCCGCAGTGCTGGCGGCGCTGGGGACGGGCGTGATGCTTATTCTGGCTGTCTACCTGATGCAGTCGCAGGTGTTGCGGGAGATTCAGGATACGGCGTCGCCTAAATTGCCAAATATCTTTCTGGTGGATGTGACGACGGATGAAGTTGCCGGCATGAAGACGTTCTTCAAGAATCAGCCGGGGGTGCAGACGGTGGATGGCGGGCAACTGGAACTGATTCCGGTGATCAGTGGGCGGTTTGTCTCGCTGAATGGCGTGCCTCTGGAAAAGATGAAGGTGGAGCATTTTCCGCGCCGGATGCTGGAGTCTGCGACCTTTAGCTGGGCGGATACGCTGCCGGGAGGGGACAAGATTCTCCAGGGCAAGTGGTGGAGCGACCCGAATGCGCGGGAGATTGCGATCGGGGAAGGGACGGCGAACCGAATTCATGTGGGCGTGGGCTCGGCTGTGGCGATTGAAGTGGATGGCGTGGAGATGCCGCTCAAGGTGGCGGCGACGTTTCGCGCGGATGAGCAGCATTTGGGCGGTCGCAGCAATTTTCTGATCCCTTCGGGGCTGCTCAAGGATGCTCCGGCGGTTTGGTACGGCGCGGCGCGTGTGGATCCCAAGCAGGTTTCGGTGGTCGAGCGCGCTTTGTTTGCGGCCTTCCCGACGGTGACGGTGATTAACCTGGCGGATGTGCTGGAACGCATTGAGAGCGTGGTGCGGCAGATTACGTTTGTGGTGCGGTTCCTGGCGGGGTTCTCGATTTTTGCGGGGCTGATGATTTTGGCGTCGTCGATTGCCAGCACACGCTTCCGGCGGACGCGTGAGGCGGTGGTACTGAAGACGCTGGGCGCTACGCGCGGTCGGATTATTCGCATATTCTCGGTCGAGTTCAGTGTGCTGGGTTTGCTGGCTGGAGCGGTGGGCGTGGTGTTTGCGAATCTGCTGACGCGGGTGCTGCTGCATCAGCTTGAGGCACAGTGGCATTTTGAGTGGATTGCTACGCTGGTCGCGCTGGTGGGGACTGCCGTGCTGGCGGCGGCTACGGGGTGGCTGGCGAGCTACAGGATTCTAGGGTTGCGGCCGCTGGAAGTGCTGCGGGAAGAGTAAGGGGATCAATATCCGGCTTCGCGTCCCGGTATGCCGGCGACAGTTCTGGAACCGTGCGGCCAACTTCTGGATGATCTTCCAGTATCTTGAGATCGCGATGTATGGTTCTGACGGCGCGATTTGCCGCGCTCTTGTTTTTGGGGGCCAGAAATGCATATAACCGCGCAAGATCTAGCCGTGCCTGACGAGTCCAGACTCAAGA